>Ga0299913_10000841_pt1 | contig 20923 bp, 20 predicted proteins | sample RVTome_9_FD_201360 | JGI IMG/M metagenome (GOLD analysis project Ga0299913, IMG submission 201360) | Soil microbial communities from uranium-contaminated site in the Upper Colorado River Basin, Wyoming, United States - RVT155D38 (version 2) ... | reverse complement strand
CCGTAGACGGCCCCACGCCGCCGCAACCCGAAGGGCGCAGGGGGGTTGCGGGCGTCTCCGGCGTTGCTCGTCGTTGACGATGCTACGGCATCGACTCCTCCTCGCGCCTTGGATCCACTCCGCAAGATCCCTGCGCGGAAGGCAAGGGATGGGTGACTCAGACCATTAGAAACGCCGCGTTCCCGGCGGAGACCGCTTCCGGAATTCGCCCGGTTACCGCCTGTTCCGGCGCGAAACGCTGTCAGAACCGGCTCGAATGGAGCAGTCGGTCCGCCAGGTCTAATTACCGACTCTATGTCTCGGGTTGGCTTGCGGGCCGGCCGCGGTCGCGCTGTGGCGTGGGCCGGCGGGGCGCCGCGGAGCGCACGGCTTCGGTGGCGCCTTCGGGCGGATGTTGGCGGTGGCGCCGCCTCGGCGCCGCCGGCGTGCTAAACTCGCTCCACGAAACGCAGTTCTCCGTTCGAGCCAGACCGCCCGAGGCAGACCTGGGCCCGAGGCAGACCTGGAGGTGACGCCGTGACCTTCCCCACCGAGCCCCGCCCGACGTCGCGCCGCCCCCCGGCCCTCGCCTTCGCCGCCGTCCTCATGGCCGCCGCCCTCTTCGCCGGCCCGGCCGCCGGGGCCACCTGGACGGTCGAGCTGGTCAACGGCACCGAGTTCGACACCCGCTACCAGCCCGAGGAGGCGAGCTGGGACCCGACCCTGGTGCTCCTGCTGACCGAGCAGGGGAACCTGATCGCCCTCGACCGGGCGGAGATCGCGCGGGTGGCGACGGACGTCGAGGACCGGGGCTTCGGCACGGTGATCGACACGAGCACGATCTCGCTCGGCGTGCTGCCCAACGATGCCGACGTACCCGACCCGGCGGGCGAAGAGCTGTCGACGGCGCAGGTGCTCCAGCAGGTCATCGCCGCGCAGCAGGGGCAGCCGGCGGCCGATTACACGGTGCCGCAGTTCGTCGACCCCGGGCAGGCCGGCCGCGGCGGTCTGCCGGTGGGCTACGCGACGAGCAGCCCGCCGCCCGCGCCGGTGACGCCGATCGTCATCGGGCAGTGACCCGGCCGCGGGCCGCCGCCGCTGGCCGGCCGCGCCAGCCGTCCTGAGAGCTCCTCCGAGGATGCCGGCCTCCCGCCGTTCCGCCCTCCGTGGCGGGGGAGCCGCGGTGCCGGCCCTACCCCGAGCCTCCGTCGCCGCTGCAGCCGGTCTCGTCCCCGCCGCCGCGCTCCTCGCGGCCGCCGCGCTGGCCGCCGGGTGCGCCGGACCGGCGCCGGCGCCCGCCGCCGCGCCGGCCGCCCCGCAGCGGATCGTGAGCTTCTCCCCGAACGTCAGCGAGATCCTCTACGCCCTCGGCCTCGGCGACCGCGTCGTCGGAGTGGACGACTACTCGGCGGTGCCGTCCGGCGCGCCCGAGCCGGCGCGGCTCGGCGGCTTCGTCGATCCCGACCTCGAGCGCACGGTCGCCCTGGTGCCGGACCTGGCGGTCCTGCTCGAGAGCCAGGACCGGGTCGCCGGCGAGCTCGAGCGGCTCGGCATCGAGGTGCTGCGGGTCGACAACCAGAGCCTCTCGGACGTCGAGCGCTCGATCGCGGCGGTTGCCGGCCGCGCCGGGGTGCCCGCGGCCGGACGGCGCCTGCTCGCCGAGCTGCGCCGGGGGCTCGCGCCGCGCCCGGCCGCCCGCGGCCGGCGGGTACTGCTCGCCGTCGGCACGCGGCCGGGTGCGCTCGGCGAGGCGCTCGTCGCCGGGCCGGCGAGCTTCCACGGCGAGCTCCTCGCCCGGCTCGGCGCCGAGAACGTCTTCGCCGATCTCGCGCAGCCGTACGCGGTGGTCGCCGCCGAGGAGATCGTCGTCCGCGCCCCCGAGGTCGTCGTCGAGCTTCACGGCGCCGAGATCGACGAACGCCTGCGCGGCGAGCTCGCCGCGGCCTGGCGCGACCTGCTCGGCCCGGAGATCGAGGTGGAGGTGGTCGCCGGAGCCGACGTGCTGATCCCCGGGCCGCGGCTGCCGCGGCTCTACCGCCGGCTGGCCGAGGCGCTCGGGTGAGCGGGGACGGACCGTCCGGCGCGCCGGCCGCCGACGCCTTCGTCGCCTGCCGCGGCCTCGGCTGGGAGACGGGCGGGCGGCGGATCGTCGGCCCGGTCGACCTCGACGTGGCGGCGGGGGAGTGCCTGGTCGTCGTCGGCCCGAACGGCGCCGGGAAGACGTCGCTGCTACGCCTGGTGACGGGGCTCCTCGCGCCCACCGCGGGCGAGCTGCGCCTGCGCGGGCGGCCGTACGGCGAGCTGTCGCGGCGCGAGCTCGCCCGGGCGATCGCCTACGTGCCGCAGATCCGGCCGGCGCGGGTGCCGCTCTCGGTCGAGGAGGTGGTGCTCCTCGGCCGGCACCCGTACCTCGGGCGCCTCCAGCTCGCGCCCCGGCCGGCCGACTACGCGGCGGTCGGCGAGGCGCTCGCCCGGGTGGGGATCGAGGGGCTGCGCGGCCGGCCGGTCGACGAGCTCTCGGGCGGCGAGCGGCAGTCGGTGTACATCGCCGCGGCGCTGGCCCAGGAGGCCGGGCTGCTGGTGCTCGACGAGCCGACGACCCACCTCGACCCGCGCCACCAGGCGGAGGTCGCCTCGCTCCTCGCCCGGATCGCGCGCACCGGCCACCGCACCGTCCTCGCCGCGACCCACGACCTGGTCTTCGCCGCGCTGGTCGCCGACCGGGTGGTCGCGCTCGCCGACGGCCGGGTCGCCGCCGACGGGCCGCCCGGGGAGATCCTGCGGCCGGAGCTCCTCGGCGAGCTCTTCGGAGCCCGCTTCGAGCTCGTCGGCGCCGGCGGGCGGCCGGTGCCGGTGCTGCGGATCGAGGGGTCGCCGTGACGGGAGAGAACGGTCGTGCCGATGCGACGGACCGGCCGGGTCCGGCTCGGCGCTCCGCCCCGGGAGGCCACGGAACGGCTCGGCCATCGGGATTGGGCGGCCCCGGCCCGGGGGGCGGGCCCGGCGCGCGGCGCCGCCGCACCCTCGCCCTCGCGGTGCTCACCATCACCTGGCTGGCCGTCCTCCTTCTCGCCCCCCTCGCCGGCAGCCAGTCGGTGTCGCTCGCCGAGGTCGCCGCCGGCGACCCGACCGCGTCGGCGATCTTCTGGCGCCTGCGGCTGCCGCGGGTGCTGCTGGCGCTCGCCGCCGGCGGCGCGCTGGCGGTGGCCGGGGTCGGCTTCCAGACCCTGTTCCGCAACCCGCTGGCCGAGCCGTACACCCTCGGCGTCGCCACCGGCGCCTCGCTCGGCGCGGTGCTCGCCCTGCGCTTCGCCGACCCGGCGACCGTGGCCGGCTTCGCCGGGGTCGCGGCGGCGAGCTTCGCCGGCGCCCTGGCCACCACCGCGCTGGTCGTCGGGCTCGCCATGTCGCGCCGCGGCGTCGAGACCGGCACGCTGCTCCTCGCCGGGGTCGCGGTGGCGCTGTCGTGCTCGGCGCTGATCCTCTTCGTCCAGTACCTGTCGGACGCGACCCAGACGTTCCGCATGGTGCGCTGGATGATGGGCGGGCTCGCGGTCGTCGGCTACCGCGACGTGGCCTGGGCGGTGCCCTGGGCGCTCGGCGGCTCGGCGGTGCTCCTCGCCTCGCGCTGGGATCTCAACCAGCTGCTGACCGGCGAGGAGCTGGCGGCGAGCCGCGGGGTCGACGTGTCGCGCCTGCGCCTGCGGGTGCTGGTGGCTACCTCGCTGATGGTCGGCGCGCTCGTCGCGGTGACCGGGCCGATCGGCTTCGTCGGGCTGATCGTGCCCCACGCGCTCCGCCGCTGGGTCGGGCACGACCACCTGTACCTGGCGCCCGCCGCGCTGCTCGCCGGCGGCGCCTTCCTCACCCTGTGCGACCTCGCCGCCCGCACCGTCGCCGCTCCGGCGCAGCTCCCGGTCGGTGTGCTCACGGCGCTCCTCGGCGGGCCGTTCTTCCTCTGGCTGCTCTTCGCCCGCCGCCGGTGAGCGGCCCGCCCGCGGGTCCTGTCCTAACAGCGTGTGAGTAGCTCGGAACCCTTGACGCGGCTGTGGTCTTGCAGGGCGAAATCTTACTCAGGCCAGGTCCAGCGGTCCTGCTCGGCCGCTCGCGCAAGGAGCGCTCAAGGTCGGCGAGGTCGACCTCGTAGGCGTCGAGCAGCTTCCAGAGCCTCGGCAACTGCGGCAGGTTAGCGGCCGTTCTCGTAGCCGGAGAGCTGGCTACAGGGGATGCCGGTCCGCTCCTCGACCTCGCGCTGCGTCAGGTCGCGCAGCACGCGGAAGCGTTTCAGCACCGCTTCGAGGTGGATGAGGTCCGGGAGCGGCACGGCTAGGACTCCGTGAAGGTGCCTTCGAGCTTCGCGGCGACCTGCTCCAAGACGGCGAGCGCGTCATGGGCGGCGACGCCGGCCCGCGCATCGTCGATGCGGTCGCGGTAGTCGTCGAGCGAGCGCAGCGCCTCCAGGACGTGCCGCAGGTCTGCGACCGCGCCGGTGAGGTGCCGACGCGCGTACTCAGGGTCAGGCTGACCGGGGGGATGTGGAGGGATGAGACTGTCTTCGAGGGCGAGGGAGTGCAGCGTCTCGCCGAAGGTGCGGGCGGCGGTCCGCAACTCGGACCGCTGGATGATGGCAAGAATTCCCGGAAGGCGTTTCCTTCGGGGGCGGGGGTAGACTTCTCCTGGTCGGCCATGGGGCTGGCTCCTGTGGTCGGCAAGTCCCCGGCGGGTGTTCAAGCACCCGCCGAGGGCGCTAGGTGGGCGGGTGCACCCCGCCCTCGACCGGCAACCTAAGCCGCCGAACCTCCATCCGCATACTGAGGTTCTGCCGCTCGACGTGCGACGTGCAGACGCGCGCCGGGTCGGGATAGCGGCTCATGTACCGCTTCTCGGAGCCTATTATCCGGGGCGGTGAGTACCGCCGCGCTCCCTCCGGGTCGGTCCCGAACTGCTTGATGAGCTGCGCGTAGTCCACCCGGCCGGCGAGGTGCATCCAGACCGCCGCGCCGTAACCCTCGAAGCCCGTCCGTCGTGAGCTGGAAGGTGCCGGTCGTCGCCCGCTCCAGCTTGGAGACGAACAAGTCGGCGTCGTTCCAGCTCCGCCGCCCCAGGTGGTGCGTCACGACGAGCTTGGAGGTCCGCTCCAGGGCGACGAAAGGTGTAGGCGTCGCCGAGCCGGTCGTCTTCGATGCCGCGGGCTGTCTTCGTCCGCTCCTTCATCCCGACGTAGCCCCAAATCTCGTCGGCTTCCACGTCATCCACCGGCACGTCCACCATGAGCCGGTCGAGCAGCGCTTCGCACTTCCGGCCGGCGAGCACCAGCAGCCGCATGACGGTGTCGCGGTGGTGGCCAGGTGACGCGCTCAGTCGCCCGGATCCCCATCCCCTCGACGAGAAGCGACAGCACCAGGACGGCGCGGTCCATCGGCAGCCGTGACTCGGCTGACCAACGCCTGGAGCCGGAAGTGGGAGAACTTACGGGCTGCGCTGGCGCTCCACTTCGCGCACTACAAACCTGTGTCGGTTCCACTCTTCGCTCAGGATGACCCCTGCGATGAAGGCGGGGCTGGTACGGGCACCGTTGGGAGTGGCGGACCTGCTGACCGCCTAAAGCGGTTCGCCGAGCCGTACCTTCCACGTCGAGGCCGCCACGAAGCCGTCGATGACCTCGTCCGTGCCCTTCGGGCCGCGCACATCGGTGTGAGCCCTGTTCTCCGGTAGCGGTGAATGCAGGACGACCTGCTGAGGGATCTTCCTCACAGCTCCCACCCTCAATCCGACAACGCCGTAGTTTTCGGGTGGTTGGCGGCCTTGCGCCCGCGCTTCCTTCGGAGTTGAGTACTTACACCAGTTTGTGGAGAGCGCGCCCGGCGGATGCCCCTTGAAGGCGGGCGACAGTATCTCTCCGCGCAAGAAGTGATTCCGGTGAACCCTGAGGTAGAGATTGTCCTGGTCGGGAATCGCCTCCGCTGGGTACTCACTCACGAGATAGCGGAGTCGATCCAGTCAAGGAGCTTCTGTTCGTCCGCTGGTAGGCTGCCTCGTACGGAGGTACCCGTCAACTGGCCGTAGAACGTGGCTTCACCGCTAGGCTGAACCTGCATCAGGAGTCTCCACTCCTGGCTTCGCCAGCGAAGTTCAACTATCCCGTCGAGCCCCGGCAGGATCTTCGGCACCGGCAAAAAGCTGCCACGCTGCTCCTGAAGCGTAGCCAACCTCCGAAGGATAGTTACCGCCGCATCCAGCGTCTCCGGTGCGTAGCCAGGGCTACCCGCCTCGTCCCAGTCGTCCCCAAGCTCTACGATCCACGAGGAGCGCGCAATTTCATCTTGAAGCAGAGACCGCGCTACGTGGCTGAGCAAGGCGGCGCTCGTTCTGCGGACATTAGGGTAGGCGACTCTAGAGACGACAAGTCCGCCAATCGTGGGGTGGCCTGTCGCCCGGAACACGATGGGCGGTGGCGCATAGGCAACCTTGGTCGGCTGCTCAAGAAGAGGCATTCGCGGGCCCCTCTGATGTTTGCGCTCCCCCAACACTCACCGATTCCCTGATCTCGTCGACCGCCTGAAACAGCCTGTCCAATCCCTGCCGACTCAGCGAGAATCGGTGTGTCACGTACAACGTAAGTTCGTCCGACTCTTTTCCCCTCATCGTCAGGGCAACGGCCGTGAGATCCACGAACCCGACTTCTAGCAGAACTTCGTCGCCTACCCTGGTCAACACAAAGTGGTGCGCTGCTTCGGGCGCCTTGCCAGCCTCGACAACTTGCCGGCGAAGCTCCGTCCTGAAGGTCTCTTCGACCATGGCGCGGCGAGCTTATCATCGTCACCGAAGAGTTGGCTGCGCCGGTCCGCGTCCCCCCGCCGGTCCGCCCCGGACGGGGCGCCCACACGCTGTTAGGACAATGCCCGCCCGCGAGCGGCCGGCCCCACGCCGGTAGGATAGGGGCGTGCTGCTGTACCGCCTGGGTCCCGAGGGGTTCCTCGCCGTCCGCGAGCCGGAGGGCGGCGAGCTGCGGATCCTCCACTCCGATCCGTTCGTCACCCGGCCGGGCGGCTGGGAGCTCGGCCGGGCGGTCGGCGACGGCGGCCCGCCGCGGGGCGTGCTGCCGCCGGTCCTGCCGGGCAAGGTGGTCGGCATCGGCCGCAACTACCGCGACCACGCCGAGGAGCTCGGCAACCCGTCCCCCGCCGAGCCGGTGGTCTTCCTCAAGGCGCCCTCGTCGGTCGTCGGGCCGGGGGTGCCGATCGTGCTGCCGCCGGAGAGCGGGCGGGTCGAGTTCGAGGGCGAGATCGCCGCGGTCGTCGGCCGCCGCCTGCGCCGGGCGAGCCTGGACGAGGCGGCCGCGGCGGTCCTCGGGGTCACCGCCGCCTGCGACGTGACCGCCCGGGATCTCCAGCGGCGCGACCCGACCTTCGCCCGGGCCAAGTCGTTCGACACCTTCTGCCCGCTCGGTCCGGCCGTCCGGGTGGGGGCCGACCTCGACGACCTCGAGGTCGTCACCCGGGTCGACGGCGAGGAGCGCCAGCGCGGCCACGTGCGGCAGATGACCTGGGGGATCGCCGAGCTCGTCGCCTGGGTGTCGGGGATCATGACGCTCGAGCCGGGCGACCTGGTGCTGACCGGCACGCCGGCCGGGGTGGGCCCGCTCGCCGCCGGCCAGACGGTGGCGGTCGAGGTCACCGGCGTCGGCGTGCTCGAGAACCCGGTCGAGGCGGAGCGGAGGCGCGCGGCGTGAGCGGCGGACGGCCCGGCGGCCCCGACGGCGGTCTCGACGGCGGCGCGCCGCCCCGCCGGACCCTCGCCTCGCGCCGGCTGCGGCGGCTACTGGGGGCGGTCCTCGCCGGCGCCGCCGGCCTGCTCGCCGGCGCCGTCTGGCGCGGCTATCCGCCGGAGCTCGCCGTGGTCACCGGCGTCGCCCTCGGGGCGCTCGTCTTCGCCGTCCTCGGGACCGTCGAGAGGATGCGGTCGCTCCGCTGAGCCGCCGCCGACACGCCATGCCGCAAGCGATCACCTTCGACGTCACCGGGACGCTGATCCACAGCCCGCGGCTGGCCGAGATCTACGCCGAGACGCTCGGCCGGCACGGGGTCGAGGCCGATGTCGACGAGGTCGCGCGGACGATCCCCCGGGTGTGGCAGGAGCTCGACTGCGCGGCCGACATGCACCACGACCGCTTCGGCGCCCACCCGGAGGGGGAGCGCGGCTGGTGGCAGCGCTTCCTCGCCCGGGTCTGCGAGCACCTCGGCGCGCCGCCGCCGACCCCGTTCGCCACCGCCGAGCTCTTCGCCCGCTTCGCCCGCGCCGACGCCTGGGAGGTCTACCCGGACGTGCCGGAGACCCTGGCAGAGCTCTCCGGGCTCGGCCTCGCCCTCGGCGTCGTCTCGAACTGGGACCGCCGGCTGCCGGCGCTGCTCGACGCGCTGGGGATCGGGCGGCACCTGTCGGCGGTCGTCTACTCGGCGGACGTCGGGGTGGAGAAGCCCCACCCGCGGATCTTCGAGCGCGCCCTCGCCGCCCTCGGTACCGAGCCGGCCGAGGCGCTCCACGTCGGCGACAGCCTGCGCCAGGACGTCGAGGGCGCGCTGGCGGTCGGCATGGAGGCGCTGCTCCTCGTCCGGCCGGAGAGCCCCGCCGGCCACCGGGTGCGCGAGACCGGCGAGGGCGGCGGCGACCTGGCCGACCTCTCGCCGCTGCCGCAGCTCGTCGAGGTCTCCCGCGCCGGGTCGCCGTTCGAGATGGGGCCGGCACGGCGGTGAGCGCCGGCGGCTCGAAAGGGGCGCGGGTGGGGGAGCCGGTGCGATTCCGGCCGTCGGACGCCGCGGGCTCGCCGGGGTGGGGCGATCGGGTCGTGCGTCTCGCGGCTTGGGCGCTCGTCGTGGGGTGCCTGGCGACTGCCGGGTGCGGCCGCGGCGCGGACGACCAGGCGGGCGAGGGATCGCCTCCCGCGGTCCGCGACGAGGCAGGAGCCGAGGCGGCGGGGCAGGGCGGCGAGGCCGGGGGCGAGGCGGGCGGCGAGGCGGACGGGGACGCCGGAGATCTGCCGCCCCAGATCGTCGCCGAGCACCCGGTGCCGTCGCCGGGCGCGCCCGGCGGGCTGCGGCCGGGCGACGCGATCTCCTTCGTCGACGAGGGCGGGGCCGAGCCGGCCGGGTCCGGCGCGGAGATCCACCTCGCGGTCACCGACCTCGCGGCGAGCTCCGCCTTCTACGCGGACGTGCTCGGCTTCACGGTGGAGGCGGCGTCGCCGGCCGAGCCGCCCCACCTGCGGATCGCGCTCGCCCGCGACGGCGTGCGCCTGGTCTTGCGGCGGCGCGACGAGCTGGCGGCGGAGCTGCCTCGCCCGGCGTCCGAGGCCGCCGGCGCCGGCGAGGAGGACGCGGGGGCCGCGGCCGACGCGGCGGAAGCGGGGGTCGCCGGCGGGGAAGGGGACGAGGCGGAGGAGACCGCGCCGCCGTCCGCCGCCGCCCCGGCGGCCTTCCACCTGCCGGCCGCCGATCTCGACGCCCTGCTCCGCCGCGTCGAGGAAGCCGCGGCGGGGACCGCCCGCCTCGGCGAGACCGCCGGCGGTGCGCGCCGCCTCGCCGTCCGCGACCCCGACGGCCACGTCCTGGTGTTCGTCGAGGCCCTCCCCCCGGAGCCTCCCGACTGACCCGCACGCGGGAGGGAACGGCGTCGAGCGGCGGGCCCGGCGCCGTCACCTCGGGGTCACCACCGCGCCCCCGCCGCGACACCTCGCCCGGGCATCTTGGGCCCGCCGGTCGGCGCGGCGCAGCGCCGCGCCGAGCCAGGCCGGAGTCCTGGCGGGCGGCCTCGCCGATCGTCTTGACGGCGGCCTCGGGAGTTGGGTAGCTTCCGGCCACCGCTGGGCTAGCGAGACCACCGCCGACGAGCCGGTAGAACGGGCCGTCGGACGATCCCGGCGGTGTACCTGGATGACGCCCCGTACCCGCTCCGCAGCGACCTCGCGAACCGGCTTCCGAGCACCGGCCGGCCGGCGCGGCCGCCGTCTCGATCTGCGTTCAACCCCTTCATTCTGGAGGAGATCCTCGATGAGAAGCTCGTTCCGAACCCTGCTCTTCACCGCCGTGGCGGCGTGCGTGGCGCTCGCCTCGGCGCCGCTCGCCCTCGGTCAGAGCGTCACCACCGGCGCGATCAGCGGCGTGGTCACCGACCAGGAAGGCGGCCGCCTGCCCGGCGTGACGATCGAGGCGGTCCACGTCCCGACCGGCACCCGCTACACGGGGGCCACCACGGACGAGGGTCGCTACAGCATCCTCAGCATGCGCGTCGGCGGCCCCTACACGGTCAGCGCGACCCTGGAGAGCTTCCGGCCGGCCGAGCAGACCGAGCTCTTCGTCCGCCTCGGCGAGGACGTGCGGGTCTCGTTTCAGCTCGAGCTGGGCGCGGTGGAGGACATCGTCACCGTGGTCGGCTTCGCCGACGAGCTGATCAGCTCGACTCGCACCGGCTCGACGAGCACCGTCACCACGGCGCAGATCGAGAACCTCCCGACGATCGACCGCGGTCTCGAGGACTTCGCGAAGACGAACCCGTTCATCACCGTAGGCTCCGAGAACGAGGACCCCGAGTCGATCTCGGTCGCCGGCCGCAGCGGCCGGTACAACAACATCCAGATCGACGGAGCCGTGAACAACGATCTGTTCGGTCTCGCCGGCCAGGGCACCCCCGGCGGGCAGGCGGACACGACGCCGATCAGTCTCGACGCGATCCAGGAGCTGCAGCTCGTCATCGCGCCCTTCGACGTGCGACAGGGCGGCTTCACCGGCGGCGGGATCAACGCGATCACCCGCAGCGGCACGAACTCGTGGGAGGGCTCGGTCTTCTACTACAGCCGCGACGAGAGCTTCATCGGCGACGGCCCCGACGTCCTCGGCGAGTTCGGCACCTTCGAGGAAGACAACTACGGCTTCCGGCTCGGCGGGCCGATCTCGCAGGATCGCGCCTTCTTCTTCGTCAACGGCGAGGTCGTCGACAGGACCCGCCCGTCCGGCTGGTCGATCGACGGCTCGAGCGGCCAGGCCTTCCAGGGCGGCGACGCGATCGACGAGGCGAACCGCTTCCGCCAGATCCTGATCGACAGGTACGGGTTCGACCCGGGCGGCCTCGGCGAGCAGCCGATCGAGACGCCGTCGGACAAACTGTTCGGCCGGCTCGATTTCAACCTGACCGACAGCCACCAGCTCACCTTGCGGCACAACTACGTCGACGCCACGAACGACGTCAACCGCCCGGGGAACAACTTCTACGAGTTCCCGAGCGAGACCTACGTCTTCCAGAACGAGACGAACTCGACGGTGGCCCAGCTCAACAGCGTCGTCAGTCCGACGATGTTCAACGAGGCGCGCCTCACCTACCAGACGATCAAGGACCGGCGGGCGGGCGTCGTGACCTTCCCGTGGGTCGAGATCGAGACCGTGCTCCCCGGGAGGTTCTCCATCTTCCAGGCGGGGACGGAGAACTTCTCGACGAAGAACGCTCTCGACCAGGACATCTTCGAGGTGACCGACGACTTCACCTGGGTCGTCGGCGACCACACGATCACCGTGGGCACCCACAACGAGTTCTTCACCTTCGACAACCTGTTCATCCAGAACGCCTTCGGCGCCTACGAGTTCGCCAACCTGGACGCGTTCGAGGCGGGTATCGCTCGGCGGTATCAGTTCACGCTGGTGCCCGAGGGCCAGCCGGAGAGCCAGAGGTTCGACGTCGACCAGATCGGCCTCTACGCCGGCGACCAGTGGGCGGCGCGGCCGAACCTGACGCTGACCTACGGGCTGCGGGTCGACGTCCCGTACTTCCCGGACACGCCTTCGCGCAACCCGTTCACCGAGGAGACCTACGGGCTGCGCACCGACTCGATCCCCGACGGCAACGAGCTGTGGTCGCCCCGACTCGGCTTCAACTGGGACATCCTGAGCGACGCGACGCAGCAGCTCCGCGGCGGCGTCGGGCTGTTCGCCGGCCGGACGCCGTACGTCTGGATCTCCAACAACTACGCGCGCACCGGCAACGAGCAGATCTTCATCACGGCGAACAACATCCCGTTCTTCCCCGACCCGAGCAACCAGCCGACGCCGCAGACCCACCCGGAGCTGTTCCAGAACGCCGGCCTGGCGATCGGCGAGTTCAACCTGGTCGACCCGGACTTCGAGTTCCCGCAGGTGTGGCGCTACAACCTGGCCTACGACGTGCGCTTGCCCTGGTGGGACATGATCGCCACGGCCGAGCTGCTGCACACCCAGAGCGAGCGGGAGATCCTCTACCAGAACGTGAACATCCGGCAGGTGGGCAATCTCCCCTTCGACGGACGGCCGATCTTCGAGGAGGTCGATCCCGCGGTCGACGGCGCCTTCCTGATCACCAACACCTCCGAAGGCGAGGCGACGCATTTCGTCGTCAAGCTCGAGAAGCCGTTCAGCCGCGGCTTCTGGGGCTACGTCGCGTACGTGTACGCCGACTCGGAGGTGGTCAACGACGGGAGCTCGAGCCGCGCGGTATCGAACTGGCAGTTCAACGAGGCGGTCGATCCCAACAACCCCGGGACCAGCCGGTCCGACTTCGAGGTCAGCGACCGTTACACGGCGTCGCTCTCCTACCGGTTCAACCGCGCCAGCCAGTGGCCGACGACCGTGTCGACGTACTACAACCTGCAGGCCGGCCGGCCGTTCGGGTGGATCATGAACAGCGAGTTCGTCATGGACTGCGACGGCGACGGCGACCTCGAGTTCGGCGCCACGATCAACTGCGACGGCTTCGGCGGCAACGACCTCTTCTACGTCCCCTCCGGGCCGGACGACGTGGTGCTCATCAACGGAACCTGGGAGCAGCTCGACGCCTTCATCTCCAGCCACGACTGCCTCGACAGCCATCGTGGCTCGATCGCGCCGCGCAACTGCGAGGAGGCGCCGTGGAACCACACCCTGGACCTCCACGTCGACCAGCGGATCCCCATCCGCGGGACCGAGCTGTCGGTCATCTTCGACCTGATCAACCTGGTGAACCTGATCGACGAGGACTCGGGGCTGCTGCGGTACGCCAACTTCAACGCGGTCACGCCGGTCGAGTACCAGGGGATGACGGCCGACGGCAAGCCGATCTACCAGCTCTTCGGCGAGATCACCGACCCCGCGGACAACCCGATCTTCGAGACCCACAACGTCCGCTCGCGCTGGCAGGCGAAGCTCGGCCTGCGCTGGAGCTTCTGAGCCGGGCGCAGACGCACCACGGGAAGGCGGACCGAGGCCGCGGGGGCTGCCCCTCGCGGCCTCGGTTCGTTTTCGGGGGCGTCAGCTCCGCGGCTGGTCCGCGGGCGGCCGGCTGCCGATCGCCAGGATCAGCTCCGCGACGACCTCCTTGAGCTCGACCGTGTAGGCCGCGAGGTCGCGGAGCTGGTGCTCGAGGCGGTCGGGGTCGGGGCGGGTCAGCGGACCGCCGGTGCGCGGGCGGACCTTGTGGGTGAGCCGTTCGTCGAGCGAGACGAGCCGCTCGTAGGCGTGCTTGAGCCGTTCGGGGTCCATCGGGGCTCCTTTCTACGGGCCTGCGGCCGGTGCCGTTGCTCTGGCCTCCGCGGGCGGGTCTTCGCCGCCGGCGAGGGCGATCGACCAGTCGACCAGCCGCTCGATCTCCTCGGCGGTGAGCTTGTCGCGGAAGCCGGGCATGGTGCCCTCGCCCTGCTCGATCCAGCGGCGGATCTCGGCGCGGTCGCCGCGGTCGGCGAGCTCGGAGCGGGTGAGGTCGAGGCCGGGTTGACGGGCGACCGCCCGGCGATTGCCCCGGCCGTCGAGACCGTGGCAGCGGGCGCAGTGGCGGCGGACCAGCTCGGCGGTGGAGCCGGCGGGCTCGGCGGGGCGGCAGGCCCCGACGATGGCGGCAGCGGTGATCGACGCTGCGAGCGCCGCCGTCACCGCCGTCGCCGTCGCCGTCGCGGACCGCCTCATCCCGTCTCCGCGTCGGCGGGCCGCAGGTCGGCCCAGGCACGGCGGGCGGCGCGGGCGACCTCGCGCTCGTTGTCGTAGGTCAGCCGCCGGAGCGCCTCGTCCCAGCCGTGCCACTCGGCGCCCGAGACCTCGTCGCGGTCGAAGTCGTCGGTCGAGCCCTCGACGTAGACGAGCAGGAAGTAGTCGACCCGCTTGTGGATTCGCCGGCCGTGGAGATGGAACCAGTACTCGATCGGCGGCAGGGGGGCGAGCGGCCGGCCGGTGACGCCGGTCTCCTCGCGGGTCTCGCGGACGGCGGTCTGCTCGGCCGTCTCCCCCTCCTCGACGTGGCCCTTGGGGAGCTGCCAGCGGCGGCCGCCGTGGACCGAGATCAGCAGCACCCGGCCGGGCTCGCCCGGCCGCACGACGAGGCCGCCGGCGGAGCGCTGGTGCTCGGTCTCCACGTGGCGGGGGCGCGGCGGCTCTCAGGTCAGTTGGCGTCGTCGTCGCCGCCCGCGGCGGTCCACGAGGGCAGGGTCGCCGGGTCGACGCCGACCGAGCGCACGGCGCCGGCCCACGCCTCCTCGGGGTCGGGGGCGAAGACGATCTCGGCGGCGACCGGGGCGGTGAGCCAGTCGTTGCGGACGATCTCCTCGACGAGCTGGCCCTCTCCCCAGCCGGCGTAGCCGAGCAACAGCCGGAAGCGCTCGGGCGGCCGGGCGGCGAGGCGACCGAGGTCGCCGATGTGCTGGGTCAGGGAGATCCCCGAGGCGATCTCGCTGGCGGCGGTCGGGCCGCCGTCCCCCGAGCCGCCGCCGTTGCCGGACGGTCCGTCGACGCCCTCGGCGAGAGTCGAGAACAGCACCGTGCCGAGCTGCGGCTGGACCGGGCCGCCGAAGTGGGTCATCGCCGCCGCCTCGCCCGCCCACTCGATCTCCATCCCCTCGAGGATGTCGCGCACCGAGATGCCGGTCGGGCGGTTGACGATCAGCCCCAGCGAGCCTTCCTCCGAGTGGTGGATGAGCAGCACCACGCTCTTGCGGAAGAAGGGGTCCTGGACCTGCGGCAGGGCGACGAGCAGGCTGGGGACGTCGAGGTCGGTGGCGGCCGCCGGCATCGCTGCGCAGTCTACCCCGCCGGCGCCGCCCGGACGGGGCCCGCGGGGGCCTGCGCAGGCCTCGGAGCGGTGGCCGCAGTGCGGCATCCGTGTGCTAGCCTCGTCAGCCCTCATGGAGCGACGAACGATGCCCGACAGCTTCGGTTCGGTGTCCCGGCTGGAGGCCGGCGGCCGCCGCGTGCGGGTGGCGCGGCTCGGTGCGCTCGAGGAGCGCGGGCTGCCGGTGGCGCACCTGCCGTACGCGCTGCGCGTGCTGCTCGAGAACCTGCTGCGGCGCGAGGACGGCGCGTCGGTGACCGCCGACGACGTCGAGGCGCTCGCCCGGTGGGACGCGGCGGCCGAGCCGTCGAAGGAGATCGCCTTCATGCCGGCGCGGGTGCTGCTCCAGGACTTCACCGGCGTGCCGGCGATCGTCGACCTGGCGGCGATGCGCGACGCGATGGTCGAGCTCGGCGGCGACCCGGCGCGGATCAACCCGCTGCAGCCGGCCGAGCTGGTCATCGACCACTCGGTCCAGGTCGACGAGTACGGCAAGGCGGCGGCGTTCCTGATCAACGCCGAGCGCGAGCTCGAGCGCAACCGCGAGCGCTACGCCTTCCTGCGCTGGGGCCAGACCGCGTTCGACAACTTCCGGGTCGTGCCGCCGGACACCGGGATCGTCCACCAGGTGAACCTCGAGTACCTCGCGCGGGTGGTGATGACGGAGGCCGAGGGGGAGGGCGGCGAGCCGCCGTTCGCCTACCCCGACACCCTGGTCGGCACCGACTCGCACACGACGATGATCAACGGCCTGGGCGTGCTCGGCTGGGGGGTCGGCGGCATCGAGGCCGAGGCGGCGATGCTCGGCCAGCCGATCTCGATGCTGATCCCGCAGGTCGTCGGCTTCCGGCTCACCGGCGAGCTGCCGGAGGGCGCGACGGCGACCGATCTCGTGCTCCTCGTCACCCAGCGGCTGCGCGAGCACGGGGTGGTCGGCAAGTTCGTCGAGTTCTTCGGCCCGGGGCTCGCCGAGCTCGGCCTCGCCGACCGGGCCACGATCGCCAACATGGCTCCCGAGTACGGCGCCACCTGCGGCATCTTCCCGGTCGACCAGGTGGCGCTCGACTACCTGCGCTTCACCGGCCGGCCGGCCGATCTCGTCGCGCTCGTCGAGGCGTACACGAAGGAGCAGGGGCTGTTCCACACCGCGGCCTCGCCGGACGCCGAGTACAGCTCCACCCTCGAGCTCGACCTGGGCACGGTCGAGCCGAGCCTCGCCGGGCCGCGGCGGCCGCAGGACCGGGTGCCGCTGTCGCAGGTCGGCGCGTCGTTCCGCGCCGAGCTCGGCCGCATGGCGAAGCCGGCCGGCGGCGCGGGTAGGCCCGGCGGGCCGCTCGCCACGGTGTCCGGGCCGCCGCCGGGCGAGGCGCCGGGCGGCGGCGTGGCGGTCGCCGAGCCGGAGGTCGAGGTGCTCGCGGCGGGCGGCGTGCGGGTGCGCCGCGAGCGCGACGGCGGGACGGAGGAGCTCACCCTCGACCACGGGGCGGTGGTCATCGCCGCGATCACGAGCTGCACGAACACCTCGAACCCTTCGGTGATGGTCGCCGCGGGGCTGCTGGCCAAGAAGGCCGTCGAGCGCGGGCTCGCCGTCCGGCCGTGGGTGAAGACCAGCCTCGCGCCGGGCTCGAAGGTCGTCACCCGCTACCTCGACGAGGCCGGGCTCACCCCCTACCTGGAAAAGCTCCGCTTCCACCTCGTCGGTTACGGCTGTACGACCTGCATCGGCAACAGCGGCCCGCTCGACCCGGCGATCTCGCGGGCGATCGAGGCCGGCGGGCTGGCCACCGCCTCGGTCCTCTCCGGCAACCGCAACTTCGAGGGGCGCATCAACTCCGAGGTGCGGGCGAACTACCTCGCCTCGCCGCCGCTGGTCGTCGCCTACGCGCTCGCCGGGCGGGTCGACGTCGACCTGACGAGCGAGCCGCTGGGCATCGGTGCGGACGGCGAGCCGGTCTTCCTCGCCGACCTCTGGCCGTCGCAGGCCGAGATCCGCGAGACGGTGGGCCGGGCGCTGCGGGCCGAGATGTTCGAGCGCGAGTACGCCGACGTCTTCGCCGGCGACGAGCGGTGGCGCGAGCTGCCGGTGCCGGAGGGCGACACCTACGCCTGGGACGAGAGCTCGACCTACGTCAAGCATCCGCCCTACTTCGTCGGCATGGGCCGCGAGCCCGAGCCGATCGAGGACGTCGAAGACGCGCGCTGTCTGGCGCTGCTCGGCGACTCGATCACCACCGACCACATCTCGCCGGCCGGCGCCATCAAGGCGGCGAGCCCTGCGGGACGGTACCTCCAGGAGCGCGGCGTGGCGCCGAAGGACTTCAACTCCTACGGCTCGCGGCGCGGCAACCACGAGGTGATGATGCGCGGCACCTTCGCCAACGTGCGGCTGCGCAACCGCCTGGTGGCCGAGATCGAGGGCGGCTTCACCCTCCACCTGCCCTCCGGCGAGCCGCTGTCGATCTTCGACGCCGCGATGCGCTACGCCGCCGAGGGGGTGCCGCTGGTCGTCGTCGCCGGCAAGGAGTACGGCACCGGCTCGTCGCGCGACTGGGCGGCCAAGGGGCCGCGGCTGCTCGGCGTCCGCGCCGTCCTCGCCGAGAGCTACGAGCGGATCCACCGCTCGAACCTGGTCGGGATGGGAGTCGCGCCGCTCGAGCTGCCGGCCGGCGAGACGGCGGGGAGCCTGGGTCTGACCGGCCGCGAGATCTACTCGATCGAGGGGCTCGCCGCGGGCGTGGCCGACGGCTTCGCGGCCGGGCGCGAGGTCACCGTGCGCGCCCGGGCCGACGACGGCGGCGGCGAGATCGCCTTCCGTGCCCGGGTCCGGCTCGACACCCCGCAGGAGGTCGAGTACTTCCGCCACGGCGGCATCCTGCAGTACGTGCTCCGCGGGCTGCTGTGAGGGGCGCGCGTCCGACGCAAAAGGCCCCGTGCCGGGGAGGGATCCGGCACGGGGGGAGGAGAGGGAGTTGAAGGAGGAGTCGGAGCCTTGCGAGTGGGCCTCGCGTCCGGCCCCGGACGGGCCCAACTCCCATCGACCCGTCTGCCTTTCAGAACCGTCATGCCGCGTTCTCGATTCCCGGGATCGCGGAGTGGTTGAAACGATTGCAGGGAGGTGGGCGCTCGGCGGGGCGGCGGGCGGAGCATTTTCCACGGAACGAGGCGGAGGTCGAGGCGCATCCGGAATATTTACCGCCGCCGCCCGAGGCGCCTCCCGGGTGCACGGGTGACCGCGCCCGCTCCCCGCCGCGTCTTCCTCACCGGCGCCACCGGCTACATCGGCTCGGCCCTCGCGGCGCGCCTCCGCCGCGAGGGCGACGAGGTGCGGGCGCTGGTCCGCGCGACGAGCGACCCGGAGCGGGTCGTCGCGCTGCGCCAGCTCGGCTGCGCCGTCTTCCCCGGCGACGTCGCCGACCGTTTGTCGATGCGCCAGGCGATGTCCGGCGCCGACTGGGTCGTCCACGCCGCCGCCGACCTCGACATGGTCGACCCGGCCGAGGACCGCATGCGCCGGGCCAACGTCTCCGGCACCGAGAACGTCGCCTCCCTCGCCTACAAGCTCGGCGTGCCGCGGGTGCTCGCCGTCTCCTCGGTCGCCGCCTTCGGCGGCAGCCGGGCCGACGGGACGCCCGCCACCGAGGAGACGCCGAAAGGCGACGATCCGCCCAGCCTCTACGCCGCCACCAAGCGCGCCGGCGAGGAGGCGGCGCGCCGCTGGGCGGCGAAGGGCCTGGCGCTCAACGTCGTCTGGCCGAGCCTGGTCTACGGCCCGCCCGGCAAGAAGCAGGGCGCCAACGCGCTGCTCCGCCAGTACGCGCTCGGCCGCATGCCGCTCCTCGTCGGCGCCGGCCGGAAGACGAGCTGGATCTACCTCGAAGACCTCCTCGACGGCCTGCTCCGGCTCATCGACCGGGCCCCGGCCGGACGCGACTACCTGATGACCGGCGACGTCGCCACCGTGCGCTCCGTCGTCGAGCGCACCTGCGCCCTCGCCGGCAGCCGCCCGCCCCGCCTCGCCCTCCCCATCCCCGTCGTCCGCGTCCTCCTCGCCCTCGCCGGCCCCCTCTTCCGCCTCCGCGGCCGCCGCCCCCCGGCCTCCCCCGACCAGCTCGAGAGCCTCACCCGCCACTGGGCGTTCGACGACGCCCGTGCCCGCCGCGAGCTCGACTGGCACCCGCGCCCGCTCGACGAAGGCCTGCCGCCGACGGTGGCGATGTTCCGGGAGCGGTGAGACCGGCACGACCGTGGACCGGCAGGCGGGCGGAACCCGCGCGGTATGATCGGCGATGCCGCGCCGTGAGCCGCACTGCGGCATCGGAGCTGCATCGAGCGGGGCGGGCGCGGGGCGATCCGTGACGCGAGCGGTGGCCGAGAGAGAGTCCGAAGAGAGATCTCCTGGAGATTCCATGTCGAGAGCGACGCTGACGGTCGATGGACACGAGCTGGAGCTGCCCGTGGTCGAGGGCACGGAGGGGGAGAGGGGGATCGACGTCGGCGCGCTGCGCTCGTCGACCGGGCTGATCACGCTCGACCCTGGGTACGGGAACACCGGCTCGTGCACCAGCGAGATCACCTTCATCGACGGCGAGAAGGGGATCCTGCGCTACCGCGGCTACCCGATCGAGCAGGTCGCCGAGCACGCCGACTTCGTCGAGGTGTGCTTCCTGCTGATCTACGGCCACCTGCCGAGCCCGGCCGAGCTCGACGAGTTCAAGAGCAAGCTGACCTACCACAGCCTGCTCCACGAGGACATGAAGAAGTTCTTCGACGGGTACCCGGCGACGGCCCACCCGATGGCGATCCTCTCGTCGATGGTCGCCTCGCTGTCGACCTACTACCCGGACGACGACCGCGAGAACCTCGGCCTGAACATGGTGCGGCTGCTCGCCAAGGCGAAGACGATCGCCGCCTTCTCGTACAAGAAGACGATCGGCCAGCCGTTCATCTACCCGCGCAACGACCTCGACTACTGCTCGAACTTCCTGTACATGATGTTCGCCGTCCCCTCCGAGCCCTACGAGGTGCCGGAGGTGCTGCGCGAGGCGCTGAACCTGCTCCTGATCCTCCACGCCGACCACGAGCAGAACTGCTCGACCTCGACGGTGCGCATGGTCGGCAGCTCGCAGGCGAACCTGTTCGCCTCGATCGCGGCGGGGATCTGCGCGCTCTGGGGACCGCTCCACGGCGGCGCCAACCAGAAGGTCATCGAGATGCTCGAGATGATCCGCAACGACGGCGGCAACTACAAGAAGTACGTCGAGCTGGCCAAGGACAAGGACTCCGAGTTCCGGCTGATGGGCTTCGGCCACCGGGTGTACAAGAACTTCGACCCGCGGGCGAAGATCCTCAAGCAGACGGCCGACAAGGTGCTCGCCGAGCTCGGCACCAGCGACGCGCTGCTCGGGATCGCCAAGAACCTCGAGGAGGTCGCGCTCGAGGACGAGTACTTCGTCGAGCGGAAGCTCTACCCGAACGTCGACTTCTACAGCGGCATCCTCTACCGTGCGATGAACATCCCGACCGCGATGTTCACGGTGATGTTCGCCCTCGGCCGGCTGCCCGGGTGGATCGCCCACTGGCGGGAGATGGACCGCGACCCCAAGTCGCGGATCAACCGCCCGCGCCAGATCTACACGGGGGCGACGGCTCGCGACTACGTGCCGTTGGACGACCGCACCTGAGCGCGGATCGCACGCCGGCAGCCGCTCCCGCGGCTGGGCGTGCGGTCCAGCGGCGCACGAGAGTGCGCCTCGGTCGTCTCCTCGGTCCGGGTCGCCCGATCTCGCGCACGCTTCACGCTCAGGTGATGCTCATTACCGGCAGGCGTCTTTCGGGTCGCCGCGCCCGGTCTTAC
>Ga0299913_10000840_pt1 | contig 20928 bp, 19 predicted proteins | sample RVTome_9_FD_201360 | JGI IMG/M metagenome (GOLD analysis project Ga0299913, IMG submission 201360) | Soil microbial communities from uranium-contaminated site in the Upper Colorado River Basin, Wyoming, United States - RVT155D38 (version 2) ... | reverse complement strand
CGCAGCTCGGCAAGCGCGGACTCTACGACGCGCTCGGCGGGCGCAGCGACGCCAAGCAGGCGCAGCTCGCGCTGCTGTGGGTGCTCAGCTACTCCGACGGCGAGCACTCGCTGCTCGACATCGCCGACCGCGCCGGGCTGCCGTTCGACGCGATCGCGGCCGCCGCCGACGCGCTGCTCGCCGCCGAGCTGGTGAAGGAGTGAGATGATCGCCGCCCGACCGATCGAGTTCGCCTCCCTGACCCGCCGCGTGCTCGGCTCGCGCGGCATCCGCGCGAGCGCGGGGCGGCTCAGCTGGGGCCTGGCCGACCAGGCCGTCTCCAGCCTGACGAACTTCGCGGTCGGCATCTTCGTGGCCCGGTCCCTCGGGCTGGTGGAGTTCGGCATCTTCAGCCTCGCCTGGGTCACCTACGGCGTGGCGCAGAACATCACCCGGGGCCTGGCGACCGACCCGCTCGTCGTCCGGTTCAGCGGGGTGCCCGCGGACCACTGGCGGGACGCGGTACCCCGATCATCCGGCACGGCGTTGTCCGTGGGCTGCGCGGCCGGGCTGGCCTGCCTGCTCGGCGGCATCGGGATCGGCGGCACCCTCGGCGCCGCGTTCGCCGCGCTCGGCATCGCCCTGCCCGCGCTGATGCTGCAGGAGAGCTGGCGATATGCCTTCTTCGCCGCCGGAGTCGGACGCAAGGCCTTCGTCAACGACGTGGTCTGGGCGGCGGCCCTCATCCCGGCCCTCATCATCGCCACGAAGCACGGCACCGTCGCGGGTTTCGTGCTGGCCTGGGGCCTGGCGAGCGCGCCCGCGGCGGCCTTCGGCTGCGTGCAGAGCGGACTGTTTCCCCGGATGTCGGCCATTCGCGGCTGGCTGCACGCCCAGCGCGACCTCGGCTACCGCTACATGGTCGAGAACGTGGCCGCCAGCGGATCGGCGCAGATCCGCATGTACGGGCTGGGGGCGATCGCCGGGCTCGCCGACGTCGGCGCCGTCCGCGGCGCGCAGCTCCTACTCGGTCCGTTTCTCGCCGTCATCATGGGCCTGTCCATGGTCGCCGTTCCTGAGGGCGCGCGCGTTCTCCGGCGCGATCCCGGGCGGCTGCGCTGGTTCTGTCTCGCGCTCGGCTGGGGGCAGGCGTTCGCGGCCCTGCTGTGGGGGCTGGCACTGCTGATCCTGCTCCCGGACCACGTTGGGGAATTCGTCCTCGGCGACGTTTGGTCGTCGGCCAAGGTGCTCATCGTGCCCACCACGGTCGCCTTGATGGGGGCGAGCCTGGTCAACGCGGGCATCACCGGGGTCCGCACCCTCGGCGCATCCCGCCGCAGCCTTCGCGCCCACCTTTTCGGCGCCGCGGCCTACGTCGCGGGCGGGGTCGGCGGCGCGGCGCTCGGCGGCGCGGCCGGCTCCACCTGGGGGATCGCGATCGCGGGCATGCTCAGCGCCACCGTGTGGTGGTCCCAGCTACAAGCGGGCCTGGCCAGCCATCAAGCTCCGATCGACGCGGAACCAGACGCGGCCGATCCGGACGGAAGGAGGAGATCATGACCCACACCCCTCGGCTGAGCATCGGACTCCCCGTGTACAACGGCGAGCGATACCTCGCGGAGGCCGTCGAGAGCCTGCTCGCCCAGACCTACCAGAACTTCGAGCTCATCATCTCCGACAACGCGTCGAGCGATGGCACCGAAGGCATCTGCCGACGCTACGTCGCCCACGACCCACGGGTGATCTTCATCCGCCAGCCACGCAACCTCGGCTGCGTGCCGAACCACAACTTCGTGCTCGGCCAGGCGCGCGGCGAGCTGTTCAAGTGGGCCTCCCACGACGACATCTACGCCCCGAAGCTCCTGCAGCGGTGCGTCGAAGCGCTCGACACGCATCCCGAGGCGGTCCTCAGCCACACCGGCACGAGCATCATCGACAACGCGGGCAACCGCGTCCGTGACATCGAGTACCTGCTGGCGACCGACTCACCGCACGCGCCGGAGCGGTTCCACAGCGTCCTGTTCGGGACCGGTGGCGACGACTTCTACGGCGTGATCAGAACCGAGGTGCTGCGGCTCGCCAAGCCACACGCCAGCTACCACCACGCCGAGCGCACCCTGATGGCCGAGATCGGGCTGCATGGCACGTTCTGCGTGCTGCCGGAGCAGCTCTACTTCCGGCGTGACCACGTGGCGCGAGCCGAGCGGGCGAACCCGACCAAGCGCGGCCGCAGCATCAACATGGACCCCCGCCGCGCCAACCCCTGGTTGCACCCGACTGTCCGGCTGCTCGCGGAGTACGTCTGGGGATTCGCCGGTGCCGTGCGCCGGGCGCCGATCTCGGCCCAGGACCGCAGGCAGTGCTACGCCCATCTCGCCCGGTGGCTCGCGAGCCGGGCAGGCAGCGGACTGGCGAGCCGCACCAGCACGAACAAGACCGGGTCCGCCGACGCTCCCCTCGTGGTGGCCGAGGCGTCCCGCACCGCAGACGGGGGATGACGGTGTTGGTGCGACAGGCGCGGCCCGAGATCGGGATATTCGGTCTGCTCGGCGTCGGCAACCTCGGCAACGACGGCTCGTTGCGGGTGGTGCTCGACGAGGTCCGGGCGCGGTTTCCCGATGCGGAGCCGCATGCGTTGTGCGCCGGACCGGAGGCGGTGACGGCGATGTTCGGCATCGACGCGGCGCCGCTGCACTGGAGCTCCGTGGAGTACCAGACGGCGAAGGACGTGGCGACGATCGCGCTGAAAGTCATCGGAAAAGTGGTGGACACCGTCCGCATCGCGGCCTGGGTCCGGCGACGCGATGTCGTCATCGTGCCGGGCATGGGCGTGCTCGAAGCGACCCTGCCGGTACGTCCGTGGGCGTTTCCGTACTCGCTGTTCGTCATGTGCCTGGCCGCGCGACTGTCCGGCACCAAGGTCGCGCTGGTCAGCGTCGGCTCCGACGTGATCACGAAGCGGGCGACGCGCTGGCTGGTCACCAGAGCCGCCCGGCTCGCGCACTATCGGTCCTATCGCGACACACTCTCTCGGGATGCCATGCTACGGATGGGCGTCGACGTCAGCACGGACGCGGTCTATCCGGACCTCGCATTCGCGCTTCCGGCGCCGCCCGCCCGGCGCGGCGGTGCGGGTCCGGTCGGCATCGGTGTGATGGATTTCCACGGCGGCAACGACGAGCGCGACCGGTCCCGCGAGATCTTCGAGTCCTATCTGGACGCGACCAAGCGGTTCGTGCGGTGGCTGGTCGACAGCGGGCGGCAGGTGCGGCTGTTCACCGGCGACCGGATGGACGACGTCGTGGTCGCGGCGATCCTGGCCGACCTGGCCGAACAGCGTCCGCAGATGCCGCCGTCGCAGGTGACGGCGAAACCGGTCACGACGCTGCCCGAGCTGATGCGGCAGATGGCCGAGGTCGACACCGTCGTCGCCACCCGCTTCCACAACGTGTTGTGCGCGCTCAGGCTCGGCAAGCCCACGGTGTCGGTCGGCTACGCCGCCAAGAACGACTCGCTCATGGCGGCGATGGGGCTCGGTGAGTACTGCCAGGACGCCCGTGCCGTCGACGTCGACCGGTTGATCGAGCAGTTCCGGTCGGTGGAGCAGCGTCGAGACGAGCTGACGGCCGTCCTCGCGGAGCGGAACACGGCGAACGCCGAGCGGTTGGAGCGCCAGTTCGCCGAGCTGGCGGCGGTGTTGTTACCGAAAGTCCCGCAGGAGGTCCGATGAAGGCGATACCGGTGGCAGGCATCGCGGGCGCGTACCTCTTCGAGCCGACGCCGCACCGCGACGATCGGGGCTTCTTCAGCCGGACGTTCGATCGGGACGCCGTCCGCTCCGTCGGCATCGACCCGGACGGCTTCACGCAGGACAGCGTCTCCCGCTCGCACCGCGGCGTGGTCAGGGGGATGCACCTTCGCTCCGGGGCGGGCGAGGCGAAGCTGGTGCGCTGCTCGTATGGCCGGATCTTCGACGTGGTCGTCGATCTCCGGCCCGGGTCGGTCAGCTATCGCAACCAGCAGCACTTCCTGCTCGACGACGACGCGCAGGTCTCGCTGTACATCCCGGCCGGTTGCGCGCACGGCTTCCAGGCGCTGACGGAGCCTGCCGACGTCTCGTACCGCATCGGCCGGGCACACGACCCCCGGGAGAACGTCACGATCGCCTTCGACGACCCCGACCTGGCCATTCCGTGGCCGCTACCGGTGACGGCGATGTCCGCACACGACAGGGCGGCGCCGCCGCTCGCCGAGGCGGCGAGGTTACTCCGATGACGACAAACCATCGGCCGCTGACTCGCTCCCGGCAGGCGAACGCGCGGTTGCACGAGCTGGTGCCGGGCGGCGCCCACACCTACGCCAAGGGCGAGGACCAGTACCCGGCGGGGCTCGCCCCGGTGATCTCGCACGGTCGCGGCGCGCACGTGTGGGACGTCGACGGCAACCGGTACGTCGAGTACGGCTCGGGACTGCGGTCGGTCAGCCTCGGGCATGCCCACCCGGGTGTGGTCGCGGCGGTACGCCGTGAGATCGAGCGGGGGACGAACTTCGTCCGGCCCAGCGCGACCGAGGTCGAGGCGGCCGAGAGCTTCCTGGCGACCGTTCCCACCGCCGAGATGGTGAAGTTCGCCAAGAACGGCTCGGACGTCACCACGGCCGCGGTGCGGCTCGCCCGTGCCGCCACCGGGCGGCCGTTGGTCGCCATCTGTCGCGACCAGCCGTTCTTCGCCACCGACGACTGGTTCATCGCGACCACGGCCATGGGCGCGGGCATCCCCGGGCAGGTCGGCGCGCTGACCGTGTCGTTCCCGTACGGCGATCTGGCCGCCACCGCGGAACTGCTGCGGCGCCACGAGGGCCAGGTCGCGTGCCTGGTGCTCGAGGCCGTGACTCAGCACGATCCGCCGCCGGGCTACCTGGCCGGACTGCGCGAGCTTGCCGACCGGAACGGCTGTCTGCTGATCTTCGACGAGATGATCACCGGCTTCCGCTGGTCGGAGTCCGGGGCGCAGGGGCTCTACGGTGTGACGCCGGACCTGTCCACGTTCGGCAAGGCGCTGGGCAACGGGTTCGCGGTCTCGGCGTTGGCCGGCAAACGGGAGCTGATGGAGCTGGGCGGGTTGCGCCACGACGGCGAGCGGGTGTTCCTGCTTTCCACGACGCATGGGGCGGAGACGCACTCGCTGGCCGCCGCGATGGCGGTGATGCGCGCCTACCGCGAGGAGGGCGTCACCGCCCGGCTGCACGCTCTCGGGGCGCGCCTCGCGGCGGGCGTGCGTGTGGTCGCCGACGACGTCGGCGTCGCCGACCACGTCGTGGTCAAGGGGAGAGCGTCCAACCTGGTGTTCGCCACGCTCGACGACGAGCTCCAGCCCTCGCAGGAGTATCGGACGCTGTTCCTGCGGCAGCTGATCGAAGGTGGCGTGCTCGCGCCGTCCTTTGTGGTCAGCGCTGCGCTCACCGACGCGGACATCGACCACACCGTCGACGTCGTCGCGCAGGCCTGCGCGGTGTACCGCAAGGCCCTCGACGCCTCAGATCCCAGGCCATGGCTCGGCGGCCGCCCGGTCAAGCCGGTCTTCCGGCGTTATGCGTAGCGCCGGTTCGCTGGTGCGCCGGGCGCTGGCAGCCATCGGGTTCACGCAGCCGGACGAGAAGATCTCCGCGGACGCCCAGCTGTACTGGACTGCGACGCGCGGCAGAAGATGGAAGTCCGACTCCCACTGGCGTGACTCCGATGTCTTCGACGGCCGTGACCTGTGGACCCGGATCGGCGAGCGGCACCTGCGGACGTTCGAGTGCGGCGCTCGCATGGTGGAGTTCGCACGGCCGTGGCACCGGGTGGTGGAGTGGGGATGCGGCGGGGGAGCGAACGCCGTCCACTTCGCGCCGCGATGCACCGAATTCGTCGGGGTGGACGTCTCGCAGGAGAGTTTGGACGAGTGTGGCCGGCAGATCGCCGGTGTCTGTGACACGCCCTTCCGGCCGGTGCTGATCGAGGTGTCCGAGCCGGAGCGGGCGACGGCCGAGATCGGGGACGGCTGCGACATCTTTCTCTGCTGCTACGTGTTCGAGCTGATCCCGTCACCGGAGTACGGCGTCCGGCTGCTCCGGATCGCGCACGATCTGCTGTCGCCGGGCGGGCTGGCGCTGACCGAGATCAAGTACGACGAGGCGGTTTCTGGACGCGACCGTGCCGCCGGTCGTACCGGTCGGGCGTTGCCGAGATGACGACGTATCCGATCAGTGAGTTCTGGCAGCTGGCGGCTCGCTGCGGATTCCGCCCCGAGTCGGTCGAGCTGGTGCCGGAGAACGAACTCGACCGTCGTTACGCGTGCTTCCTGCTGTCCCGGCCCTGACCGGCCCCTGCATCGTCACGCTGGCGCAGCACATCGCGCAGATGGTCGGCGAGGCGCAGCGACAGCGCCACGATCGTCAGCGTCGGGTTCGACGCGCCGTACGTGGGGAAGACCGAGCAGCCCGCGATGTAGAGGTTCGCCATGGAGTGCACCCGCTGGTCGGCGTCGACCACTCCATCGCGGGGATCGGCGTGCATTCTGGTGGCTCCCATGTGGTGATGGTTGGTTCCCTCGACCAGCGCCGCGGGATCACTGTCGGATATGCGCTGGAGGGCCCCGAATCCCCTGGAACGCAGCTCCGCTGCCACGATTCCGGTCGCCGCTCGAATGGACTCGTGATCCGTCGCCGAGAAGCGCCACGTCACCCGAGCCTGTGGCATACCCAGGTCGTCGCGGCGCGAGCCGAGTGTCACACGGGAGTCCCGGTTGGGCGTCTGCTCGCTCTGCGCGCGGAGCACCAGCGCGCGGCTGTCGGATGTCACACTGCCCAGGACGAATCGCGCGATGTCGCCGGGTCCGGTCACGATGTTGCTGAGGTGGTCGCGCAGCCCGAGAGCCAACGGTCGCCGGGTCGCTGCCTTGCGCAGGATCGACAGTGACCGGACCGCGGGCGTCGTGACGGCGAGCGGCCGCGGCACGAGGTAGAAGAGGGAGTTCAGCAGGCCCCGGCCGCGCTGAACGTCATCCGTCATGCGGACGGCGCCGGAGACGTTGCCGTGCCGGGCGAAGTACGTGGCACCGGACGCCGAGGCGGCGTCGGGCGGCACGACGTATCCCACCGGCAGCGCAAGGCGGTCGGCGAAGTAGCGGCCGACCATGTCGTGGTCGTTGCCGATGCCCCGGCCGCCGTCGGCCGCCAGCAGCAGCCGGGCGTTCTCGATGCCACCGGCCGCGAGCACCACGAAGCGAGGCCGCACCACGACCCGGCTGCGGTCGTCGCGCACCGCGACGATCCGCTCGACGCGACGACGCTGTGCGTCGGCGCTGATCTCGGCGACCCGGCACCGCGGCATGAGACGCACGTTCGGCGACGCGGTGAGATCGTCGAACGTGTCCGCGAAGGTGATGTAGCTGAACTGGAACGCGGTGGGCTCGAGGGCGCTGTCGTCGGCGGCCACCCAGGTGTCCGTGACGTGATGGCGCGGCAGTGCGCAGGCACGTTCGGCGCGGGCATAGAACGGTCTCAGGTGCTCGTGGCCGAACGGCCAGCCGGACTCGGGAACATCGGCGCGATGCTCGAAGTCGATCGGGTCGAGCGGCCTTGCCGCCCAGCCGCCTTCGACCAGCCGGGGGTGCCGCAGGGTGCCGCCGAAGGCTCGTATCCTCGCCTGGCGGAGGGTGTGGAGCGGGTGCCCCGTGCTCTCGCCACGGTTCTGCCGCTGCGTGCGACGGATGATGTCCCGTCCGCCGCTGTCCAGCAGGCAGACCTGAATGCCCGACCCGCTCAGCTCCCGCGCGATGGTGATTCCGGCAGGCCCCGCCCCGATGATGCACAGGTCGGTGACAATCTCGTCGGGCGAAGAATTGGCATGAACCACCTAGACGCTCCCTCGACTCCGGCTCCTTGCGGAGACTCCCTGGCATAGGGTTCGGTGGTTACGGTATGTCCGTTACGCCTGGGCGTCTCAGTAAGCGTCGACCTGGAAGTTGGTCACGTCGAACCGCAGCTTCTGCCCGCCGGTCGACACGATCTCGATGCCGTAGTCGATGGCGCCGAGCGTCGAGTTCGCCGGCAGCAGGTCATGGGCCACCATGTAGTCGGTGAAGTGCTTGATGTCCAGCTTCCCGGAGTCGAACTGCTGCTCCGCCACGAACGCCACGTACTGGCGGTCGCTGGTGGCGTACACGCCCCAGCCGTGGCCGTCGAGGGTGACAGTGCCGACCCGCTCGGCGAACCCGCCCATGCCTCGGTTGTGCCACCGGTTCCAGATCATCAGCTCGGTGGAGTCGCTGTCCGCGACGCCGTTGAACCAGGCGTCGTAGCCGGCGTTCCACGCGCCGACGTTGCCGGGAGTCGTCGCCGCGAACTGGGTCGGGATGGTGTTGAACGAGTTCACGGCGGGCTCGGCGCCGGTGCCCCAGTCGTGCCAGTCCTTGTGCATGTTGGGGTAGCTGAGCACGGCTCCCGTGCCGTTGGACGCGGTGACGTCCACGTACCACGAGTGGAACGAGCAGACCCCCATGGTCTCGGTGATCTGGCCGTTGTCGCTCCACACGTTCGGCATGCCGTAGTAGTCCTTGCCGTCGCCGTGACCGGCTCCGTCCAGCGGGCCGCCGCCGTCGTGGGTTTGCCAGGTGTAGCGCGGGTTCGTGCAGACCTGGCCGGTCGTTGCACCCGACGGTGGCGAGCTGGTCGTCGTCGCCGGGGGAGGCGTGGTCGTGGGAGTCGCGGTACGGGTCCTCGTCGTCGTGGTGGTGGTTGTCGTGGCCGGCGCGGTGGTGGTGGTCGGCGTGATGGGCTCCGGCGCCGAGGTCGTCGTGATCGCGGCTCGCTCACCGGCCAGCCGGTAGCTGAACCGGATCCGCTCGTCGGCGTACGGCTGCCCGCCCTCGCGGACGGCGAGCACCCGGAACCGCTCGGCGGTTTCCGAACCGGGCACGACCGAAAGACGGTACGGCTCGTGGTGTTTCGGGATGCGTGGGGTGACCTCGACACTCGCCGGGACGACCCCGTGCCGGTGCCGCACCGCGCACATGCCGTCGGCGTCAGTGCGGCAGCTGACCATCCGCTGTCCCGCCATCGCGTGTGTCGGCGGTTGCGCCGCGGAGGAGGAGACCGCGACGGCCACGATGACGCCGAACGACGCCAGCAGGCTCAGCACCGCCACGCGAAGCCTGCGCCTGCCCTGCGTGCGGGGATAACCAAGGGAACTGTGCCTGCCCATAACAACCTCTCAGCCACCGGCGATCGGAAGTCCCCAGCCTTGCCGTGGCCCCGGCGGCCCGAAACCGTGGGACCACGTATCCGGCTACGTAAGCATCACGCTCCGATCACGAAACGGTCACACGGTCGATCGCCCAGGCGACCGCGGGGACCACGGCCAGCGCGAGCAGGAAGCCGCCGAGGGTGTCCGTGGCGTAGTGGTAGTACAGCACCGTCAGCGACCACGACATCGCCGCCCCGGCGACCGCGACCAGCCCGGCGACCACCAGCACCCCGCCGAGCCTGCCGAGGCGCAGCACCGCGACCACGAGCAGCCCTACGACGAGGGCCAGCGCCGTCACGAACGCCGTGTGGCCACTGGGAAAAGCGAGTTCGCCGGTGTCGACCGTGCGTCCGACGACGGGCTTCAGCACGGTGCTCGCCACGACCGTCACGCCCGGACCCGCGACCGCCAGCACCGCGAGCCGCCACCGGCGTGCCAGTAGGCACAGCACGACGACGATCCCGACGAGCGCCGCCGCGCGGTCCGGTTCGCCGAACCGGGTGATGAAGAGCCCGAACGTCCGCAGTGGCGACGGCGTGAACAGCGTGCCGCCCAGTTGGCCGAGCGCCCAGTTGTCGACTCGCCCGGGGCCGCCCGAGCCGGCATAGCGCAGCGCGAGCACGCCGAATCCCAGCAATGCCATCACCGCCATCACGCCGCACGGGCGTCGCAGCGTCGGCGGCATGGCAGGTGACGGTCGCGTGATCTGCCGGGTCACGGCGCTCAGCTCCAGATGTCGCGGTGGACGTTGAGCACGATCCGCGAGCCGAGCTGGTCCAGCTTGATCGGCAGCTCCTTCATCGTGGCTAGCCGATCGCGCACGGCACGCTGCCGCTCGACCGGGCACACGACGAGCAGGAACCCACCGCCACCCGCACCGGTGACCTTGGCCCCGGTCGCCCCCGTGTCGAGCGCGGCCTCCACGGCGTCGTCGATCTGCGGGTTCGACACCCCCGACGCCAGCGTCCGTTTCGCCTCCCAGCCCTTGTACAGCGCGGCACCGACCGCGCTGATATCTCCGCCGCGTAACCCGTCCGCCGCTTCGCGGGCCAGGTCACGGAGCTGGTCGAGCTGCGGCAGCCGGTTGCCGGTGTTCGCCCGCTGCTCGCCGAGGATGGTGTCCGCGCTGCGGGTGATGCCGGTGTAGAACAGCATCAGCTCGCCCTGCAACGACCGGTGTGCCGACGACTCGAGCCGGAGCTGGTCGATGGCGACCCGGTCACCGGGTCCGAAGTGGAGGTCGCAGATCCCGCCGAACGCCGCCGCGTACTGGTCCTGCTTGCCGATCGGCTTGCGGCAGCGGTCGATCTCGATGGTGCAGGCCCGCTCGGCCAGCTCCTCGGCCGACACCTGCCTGCCCTGGTAGGCGAACAGCGCGTGCAGCAGCCCCACCGTGACCGAGGACGACGAGCCGAGGCCCGAGCCCGCCGACGGGATGTCGGCCAGCGTGGTGATCTCGACACCACCCTGCACCCCGGTCATGTGCATGGCCTCCCGGACCAGCTCGTGCTCGAGGTCGTCGACCCGGGAGACGATCTCTTTCTTCGAGTAGTTGACGTAGATGTCGTCGTCGAAGCGCTGCTTGACGACGACGTAGACGTACTTGTCTATCGCGGCGTTGAGCACTCGGCCGCCGTGCGTGCGGTAGTAGGCGGGCAGGTCGGTGCCGCCGCCGACGAGGCCGATCCGCAACGGTGTCTGCGTGATGATCATCGCGCCTTCCTCACCACGCCGAGCACCCGCAGCTTCGCGTCCGCCGCCGCGAGAATCGCGTCCAGCCCCGGCATTCCCGCCAGCCACCCCGCGTACTCCGCGACCGAGTCGGCCGGGGCCCGCTTCGGCGCCCAGCCGAGCTGCTTGAGCGCGTCGATGTCGGAGACGATGTGCCGGGTGTCGCCGAACCGGTACTCGCCGGTGACCCGCCCCGGCTCCGGCGACCTGTACTGGCGGCGCACCACGTCGGCGAACTGCTCGGTGGTGTAGCCGGTGCCGCCGCCGACGTTGAAGACCCGGCCCGTCGCCCGGTCGTCGGTGAGTACCAGGATGTTGGCGTCGACGACGTCGTGGATGTTGACGTAGTCCCGGATCGCCTGGCCGTCCTCGTACAGCGTCGGCGCGCCGCCGAGCAGATAGTGCAGGTTGAAGATGCGGCAGGCGCCGGAGTAGGCGTTGTACACCGACTGCCTGGGCCCCTGCACGATGCTGTAGCGCAGCGCGACCGTCGGGATGCCGTAGCGACGGCCGAGGTTGATCGCGACCATCTCCTGGCCGTACTTCGACATCCCGTAGGCGTTCTGCGGGTTCGCGACCCGCTCCGGCGTCGGCAGCAGCTCCATCGGACCCGCGCAGACCGGGCAGGACAGCTCCCACTCGCCGTGTCGCAGCGCGGACTCCGGCCGCATGTCCGGCAACTGCTCGCCGTGCTCCGCGCAGCGGTAGAGCCCCTCGCCCATGGCCGCCTGTGACGACGCGACCACGATCCGGCTCGGCGCGAGCCGCTCCGCGACGATGATCTCGGACAGCAGCGCGGTCGAGGTGACGTTGACATCGGTGAAGCTGGCGAAGTCCGGTAGGTAATCCTGGTGGGCCGCGAGGTGATACACCGCGTCGGCCCGCCGCAGCAGGTTGGCGAGCAGGTCGCGGTTGCGGACATCGCCGGTGTACAGCTCGACGCCGGGAGTCAGGTACATCGGCTCGCCGTCGCGGTGCACCGGCGCCCGCAGCGCGTCGAGCACGGTGACCTGGTGGCCGAGCTCGACCAGCCGGTCGCAGGTGTGTGAGCCGATGAACCCGGCGCCGCCGGTGACGAGGATCCGCATCAGGCAGCCCTCCGATGGACCTCGCGGTAGACGTCGAGGGTGCGTTCGGCGGTGCGCGCCCAGGAGAACTCGCTCGCCCGCGCCCACCCCTTCGTCCGCAGCGCGTCGCCGGACGGCCCGCAGGCATCGATGATCGCCTGCGCGATGGCGTCCGGATCGGACGGATCGGCCAGCAGCGCCGCGCCACCGGCCGTCTCCGGCATGGCGCTGACGCTGGACGTGACCACCGGGCATCCGGTCGCCATCGCCTCCAGGATCGGCAGCCCGAACGTCTCGTTGAACGACGGGTACACGAACACATCGGCCGCGCGGTAGAAGTGCACGGTGTCCTCCAGCGGCACCCCGCCGGCCCACACCACGTCGGCCGCGATGCCGAGCTGTTCGGTGAGCGCGCGCAGCTCGGTGGCGTACTCGCCGTCGCGGCCGGGACCGACCACGACCAGCTGCCTGCCGCCCAGCTCGCGGCGCGCCGCCGCGAACGCCCGCAGCAGTCCCTCACAGTTCTTGTACGGCCACAGCGAGGACACGAACAGCACGAACGGTCCGGTCACGCCGTGGTCGCGTACCCGTTGCCACGCCTCGTCGGTGTCGCCGGGCCGGAACAGCTCGTGGTCGACCGCCTCCGGGATCAGCCGGAGCTTGGCCGGGTCGACGTCGAGGTGTTCGAGCACCTCGTGGCGCAGGCTTTCGGAGTTGATGATGATCGCGTCGGCGACCCGCGCGGTGTGCGGGTAGCTCAGCCGCCGGTAGACGCGCACCGGCAGCCGGATCGCGTCCGGCGTGGTGTAGGCGTGCAGCGTCTTGAAATGCGCCACCAGGCCCGGGGCCGCCTTGACCGCTGGCGCCATCAGAGTGCTGAACACGTCGATGCCGGAACGCGGCAGCCGCAGCGGAGCGTAGGCGTGCTCGGACAGCGTGCGCAGCGACCGGCGCTCGTTCGACCACGGGAACGTGATGTGGTCGACGTTGTGGCCGTATCCCTGGTGCATGTCCCGCGACCGGGGACTGACCAGCAGGTGGAAGCGTTCGCCGTCGGTCATCCGCTTGGCCATCTCCGGGATGACCCTGGTCCAGAACCAGTGCGCGCCCGAGGGGCTGGCGGGGTCGTCGGTGAGCAGGTTGATCGCGACCTGCATCCCGTCAGAAGGTCTGCGTCGCAACCGCATCGGCACTCATCCTCGACTGTCGGACGTACTGGGCAAGCAGGTGCATGCATGCCTGGTGGGAGTCCTCGACGATCCCGTAGTTGGCCGAGTCGACGTGGATGGACACCGTCGCCTTGCGACGCGCGGGGCCGCCCTCGAACCCGGTGAGCGCGATCGAGCGCAGGTCGTTGGCGTTGGCCCAGTCCAGCGCGCGGACGATGTTCGGCGACCGGCCCGACGACGAGACCGCGATCAGCACGTCGCCGGGCCGCGCCTGCGACCGCAGCTGCTGCTCGAAGACAGCGTCGTAGCCGATGTCGTTGGCGATCGCGCTGACGATCTCGATGTTCGTGCTGAGGCTGTAGACCCGGGTGTTCAGGTCGGTGCCGTTGCCGATGCCCTTCACGTGGTCGCACTGCAGGTGGTTCGCGACCGAGGCGGAACCGCCGTTGCCGCAGGCGAAAACGGCCGCGTCGCGCTGGTACGCGACAAGCAGCAGATCGGCGGCGCGGGCGACCGCCGTGTGGTCGACTGTGCCGAAGGCTCGCGACAGTTCGGTGGCGTAGTCGCCGCTGTAGGCGTCCGCGCGGTCGTAGCGGTGAGCGGGGAACTGGGGGCGTGTCTTCCGGGTCTCGGCGGGTGCGCCGGCGTCGGAGAGGATGTGTGCGACCGCCCCGGCGAGGTTGGCGAACCGGGCGACGCCGGGGTCGGCGAAGCTCGGCGGGCCGACGTACAGCGCCGTGGCGCCGACCGCCCTGGCGAGCCCGACGTCGTGGATCGAATCGCCGATGACCCACGATGCGGCGAGGTCGAGGCCGAGCGCGTCCGCCGCGGCCAGCGCCATCCCGGGCGCGGGCTTGCGGTCGTTGCTCGCCCGCGACCACGCGGCCACGACGCCGTCCGGGTGGTACGGGCAAAACAGCCACAGGTCGACGTGCGCGCCGCAGCGCGCCAGCTCGGCGATCAGGTATTTGTGCACCTGCTCGACGTCGTCGATGCCGTAGAAGCCCCGGGCGACGCCCGCCTGGTTGGTGACGACGGCGACCGGGATGCGGGCCGCGTTCAGCGCGGCGATCGCGGCGATCGACCCGTCGATGAACTCGACCCGGTCCACCGAGCCGACATACCCGTGGTCGACGATGATCGTGCCGTCGCGATCGAGCAGGACGCCTGGCTGGCTCACTCGCTACCTCCAGTTATGACCAGGGCCGCACTCAACACGAAAGAGTGGCCCAAGTTGCCCTGATAGTCGACCAGTTGGTCCGTTTAGTTACGTTCCGTGGCGGTCCTGATCGCGACGATCGACTTGGACATCCCCAGCAGCCGCTCGTGCCACACCGTGGCGCCCGGGAAGAGGTGCCGCAGCTCGGTCGCGCTGATGAGCTCGATGGTCAGGACTTGTTCCAGCGCGGCGTCGGAGGTGTGCACCGGGACGTGGTTGAGCGGCCAATTTCGCACGACCTTGGCCCGCAGCCGGAGCGGCAGGAACTGGAACATCGGCCCGACGTAGTGCGGCTCGACCGGGAAGTGGCGAAGAATGACGTCGGATCGCGCGGATCCCCCAGCTTCCGATGGATCCTGTGTGCGATCTCGATGCTCGTGCCCATCGAGCCTCCAAGAATTGAAACCGACGTATCGTTTTTAACTAGTCCCTGAGACCTTCGCCCGAACGCCGCAGCCGTTACGGCTTTTCGCGGGTAACAATCGCGGCGGGAACCGCGACTTTGGTGCATGCGAGAACACCACCCCGTGCGCAGGCGTGTCGTAGCCGCGTTGTGGACGCTGGCGGCGATCGCGGTCGTGGTGCGGGTGTCGGTGATGTTCGGCACCGCCGTCGGGCTCACCGAGCCCGCTCAGGGCTTCACCGGATCCTTTCTGGACTTTCGTGACACGGTCGTCACGCCGGGCCGGTACCTGCTCGGCGGCGGCAATCCCTACGACCCGGACGCCTACCTCGCGGCGAACCCGTGGGCGCTGCCGTTCTCGCTGTACTGCCCGGCGTGGCTCGTGCTCGGCGTGCTGCTGGCACCGCTGCCGTTCCCGGTCGCGGTCGTGCTGTTCCAGGCGGTGTCGGTCGCGGTCGCGGTCGTGTTCCTCCGGGTCGTCTGCCGGTGGGCGCTGCCGACGCTGGCGGACGTCGCGGTCCCGGCCGGGTTGCTGTGGCTCAACATCTGGTACCCGGGGCGAGGCGTCATCTCGGTCCAACTGGCCAGCCTGCTCGGCGCGCTCGGTGTCGCACTGGTGCTGCGCGCCATCGCCCGACGCGGCGAGACCCCGGATCGCGGGGCCGCCGCCGGCGTCGCGCTCGGCCTGCTCAAACCGCAGTTCGGCGTCACGGCCGTGGTCGCTGCCGCCGCAGGCTGCTGGCGGGACGTATGGCGGGGTGTCGCCGGCCTCGCCGTGGTCTCGCTGCCGGTCGTGGTGGCGCTGTCGGTGGCCGCGGGTGGTCCACTGCGGTTTCTCCGGTCGGTCGCCCGGGACCTGGCGGTGTCGAACTCAGCTGCAGCGCCCTCGGGCCTCAGCAGCCCGATCCAGCGTCGCTTCGATCTCGTCGGCCAGTTCGCGAGATGGGGCATCGACCCGCCCGGCTGGCTACAGGCCGGCGTCCTCGTACTCGCTCTCGCCTGCATCGTGGCCGTCGTTCGGCTCACCCGGCACCCGCTGGCCCTGTCGGCGGTCGTGTGCGGGGCGACGCTGGTCGGCGTGTACCACGCGCCGTACGACCTGATCCTGATGCTCATTCCGGTCGCCGTCGGCGTCGGCATGGCGGTGCGGGGGCAGCTCACCAGCGTCGCCGAGTGGGTCACATTGGGCGCGTCGGTGTTGGTCGTATTCCACCTGCACACCGTGTCGATCTTCCTGCTGCCGCTGCTCGACGTGCGATTCGCCGACACCATCGACATCACCCTGGTGCTGATCGCGCTGGGCTGCGGCCTCTACACCGCCATGCGCTCCCGGCGCACGGTCCTCGTGACGACGAGCTGACAACGGAAGGACAACAGCATGCTGCGGAAGTCGAGCGCGTTGAGCAGGCGAGTGGCGCGCAGTCGCCTCGCGCCCGTCGTGACATTTCCCTACCGCACCAAGAGCGTGGCCACGCACGACGCCCGCGTCATCACGGAGTCGGTGCGCTGGCTGTTCACCTCACGGGAGCACACCAACTACACCTACGACCTCACGACGCGGAACGTCGACCATCTCGCCTGGTTCGTCACCGCCGTCACCGGGGCGGACATCGCCGACGTCAAGCGTTGGTTCGCCGAGGTCATCGGCGACGAGGAGCTGCGGTCCTCGCTGACCGACGGGCTCGCCACCAGCCAGCGCAGGCACATCACCGACCGGAACGCCAGGTACGGCCGCCGGATCGGCTGGTACGCGGTGGTGCGGGCGCTTCGGCCACGACACGTCGTCGAGTCAGGCATCGACAAGGGGCTGGGCTCCTGCCTTATCGCGGCGGCGCTGCTGCGCAACGCGGCCGAGGATCACCCCGGACGACTCAGCGCGCTGGACATCAACCCCGACGCGGGCTACCTGCTCCGGGGCCGCTACCGCGAGGTCGCGGACATCATCGTCGGGGACTCGCTCACCACGATCCCCGCGCTGGCCGAGCCGGTGGATCTGTTCCTCCACGACAGCTGGCACAGCGAGGAGCACGAAGCCGCCGAGCTCGCGGCGATCGAGCCGAAGCTGGCGGGCAACGCGGTGCTGCTGACCGACAACGCCGCCGAGACCGACGTGCTCAGCCGGTATGCCGAACGGACCGGCCGCAGGTTCCTGTACTTCCAGGAGCAGCCGGTGCGGCACTGGCACACCGGCGACGGCACCGGAATCGCCTGGCCGCCCTAAATCGCGGCCTGCTCACGGGCTCGTGCGGGCGGACGCCACGGCGGGGCGGGCGTCTCGCCGCGCACCAGGCAGGTCGCCGCGACCACCAGGTGCAGCATGTAGGTGGACGCGTCGCCCAGCCCGACCTGCGTGTAGGACGCGAGCAGCACGTGCACCACCAGCAGGATGGCGCAGGCCCGTGCCGGTGACGACGATCGCAGGAACATCGAGACGAGCAGCACGACGAAGCAGAGCGCGACGAGTCCGATGCCGACGAAGCCCTGCTCGTGGTAGACGACCAGCCAGCTGCTGTCGATGGGCAGCCCGCCGAACGACTTGTCGGTGAGTCCGACGCCGAGCCATTCCTCGCGCACGGTCCGCGGCTTGCTGAGCACCGCGTCCCAGTAGACCTGTCGTCCGGTCAGGCTCGAGAAGTCGTCCGAGTCCTGGCCGCGCAGCACCCAGGTCTGTATCGCCTTCCACGTCACCCCGGCCAGCCCCGCGCCGACCAGGCCGACGCCGATGGCTCGGCGTGCCCGCAGGTTGGTGGTCGCCAGCGACACGATGCCGACGGCCAGCCCGATCAGCATCGCGAAGGTCGCGGTCCTGGTGTGGGAGAGGAGGAGCACGACGAACGCGGCGGGGGCGATCAGCAGCGCGCTCTTGCCGTCGATGCGGCGCGTCAGCCACAGCATGATCGTCAGTCCCGCCACCACCGCCGCGTAGTCGCCGACCTGGGTGGCCTCGAGGAACCACAACACGCCGGTCAGCCGGCTGTCGAAGTCGGCAGGCATCGCCGCGCCGGGCGCGATGATCAACCCCGCGACGACCGTCAGCAGCACGACGCCCAGCGTCTTCACGTGGTAGCGGACGAACCGCACCGTGCCGTCCCAGAACGGCGTCAGCAACCACAGCGTCGCCAGGAACAGCGCGAACCGGATGGAGCGGGCGATCGCGCCGAAGCCCGACTCGAGGTAGGCGCTCGCCACGAAGCTCGAGACGAGCAGCAGCGTCAGCAGCAGCAGCAGGCCGCTCGGGCGCACCCGCAGTCGGGGGTTGAGGATCAGTGCGATCGCGAAGGCGAGCAGTAGCGCACCCATGGTGAGCAGCTGCGCGAGGCGGTGCGGGACCGGGATGAGGGCCTCCGGCGAGCTGGCGCCCAGGGTGTTGACGACCAGCAGCGCCCACACCACCCCGACGAGCCGGTTCGTCGTCCGCTCGTCGGCCGCCCTGACCACGCTGCCCATCACGACCCCCCGGTGAACCACAGTGTCGTCATGAGCACCTCGCCGCCCGCCTCGCCCCGGCCGAGCAGCGTGGTGGCGGGTTCCCTGCGACCGAAGCCGGCGGAGTACCAGCCCAATGGCGGGTTCGTCTCGCCCCGGTGCGCGGTCCAGGTCAGGCCCGCGGGCAGGGTCAGCCGGGCCGTGCCTGTCGGCCAGCGCAGCTGGGCGGTGGTGCCCGCCAGGTCGGCCTCGATCGTGGGTCCCAAGTGGAACGTGAGCACGCAGGGGTGCCTGCGCTCGCCGCGGACCTCGTCGTGAATCCGCAGCTCGCCGCCGTCCAGTTCGACCGTGCGGCGGTGTACCGCCGGGGCGTAGCCGTCGTGCTCGGCGGACCAGCGATTCGGCGTGGCGGTGAGCAGTCGGCTGCGGGCGTGCCGGGTCCACAGGAACGGGCCGCCGGACGCCGACTGGTCGGTGCCGTCGAGCCGTAGCGTGTTGTGGCCGAGGGTGGAGCGGAAGTAGCGGCGCCACTCGGGTTCGCCGTGGTAGCAGTAGGTGCCGGGGTCGGCGAGCACGTCCACGCCGTCGTGGCGCACCTCGACCGACAGCGCGTCGGCGTGGGCGTGCGCGGCGATGGCGAGGAAGCCGTGCGGCCCGGCGTCGCAGCGGCACCAGATTTCCGGGCCTCGCTGAGCGCGCAGCAGGGTGAGCCCGGCGTCGGCGAAGTGATCCGGGTGGGTGGCCGGCCGCGTCACGTCCGGCTTCGGTGGCCGGGCCAGCGCGGTGAGCGCGGCGGTGCGGATATCACCCTGCGCGCCGGTCGGCCACCAGGCCAGCCGTCCGAAGAGGACACTGCCGGTGGCGAGCAGCGAGGCCCATCGGCCGGTGACGTCACCGTCGAGGACGAGACCGTGGCCGTCGTCGGCGTCGCCCTGCCGGGGCGGCCGCAGCCGGACGTCGACGATCGCGGCCAGCGCGTCGGTCATCCGCAGCAGCACCGGCCAGGTCGTCGCGGGCAGCGGCACCCCGGCCGCGTCCGCCTCGATCGCCGCCGCGAGCCCCAGCTCGAGCACCAGCCCGTGGTACTCGGTGGCCAGCTCTCGGTTGAGGCCGGAGTCGAAGGTGTTGGCGCGCAGGTGCGTGTCGAGCGCGCGCAGCGCGGTGGTGCGCCAGCCTGCCGACTCGGGGAACCAGTCGAAGGCGCAGGCGGCGGCGAGCTGTCCCGCGGCCTCGGCGACCGCGTGGTTGTTCGCCGAGGAGCCCCGGCTCGGAAACGCCGTCAGCCACCGCTGGTGGTGCCAGATCTGCTGCAACGCCACGTCGTTGTGCTCGAACAGCTCGGCCGCGCCCGGCCAGCCGTCCAGCAGCCGCCGCAGCCACACCCACGAGATCAGCCGGATGCCCAGTTCGATGCCGCTGACCCAGTGCGCCCCGCGCAGCGGCGGATTGGCCGCCCACCACGACTTGAGCTGATCGGCCACCCGCTCGGCGTAGCGCGCGTCGCCCGTGACGGCGTAGGCCGCCGCGAGCACCGTGAGGTGCTGGTGCCGGGACGGCTCCCAGATCTGTTTGATGTCGCCGACCGCGTGCTCGTCGCGGTAGGGAACGTCGAACGCGTAGGCCTCGGCAGGCGCGCGTCGGCCGGTCTTCGGGTCCAGCGACCAGTCCGGGCTCGCCATGTCGTGCCGGGTGACGCCGAAGTACTCGGCGCTGCCGTCGAGCAGCCGGTCGGCGGTGGCCAGCAGGCTGCGCCGGGCGTCGTCCGAGATGTCGGCCAGCGCGCCGTGGGGGAGCGGGCTGCGGAACCGCCGCTCGCGTAACGAACTCGGTTCCGGCGGGTGCGCGGCGACGCGGCGCCAACGGCGTTTGCGCACCGCGTCAGTGATCCGCCCGGCAACCTCGGCCGGTCCCATCCGGGACAGCCGCCGCAGATACCAGGCCGCGGACGTCATGGCCGGACCGTCACCGCTGCGCCGGTGCGCAGGCTGGTCTCGACCGCGAGCGTGGCGAGCGTCGTCGCAGCCAGCGACGTCAGCGGCACCGGCATCGGGCCGCCGGTGGCCACCGCGTCGAGGAACGCCGCCAGCTCGCCCGCCTGCCCCTTGTCCCGGCCGCCCGGCAGGCGGGGACTGCGGGAGCGGTAGCGGCCGTAGACCGACGCCCGCACGAAGTCGTCGAACCGCAGCACCTTGCCGTCGGCGGTCAGATCGAGCGTCTCCTTCGGGAACGTTGTCGAGCCGGACGTGGTGTAGCTGACCACGGCGGTCGAGCCGTCCGGGTAGCGCAGCGTGATCTGATCGCCGCAGGCGTACACCGACACTGGGTCGGCGTCGAGCAGCCAGCTCACGGTGTCGATGAAGTGCCCGCCCTCGCCCGCGAACCGGCTGCCTTCCAAGTCGGTGCGGGCGTACCAGCTACCGGGTTCGAGGCTGCCCGCGTTGACGAGATACCGCACGGTGGCGGGACCGAGCCTGCGGCCGAACCGGCCCTTCGCCTTACGCAGCAACGGGGCGAAGCGGCGATTGAAGCCGACCTGCAGCCGGTCGTTGCCGGACTCGGCGACGGCGTCGAGCACCTGGTCCAGTTCGGACTCGCTGAGCGCGAGCGGCTTCTCCACGAACACCGCCTTGCCCGCGCGCAACGCCTTC
>Ga0299913_10000839_pt1 | contig 20930 bp, 24 predicted proteins | sample RVTome_9_FD_201360 | JGI IMG/M metagenome (GOLD analysis project Ga0299913, IMG submission 201360) | Soil microbial communities from uranium-contaminated site in the Upper Colorado River Basin, Wyoming, United States - RVT155D38 (version 2) ... | reverse complement strand
CTAGGCCGGGTGGGTGGTGGGTAACTCGCACATCCGGAGGGCGGCCCCGGAGTGGGAGGCCGACGATCGCCGATCCACCACCGCGCGGGATATGGTCGGTGATGGTTCTGGACGTGTCCACAGTAGTCGCGGTGCTTCGGGCTCGGCCGCTCGAATTGGATGCGCGGCTGTGGAAGGCGAGGTGGCGGCGGGCCCGGCCAGTATCGTGCCGACACGAATCCAGGCCTTCAATCTACGGCTGAGAATGACAAGTCGGTTTGGCCCACTGTGCTGCGGCGGATTCCAGTGAACGTCGCAACACATCGGGTCTGTGTTGATCTGATTGGCAGACTAGTCGCATGCGGGGTTTGCCGGAGACGGACGTTGCCCGGGTGCAGCGGTGGTGTCGAGCCCGAGTGCCGGCGCATGTGCGTGACGAGGTTCGGGTGGAAGCGGACGTGGCCGAGCGGCATGTGACGATCGTGGAGTGTCGGCCGCCGTGGCGGGCGGATGTGGGCGCCGAGTGGACTCGGTTTCCGATCGCGCGGCTGCGGTACACGAAGACCACGGGATTGTGGTCGCTGTATTGGCGTGACCGCCACCTGCGGTTCCACGAGTACGATCGCGTGCCCGCGAGCCCGAGCGTCGAGGATCTGCTCGCGGAAGTCGATCGCGATCCGACAGTGATCTTCTGGGGCTGACAAGCCCCGTGGTCAAACGCGGAGTTGCGGCGGTCGACCGCTGGTCGTTACGCGACGCCGCTCGCCATCTCGGAGGCGATGAGCTCGGCCGGAAGCTGTCAACCTGCCTCAAACAGCTTGACAGCTTCCGAGCCCTCCCGGCGTAGCAGGGCGCCTTGCCCGCCCGGTCGAGCTGCTCGTACTCCTCCAAGATCCGCTTCTTGTGCTCCGCGGTGTAGCTCCGCGGCGGCCGATACGCCCGAACCTCCGGGTTCGGCGCACCCTCACCACGCTCATCCGTCACGAGGGACTCGGTCTCCTTCACACGCCCTCAAGCCAACAATTTCGGGAAGATCACCTGCCCAAGATCTGCTCGACAGAGAGGGGATCCCACCCCGGGCTCATGTTGTTCGGTCGATGATCAACCCGGATGGGTGGCCTGACCTGCATTAAACTGCTCACGGTAGTGCTTGTGCGCGGCCGCGAGCAGCTCGTCGGACAACCACGCGATGGGTTCGACGTCGGTAAGCAGGGGCTCGTTGTCCGGGCCAAAGTCGATCACCTGGCCCCGCAGCACCCAAGGCCGCGCGCCTTCGTCCAGCTCGCGGAGGTATTGGCAGACCCGGCGAGCAACCCAGTCCTCGGCCGGTCTGGTCCACCACCGCGGCGGCCACAAGGGGATGGCGGAGACGCCCGACATGAGCAACCCGCTCTCGTGATCTTTGCTGGGATGGGTGGCGTCGGCGAGAGGCCCCGGCGAGTACCGTAGGTACACGGACTCGCGCTGCCCGATCAGGAGGGTCAGCTCATCGAGCCGGTCTAGGGTCGGCAGGTCGGTCATGCCCGGGAATACCCGGTTCCGCCCGCGCTAATTCTAGTCTTCATCGACGTTATCCGTGTGAAAGTCCGCGGTAGGCAGGTCACCAACCGGGCCTTTCACATCGCGGTCGCCGTCACTGTCGAGGGGTATCGCCACATCCTCGGGGTGTGGGCCGGTAACGCAGATCATCGAGGGTCTGAGCAAGGGACATTAGCCCAGAGCACAGAGTGCGCCGCTTCACACTCAACGCCCCAGCGCTCACTCAGGCGACGCACCGTCACCAGCTCTGTGGAAGTGCCGCGCTTAAGCCCTTCGGCGATCGCGGCCGATATGTATACCTCGATCCGGACGGAGTCCGGCGAAGCAGCGGCAACCAGAAGCTTGTCCGGCCAATGCCCGTGTCGAGCCGCTGCCAATACCAGCGCCTCTGCCACGTGCGTCACATCCGGCCATACCGACGCGCACCCCGCGAGCACACGGCTTTTCATCGCGGCGTACATTACCGCGAGCTGAGCGCCGCGGACTCCTCGTGAGCTGAACTGGAACGTGAAGTTCCGTTTCGTTTCCACCCTCGCCTCACCATTCATGCGTAGGCCCGGCGGCCGGTGGGTCAGCGAGGCGGTCCGATCTCGTACAGGACTTCACTCGGCGTGTTCGTTTCGGGAGCCGACGCTGCCAACTCTGCCTCGATCATTCCGAGGATGGTGAGAACGCGCGCTACGCAGCGACTCGGTCGGACGAGAAGCGCAGCTTCGTGTTGCTGGGCGGCCTCGGAGGCATCGGCGAGGACGCTGGCCCCGGCGGAACAGAAGAAAGAGACGTGCGCCATGTCCAGATGTACTTCGCTGCGAGGGCTCACGCCAACGCTCGGCAGTAGGAAAACTCGGAGCCTCGGTAGGAGGAAATCCCGGAGCCGCTGTGCGCTAAGAAGATCAATTTCACCTCCGACGCGAACAATCAGGGCCTGTGCGTCGCGTGTGGCGGTGATGGCGCACGATGAAGATCGCTGGTGTAGGTTGGCAGTCATTTGAACCTTCTGAGGATACGAGGAGAGCGTGGACAAGTTTTGAGGAATCTTGGTCAAGTTGTGAGTACATTGTGAGTAAGTTTAGCTCTCCAGACCCTGCGTCGCAAGCTCCTCCCGCATATACTGAAGAAGTTCGACGCAGTAGAGACGGTCCCGAGATGTCAAGTAGCACCGCCCCGAACCGGCCGGTCTACAGCATCGGCGCGGTCGCCGACATGGTCGGCGTGCCTGCGGCGACTCTGCGAACATGGCAAGAGCGTTACGCGATTGTGGTGCCGGAGCGGAGCGCCGGGGGCCACCGTCTATACACGCGTGACCAGGTGGAGTGCCTCCGCTTCCTGGCCGAGCAGGTAGCTGCTGGATTGTCTCCGGGGGACGCACACCGACTCCTTCGCGATCGACTCGCCGACGGTTCGTCGCTATGGTGGGCCAGCGGGGGAGATGGTGCAGCTTTGTCCATTTTGTTGGCCGTACACGATCCGTACGCTGCCGAGTTCGCCGAGTACTTCCTCCGCACCGAGGGGTACGCCGTAACCGTGGCCGGGGACGTCCAGCAGGGCCTGGCTATCGCCGCGGACGGCGGCACCAACCTGGCCGTCGTGGACCTACTGATCTCAGGCGGACGCGGTCTCGAGTTGTGCGAGCAACTTTCCGGAGAACATGGCGTACCCGTCGTGGCCATCTCGGCCCTTGAGAGCCGAGACGACGCGCTGCACGCTGGTGCCGCGGCGTTCCTCCTCAAGCCGGTCGAGCCACTGCAACTCGTCTCCACAATCCGCGACCTGCTCGGTCGCAGCGCATTTCTCAACCGGACCCAGCAGTAAGATCGGAGCTGTTCGTGAGCGAACGAGTTACCAGCGGTTCGACCAGACTCGACTCCGTTCTGGGAGGAGGACTGCCACGCAACGCGATCAGTCTCGTGATCGGCGTCCCCGGTTCGGGTAAGACGATCTTTGCTCAGCAGCTCGTGTACGCGAACGTCGACGCGGATCACACGGCGGTGTACTTCTCGACCGTCTCGGAGCCACTGGAGAAGATTCTGCGCTTCGGGCAGGGGCTCACATTCTTTGACCGGCGCTTGGTTGGAAAGCAGGTTCTGTACGAGGACCTGGGGGTCGTGCTCGGTGCGCAAGGTCTGGATGGGGTGCTGGAGCGTATCCGGGGTGTCATTCAGGAGCAACGGCCGAGCATGATGGTGATCGATAGTTTCAAGGCCCTGCGCCCATACACCGACGAAAGCGGGTTCCGTGAATTTTTGCAGGGCGTGTCTGGCATCGTCAGCGCGTTTCCGGTCACGTCAGTGTGGGTCGGTGAGTATGACATGACCGAGCTCGCGGCAGGACCTGAATTCGCCGTGGCGGATGCGATCATTTCGATGGGCGCGGACCAGGAAGCCGAGCGCAGATACCGCGTTATGGAGGTTGTCAAGCTCCGCGGTGGAGACCATCTATCCGGCCGGCACGCCTACCGTATTTCGGCCGATGGCATCCTGGCGTACCCACGTCTTGCGGACCCCGGCACTGAGGCACCGTACAAACTCGGAGCTCAACGGCGATCATCAGGCATTCTTGCCCTCGATGACATGCTCGCCGACGGCTACCAGCCAGGCACATCGGTCCTCGTCGCCGGTCCGACCGGCGCCGGAAAGACCCTGATGGGTTTACACTTCATCTTCGGTGGCGCCAGCTATGAAGAACCCGGTGTGATCGCCACGCTGCAGGAAAACCCCACTCAACTGCAGCGCATCTGTAGGTCATTCGGATGGTCACTAGACAACGGCAACGTCACGCTCATGTACCGGAGCCCCGTTGACCTCTACATCGACGAGTGGGTCTACGAGTTGTTAGACACGGTCGACGCCACTGGTGCCACACGCGTGGTGATCGACAGTCTCAGTGACCTCCAGGTGGCCGCCTCAGACGACAAAGGATTCCGGGAGTACGTCTACTCGCTCTTGCACCGCTGCTCGCGTAGGGGAATCAGCGTCCTAATGACCTACGAGGTACCCGAGCTCTACGGAGTAACAAGACTGACCGAATACGGTGCCTCGCATCTAGCCGACAATGTGGTACTCCTGCATTACAAGGGCTTCAACGAAGGTACGATTGCACGCACCCTTACGGTGCTCAAGACCCGAGCCAGCACCCACGACCGACGCGTCCGCGAGTTCGACATCACCCCGAACGGCGTCGTGTTGAGCGATGGCGATCACGAGTAGCCGGTAATCGTCCTGCTCACCACCGGTGTGCTCGCAGTGAGCCGGACGTGCGAGTCGGTCCGCGCGTCGAGGACAGGCCGGCTTCCGCTGACTGTGGACGGGCCCTGATCGGTTGCGGGGAGCGTTTCTCGGCACCGGCCGGCACTCTCAAGCTTTACCGCCGAGGATTCACCCAGCGCGAGATCAGCTCGGCGACGTTGTACGTCTCGTCGCATGCGCGCGAACCAATATCGCCGGCATAGAGCGGGCGTTCGACGCCGAGATCACCGAGCAGCACCCGGAGGAGCGGGTCGCATGGAGCACCCGTCGACGGCGCCCATCACGCGGGTGTTGTGACGTTCCACCGACTCGACGACCGTTCGACTCGGGTCACCCTGCAGATGGATTACAAGCCGGACTCTCTGATCGAGAAGGCCGGAACTGGCCTCGGCATGGTGCAGAAGAGGCTGAAGGACGACCCCACGCATCAGGAGCCGACGCTCAAGCCGCCGACCCAGAACCCTCTGCGTCCGCGTGGATGAGCCGCACATCCTCGGAACCCAGCTACATCGCCCTGGATGCGCGCTGGCAGGCCAAGGCCCGCGCCGGGCGGGCGGCGAAGGGTCCGTGGCCACGGCCCGCCCGGCATTCGGCGAAGGAGGTGGCGCTCAAGCGCGCGCTGGTGCATCCGGCGTGGGGGCACCGCAAGATCTGGGCGATGGTCCGCCACGACGGGCACGTCGTCTCCGAGGCCACGGTGCTGCGGTTGCTGCGCGACGAGGGCCTGATCCTGCCCGCGCGCTACCAGCGGGAACGCCGCCAGCTGGCGCAGCGGCGCAAGGCCGCGTTCGCGACCGAGCCGACCGGGCCGAATCAGGTGTGGCAGCTGGACTTCTCCGAGTTCGAGGCCACCAGCGGCGGCACCTGGCGGCTGGCCGGCTGCCGCGACTACTACTCGAAGTACGAGCATCCCTTCCACGTGTCGCCGACCGCGAACCAGCACGACGCGATCGACGCCGTCGAGCTCGCCCTCACGGACTACGAGGCGATGTTCGGCTACCCGCTGGCCGAGGACTGCCCCATCGACGCCGACACCGGCGAACCGCTGCCCGTGGTCACCATCGTCACCGACAACGGCGGCCCGTTCCGCTCCTTCCGGTTCGAGGCGTTCATCGCGGCGCACCCCGAACTGGCCCACGTCCGTACCCGCGTCAAGACACCGGGGCAGAACGGGTCACGCGAACGCGGGTTCGGCACACTGAAGTACGAGCGGCTCTACCTCGACGAGATCGACGACGCGCTCATGCTCGCCAAACGGGCCGGGACTACCGCCTCGAATACAACGAGATCCGCCCCCACGAAGCCATCGCCTTCAACCGGCCCAAGGAGGTGCACCTGGGCCTGGCCGACCCGAAGATCCCGACATTTCAAACCGAGGAAATCCTGCCAACTCCTTGACGCGGGACAGAACCACCCACCCCGCGAGTCAACCAAAGTCAGAGCAGTCCCCAACGGGCTACGGCGGGCTGGTCTCGGTGGTGCCAAGCAGATGGCCACCTGCGCGCAAGGTGGCCAGCACCCGCGCCCCACTTAACTCGTCGTCATCGACTCCCGTTCCGAGCAAGCAGGTGAAAGCGGTCCCTGCCGGGACCGACTCCTGACAGCTCCGTTCGACAGTGTCGCCGCCACGCGCGACCATGCGGATCACGCCCGAAACCGCGGCGACGGTTCGCACGATCAGGTCTCCGTGGTCGACGTGGACCTGGGGAGCCGCAAGCGTCAAGCCCTCAAGTGCGGGCAGCGGCCCCGGCACGTCGGGAGCCCGCCGTTGCTCAGCCGACGACACATCGGGCGTTGTTGTCGCCGACGCTGAGGGGGTGGAAGCGTCGCCTGTACCGTTGAGGTACGCAACGGCCCTGCTCTTCTGCCGGGGGAACGCGTTGTCCTTCTCCCTGGCCTCGAACACGAAACTGTCGTCCTGCCCGGCATAATCGCGCTTCGGTGTGTAGCGGACCGACCAGTCGGTGAACCAGTCGCCAACCGGTTGGTTCAGTTTGCCGTGCTCCGGCCCTGTCACGATGCGGTATTCCCGAGTGTCCGGATTCCCGAACCGCTGTGCCTGGAGCGTGACGTCGGTGGACAACAGGGGTAGCACCTCGGCGGTGACTGGCGTTGCGACGTAACCGGGCACCACTGTATCGGTGAATGCGGGCGGGTTCTGTTCGTCCGTCTCAGCGATCAGCCCGTCCGGGTCCATGTCGGCGCGCAGGGAGTACTTGCCCGGCTGTACGTCCGAGATGTCGACCCATTGGAAGGGCAAGCTGCGGTCGTAGTAATCTCGCCAGCCTGCCGAGATCCCCATGGTGACCTTGTTCGCACCCGGATCACCGTGCCCGCAGAACGAGATGTTGGACTCGGAGTAGGTCTTGTCCGCATTGGCCCAGGGGTCCACCCTGGTGGAGTCGATCAAGCAAAAGCCGATCTTCTGGGCAGGTGCCACCTGGGTCGTGCGCTCACCGCTCCACAACGAGTAGCCGGCGGCATTGCGCAGGTGCCAGTGATCGTGGCCGTCGGTGGGCTCGAAGATCACCTTGGGGGCTGGCACATTCACCAGGTCACTGAAACCGGCTTCCGAACGGTAAGCCCGCTGCTCGACCACGCTCATCTCGCCGTCGACCGGCTTGGAGCCGCGCAGTTCGAGCGCTCCTCGCCCGGCATTGTGGATGTAGCCGTTGAAGCGCAGCAGCCGCCGGGTACCGGATTCGTCCTGGTAGATCACCGCAATGGGGCCTGTCGCCGGATCGGCGATGAGATCCGGCAGGACTGGGCTGTTCTCCGCTCCCGCCGATGTTCCGGCGGACGCGGCGACCAGACCCACCACGAGCGCACACGCGGGGATTGCCCGGACGCCGAAACGTCCGGGCCGACCCTGTCGATCAGCTAGTCGGGACATGACTTCACTCGGCGTGAACGTCTGCTTCGGCGTGCGCCAGCTTCAGATCGATGATCTGGGAGTTCGGCTCGGGAAGCGGTGTCACAAGCTCAACCCGGATCCGCACCGCGTTCGCGGAGATGCCGCCTGGGATTAGTTCCGTCTCGTGCAGCAGCACCTTCGCACACAGCATTCCGCCTGCACCCTCGACACACCGCTGTTGGAGACCCGTGTTCGGCGGCACCTCGCCCACCGGCAGGCTGAAAGTCTCGTCCCCGACCGTGAGCCGGGCCCCGATGAGGGTGACCCGAGACGACGTGTCGACTGTGCCGTCCGGATTCTGTGCCGCCCTGGCCTGGGTCTCGATCACCCTCGCGTTTAGCGAGATCGGAATGTCGCCCTCGGCCGGCGTGATGTTGTCCAGGTCGACCGTGACGTTCTCATAGGTCGCCCGGGTCGTGCAGCCGTCCTGGGGGTTGCCGAGGTTCTCGACGTCTAGCGTCATCGCGTTGAGCACCGGCGAGGTAGAACCGGAGAATGGGAACAGCACGCTCACGTTGGAGAAGGTCTCCCGGTCCGGGAACACGTCCGGCTCCGTCGAGTTGACCGGGCCAACGAAACCGGTGGCGATGCCCGAGACGTCAAGCCTCAGGTCGTACGCGACCCCGGTGCACCTGCCTGATGGTGGCTCCGTAGTCGTCGTCTCTGTCGGCTTGGTCGTCGTCGTTGTTGTGGTCTCACCCGGCTTCGTGGGCGCGGTCGTCGTTTTGGTTTCGCCGGTTTTGGCGCCACCGCTGTTGTTGTGGTCACCGGCAGCTGCCCAGGGGCCCGCCATCAGCGCCGTCATCACCGTGGCAGCGGCGACGACTGGCCCGAGCACCATCGCAAGGCGCCTTCTCTTGATCCGCATCGTTCTACCCTCTCCTCCTCGAGTAGCCCCCAGCGCCATGTGGCAACTGGAGCAAGAGCTGTAGACCAGTTAGCGCAAGACATACAGGATGTTTCGCCCGATTCGGCACTTCACTCAGTCGGTCTAAAGAATCAGCTGGGTAATCGATTGCTGTGCTTTAAGAGGAATGGAACTCCCCGGCGGCGCCAGAATGGCGATTCCGGCCAGCGGGTTTCGAGCGCTTAGTGCTGGGCGCGCTCGCGCTCGTAGTCCGCGAAGCGGGTGTCGAGCTAGTGGTCGTAGGCGTCGGCCGGTGCGTCAGGGCCGCCACCGGTTTCCGCGCGTCATCCCACGGGTACTCATAACAGCGCTGGTGAGCGCCTGAGGAGGCAAGTGTGCCGCAGAACGTGTTCGTGTTGGGCCTTGATGAGCACAACCACCAGATCCTGGAAAACTTGCCCGATGCCGAGCAGTATCGGTTTCATCCACTGTTGACCATTGACGAGTTGCAGTACGGCGAGGAGATTCCGCTGCGCGCGCTGCTGGAGAAGGCGCAGATGCAGCTGGAAAACTTCGAGGGGCCAGTGGACGCGATCATCGGCTTCTGGGATTTCCCGGTCAGTAGCATGGTCCCGATCCTGTGTATGCGTCACGGCGGGCTACCCGGCGCGAGCCTGGAGGCGGTCGTCAAGTGCGAGCACAAGTACTGGAGCCGCCTCGAGCAGCAGAAGGTGATCAAGGAGTATCCCCGCTTCGGGCTGGTTGACCCGGAACACGACTCCGACCCACCGGAGGGCGTGAACTTTCCGATGTGGGTCAAGCCGGTGAAATCGTTCTCCTCTGATCTCGCCTTCGGTGTGGCGAACGTTGACGAGTTCCGGAACGCGCTCGACCAGATCCGCGAGGGCATCGCCCGGATCGGCGAGCCGTTCGACGTCCTGCTAGAGCACCTCGAACTGCCTCCCGAGATCGACGAGGCGGGTGGACAGTTCTGCCTCGCCGAGGAAAGCGCGAGCGGCAGGCAGCTGACCATCGAGGGCTATCGGTACCAGGACCGGACTCACGTCTACGGCGTGGTCGAATCGGTCACCTATGAGGACAGCCCGAGTTTCGTGCGCTTCCAGTATCCCGCCTCGGTGCCCGAGAGCGTTAGCCGTCGGATGGCCGACGTCTCCAACCTCATACTCGACCAGGTCGAGCTGGACCACACCACGTTCAACATCGAGTTCTTCTGGAACGAGCAGACTAACGCCCTCACCGTGCTGGAGGTCAACCCACGCCACTCCCAGAGCCACGCTGAACTGTTCGAGCAGGTCGACGGGGTATCCAACCACCAGGCCATGGTGCGCCTCGCGCTCGGCCAGGATCCCGACACACCTGACCGGACCGGGCCATACGCGATGGCGGCCAAATGGTTCCTGCGACACTGGACCGACGGTGCCGTCCGCCGCCATCCCAGCGAGGATGACATCGCCGCCGTGGAACGCGAGCTTGACGGTGTCACCGTCGACATCATCGCCAACACCGGCGACCGGCTCTCCGAGCTCACCGACCAGGACAGCTACAGCTACAAGATCGCCAACATCTACGTCGGCGCAGACAACGAGGACGACCTACGGGCCAAGTTCGACCAATGCGCCGAGGCCCTGCCCTTCGAATTCGACGAATAGGTCCACGGCAGATTCAGGTGCCGTGGAACACCCCGTCCGGATCGTGTCGGCGACGCAGGTCGAACAGCCGGCTGTACGTCGCATGGCCGTAGGCGTCAGCCTCGCGATTGGTGTCGTCGCGGTCGAGGAAGTTGACGTACACGCCGTCCGCGGCAGGCGCGAGGGCGCTGGCGAACTCCCGTGCCCAGCCGCGTTCCGCCTCGCCGATCGGCTGATGCGGAAGCCACACGGCTTTGATGTTGATCTCGTGCGCGACGTGGCGGCGCGCGCGTAGGCGGTCCCGCCCGGGTCGATGTCGGCGACCGCCCACCGAGGTGGAACATGATCGTGTAGCTGCGCGGTGACTGCGTCCGCGCGCTGTGCTCGACGATCGTGTCGATGACGTCGTCTTCCAGGTCGCGCAGACCGGTCGACTTCCAGTAGTAATGCCAGCCGCGGGCACCGTGGTATCGAACATGGACTGCAGCCCGCAGTATGGGCGTCGCTTGACCAGGTCGAGCAGCGGCCACCCGACGGCCCGCAGCGGCGCCAGCAGCCGCTCGGCCTGGTCGCATTCGGCCAGAGCGAGCATCGAGATCATGCGTACCGGCCTGCCGTGCAGCTCCAGCGGCAGGAACGGCGCGGCGGGGGCACGCCGCAGTCGCACGGTGGTGGCGACCTCGCGCGGCAACGCCGTCGTGTACTCGTGGTAAGCACGCAACACGGCGGGCGCGTCCTCCAGCGGCCACAGCACCGGCCCGGCGAGAACCTCGGGACCGACCGGATGCAGGTGGTAGGTGAACGAGGTGACCACGCCCAGGCCGCGGCCGCCCCCGCGCAGCGCCCAGAACAGGTCCTCGTGGTCTTCCGGTTTCGCTTCGTTGAGCGCCTCTCCTACGTCGCCGAGTGAGTCGATCATCGCGTACACCTCCGCGTCGGTGAGCGCGTCCGGCGCGGGAGTTCCGTCGAGTTCAGCACGTGCCGCCGCGCGCTGGGACTGCGCCTCGTTGATCGCTTCGATGAAGGCGGCCGGGTCCGCGCCGCCTCGATCGCCGCCTGTAGTCGGCGTAGCCGTGTCCCGGCGGCATCGAGCCTCGTCTTTGCTGCCTTGTCGCGCTGGCGCGGACAGTTCGCGAGGCTGTTTCATCATGTTCAACATCGTGTCTTGACAATCACCAACGCGCTTGGGCACACTGCTGTGTGCGCGCTCGGCCTTTGGCGTCCCACAAGCGCCGCTTCGTTGTCATGCTGACCCGCGATCCGGGTAGGCGGATCGGCGCCAAGTGACTCAGGTCGCCCTCGGGCTGCTGACCGAACCGCTGTTCCTGCAGCCACTCTCTCTTGTCGAGTACCACGCCGCGCTGCGAAGTGCGGACTGGCGGACCGTCCGGTTCGCCAAACGGCTCGCCCACCTCGTTGTCGACTTCTACCGGCCCGACGACTGACCAAGGAGCTTCGTCACATGCCCGAGACAGAGTTGATCCAGTTCAGCGGTATCGCCATTGTGCTGCTGTTGGTCGCCTTCTACGGGGGAACGTTTGTGGTCTCCCTGCTGATCGGTAAGAAGGAGGAGAACGCCGACGGTTACATGACGGCTGGCAACAAGGTGGGTTTCGGCATCTCCGCCGCGAGCATGACGGCTACCTGGATCTGGGCTGCTTCGATGTATGCGTCGGCGACCTCGGGTTACACCTACGGCATTTCGGGTCCGATCCACTATGGCCTGTGGGGTGCGTTGATGATCCTGTTCATCTACCCTTTTGGCCGCCGGATCCGTGCGGTCGCGCCCAGGGCACACACCCTCGCCGAGGTGATGTACGCCCGGCACGGCCGATCCAGCCAGCTGATGCTGGCTGGATCGAACGTCGTAGGCAGTCTGATCAGCCTGATGTCGAACCTCATCGCCGGTGGCGTATTGATCAGCCTGCTGTCGCCGTTCAACTTCATCCAGAGCGTGTTCGCCATCGCCGGCGGCGTGCTGTTGTATACCTTGTGGTCCGGGTTTCGGGCGTCGGTGCTCACGGACTTCGTCCAGGTGCTCGGCATGCTGGGCGTGGTCGCGGTGCTGCTGCCGATCATCTTCTTCGCGGCGGGTTTTCCGGCCGCATTCGAGAGCGGTGCTGGGAATCTCACCGCGCAGCAGAGCAATTTCTTCTCCAGCGACGCGTTCCTGAACCAGGGTGCACCGTATATCGCTGCGGTGTTGGCGTACGCGATCGGCAACCAGACCATCGCGCAGCGGCTGTTCGCCGTCCGCGAGGACCTGATCAAGCCGACCTTCATCACCGCGACCATCGGGTACGGCGCGATGGTGATCGGTGTCGGAATGCTTGGTGTGCTCGCGCTGTACCTCGACGTCGACCTGCTGAACGGCGACCCGAACAACCTGATCCCGCAAATGGCCGCGCTGTTCCTGCCCATCGGCCTGCTCGCGATCTTCGTACTCATGATCATCGGCGCGCTGTCGTCCACAGCCGACTCGGACCTGGCGGCCCTGTCCTCGATCGCGATGGCCGACTTCTACGGGCAGACGGTGGGCAAGGAGAACGCGAAACCGAAGACGATGCTGCTGATCGGCCGGATCACGATGGTAGTCGCGACTGCGGTCTCGGTGGCCTTCGCCAGCATGGGTCTCAGCATTTTGGACCTGTTGGTCTTCGTCGGCGCATTGTGGGGTGCCCTGGTGTTCCCGGTGATCGCCAGCTTCTACTGGGACAAGGTGACCAACAAGGCGTTCACCGTCGCTGTGATCGCCGCCGTAGCGGTCTTCCTGCCGGTGCGGTTCAGCTGGATCTCGATGGACGGCTTGGTCGGGCCGATCTTCGACATCATCTCGGTCGTCGGCATCGGTGTGGTGCTTGGCCTGATGGCATTCGGCTTCTTCGGTTTGCGCGTCGGCAAGATCGTCGGAGTCGCAGCAGCGCTGATCTCGGCACCGTTCTCAATCGGGTTCCTGCACGACTACGCGACCTTGAGCGGCTCGCTGGTCACCTACGCCGTCAGCACCGCAGTCTGCTACCTGATGTCGGCCCGCTCCACCGACTCGTTCGACTTCGCACTGATCAGACAGCGGGTGGGCGACTTCGACGAGACCGAGGACCTGGACGACGAACTGGCCCGTTTCGACGAGATCGATCCCGACCCGTTGGCCGGCGGCCGATGATCCAACAACCCACTACCTACTACCTACTGACATGGAGAACGTGATGGAAACCTTCCTACTGACCGCCTACGTCTTGATGTGGCCGGTACTCGTGGCGCTCGTGCTGTTCGTCATCACCCGCGCCTTCCTGCGCGAATGGGCGCAGTCACGCCGAGAGGGCCGCCCCATCATTTGATGTCTGTTTGCTGGGGCCTCCACCGCTCACAGGGCCGCCCGCCGATTGCTCCACGCGCGTGCCCGACTTGCCTGGGCCGGACGAGATCCGACGTGCTTCACGATTCAGCGGGCGCGGCTGTACCTTTCGATGCATGCGAACGCGCCGAGGCTATACGGTTAGTAAGCGATCGAGGATTGCCACTACCTGCCCCGACGGCTGGAGCGTGATTTGCCCGGTATGCCTGGTAGCGCGATCAGAGCAACGCGAGTCGTGTGGTTGGTGTGCAAGTCGCCCTCGGGCACACGCACTATCTGCACGCGGCCTTGCGGTTGCGTAGACCGCCTGCTCGTCTGGTTCGTATCGCAGTTCCAGGTTCAGTTCGCGATAGAGCCGGGCCAGCCCCGTCGGCTTTGCGTCGGCCATGACGGCACCGACATCACCGAGCGAATCGACCATCGCATAGACCTCAGCGTCTATAATCGTGGTTCTCGCTGGCATGTTGTCGAATTCGGCTTGCGCAGCCGCCCGCTCTACCTGTGCCTGGTTCTCCCGATCGAACAGCTGTCCGAGCCATCCGTTGATGGCTGTGACCACCACATCCTCACGAAGATTCCGCACCGTCAGCGCCCGCGCCTCTCCCCCGGCCTGGGCTTCGCCGTCTGGCCGCAGGATGCCTACGCCTTTGTGGGACGGCGCCCGTGAGGTCGCGGCACGGCTGGTCGAGTTCGCCCTCGGCGAGCCGGCCGGGTTGGCGCCCGATCTGGGTGGGCCGTCAGTGCGTATCGGGCCGGTGCCAACCTCACACCGGACCATGCAGCCGGACAACGTACTTGGGAGGAGTTCCCGGCTGAACGGCTGAGATGAGTGGGCGCGGTCCCTGTCGTGTGGGGCGGGCCGAAAATTCCGATCAACGGTCGCCTCTTCTACGAAGAGGGCGACGTCGTGCGACCCCGTAGACCGGATTCCCCCGGCACCGGCACTTGCGACTCCCAGAACCGGGAGACTGCCTGTCAGCCGGTCGTCGTGGCGGGGACGCTGCGCGCGACGCGGTCACCGGTGGTGCCGAGACCCCAGCTGATAATGCGTTCCGGCCGGATGCGGATCATCGGCGACGGCTCGGTGACCGCGTCGGCGTGCCCCCGGATCTCGATGCCACGCGGCCGCCACGGGTCGACGCTGGCGAGGTCGTCGATCACGATGGCGGCCCGCCCGCTGCGGGCGACGTCGCGGAACTTCTTGGTCTCCGGCAGGTTGATGCCGCCGACGACGATCATTCCCCGCTCGGCGTCGACTCGCCAGCCGACCGGGGCGACGTGGGGTGTGCCGTCGGTGCCGGTGGTCGCGATCCGGCCGAGTCGGCGTTCGCTGAGGTAGTCGAGCTCGTCGGGGGTGAACACGGTCATTCGGGAGTCCTTTCTGTACTCAGTGTGCGTGGTGACGTCGTGGTGTCGCGCGGGGCGCGGCGGATCAGCGCCAGTGCGCTCGCCAGCGCGAGCGCGGCCGCCATCGCGATCGGTAGCCGCATCGCGCCGTCGCCGGACATCGCCCAGCTGACGGTCACCAGCGCGGGTCCGAGCGCGATGCCGAGCTGTCGTGCGACGGTGGTGGTGGCGCCGGTCGTGGTGAGCAGATGACCCGGCGCGTGGCTCATGGCGACGGTCTGGTTCGGCCCGGTGAACAGGCCGGCGCCAGCGCCGACGACCGCAAGCCGCCAGGCCACCTCGGCCGGACCCCACCCGGCATCCAGCGGAACCAGCAGGAGGAGTCCGACGGTGACGATGAGCGTGCCGGTGACCGCGATCGGCCTTCCGTGCCAGACGTCGGTCAGCACCCCGCCGAGGACGCCGAAGGCCATGACACCGAGCGGGAAGGCGAGCATCGTCAGCCCGATCTCGGTGGCGGAGGCACCGATGTCGTGCAGCTGGAACGGCAACAGGAACTGCACCGCCAGCACGGCCGCCATCTCCAGCAGCAACGCCAGGTGCGGCCCGGACATCCCCGGTGCACGCAGCAGCGCCCGCACCGGGGCGCTGGCAGGCAGCCGCAGCCAGCCCAGCAGGAACGGCGCCGCCACCACCGCGAGCGCGAGCCAGGCCGGACCGTGTCCCGCCGTCAGTGACAGCGCGAGCAGCAGCGCGACCGTGGCCGCACCGAGCAGCCCGGTCTCGACCGCCCACGCCCGGCCCGGCAGGCGCGACCTGCCACCGGGCGGCAGCTGGGTGACCGCGACGATCAGCACGAACACCGCCACCGGCACGTTGAGGTAGAAGATCCACGGCCAGCCGAGCGTGTCGATGAGCATCCCGCCGAGCGCCGGTCCGCTGACCGCGCCGAGCGGGCCGAGCGTCATCACGATCGCCATCGCCCTGCCCATGCTGTCCGGGCGCACCGCCGTCGTGGCCAGCACCGGCACTAGCGCGAACAGCACCGCCCCGAACGCACCCTGCGCGGCCCGGGCGGCGATGACCCAGCCGATGCCCGGCGCGAGACCGACGACGACGCTGGCCGCCGCGAAGCCCGCCACGGCGAACACCAGCGGTGTGCGTCTGCCGAGGCCGTCCAGCCAGCGGCCGCTGGGCAGCGTGAGCGCGATCAGCGGCAGGACGTAGCCGAGGATGACCCACTCGGTGACGCTCGTGCTGGTGCCGAAGTCGCGCTCGATGGTCGGCAGCACGACGTTGACCACGGTGACGTCGAGCTGGGCCATGAACACCGCCGCCCCGGACGCGATGACGAGCCACCACCGGTTCGCGTCCATTCCCCTCCTCGCAAGAAGTACACAGCCTGTGTATCTGCTAAATTACACGCACTGAGTACTTCTGTTCAAGGATGGCGATGTCGAAGACGATCGAGGATCCGCGCAATGCCCGCAGCCAGCGCACCCGGGACGCCCTGCTGGCGGCCACCCGCTCGATCCTGGAGGACGACGGCTTCGAGACGTTGACCATGACCGCCGTCGCCGCGCGAGCCGGAGTCACCCGCCGATCCGTCTACCTGCACTTCGACTCGCGCAGCGAGCTGGTGAGCGCGCTGTTCGGCTACATCGCCGAGCAGGAAGACCTCGCCGGGTCGTTGGCCGGCGTCAGGAACGCGCCGGACGCGGCACACGCCTTGCGCGCCTGGGTGCACCACATCGCCAGCTACCACCCGCGCGTCATGCCGGTCGACCGGGCCGTGCAGCGCGTCGAGCACACCGATGCCGACGCCGCCCGCCACCGCGCCACCGTCAACCAGGCCCAGCTGGCCGAGTGCCGCCGCATCGCCACGGGCCTCGCCGCCGAGGGCAGGCTCGCCGATCCGTGGACGGTCGAGACCGCGACCGACATGCTGTGGAGCCTCATCGCCACCGACCTCTTCGAACGCCTGCTCACCGGCCGCGGCTGGTCCTCGGCCGCGGCCGAGGACCACCTGCTGGCGCTCTGCGAGGCCACCTTCGTCAGCCGACGTCCCTGACGCCGCAAGGTCACCACGGGGGTCGGACAGCCCTGACCCTCGCCCCAGGGGAGACCCCGGTTGCGCCATGGCCGGAACCGCTGACATCGAAACAACGCGCAGGGCACCGGCCCACTCGGCACTTTCGCCGGACGATCGTGGGCAACGTGCTGCTCGCCCTGGTCGTCATCGGTTATGCGACGGGCGAATGGCGACCATTGCCGTGGCTGGTCGACATGCGCGCCGTACGGCATCGTGGTGCAGGCGGTGCGGTTACCTGCACCGACCGTGCACCAGCACGTACGTCGACAGTCATGCATCCTTTCCGGCCTGCCCCCGCATGGAGGGGAGTATCTCCTCGGCGATGCGGGCCACCTGGTCTGCCCGGCCGGGTCCGGTCGGCTGGAAGTTGAAACCGGTGAATCCGAGTTCGAGATGACTGTTCAGCTGAGCGATGATCTGGGTGGGTGATCCGGTGAGGAACCCGGGTTGTGGCGAAGCGTCTGGATCCAGCCGGATACCGACGTTGTAGATCCCTTGGATGTCCGCGGCGTCGCGTCCGGCTTCCTCGGCTGCGGCGTCGATTCGCTGCCGCATGGCAGGGATCCGATCGGGTGGCGCGAAGCCGAGCGAGGGAATCCAGCCGTCGGCGAGCTGGCCGGTGACCGCGAGCGCGCGTGGCCCGAATGTGCCGAGCCACATCGGAATGCGGTGGGCCGGTCGGGGTTGCATCTCCAGATCGTGTGCACTGTGGTACTGCCCGCGGTGACTGTAACCGGACCCGGTCCACGCGCCGCGAATGATCTGAACCGCCTCCGCGAGACCCTCGACCTTGGCCCGCGCCGACGGCACCGGGCCGCCGAGGGCGTCGATCTCGGTGTCCGCGTGGCCGGCGCCCAACCCGAGGATGAACCGGCCGCCGGAGAGCAGGTCCAGCGATGCGGCCATTTTCGCCACCATCGCCGGTCGCCGGAACGGCACACCCAGCACACGGGTTGCGACCGCGATGCGGCTGGTGTGCGCCGCGATCCAGGTCAACAGGGTGGGTGTCTCGTAGCTGGGATGATCCCCGCAGGGATGGTCACTGGCGGAGACGAAGTCGTAGCCGAGCCGTTCCGCGGCGCGCGCGGCCGTGACCGGGTTGTCACCGTGCGCGGCGGAGGTAGACACATCCACACCGAAGATCAATGTTGTCATAATCGCTCGTCGGTTCCTTGTCTCGATGGAGATGTGATCGTCAGCAGGGGCAACAGAACGTGCGTGAGCGGACCGATCGACAGGGCGTAGGCGACAGTGCCGAACCCGACGGTCCCGCCGAGGACGACGCCGACGGCGAACACCGCCAACTCGATCACGGTGCGCACCACCCGCAGGGAGTAGCCACGCGCGGCCATGCCGGTCATCAACCCGTCGCGGGGGCCCGGCCCGAGGTTCGCGCCGATGTAGCACGCCGTAGCCACCGCGTTGAGCCCGATCCCGGCGGCTAGCCACGCGACGCGCGCGGGGAGCGACGCTGGTTCGGGCAACACGGCCAGGGCGCCGTTGACCGCCAGCCCGACCAGTAGCATGTTGCTGACCGTGCCGAGGCCGGGGCGCTGCCGCAGCGGGAGCCACGCCAGCAATACCAGCCCGCTGACCGCGATGGTGACCCACCCGATCTGCACGCCGAGGAGCTCCGCCAGCCCCTGGTGCAGCACATCCCAGGGGCCGAGTCCCAGTTGGGCGCGCACCATCATCGCCAGGCTCACCCCAAACGCCACCAGGCCGAAGTAGAGCCGCACCAGCCTCGACGCCGCCCGAGTATCCGGCCACCAGGAGCCGAGGCCACCGGCGAAGCTCTCGCCCACTTTTCCTGACATGTCAGCAATAGTATCAAGTTTCTGACACGTCAGCAATCAGCTAGAATCGAAGTGTGACGAAGACACGGTGGCTGACGAAGACCCAGGAGCGCGCGTGGCGTCGGTACCGGCGTATGCGGGTCCTGCTCGACCTGAAGATCGCCCGCGATCTTCATCAGGACTCGGCGTTGTCCGAGGCCGACTACGACGTGTTGTCCACATTGTCTGAACGCCCACAAGGCGCGTGGCGGTCACGCGACCTGTCAGCGCAACTCATGTGGTCGAGCAGCCGTCTGGCCCACCATGTCGGGCGGATGGAACGCCGTGGCCTGATCGCTCGGGCGCCCTATGCGGACGATGCGCGCGGGGCGGTCATCACCCTCACCGAATACGGCTGGTCGACACTCCGCGAGGCGGCACACCACCACGTGGCTTCAGTGCGGGCCAACCTGATCGACCTGCTCACCGCGGACGAGGTCGCCGCCCTCGACTCCATCGCAGGAAAGGTCATAGCGCGACTCTCCGACAGCGCTGCGGAGCGAACGCAAGTGCCGGACTAACGGAACGTCCCATCCGGACCCACATATGCGAGCAGACTCTCGCTCGCGCGGCTGATCTGTACCTCGCCGGCAAATGTCTCGATTTCTTCAACGTGGAACTCGGCCAGGCTCTTGCGAATGTTCGCCGCACCCTGCTGCGCCCGCTCGAAGTGTTCCGCCGTCTCGAAAGCGGTGATCGTCAACAACGTGTTGGCATCGGTGCGGACGGCCTGATAGCTCACGATTCCCGTTGGAACCCGGACCGGCGCCGCCCCGGGGTCATCGGCATCGGATAGTTGCGAGGCGAAGACCCGGTCCACCTTGCGCATCAGGTCGTCCATCGAGCCGCTCATGGTATACCTGCGAATCATGACGTGCATGCCGTTCCTCCTTTGCACAGACTTTTCATCAATGACATCAGGAACCGGCGGCTGCAACCACAGGATCGTGGCGGATAGGGAAATTCACCGAATTCGCGAGAAAACACTTCTCGTGTGCGGGGTCGTGCGCGCGAAGCGCGGGCGCGATCATGTCAGCGGAAGTCACGGTGACTCTCGGGCGCAACAACACCTCGACAAACCGGCCGCCGCCGTCTGGGTCAGTCACCATGGTTCCGACCGCGTCGTCGGTGTAGTGGCTGACCACGACGCCCGCCTGCGCCGCGAGATGCAAATACCACAACATGTGGCATTGGGCCAGCGCCGCAGTGAGCAGCTGCTCAGGGTTCCACCGCGCCGGATCGCCTCGAAACGCCGGATCCGCACTCCCGGCGATCGTCTGTGTCCCGTCCGCGGCGACATCGTGATCTCGATCGAAATCACGATATCCACTGGTTCCGGAACCACGATTTCCCGTCCAGTGAACCGATACGTCGTAGTGATGTGAAGTCAACAGCTAGCCACCTTCCTCGATGAATTTCCGTGCGCGTTCACACGGCGCCGTCATGGCCAGGCATGATCATCGCCCACGGCTCGTCAGGCAGCAGAAGACCGTTCGCGAGATAGGCGATCGTTCGGTACCAGCCCGCCAGGACAAGGAACTCCAGCAACTGTGCTGGGTTGTAGTGCTCTTGCAGCGCCGTCCATGCGGGTTGCGACAGCTGGGCGGTGTCGTGCAGCTCGTCCACCGCACGGATCAACGCGTTATGGCGCGACGACCAGATCCGATCGTCCACGTCGGCGGCCACTGTCGCTTCGAGTTGATCCTGGGTGAGCCCGACCTCCTGCGCGAAGACCGCCGCATGAACGCCCCACTCATAGTGGCAGCCGCATCGTGCGCAGACCCGCGCGATGACGACCTCGCGGTCCAGCTGCGGCAGCGTCCCGTGCGCGAGCAGGCCGGCACCGAGTACCCGCATGCGGGATGCCAGTTGCTCGTTATGGTGCAGCGTCCGGAACAGCACCAATGGGTCATGTCCGACGCCGGGCGGCATCCACTTCCGCAGGGCGTGCTCGATCTCCGGCGTGTACGGCGGCGTGAGCGGGTCAATGCGTGCCATGGTCACCCTCCAGCGATCCGGTCAGTAGGAAACGGCGACGTCGAGTACCAGCGAGCCGGCCGCGAGCGGCAGGAACACCACGCTCGCCAAAGCGAGTTGCGGTGAATAGTCACGCGCCAACAGGTGCGTG
>Ga0299913_10000838_pt1 | contig 20932 bp, 16 predicted proteins | sample RVTome_9_FD_201360 | JGI IMG/M metagenome (GOLD analysis project Ga0299913, IMG submission 201360) | Soil microbial communities from uranium-contaminated site in the Upper Colorado River Basin, Wyoming, United States - RVT155D38 (version 2) ... | reverse complement strand
GGGGGACAGGCGCTCCATGAACTACTTAATCGCGGATGGCTAATTGACCGAACCGTGGCAGTTGCAGCTGTACCGTCGCTCGCTCAAGAAGAAGCAGACCGTGAACGCGCTCATGAAGCACGTTCCACGCACGGAGGGCCGTCTCTGCCTGGAAGTGGGATGTGGCACCGGGCTTACGTCCCACTTTCTCAGAGGCCGCGGCGGCACCTGGGTGAGCACCGACTTCGAGCGTGATCACGTCCGCTCGGCGAAGCAGCTGGTGGGCGAGCGGGTACTACAGACCAGCGATGCCGAGCTGCCGTTTCGCAGTGCGTCGTTCGACGTGGTCGCCGCGATCAACTTTCTGGAGCACATCGAAGACGACGAGACCTTCTTCCGTGAAATGGTCCGGGTTCTCAAGCCAGGAGGGGACTTCCTGTTCATGGCCCCCAAGGGAGAAACGGGCCGTCCAGGATACGCACTGAAGAAAGTGCTGGGGTTCACCGCTGATGCCGAGGGATTCGGGCACGCCCGCGATGGATACCCACCCGCGGCCGCGCGGTCGCTGATGGAACGGCATGGGCTGGTACTCGGCGGCGTCGACGACTACTGCCGGTTCTTCACCGAATCGGTCGAGGACCTGCTCAATTACGCCTACCACCGGAAGTCCATGAAGGGCAAGAAGAGCGACGAGCAGGACTTCCACGGAGACACGGCGCCCATGTCAGCCGAGGCGCTGAACAAGGTGGGTACGGCGTATAAGCTGTATTCGGTGGTGTATCCGGCGCTTCGAGCCTGGACCATGCTCGATAGGCTCATCCCATTTTCACCGGGGTACATGATGGTGGCCTGGGGAAAGAAGAAGGCAGCCTGAATGTGCGGCATAGCCGGTAAGGTCGGGCGGGCCCGGGTTACGGAGGGCGAGATCCTCCGCATGTGCGACGCAATTGCGCATCGTGGCCCGGATGACTGGGGCACCTTCGTAGAGGGTGGCCTGGGACTCGGCATGCGGCGCCTCAGCATCATAGATCTGGCGGGGGGGCATCAGCCGCTCTCGAACGAAGACGGCACGGTGGTCGTGGTGTTCAACGGAGAGCTCTACAACTACGAGAGTCTTTACGCCGAGCTCGTGGGTAGAGGTCATCGTTTCAGTACCCGGACCGATACCGAAGTGCTCGTGCATCTGTACGAGGACGAAGGCGAGAAGATGGTCCAGCGGCTGCGCGGCATGTTCGCGTTCGCCATATGGGATCGCACCTGCAACCGGCTGTTGCTGGCGCGGGATCACTTCGGGCAGAAGCCGCTTTTCTACACCGAATCTGGCGGGGAGCTCACCTTCGCGTCGGAGATCAAGGCGCTGCTGGCCGATGATCCCTCACTCGCCGAGCTCTCGCCCTGGGCGCTGGATCAGTACCTCACGATGCGATTCGTCCAGCCGCCGGAGACGTTCTTCAGCCGGGTGCGTGCTCTGCCGCCTGCCCATTACATGATATGGGAGGGCTCCCGCATCCGCATCGAACGCTACTGGGATCTGAGCTATGGACCCAAGTGGACCTACTCCGAAGCGGAGACCCTGGAGCGGATCGATCAGCTTCTGGCTGAGACGGTGAAGCTCCATTTGTTGAGCGATGTGCCGGTTGGAGCGTTCCTGAGTGGTGGACTGGACTCTACCCTGATCGCCTCCTACGCCGCCCGCACTCTTGGCTCGGAGCTCAGGACCTTCTCGATGGGAATTCCGTATCGCGACCTCAACGAGTTGCCCTATGCGGCTGCAGTTGCGGCTCGTTACGGCACCCGGCACTACGCGGAGGAGGTTACACCCAGCGTTGTGGACGATCTACCTCGGCTGGTGTCGGCGCTCGACGAGCCGGCGGATCCACTCTCCATCTGCCTGCTGCACCTCGCCAAGATGACCGCGCGGCACGTCAAGGTGGTGCTCGGTGGCGATGGCGGTGACGAGCTCTTCGGGGGGTACGATCGCTATGCGGCGAACCGCTGGCTGGATAACTACCGGGCCATCCCCGAGGCGATTCGGAACGTGGTGGCGGATCAGGTGCTTCGACGACTGCCGGACCAGTTCACCTTCAAGAGCGTTACGCACAAGCTCAGATGGGTGGACCTGATGGCTAGAAAGACCGGCGGAGAACGGTACTCGGAGAGTCTCCAGTTCTTCTGGTTCAACGAGGCGCATCGGAGCGAGCTGTATACCCCCGGCTTCCGGCACCAGCTGCTCGGCACCAGGTCGGATGCCTGCCTCCTGGATCTATATGCGGCTCCCAACGCCGAGGAACCGATTGACCGCATGATGTACGTGGACTCGGCATCCCGTCTTCCGGGCCAGTCGCTGACGATTCTCGATCGCGCGACCATGGCATACAGCCTGGAGTCACGGTCTCCGTTTCTGGATCCTCGGTTTGCCGAGTTCATGGCAAGGGTTCCCACCCGGCTCAAGATTCGTGGCCGGCAACTGCGTTACCTGGAGCGGCGTCTCGGAGAGCGGTACTTGCCACCTGAGGTTCTACGCCGGAAGAAGCAGGGCTTCGCGTCGCCGCTGATGTACATCCTCGAGGACGAAGTAAGGACTCTGGCCCCGCGCCTGCTGCACCAAAGCGAGCTCGTGCAGGCTGGCTACCTCCGTGGCGAGAGGGTCAAGCAGATCGTGGATGAGCATCTCACCAGGCGGTACGATCATGGAAACCGGATCTGGCTTCTGCTGAGCGCGGAGGTCTGGTACCGGCGCTACATCAGCCGGCGCTCCGAGGCTGACCTGGAAATAGAGCTGGCAGACAGGATGGCAGAGCCGCTTCCGGCGGCAGTCGCCAGGAGCGCGTCTTGAGCCCGCGAATGGACTCGGTGTCGTTGTCGCTTCCTATCCGCCAGGAAGGCCGGAGTACCGCGGATGAACTTCTACTCTCTTCCTATGACTGGGAGCGGGATCGGGAAACAATTACGCTCGGGGATGCCATCGCGCGCTTTCGCGACGTGAACGGATACGTGGGTCTGCCGATTCCGGCTAAGCCACATTTCCTGAAGCTGTTTCGCAAGATGATCAATGGATCGCGGGCGCCGGAGAAGATCTATCTGGTACACGATGCGTCACACGTGCTCACCGGTACCACGTTCACCCACCAAGAGCCGCCGCTCGTACTATTGGCAGGCGAGGCGGCAGAGCAGGGGCTGTACTTCGCATCGCGAGGAGTACCCAAGGCGATTGGCTGGATCCTGTTTTATGGCGGGGCATTCGTAGAATGTGCCCGGCGCATAGCCTCGTTTCGCCAGGTCGGCCGCGGCATTTCGCTGGGCATATTCAATCGAGCCTATGACTACGCCCGGCGCACCCGCCTGACCAACCTGTTCGAGATTCCGGTGGAAGAGTTGTGGCAGGTCCCCCTGGCGGAGGCGAGGCGCCGGTTGGGCATGCCGGAAGGAGGGGTCTCGGCGGAAGTGTACCGGGGGATCATCATAGAGCCGCCGCTTGCCAGAGCCCTCAAGGAAGAATGGAGAGAGTTCGATGTAGTCAGGTAGGCCACCTCACCTGCAGCATGAACAGCCAGGTCATAACTATTTTAATAGCAATGGTATAGAATCCATCTGCCTCAGGCATGCCAGGGCGGCATGACATCCCAGCAGCGCCAGATGAGATCTCCCGAAAGCAAAGCCAGGCGACAAGACCAAGCGGGAAGTAATCCGGGCTGTCTTCGGATCGATAGCTACACGGCGTGGGTGAGATTCGAACTCACGGAACGGTTACCCGTTCGGCGGTTTTCAAGACCGCTGCATTCAACCACTCTGCCACCACGCCTGGTGCTGAAAACTCCTACACCCACGATCCTTAGGCAAGAACCTTCCAGTAGTTTATCATCGCTTGGATTCCGGGTTATGTCCCCACCAGACTACTGACTACCTCACGATACGAGCTTTTTGACACCCCCAAGAATTTTTCAGGTTCAGCCTCAAACTCCCCATGCCGATACCAAGAAATGACTCCGGCGCGAACGACATGCCGGAAGAACTTGGTTCGGGGGAGGAATGGATCGCAAATCGGCGTCTGCCCGGCTTTTTTGGGCCATTGGATTGCTGGCACTGAGCGGATGCGGCTTTGACCCCGAAGGGGACACGCCGATGAGCCCGCCCCCGGTCTACCGCGAATGGTGGGCGAAGACGGAGTCGTGCTCCGGCCGTACCGGTAACTTCGACCGGCTGCGGTGGTCGGTTGTAGAAGGTCGCAGCTTCCCCTGCTCGAGTGGTGAATGCGCCGGCCATTGGCGCGCCAACCATCACATCTACTTGGCGAGCGAATGGGTGATGGACGAAATGGTGGTGCGGCATGAGATGCTGCACGACCTGCTCGGCAGGCCCGGCCATCCCGATCCACCGTTCGGCGCAGGCTGTCCGCTGACCTGGGAGAGTTGGAACGGCGGCGCCGCCAACCTGAACTTAGCGCTCACCGGGCCGATCAAGATCGACTAGGGGATCCCGGCGTTCAAGTTCTGCATGACGCCCCGGGCCACCGAATCGGCTCGGGCCGACAGATCCTTCCGCCCGGCGTTGGCAAAAGCCTTGGCCGCCCCCCCGTATACCACAGCATAGAGCTGTAGAATCGATCCCGAGGGCCGGTCTACCCACCCGCGCGGCCGATCTCGCGCCGCTGTTGGCCAGTGGTACACGTCCCACAGCAGCTTCTCGGTTCGCGGAAGATTCAGAAAACCCAGGCTGGGACTCAGCACGATCGAATCGGACGCCACAACCGGTTGCGACATGAGCTTGCGCACCAGGCCCTGGGAGACAAGGTACCCGCTCAGGCCTAGTGTCTGGTCCGGATACCCTCCGTCGCTCCAGCTGAAGAAAATGGGACGCTTGCCCAGGTTGTCGCGGATGAGAAAGATCGTCGCCAGATCCTGCAACATCAGAATGTCCTGCCCGAACGCGATCCTGAGACTATCGAACGTCACACCGCCGTTCTCCGGCACCTGCATCGCCTCGGGCAGACTGTCGAGCTGCTCGGTGGTCAGGCTGAAGACCGGCTCCTCCGGGTGGGGCCATCTAGTTGTAGGCGTCACGGGGCCGCGGGCCGAGTCGGTCAGCGGAACCCCTGCTTCGCCAGGGCGGGGCTTCCAGAGCGCTGCTGCATCAGCCGCATCGAACTGCGGTGTCTCGCGGCGCCTGAGCTGCCGCAAGTGCCAGCGGGTGTTCATGAGCGAAAGATTGGCCAGCGTGACATCTGGACGAATGCCTTCCACTTCCTGGGCATACCAGAGGGGAAAGGTGTCGTTGTCGCCGGCGGTGATCAGAATTCCATACGGCTCGACTGATTGCAGGATGTCGTGGGCAAAGTCGCGCGCCAGGGTCTCGTCGGCCCTACTGGCAGTGATCCGGTTGCCGAAGAGTGGAATGAGAGCCAGGGCCAGCACGGGGCTTGCGGCCGCCCAGCGGCTCCGCCTCGTCCCCCGGTCGCGAAGAAACTCCACGATAGTGCGCATGAGAGCGCCGAACCCCAGCGCCACGAACGCACCGAACACCGCGAAGGAGCCTATGAAGAAGTAGTCACGCTCCCTGACTTCGCGAGGCAGAGACTCCTCGCCGGGGTACTGGGAGAACCCGTACTTGAAGTTCATGTAGTACACGAGACCGACCGAGAGCGTTCCCAGCAACGCCAGTGCGGCAACTCCCGCCCGCCGGTCGCTCTTCCACAGTGCCCAAAGCCCGCCCAGACCGAGGACCGTAAACAGCGCCGTGGCGGCCCTGGCCAACCCTCCCCAGTCCCGGGCGAACTGCCACGAGTAATACTGCCAGAAATTGGCGAGCTGAGCAGTAAAGCTTGCCTGGCGCTCGGTCAGGGGCGGCTTTCCGTACTGCACCCGGTTCAGGACGTCCTGTAGCGCCTGGCTCAGGAAGCCGACCGGCTCGCCCTCGTTGATGGGCGGGTACTGCGCCGCACGCAGGGGCAGCCAGAGGTAGTTGAGCGATATACCTACGATGACCGCGGTGAGCCCCAGATAAACCAGCGGATCACGGGGTGACTTCCAGAGCGCATATCCGAAGATGCCCAGCGTGCCCAGGATCAGCGGCAGCTGCAGGGCGCCTCCAAGAATCATGTCGGTCCACTTGCCGCTCACAGCGAGCAACAGAGCCCAGAAGGTCACCACTGCCCAGGGTCGAAGCACTGTGCGCCAATCGGTCCAAAGCACGTAGACGGCTAGCGCGGGCAGCGCGAGCACTCCCATGAGGTGGTTGGTCGAGGTCAGCGCCATCACATAGGCGATGAGCACCAGCCAGCGGTCGCGGTGAGTTCCTGGCTCGTCATCACCCCAGCGGACCACCAGCCACATCACGACAGCAATGGAGAGCAGCGAAAGGGTGTAGACCTTTTCGTTTACCGTGGACTGGTTCCATACCGTCCACGATGTGGCGCCCACGAGTATTCCCGCGAATGCGGCCCCATACCGGGCCCACCGATGGGGAACGATTCCGCGTAGCCACCGCTCGGCAACGAGAAACCAGAGCCCTGCAGCTGCGGCACTGGTGACCGCGGCGAACAGGTTGATGCGAACGGCGTACGAAGCGGCCAGAGGGATGAGCCCAAAGACGTGCGCCAGGATCACGAAAAGCGGGTTGCCTGGAGGATGGGGAATGCCCAGTACCCGGGCCGCGGCGATGTACTCCGAGGTGTCCCAGAACGCGGTCGTGGGTGCCAGCGTCGCGAGGTAGATCGCAAAGACCACGACAGCCGTCAGGAGCGCCCACAAATAAGGAGGACGCTCGGAAGTAGCTGGGAATACCTGCTCACCGCTCACCGCTCACCTCTCACCGCTAATGTCTGAACTGCCGTTTGTCAGTCATGACCATGGAGATGCCGTGCTTTGCGGCGGCCTCGATTACCTCGGCATCGCGAACCGACCCGCCGGGCTGGATGATGGCGGTCACGCCGGCGGATACTGCGAGCTCGACGCCGTCGGCGAAGGGAAAGAATGCATCCGACGCGAGTACACTACCGGCGGGATCGTGACCCTGCTGACGCGCTTTGTGCACCGCGAGGAACACGCTGTCGACCCGGCTCATCTGTCCGGCACCGATTCCAATCGCCGCCTCTTCGCGGGCCAGGAGAATCGCATTTGACTTGACCGCCGCCACGGCTGCCCAGGCAAAGCGGAGGTCGTTCCACTCGCGCTCGGTGGGCTGGCGCTCGGTAACCACCTTCCATTCCTCCTCCGACGGGTCGAACTGGAACTGATCCTGAACCAGGAATCCGCCGCGCACACGCTTGTAATCCAGCGCCCCGGCTCCCTTGCTCACCGGCAGCTCTATCACCCGGAGCTGTTTCTTGGCGGCGAAGATCGAGAGGGCCTCATTATGGAAAGACGGGGCGACCACGACTTCTACGAACAAATCGCTCATTGCCTGAGCCGTACTCTGATCGACGATGGTGTTGAACGCCACGACCGAACCGAAGGCAGATACGGGATCGGTGGAACGTGCCCTCCGGAAGGCCTCCACAGCGGTCGTAGCCACAGCCACACCACAGGGTGTAGTGTGCTTGATGATGGCGCACGCCGGGCGGTTGCTCCAAGATGCCACCGCCCACATCCCGGCATCGACGTCGAGCAGGTTGTTGAACGAAAGCTCCTTGCCTTGCCGTTGGGTCAAGTCCCGCATTCCGCGCGGCTCTTCAGTGACGTAGAGCGATGCCCGTTGTTGCGGGTTTTCCCCGTACCGGAGCGACTGTACTCGCTCCATGGCCAACCCGAGCCGGGGCGGGAGGCCTTCCTCGTGGGTCGTTAGATAGGCTGCAACGGCGGCGTCGTAGCCCGAGGTGTGGGTAAAGACCTTCGCCGCGAATTCCCGCCGGATATCCGGCGTCAGGCCGTCTTTTCGCAACATCTCGAGAACCAGCGGATAGTCCATCGGATCTACCACGGGGAGAACAGACTCGTGGTTCTTGGCGGCCGAGCGGAGCATCGATGGCCCGCCGACATCGATATTCTCCAGCGCATCCTCCAGTGATGCGCCCTCCTGGGCAATCGTCGCCTGGAACGGGTAGAGGTTTACCGCCACCAGGTCGATGGGTGCGATCCCGTGCTCTGCCAGCGCCGACACATGCGCCCGCAGGTCTCGCCGCGCCAGAAGGGCCGCGTGGATGACCGGATGCAGGGTCTTGACCCTGCCGTCGAGGAGCTCGGGAAAACCGGTGACCTTCTCCACTTCGAGCACCGGGACTCTCGCTGCTCGAAGGGCCGCCGCCGTTCCCCCGGTCGATATGATGTCCCATCCCAGCTCGACCAGTGCCTGGGAGAAGGCTACTACTCCACGCTTGTCACTGACGGAAATAAGAGCTCGCGGCATGGCGCTCACGGCCCGGAATTGGGAGTCTGGAGCCGGCCGGCCTGCTCGCTTACACCTCTCGGGTCTTCTATAGGAACCGGACGTCCGGCAGTTGCGGCGGCGAGCACGACCGCTGGGAGCAGCCGATGCTCGGCCTCCAGCACGCGGGCGGCCAGCCGCTCCGGTGTATCGCCTTGAAGCACGGGTACCCTCGAGGTAGCCAGAACCGCTCCGCTATCGTAGACCTCGTCTACCAGATGAACGGTGACGCCCGTCTCTCGCGCCCCGCTAGCCAGCACCGCCTCGTGGACCCTCCGACCGTACATACCCTTGCCGCCGAAGGCAGGGAGCAGGGAAGGATGGGTATTGATGATGCGGCCGCGGTATGCAGTGACGACAGCGGCTGGCACCAACTTCAGGTAGCCGGCCAGAACGATGAGATCGATTGCATTCTCCCGAAGAGCCTCCAGCCACGCGCCGCTATCCGCCGGCCGGGCGAGGACCCTTACCGGAATGTCCCGGATGCGCGCATGTCTGAGCCCCGCTGCTTCGGCTTTGTCGCTCAATACGAGTACGATTTCGGCGGGCGCACCGGGACCGAGGGCATGAAGTAACGCCTCGAGATTACTGCCGCGGCCGGAAATCGCCACGGTGGTCCGCATCGTCATGGCGGGGGAAAGTAATGGGGGCTGGGAGTCAGGAGCTAGGAGTCGAGGAATCGGGAGACAGGGCACTGAACCCACGCTTCTGGCTATTAGCTCCTAGCTCCCGACCGCCTGTAGAATCACATCCACTGCCGCGGGCAGGTCCTTGGCCTGGGCGAAACTGTGCTCCCTCTCATCCTGCGCATCTGCCCGGCCGTCGCCGCTCAGCACCAGAATGCCCCGTGCGCCGAATGCCCGAGCCGGCAGTACGTCACGCAGGCGATCGCCGACCCACCAGCTCGCTCCCAGGTCGATGTGGAACTGCTCCGCGGCCTGACGGTACAGGAGTGCGCCGGGTTTGCGGCAGTCGCATGGTCCGGTGAGCTCGGGTAGATGGGGACAGAAATAATGGGCGTCCAGCTTTGCGCCCTCTGCTGCGAGCAGCTCGTCGACGCGGCGCTCCGTCAACTGGTATTCGTTCCGCGACAGCAGCCCTCGTGCGATGCCGGACTGATTGGTCACCACGATCGCCAGCAGCCCCTGCTCATTCAGACGCCTGATGGCGCTGGCCGCGCCTGGCAGGAGCCGCGCCTTCTCTGGATCTCGCAGGTAGGCTACGTCTTCGATGATGGTGCCGTCACGGTCGAGAAACACTGCGGGGCGGCTACGCGGATCGACGGCGGGGCTCACGCGGCAAGGGCCTGCTCGATCGCCTTGGCGACCTCGGGGAAGCTCTCCTCCGGAAGGGTGCGTGGGTCGAGTAAAACTCGGTCACCGGCCACCCTGGTGACAACCGAAGGCTGGCCGAGGCGAAGGCGCAACGCCAAACCATCAGGCCCGATGGAACCCGCGTCCAGCGCGACTAAAGTGGTAGACAGCACCGCTCCGGGGAAGGCGCCCCCGCCGACCGCGGATTCTCCGGGGAGCGTCCTCGCGTTCACTGCCGGCGGACAAAGCGATGCGAGACGCGACGCCCGCTGGCTCAGCTCGCCCGGGCTGAGCGTGAGCATGGCCAGCACTGGAATCGACCGCAGCGCCGCCTCCTCATCCTGGTACAAGTCGAGAGTTGCCGCCAGCGCGGCTAGCGTGAGCTTGTCCGCGCGAACCGCCCGAGCAATGGGATTCCTCCTGCACTGAGCTATGAGCTCCTGGGTACCAACCACGCACCCTGCCTGGGGACCACCGAGCAGCTTATCACCGCTGAACAGAATCAGGCCTGCGCCCGCGGCGAGCGCATCCACCACTCGTGGCTCCCCGGTTAGCCCCCAGCCGGAGAGATCGGGGATGAGGCCGCTGCCGATATCGTAGAGGTATGGAATCCCGGAGCGCCCGGCGAGCTCTGCGAGTTCTTCCGGCGCGGGTGATGCTACGAATCCGCGCTGCTCGAAGTTCGATCGGTGGACTGTAAGGATCGCCGCTACCGGGCCAGGCAGTGCGCGCTCGTAGTCATCAAGATGAGTACGGTTCGTGGTGCCGACCTCCCGCAGGCGCACGCCACTCTTCGCCATTACATCGGGGATGCGGAATGAGCCGCCGATCTCGATCAGCTCGCCACGAGAGATGAGAACCTCCCGGCCCTCCGCAATTGCATTCAGAGCCAGGAGCAGGGCGCCGGCGGCATTGTTCACCACCAGGCCGTCCTGGGCGCCAGTAACCAGCCGCAGCAGTGACCGGCACTGATCGGCGCGGCTACCGCGACTTCCGGAGGACAGGTCGAATTCGAGGTTAGAGTAGCCTGCCGCTACCGCCAGGACGGCCTGGATAGCGGGGTCGGCCAGAGGCGCGCGGCCCAGGTTGGTGTGCAATACCACCCCGGTGGCGTTGAGCACCGGGCGCAGCTCGGGGCCCGTGCGGCGGGCGAATCGCTCCCGGATGTCTTCGTCCCAATCTTCAGGAGGACCGGCTCGCCGAGTGCGGGCTGCCTCCAACGACTCGCGCACTGCCGCCAGGACCACCCCTCTTGGCGCGACCGCCAGGAGCTTCCGCACAGCAGCCTGGTTCATCAAGCGATCGACCGAAGGGAGCTGCCGCCTGGCGTCGCTCATTTCTTCTGCGGAGCGGGGCGCGGTGGTCGCGGCTTGTCCCGAAGCGTGTCTGCGACCGCGGGTTTCAAAGTGTCTCCAGCCGTCCTGTCTGCCGCTCTCCTGCCGGTACGGGCCTTGGTGGTGTCTACCGCTTCTTGCTTCGGGGCCTCGGGTACCGCGAGTACGCCGGTGGCTGTGCCGGCTACACCTGTCACGTTCTTGACACCCCGCAGCTCGACAACCAGGCGTGAGCCGGGCCGCCAGGGCCTTGGCACTCTCAAGACGAGGCGATCGTAAAGTGGCGGCCGGGAGGGTCTCGGGGCCGCAAGGGCTCGGCCGCGTGGCGCCGGGATGTTTCTCCGGCCCGCCCGCCCGGTGTCTGGGCGCGCCAGTGAATCCGGGACGGCGATCGAGTCTTCCACAGCTGGGGCCTTTCGGGCGTGTAGGCTGTCATCGAGCGGCTGTGGCAGAATCGAGGACACTGGGACCGGGGTCGAGTCAGGCAGCAGCCGGAGAGTCACATCTTTCGTGCTCAGCCGTTGGCGCGGGTCGAGCTTCTGTGAGAAGGTGATGGTGGCTTTCACGCTGTCGTCCACCGTCACCGTTTGGATGCGGGGAGGGGTGGTGTCGTGAACGAAAGCCCACAACTCGCCGACGGCCGTCTTTCCGCGAGCAACGCGACCGGATCCGTACGCCTCGCGCGGATCCTGCCGATGATCGCCATTCTGATCGAGCACCCCGCTCACGCTGTAGTCACCCTGGGGAAGTGGCCCCAAGGAAAAGCGGCCGCTCGAGTCGGCCACGCCACGGTAGGGAAGGCTGTCTGGTAGAAGCGACGCGATCACCAGTGCCCCCGGAACCGGGCGGCTCGTGCTCCAGTCGAGCACCTGCCCCTCGAGCTTAGTCTGGGGCCGGGGTGCTCCGGTGCTGAAGGTGATGACCGCCCCAGCGTCACTGCGGTTGCTCCTCAGGTCGGTTACTCCGGGGAGCAGCTCGACCCGGTATACCCGGTTGGGCTGCCACCCCTCGCGCGGGCGGACAGTGATCCGGCTGCGCCGCCAGTCCACCTCGGGCACCCGGGTGCTGGGCGAGAGGATAACCAGCTTCTCGAGACCGCCGGTTCCTTCTCCGCGATTGGGCGCGCCTCCTTCCGAAACCACCTCGTCGAACTGGAACTCCGCGACGCCGGTGAAGCGGGTCAGTCGCTGGAACGAGTCCGGCCGAGTTGCGATGAGGCGGGGTGGCTCTGGATCTGGGGGACCACCTGGCGGTGGCTCGATGCGGGCACACGCGAGGAGGACGGGCAGGACGGGAAGGAGAGCCAGCAGGGTCCTTCGCTCCAGCGTTCCTGCCATTCGCGTCTTTCCCGTCATTCCCGTGCTCACGAACATCCCAACAACTCCCGCTTCTTCACCAGCACCTCGCTCTGCTCCTTCCAGGCCGTGAGCTTCTGTCGCTCGCGTTGCACCACATCGCCGGGAGCTCGAGACACAAATTGCTCATTTCCCAGCTTTTTCTCCTGGCTCCGGACCAGCTGGGCCAGACGCTCCACCTCGGAGCCGAGCCTGCTGCACTCGCGTCCGATGTCGATCGCATCTCCTAGAGGGACGAACACCGCAGTTCCATCGGACAGCACGGCATGCCCGCCGACCCGCTCGCGGTTCTCGGCAAATGAAAGTGCCGAGAGCCTGGCCAGCCGGATGATGGTGTTGCGCTCCTGCTCCAGCGCGGCCGAAGCGTCTCGGTCATTGGCAGTCACTACCGCCCGAACCACTTGACCGGGCTGCACTCCGTACTCTGCGCGGATGGCGCGAATAGCGCCGACCAGTTCCTGTACCAGGCCGAAATCACGCAGTGCCCCGGAGTTCTGCGCCCGCGAATCGGGACGGGGCCAGGGAGCAACAGAGATAGAGACTTCGGCTGGCCTTCCCGGGAACCGGCGCCAAAGCGTCTCGGTGATAAACGGCATTACCGGGTGCAGCAGGCGGATGGCAACATCGAAGGTTTGGGCCACAACCGCCCGGGCCGCATCACCACCTGATTGCTCGCCGTACAGGCGTGGCTTGATCTGCTCGATGTACCAGTCGGCCAGATCGCTCCAGATGAAGCGATAGATGGCGTTGGCAGCCTCATTGAGCCGGAACCGCTCGTACGCCTCGGTCGCCTCGACGACCGTTGCATCGCACCTCGCGATGATCCAGCGGTCGGCCAGCGTGAGCTCCTCATCGCGGACGACTCCGGTGCCCGAGCCGGCCAGCGGTCGTGGTGGGCCGTCGAGATTCGACAAGATGAATCGTCCCGCGTTCCACAGCTTGTTGGCGAAGTTCCGAGCCGGCGCGAAACTGGACTCGAGGTCCTGCGGGTCCAGAATGACGTCGGTCCCCACCGACATGCCGGAGATCAGTGAGTAGCGGAGCGCGTCTGCTCCATAGCTCTCTACGACCTCCAGGGGATCGATCCCGTTGCCTAGCGATTTGGACATTTTGCGGTGTTGCGTATCCCTCACAACGCCGTGAAGGTAAATGCGAGTGTACGGGACCTGACCCATGAGGTGAAGCCCCGACATGATCATTCGCGCCACCCAGAAAAACAGAATGTCGGGAGACGAGACCAATGTGTGGCCGGGGTAATATGTCGCGAGATCCTCGGTCGTATCCGGCCAGCCAAGGCTGGAAAACGGCACCAGCCACGAGGAGAACCAGGTGTCGAGCACGTCGTCATCCTGACGCGCCGGCCCGCCGCATCCCGGGCAGGCCACGAGGTCGGTACGGCTCACGCTGCTGATCCCACAGCCCGGTGCGTCGCAATACCATACTGGAATGCGGTGCCCCCACCACAGCTGCCGGGAGATGCACCAGTCACGAATGCCCTCGAGCCAGGCGGTGTAGTCGTCACCACGGCGCTCCGGCACGAAGGCAATGGTCCCGTCGCGGTAGGCTGCCAAGGCCGGAAGCGCGAGCGGTTCCATTCGCACGAACCACTGATCGGATACTCTGGGCTCGATGACGGTGGCACAGCGGTAGCAGTGACCCACAGCATGCCGGTGATTCTCCACCCGCTCCAGCTGTCCCGAGCTCTCGAGCTCCGCGAGGATGCGTCGCCGTGCCTCGTAGCGGTCTAGCCCCTGAAGACGCTCGGGGGCTGCCAGGCTGATGCGCGCCTCCGGCGTCATCACATCGATGGTAGGTAGCGTATGTCGATTGCCGATCTCGAAGTCGAGCGGATCATGGGCGGGTGTGATCTTCACGGCCCCCGAGCCGAATGCGGGATCCACGGCGGCGTCGGCCACGACAGGAATGCGCCTGCCCACCACTGGCAGCACTACTTCCCGTCCGATCAGATGCCGGTAACGCTCATCATCCGGATGTACCGCGATGGCGGTGTCTCCAAGCATCGTCTCTGGGCGGGTAGTGGCCACGGTCAAGTGACCGCTGTCATCGCTCAGGGCATACCGTATGTGCCACAGATGACCGTCTACTTCCTCCTTGTCCACCTCCTCATTGGAGAGTGCGGTTAGGCAGCGGGGACACCAGTTGATGATGTAGTGACCGCGGTAGATCAGGCCCTGCTCGTGCAACCGGACGAATGTCTCGCGTACCGCCCGCGAGAGCCCCTCGTCCAGCGTGAAGTAGGTGCGGGACCAGTCGGCGGAGCTTCCGATCGCCTTGAGCTGATCGAGAATCACTGCCCCGGTCTCTCTTACGTGGGCCCACACGCGCTCGACGAAGGCATCGCGTCCGAGGTCGAATCGAGTCAGTCCATCCTGGGCGAGCAGGCGCTCGACCACATTCTGCGTGGCAATCCCGGCGTGATCGGTACCGGGAACCCAGAGCACGCGGCGGCCGCGCATGCGCTCGAAGCGTACCAGCACGTCCTGAACGGTATTGTTGAGTCCGTGGCCCATATGCAGCACTGCCGTAACGTTGGGCGGTGGCATCTGAATCACGTACGGCTCACCGGATCCTGGGGCGTGCGACTCGGGCGAGAAGAGTCCCCGATCGGTCCACCAGCGGTAGAGCTCGGACTCGATTGAAGATGGATTGTACTGCGGGGCGAGCGGCTGGCTCATGCGCTCTGGTCGGTCACGCGCTTGCCGCCCGGGATGATCCTGTCGTCCTCGCCGCGAACCAGTATGCTGTTGATCACAGTTTCGACGCCGGGGACTGCTCCGGCTACACGGGCCGCGAGGGTGCGGGCCGCACGGTCGCCTACCCAGCCCCGGAGCTCGACGCTTCTGCGGCTGATCGGCACCACTGTCAGTGGGTAACCGGTAAGGCGGCTCTCTGCCGACAGCGCGGCTTCGACGGCACGCGCCGAAGCCGCCGATGTGTGGTGCGATGGGGAAGAGTGGCCCAGGCTCTTCGCCACCCGGCGGACCCGGGTCTGGTTCACCCCGCCGACCCATTCACTCAATGCGAAGCCGGCCACCAGACCGCTGCCCAGCCCGAAGGTGGTCCAAAGAAAGATCTGAGCACCGCTTAGCCGCTTGCTTCGTCTCACACGCAGTCCTCATTACAGAAGTTTTCGTTCTGCGATTAAGTTAACCTTTTTCGGTCCTGAAAGCTGAAGATCTCCAACGGTGGCGGCCTCATGGATCAGGAACGCGTATCACTGACCGGATCGGAGCTATTCCGGTGGCTCTTCATGGCGGCGCTGATCATCGCCGGGATCGGATTGTTCTTCTACTTCGCGCCATCGACAGAGCCGGTGGTGCCGCCCACGGTCCAGGAATCGGATCGATGACCACAGTGCGCATGACACTTCCCGACGGGAGTCACCGCGATACACCCAGAGGCAGCACGGCGCGCCAGGTGGCCGAGGGCATAGGCGCGGGGCTGGCGCGGGCGGCGCTTGCCGCCAGAGTGAACGGCGAAATCTGGGATCTGGACCGGCCGATAGAGTCGGACGCGTCGATCGCAATCCTCACCGAGCGGGATCCCGAGGCGCTCCAGCTGCTGCGCCATTCGTCGGCCCATATCCTGGCGACCGCCGTCCGGGAGCTGTTCCCCAACGCGGGAATCGGCTTCGGGCCCCCGATCGATGACGGGTTCTACTACGACTTCCAGGTGGATCGCCCGTTCACTCCTGAGGACCTGGAGCGCCTCGAAAACAAAATGGCCGAGGTGGCGGCCCGGGACTTCCCGTTTGTGCGCGAGGTGGTGGACCGGGAGGAGGCCCGTCGTCGCTTTGCCGACGATCCGCTGAAGCTGGAGCGCATCGCCGAGTTGGGTGATAGCGAGACAATCACCGTCTACACTGATGGACCGTTCGTAGATCTCTGCCGGGGCCCGCATATCCCGCGGACCGGCCGGCTCAAGCATTTCAAACTCCTTCACGCCGCCGGCGCCTACTGGAGAGGAGACGAGAGGCGCCAGATGCTGCAGAGGATCTACGGGACGGCCTGGTTCAAGAAGGAAGATCTGGACGCTTATCTGCACCGGCTCGAGGAGGCGCGGAAACGGGATCATCGCATCCTCGGCAAGCAACTGGACCTTTTCTCAGTTCAGGAACTCGTCGGCCCCGGCCTGATTTTCTGGCATCCCAAGGGTGCCATGATCAAGTGGCTGCTATCTCGCGCGGTGGAAGACGACAACATCCGCAGCGGCTATGACCTGGTTTACACACCGAACATCACCCGCGAAGAGCTGTTCAAGATTTCGGGACACCTCCCGCTGTATGAAGCCAACCAGTATCCCCCGATGGCCGCGGGCCATGAGGAAGCGGAGGATGTGCGGTATCGGGTGAAGCCGATGAACTGTCCGATGCACGCTCTCATTTACAAGAGCCAGCAGCGGAGCTACAGGGACCTGCCCGTCCGCCTATCGGAGGTGGCCAATGTCTATCGGAACGAGCGCTCCGGCGTCCTGCACGGCCTCTTGAGGGTGCGGGGATTATCAATGGACGACGCTCACATCTTCTGTACCCCGGACCAGGTGGAAGACGAGATTTTTCTCTGCCTGGATCAGGTCGACCGCTTGGTGCGCGAGACGTTCGGCTTCGAGCTCGACTTCGAAGTCTCGACCAGACCGCCGGAACGGTTGGGAGATGATGACATCTGGAATCGCGCCGAAGCGACGCTTCAGCGTGCGCTGGAGCGTAAGGGGATCCCTTTCCGGATCGATGCCGGTGGCGGGGCGTTCTACGGTCCCAAGATCGACATCAAGTTCCGGGACTCCATCGGCCGGCTGTGGCAGGGACCGACAATTCAGCTGGATTTCAACCTGCCGGACCGGTTCGAGCTGGAATACACCGGCCCCGACAACAAGCCCCATCGTCCCGCCATGATTCACCGGGCCATTTATGGGACGCTGGAGCGGTTTACCGGGAACCTGATCGAACACTTCGCCGGGGCTTTCCCGGTGTGGCTCGCGCCGGAGCAGGTACGCGTTATTCCGATCTCGGATACCCAGGCCGAGGCCTCGCGCCGCCTGGCTCAGCGGCTCAAGCAGGCGGGGTTCCGGGTGCATGTCGATGACCGGCATGAAACGCTCAACTACCGGATCCGTGAAGGTGAGGTCCAGAAGGTTCCGTACATGGCCGTGATTGGGCAGCGTGAGGCCGAGTCTGACAGCCTGGCGCTCCGGGTGCGTGGGGCAGGGAAGAAGCAAGAGGTAATGACGGTCAGCGTCTTTTTGGACCGGCTGGGTGAAGAAGTTCGCAGCCGGAGCATGGTTCCCTAGGTCGCCGGCGAGCCTGGGGGCAGGGCTCACCCGCTGCATCTGCTCCCGGACAAAAGAACAGTGCCTTAGCAGGATCCAGGGGCCTCGCTACGAATTTCTTAGTGGTGGTGGCAAGCGTTGCTCTTGAGGTGACAAACGTCCGATTCCCGGGTAATTTGCCCGCAGGAAAAACCCGAACCGGACCAGTACCCAGTGAGCGATAGCACCACTCCCGTCATCGTCTCTGCCGTCCGTACTCCCATCGGACGCTATCTCGGCGGACTCTCCTCTTTCACGGCCCCGCAACTCGGCGCCATGGTCATCCGCGAGGCAGTATCCCGCGCGAAGGTGGATCCCGGGTCGGTTGAAGAGGTCATTATGGGGCAGGTTGTCCAGGGCGGATCGGGCCAGGCGCCGGCCCGCCAGGCGCTGATTCATTCCGGACTTCCCGCATCCATTCCCGCCCTGACCATCAACAAAGTGTGCGGCTCGGGACTTAAGGCCGTCATGCTTGCATCCCAGGCCATCAAGGCGGGCGACGCGGAGTGCATCGTGGCCGGGGGCCAGGAGTCGATGTCGAGCGCGCCACACTACGTGTACGGGATGCGGGGAGGCATCAAGGCGGGTAACCAGACGATGGTAGATGGCATGATTCACGATGGCCTGTGGGACTCGTTTGGTTGCTGTCACATGGGAGAGTACGCCGAGTATACCGCGGACAAGGCAGGCGTCACCCGGGCGGACCAGGATGCTTATTCGTACCACAGCCACCGGAAGGCAGTGGCGGCGGCCGATGCCGGAAAATTCAAAGCCGAAATTCTGCCGGTGCCGGTGCCGGGCAAGGGCGGGCCCACCCCGATAGCCGCGGATGAATCACCGCGACGGGACACCACTGCCGAGACTCTGGCAAAGCTTAAACCCGCTTTTCGAAAGGACGGGGGAACGGTGACGGCCGGCAACGCGCCGGGGCTCAACGATGGCGCTAGCGCTCTGGTGGTGACCTCCCTTGCGTTTGCCAAATCACATGGTCTCCAGCCGCTGGCCCGCGTCACTGCCTACTCCACCGGGGGTGGTGAGCCGCGCGACCTGTTCTTCGCTCCGGTGATCGCAGTCCGGGCGCTGATGGAGAAAGCCGGCACCAGCATTGGAGACTACGATCTCATCGAAGCAAACGAAGCGTTCGCCGTGCAGGCCCTGGCCGATGGAAGTGAGCTTGGCTGGGACTGGGAGCGGGTGAACGTCCACGGGGGCGCTGTAGCCCTGGGGCATCCCATCGGCGCCAGCGGTGCCCGGGTGCTGACAACGCTGCTATATGCGCTTCAGGACCGTGACGGCAGCACTGGTTTGGCCACCCTCTGCCTCGGCGGCGGGAATGCGGTTGCCCTCAGCGTGGAGCGGATGTCATGAATCCCGAAGTGGCGCCTGCCTCCATCTCTGAGGCTGGGCTAGGGCAGCCCTCTAAGGCCACCCGGCGTTCCTCCGCAGTGAGGCGTACTCTGGCAGTCGGTGCCGGCGCCCTCATCATCGCTCTCTCGGCGCAAGTGGTCATGCCGGTGCCGTTCAGCCCAGTGCCTATGACGCTCCAGCCGCTCGCTGTGCTCGCGGTGGGCGGCCTGCTGGGTGGAACAGCCGGGCTCGCCGCCCTGGTGCTGTATATAGGGCTCGGCCTCGCAGGCCTCCCGGTGTTTGCAGGAGGCGGGTCCGGCTTGCTCCGCCTGATTGGCCCGACCGGCGGTTACCTCATGGCGTTCCCGGTCGCTGCCTGGGCAACTGGTGCGCTGGTCAGCCCGGCTCTCGCCTTGGGTGGCAGAACAGGGACAGGAGCAGTGTTGCGGGTACTGCTGGCCTGCGCGCTCGCCATCGTGATCATCCATGTCGGCGGCGTGGCGCAGCTCGCGGTGCTCGGCCTTGACCCTTCAACCGCGTTTCGGGTCGGCTTCATTCCGTTTCTCACCGGCGACCTGCTCAAGGTGGGTCTTGCCGCTGCGCTGATTCTCGCCGCGGGCCCGAGAATTCGCTCGCTGCTTTGAACCCGGCGCCTGCAGGCCCCAGCAGAGTTACACCCGGCAAGGCGATCGGCTGGTCGATCGCCTTTCTCGTGCTCACCTTTCTCACCGCGGGGCTGCTCGGCCTGGGAGCCGGAGTTCTGATCACTGGCTCCACCCCCGCCGCCTCCGATTGGCTGACCGCGCTGGGTCCCGGCTCGATGCTGCTGCAGGCATTGGTGACGCTGGCCAGTACGGCATTTTTTACCTGGCTCATCGGCATTCGGAGGCTCGGCCTCAACCGCAACGATCTTCGTTATGCCGCCGGATCGCCGGCCCGTTCAGGCTGGGGCCTGGGCCTGGTCGCTGGGGCGGCGGCGGCCGGGGCTGCTTTACTGATCAGCGTGATAGCAGGGCAAGCAGGGTGGGTGAGCGATGCGGGAACTCTCGGGGATTACCTGATCCAGTCATCTAAGACTGTTGCCGTGCTCGCCCCTGCCGCGCTTGCGGAGGAGGTCCTCTTCCGCGGGGTGCCGCTAGTTATTTTGGCAAGCGCATTCGGGCGGGGATCGGCAGTAGTGGCTGTCTCGGTCCTGTTTGCCCTCGCCCATATCACTAATCCCAACGCCACCCCTCTGGCCATCGGAAACATCGCCCTCGCCGGCATTTTCCTGGGGCTGGCTTTCTATGCTCCAGGAGGCATCTGGACGGCGTTTGGTGCTCACCTCGGCTGGAATTCAGTGCTGGCCTGTCTGGATACTCCCGTCAGTGGCGTGCCGTTCGAGATTCCCATGCTCGATTACAATGCCGGCAGCCCAGCCTGGCTAACCGGAGGCAGCTTTGGGCCGGAGGGCGGCCTCGCTGCAACCCTGGCGCTTACCGCTGCAATCGTGGGAACTGCCCGCTGGGCCGCGAAGGCCACGCCATGACGCGGGCCGCGGTCGTGGGCGCGGGAACCATGGGCAATGGAATCGCGCACGTATTTGCGCAGCACGGCTGGGAAGTGGCCCTGATCGACAGCGCACCAAACGCGCTGGAGAAGGCGACGGCCACGATCCGTAACAATCTCGAACGGCAGGTGAAGAAGGGTACTCTGGCCGCCGAGGCACCCAGGGAGATATTGGGCCGCATCAAAGCCGGTACCGCACTAGATGCGGCCGATGGCGCCGAGCTGGTCGTAGAAGCCGCCAGCGAGGACCCCGGCGTAAAGTTCTCCATCTTCGAGCAGCTCGACCGACTCGCGGACCCGGCGGCAATTCTCGCCACCAACACCAGCTCGATCTCCATTACCGAAATCGCGGCCCATACCAGAAGGCCGGAGC
>Ga0299913_10000837_pt1 | contig 20946 bp, 15 predicted proteins | sample RVTome_9_FD_201360 | JGI IMG/M metagenome (GOLD analysis project Ga0299913, IMG submission 201360) | Soil microbial communities from uranium-contaminated site in the Upper Colorado River Basin, Wyoming, United States - RVT155D38 (version 2) ... | reverse complement strand
CGTCTCGGACGACCCGAAGCGACGCTCGAGGTCAATCTCGATCGGCGGCTGGCACGGCTTCGGCGCCGCGTCGGCGCGCGAAACGGGAGCGGGGCCGGAGCGGCGGCGCTGGGCAGGACGACCGCCGCCCCGGCGTGGATAGGTACCCGAAACCTGGCGGTCCCCGGCGCGCCGGAGTAACCGTCCGGCGGCTCACAGGGTGGCGAGGACGAGATCGGCAACGGCGCGCGTCGCGGCGGCCGGATCGTACGTGGAGGGACGGGTCAGTGTCGACACCCGGAAGACCAGGTCATCGCGCCGCACGTACAGGATGTAGTCGCCGGTCAGCGCGCGGGCCCACGCCTCGTCGCCGAGCCCGGCGATGTCCTCCGCCGAGTCACCGGCCGCGACCCGCTCCAGCTCGAAGCTGTTGAGCATCTCGATGGTGAGGGCGGAGTCCCACAAGATCGTCCCCTCCGCCACCTGGAACAGGTAGCGGCAGCTCGCCGGCGACGATTCCGACTCCGTTTCAAACGGTTCGAGGCCGCCGGCTGCCTCCGCGACAGCTTCGACGGGTACGAGTGCGCAGATGTCCGCGTCCCCGTAGGGGTTCTCGCGGAACAGGTCCGCGTCGTCCCCGTAGTCGTCGGCATCGTCGTCGTCGCTCGAGTCCGTCGTTGCATCGGCAGGCGGCGGCGTTGCCCCGGCTGCGCCACCTGGAGCGTCCGCCGCCGTACATGCGGCAGACGTCGCGAGAATCATCACCAGCAGGACGACCAGCGGCAGCCGTCCGCCTCCCAATCCAGTCATCGCGTCCACCCCGATCGCGGCTCCCGGGACCGGGTCCCGGTTGAGGTGATGCGGCACGGCTCGACGGGCCCCCAAGCCCCCTGCGGACGAACCGTGCCGCGTCAATGGGACCGCACCCGACCGCGTTCCCCCCGGTGGGCACCACGCGGGCGGTGCACGGTCCCATGGCGGGATCCTCGCAGACCAACGTTCAGGTGATGTTCAAGTGTCGTTTCGGCGCGCCTCGGCTCGAGCTGCGGAGGGAGCGGAATCCGTACCTCAGGCGGGAAATGGCGCCGCCTCGACCCCCAGCTCCGACATCCGCCCCGCGTAGACACGGTAGGCGCGACGGGCCTCTCCGTGGCGGCCCGCCGCGACGTACGCAGCGACGAGTCCGAGGTTGGCGAGCTCGTCGTAGGCATCGCGCTCGAGCACGCGCAGACTGAAGCTCACGGCCATGTCATGGTCACCCGCCCGGGCCGCAAGCGCGGCGAGGGCACGGACGACCCGCAGGTACACCTCGCGCAGCTCCTCGCGGAGCGGCACGGCCCAGTCCTCGTACGGGTCCTCCTCGAGGAAGTCGCCGCGGTATGCCGCCTCGGCCTGGCGGAGCGGCTCGGGGTCGAACCCGTCGTCGGACGGGTCGCCGGCCTTCCGGCGACCGCCGAGGCCCTGCGCGGCGGCCGCGAGGAACACCTCGAAGTCGAGGGCCACGTTATCGGTGACCACCCAGACGGATCGCCGATCCGACTCGACGTAGGTGTCCGCCGGGAAACGGCGCTCTGGGTCGAGCACCGTGCGGACCGTCGAGAGGGCGACGGACAGGCGGCGGGAGGCAATCCCGGGATCCTCGTCCGGCCAGAGGACCTCGATGAGCGCATCGCGCGGGACCGCGTGTCCGCGGCGGGTGACGAGGACCTTGAGCAGGGCACGGGCCTTGCGCGACTGCCACGCGACGAGGTCGATCGGTCGGCCGTCGCGCACGACCTCGAAGCCGCCCAGCGTCCGGACCAGGATCTCGGACCGATCGTCGGCCGGCTCGCTGAGGAGCGTCGCTGCCTCGGCAGCCAGCCGCCGGACACCGAGCTCGCGGAACGTGTGCAGGGCGCGCGCGATGCGCTCCGGGTCGCCCGCCGGACCGGCGAGACGGGCGAGCGCCAGCTCCACCCGCGCGACGGCGATCGGCTGGCGAACGTCCTGCCAGATCGAGAGGGCTTCCTCGAGCCTGGCGCGTTCTCCCGCCTGGTCCTCTGCGGCGCCGACCTGCAACTCGAGGGACTCGGCCAGGGCGGCGCGGTCGCGGCGGGACCGCGCCACGTCAGCGGCTTCCTGCGCGCTGCGCCGGGCGGCCGTCAGGTCACCTGCGGCCAGCTCGACCCACCCGCGGGCAAGAATCGCCCGGGTATGACCCAGGACCGGACCGAGCCCCACGGCCCGGTCGGCCAGTCCCCGCGCCCGCTCCGGATCCTCCTCGGCCAGGACGAGCGCGAGCCCGGACAGCCCCGGAACGAGGCCCTGCAGGTCCTGTGCGGCCTCACTGACGGAGATCGACTCCTCGTAGTTCGCGCGGGCGAGCGCGTAGTCGCCGCGCAGCCGATAGACGTCAGCCAGGTGCCACAGCGGGTAGCCGACGAGACTCGACTCGAGCCTCGTGTAGAGGGCGCGAGCCGCCTCGAGGTCGGCGACGGATTCATCGAGCCGCCCGAGATGAAAGAGTGCCTCGCCCCGGTTTGTCAGGGCCAGCGCCCGGAATGCCGCAAAGCCGGCCATGTCGGCCAGGCTGATCGCGACGTCCAGCTCGCTCAGCGCATCGTCGTAGTGACCCTCCTCGGTCAACCGTGAGCCCCGGTTCGTGCGGACCCGGATCTCCTGCAGGATGTCACCGGCGCGGACCGCATGCTCGAGCGCCCGCAGGTAGTGCGCGTCATTCGCCCGGCGGTCGGAGTCCATCGCGGCGAGCATCGCGAGGACCGTGTGCACCGCGGCGAGCGCCTGGTCGTCGGCGGCTGCGGTGGCGTCGCGGTACGCCTCCGCCGCGAGGGCACGGCACGGCTCGAGTTCTCCGCGCAGCCAGCATGCGGCCGCCCACCAGGCGTGCAGCAGGGCCGCGTTTCGCGGATCATCCGGCCGGACATCCCCGCGTCGATAGGCCGCGAAGGCCTCGTCGAGATGACCCCGGAGGTGATGGATCAGCCCCATGCGCCAGGCGATCCGGGCGGGGATCCGGTCCCCCTGACCGGCCACCCGCGCGTAGCTCGCGAGTGCGCCGTCCCAGTCGCCCCTGATCTGGCGGGCCTCGCCCTCGAGCGCATCGATGGCGGCGTCCCGCCTGTCCGCCGGGAGCGCCGCGATCGCATCGAGGACCGCCTCTGCGCCACCTCCGGCCAGCAGTCCGGGGGCGCGATCGACAAGATGGCGGTGCAGGCGCTCGGCATCGCCGCTCATCACGAGGTGGGCCAGCGCGTCACGCTGGTCGCCCAGGCCGGCGGCCCAGTCCGCGGCGACGCCATGGACTCGTGCCACGTCCGCGGGAGCGAGCGGGTGGCGGCTCTGGACATACTCGCGAACGAGTGGATGCAGCACGTAGGAATCGCCCTCGGCGACGGCCTGGACGAACAGACCCTTGCGCTCCAGGCTGGCCAGCACGCGGCCGGCGTCCTCGAACCCGAGCGCCTCGCCGAGGCCCGGATCGAGGCGACCGAGGGGCGCCACCGTCCGGAGCAGCTCGCGAACGACCGGCGGCTCGCGTTCCAGGACCTCCTCGGCAAGGTAGTCGTAGACCGGTCCCCCGCTGCGCAGGACCCGCTGGAGCACCGCCCGGCGATCCGCCGCGTCGACCGTGCGCAGCGCATCGGCCGCCAGTCGCACGGCGGCGGGCCACCCGTGCGTCCGCTCGTGGAGGTCCGCCGCCAGCGGCTCGTCACGCGCGCTGATCGCGGCTTCCAGCGCGTCGGCGGTCTCCGCGACCGTGAATGCGAGGTCGCCACCGCCGATCGACGCCACGTGGCCCTGGGCACGCAACCGTTCGATCGCGAACGGCGGGTCGGACCGCGACGCAAGCACGATGCGGAGCTCGGGCGGCGCACCACGCACCAGGGCATCGACAAGCCGCACCCCGGACTGCCCGACGGGAAGCTCGTGGAGATCGTCGAGGACGAGCACCAGGTCGCGCCGCAGGCGCTCGTCGAGTGCCAGGGCGATCGCCGCACCGAGGGCCTCGGCGCGACGGTCCTCCTCGATACCGGCATCGGGTCCCCGCCCGTCGGCCGCGGGATCCATGCTCGCGGGCATGTCCGGCACGATCAGCCGGAGCGCATCGAGCAGCCCGGCCGTGAGGTTCGACAGGCTGCGATCGTTGGGACCAATCGTGTACCAGGCGCAGCGGCGCGTGGCCGCCCACGCGGCGAGGACCGTCGACTTCCCGAAACCCGCGTCCGCGATGACGGTCGTGAGCCGGCGCCGGACGCAATCGTCCAGCAGCCGATCCAGCCGTGCGCGGGCAACGAGCGTTCCGGGCAGGACGGGTGGAATGGCCTGGAGCGACCGGCGACCGGTCGGTGAGGATCCACCGGGACGATCAGCGGACAGACGTGCCTCCCCCGGATTCCTCGCCATCGTGAAGAGTTCCCATCCTGCCGGATCCGCGTCTCGCGTCCATCGTGCGGGCCAGCCGCCGGCGAACTGCAGCGCGGTCCGGGACGCCGTCGAGACCGCTCGCCTCGACGACGAGCGAGGCTACCACGGCACCGAGCAGCAGGTCGTGACGCTGCCCGATCCGGCCGCCCACCAGGCCGGGCCTCGCCCGGGCAGCCAGCACGGCCGCGAGGAAGACATCGCCAGCCCCTGTGGGATCGACCGATCGATCTGCCGGGACCGCGGGGTACCGGTAGAGGCGGCGCGGCCCGTCGGGTCCGACCTCGGCGACGATGCCCCCGTCCTCCCCTGCCGTCACGAGCAGCGTTGCCCCGGGCCGCAGGAATCGACAGAGATCGTCGAGCGCCTGATCGGGCGGAAGGTCGCCCCGGCTGACACCGACGAGATCGGCCCGCGCGAGGAGTGGCGAGGCTCGCGGGGTGAGCCCGCGCACGGGCTCACCGGCGCGTACCTCGCGCAGGAGCCCTTGCCAACCGACCGCGACGATCGCCTCCTGCGAGGGTGCCGCTGCCCAATCCCCCTGCAGCTCGCCGGCGACCGGGGCGAGGATCCACGCAGCCGATCCCAGCCAGCCTGCCGGGACGGTCGTCGGCAGAAGCTGGCCGGAGGCCGCGTGGGCGATCTGGCGGCGACCCGCGGGCTGCTCGACGTTGTCGAACACGGGCCCGCTCGCGAGAGACGCCGCGCGGAGGTCGACACCCGCGTCACGGAGCCACTCGAGCTCGCGGGCACGCGCGGCCTCGCGATCCACGCCGACGAGCGCACCGACGCGCAACCCGAGACGCGCGAGCGTGAATGCGCTGTAGGTGACGGCCCCGCCCAGGCGCCAGCCCCGCGGGTCGTCCGCTGCAAGATCGCGCGAGGCGGCCCCGACGACAACGACCTCGGGCGGGCGGTCCGTGGCAGGCATGCGGGTATACTCGCCGATGTGTTCTTCTACGAACTCCACGAGGGGGATGAAGAGGTCTTCTCGGACGTCCTTCTCTACAGCGACTCCGAGTGGGAACCCGACGAGTTCTTCGACCTGGTCCAGACGGTTCGCCGGCGGATCCAGGACTCCTTCTCGCACGATTCGCTGATCGAGGCGATCGCCGTCGAGCTCGAGCGCGAGCATGGCTTCCTGTTCGTTTCGGACGACCGACTCACGGCGGCGGTCAACGTGTCACGCAGCGACGACGACAACTTCCTCGCCGAGCTGGACGCCGACCTGGACGACGATGAAGATGACGACGTCGGACCGACCGTCGACGCCGACTACGTCACGATCCATGCCGACCTCGACGTGGACGGACCGTCGCGCCTGAACTAGCCGCTGCCTACCGGCTGAAGAGGACCTCGATCACGTCCCCATCCCTGATGCGGTAGGTCTTGCCCTCGGAACGGAGGCGGCCGGCCTTTCGCGCCTCCGCGATCGAGCCGAGCTCCACGAGGTCCTCGTAGGCAACCGTCTCGGCCCGGATGAATCCCCGCGCCAGGTCGGAGTGGATCACGCCCGCCGCGTCGACCGCCGTGGAACCGTCGGGGACCGGCCAGGCGCGCACCTCGTCCGGTCCGGCGGTCAGGAACGAGATGAGCCCGAGCAGACGGTATGACAGGCCGATGACCCGGTCCAGACCCGACGCGGCGATCCCGAGCTCCTCCATGAAGGCCGTTGCCTCGTCGGGCTCCAGCTCGCCGAGCTCCATCTCGATCCGCGCCGAGAGGGCCTCGACGAGGGCGTGCTCGTGGCGGTAGTCCGCGGCCATCTCCGCGACGAGGTCGGTCGCCCGGCCAAGGTCGGCCTCGCCGATATTCAGGAGCACGAGCACCGGCTTCTGGGTGAGGAATCGAAACCCGCGAATCGCCTTCTCGTCATCGGCGTCGAGGCCCACGTCGCGGATCTGCGACCCCGCCTCCAGCGCCTCCTTGAGCCGGCGCAGGATGACCTCCTCGCGCTCGTTCGACTCGCGCTCTGCCTGGGTGCCATGCCGGCCGCTCGACTTGAGCCGCTCGAGTCGTCGATCGGCCATCGCCAGGTCCGCCATCGTGAACTCGAGATCGAGGCGTTCGAGGTCCCGCCGTGGATCGACGCTCCCGTCGGGATGCGGATGCGACGGATCGTCGAACGCCCGGACGACATGGAGAAGAGCATCCGAGTCGCGCAACCGGGCGAGATGTTCGGCCGGCAACTCCTCCGTCCCGACGTGGCCCTCGCTCGACGCTGGCGGTGCGGGGAGATCGACGTACGTGACGTCGGCGTGGACGACCTTCTTCGGCGTGAACAGCTCGGCCAGCCGGTCGAGCCTCCCGTCGGGAACCTTGACCGCACCGATGTTCATCGTGATGCCGCCATATCCCCCGGTGTCGGCGTGACCGCGGGTCAGCGTGTTGAAGACGGTCGTCTTGCCCGATCCGGCAAGCCCGACGATGGCGATCTGCATGCCACCGATCGTAGCCGCGCGCGAGGCGACGCGTCGGCGAGCGTCACCCGATGGACGAATTGGCGGCGTGCCGGATCCGAAGACGGGACCATACGGCACTGTTGGTAGGGTGCACCGGTCGATACGTTTCGACCGTTCGGGGGCGTCACGCCAATCGCCCGGGTCGCGTCACACGTCAGGCGCGCACCAACATGGTCATGGCCCGCTTCAAGGAGCTCACCCACGTGTCAACCCGTCTCCGCGGCGGCGCCGCGACGCTGCTTGCGTCCGTCCTTCTCCTGACCGCCTTCATCCCGGCCGCGGCGGCGGCGCCACCCCTGCGCGCGGCCGACGCCGATGCGCCCGGTGGCAGGCTCGTCGTGTTGTGGCGCGACGCGGCCCCGAACCGGATCGATGTCGCCGGTGTCCGTAGGACGATCCGGTCCGAGACCGCACAGCGGTCCGTCGCCATCGCCAGGGCGGGCCAGTCCGCGGCCGTCGCCGCGCGGCTGCGCGCCGACCCGCGCGTCCTTGCGGTCGTGCCCGATGCCGTCGTCGAGGCGTTCGACTGGCCGGCAGACGGCGCCCCGAACGATCCCCGCTACCCCGAACAGGAGGACCTGCCGCAGATCGGCGTCCCGTCCGCCTGGCCCACGACGACCGGCGATCCGGATGTCGTCGTCGCGATCATCGACACCGGGTTTGACCAGACGCACCCCGACCTGGCCGGCGTCGAGGTCGTCGCCCCGCGCAACGAGACCTGGAACAACTCGGACGTGACTGACACCCACGGTCACGGCACCCACGTCGCGGGCACGATCTTCGCCCGCACGAACAACACGACCGGCATCGCCGGCATCGCGCCCGACGTCACGTTCATGCCGATCAAGGTCCTCGACGACGACGGCTTCGGCTTCGTCTCGGACGTACTCGACGCGGTCGACTGGGCCCGGACCAACGGCGCCGACATCATCAACCTGTCGCTCGGCGGCCCGCTCCTGCCGGAGCAGGTGGCCCTGTTCCAGCCGACCTTCAGCGCCGCCCGCGCGGCCGGGATCCTCGTCGTGGCCGCGGCCGGCAACAGCGCCTCGCCAATCCTGTACTACCCGGCCAGCCTGAATGGCGTCGTGTCGGTCTCCGCCGTCGACGCGGCCGACGAGATCGCCTGGTTCTCGACCTTCAACCGCGCCGTCGACCTTGCCGCACCTGGCGAGGAAACCCTCTCGACGAGCCTCGAGGATCCGTCGCGCTACGAACGTGCCAGCGGAACGAGCATGTCCAGCCCGCACGTCGTCGGCGTGGCGGCCCTGGTCCTGTCGGCCCGCCCTGCACTCAGCGTCCAGGAGCTCGAGGCGGTCCTCCGTGCGAGCGCCGTCGACCTGGGTGACCCGGGCCGGGACGACCTGTACGGCTCCGGCAGGATCGACGCCGCCGCCGCGCTGACGGAACCCGTTCCCGACCCGATCCCCGAGCTCGATCCCGCGCCGCCCGACTGGACCGGACCGCTGACCCTGACCTTCACCGCGCCGACCGCCGCGGTCTCGCAGACCTCGCGGTCGTACACGGTCTCGTTCACGACCAGCCACCCGTTCGTCGAAGGGTATCTGCTGCGCTACGGCTGGCAGCTGAGGGACGGCAAGTGCCCGAACCCGTACCGGCGCGATCCGTGGGACTTCGACTTCTACCTGCTCGAGAGCCCGTTGACCCAGACCGGACTCCGCCCGGGCAACTGCTACCGCTGGGAGGGGATCGCCTATGACGAGGCCGCCCAGTTCGTCGACGAGCTGAGTGCACCGGTCACGATCCTCGACCTGGTTCGCCCGACGATCGTCAAGCGTGTCCCCGCACCCGGGGCCACCGGCGTCGCGCGCTCCTCGTCCGTGCGGATCAAGTTCTCCGAGCAGGTGGTCGGCGTCTCCGCGGCGACACTCAGGCTCAAGAACCTGAAGACCGGCCTGATCGTTCGCGCCCGGGTCAGCTACGACGCGCGGACACGCACCGCAACGATCGATCCCGCCCTCGCGATGTACCCGGGGACGCGCTATCGCGTGATCGTCAAGGCCGGCATCCGCGACCCTTCCGGCAATACGCTGGCCAGGACCCGCTGGGGGTTCCGCACCGCTCGCTGACCGCAAGCGGACCCACCCGGCTGCCGGTCAGTACCCGGCGGCCGGGTCGACCATGTTGAGCAGGGGCTCGCCCGCGGCGAACCGCTGCAGGTTGTCGCAGAACAGTTCGACACTGCGATCGAGCACTCGCCCACTCGACCAGGCCGTGTGCGGCGTGACGATGACGTTCGGCATCTCGTAGAACGACGACATCGGCGGAAGGGGTTCGTCGCGGAACGTGTCGAGGACCGCTCCGCCGAGCGGACCGTCGCGCAACGCCCGCAGGAGTGCCCGCTCGTCGATCAGCCGGCCACGCGCGACGTTGATCAGCCATGCCCCGGGCTTGACCATGGCCAGTGTCTCGGCGTTGATCATGTCCTCGGTCTCGGGCGTCAACGGCGCGGCGAGGACGATGAAGTCGGACTCGGCGAGCAGCTCGGGGAGGCTCCCCGGCCCCCCGATCCGATCGAGGCTGACGCCGGGACCCTCGGGACCGTCGGGGCCGGTCCCGGGCTCCGCCACGCCGTCCGGGCGCCGGCGGACGGCGACGACGCGGCATCCGAACGCCGTGGCCAGGGCACCGACTGCTCGGCCGATCGACCCGAGGCCCACGATGCCGACGGTCACATCGCGCAACTCGGCTCCCTCGAGCGGCTGCCACGTCCGCTCGCGCTGGAGCTCGAGCAGCTGGGGCAAGCGGCGGCTGACCGCCAGGATCATCATCATCACGTACTCGGCGATCGGCCGGCTGAAGACGCCCCGGGCGTTGGTCACGGCGAGACCGCGCTCGAGGGCGGACGCGGTCAGCGCACGCTCGACGCCGGACGTGGCCGAGTGCACCCAGCTGAGACGGGGGGCCCGCGCCAGGATCCGGTCGAACGCATCGGAGCTGAGCCAGCCGCGCAGCATGACCTCGACATCGTCGACCGGGCCGTCGGCCAGTCCCTCGACCGACACGCTGACGATCCGGGCGCCAGGTGCCGCCGCCCGGATGCGCTCGAGATCGCGGGCGCGGTAGCGGGCGGACAGGATGGGGCTGAGTGCGATCGCCGTCGGTGCCCCGCCCGGACCGGATCCGGGACCGGTGTTCCGGGCCGGCCGCGACGCGCCGGTCATCGGCCGCCCGCCGGCACGTCCCCGACGCGCGTGAGCCACCTGTCCGGTTGTTCGATCTCGCCCGGCTGGGGCAGCGATGCAGGACCTTCCCAGAGGCGGCGCAGCGCGGCCGGACCGCCCGCACTGGCGATCGCCCGAACGAACTGCTCGCCCTTGCGGTACTGCTCCATCTTGAGGTCCATGCCGGTCAGTCGGAGCATCGCGCGCTCGAACGGCGTGCGGCGTGCGCGACGCTCGTGGAACCGGGCACTGATCTGCTCGACCCCGGGGACCAGGCCGCGGCCCACCTCGTCCATCACGTAGTCGCTGAAGCCTTCGAGGAGGCTCATCACCGCCTGGGTCTCGCGGAAGAGGCGCCGCTGCTCCTCGCCCATCAGCTGCTCCATCCAGTGTCCGCCGTCGCCTTCGCCTCGGAGAGCGCGGCCGAGCCCGCGCAGCGCCTCGCGGCCCAACCCGCGGGCGTCCTGGCTGAACAGCGCGACCTGTCGCTCGAGCCGCCCTGAGAGGTACGGCCGCAGCCACGGATGGGCCTCGAACTCGAAGGCGTGCGTCGTCTCGTGCAGCGCGATCCAGGTGCGAAACGGACCGATGGGCACGCCGAGGGCAGCGGCGGTCGCCCGGATGTTCTCCTCGACGAACAGGAGCCGTCCCGGCGTCGACTCGGCCGACAGGAGGGCCAGGTCGTACTGACCGAGGACCCGCTGACCCATGAACCCGAGCAGGATTCCCAGCTGGCGCGTCGTGACCCATCGATTGGCGAGGGCCATGGTGGCCTTGGCGAGACCGCCACCCGGCGGCATCACCTGGTCGAGCAGCTCGCCCTCGAGCTGTCCGATGAGCGCCGCGAACGAGACCGTGTTGGCCCGGACCCAGCCGGCCCGGTCGACGACCTCGCACCGTTCGACGACCCCGGGCAGCTCGACCTCGAGATGGGCGCCCAGCGCCGGAACGATCCGCTCCATCGCGGCCCGATAGTGCGGTTCCGCGGCGCGCAGCTCGGCGGCCGTCAGGCGACCCGGCGCCGAGCGGAGCCGGGCGATCGCCGTCCGCTCGACGGCCGGCCAGTCGACGAGGCCCTGGCGGGCGACCCGTTCGGCCCGCTGGCCGAGAACGGTCGCCGCCGCTCCCAGGGCAGAGCCGATCACGAAGCCGGCCTGCCAGACGCGATCGTCGCGCCAGGAGCGGTGCCGGCGATCGCCGCGACCGGTCATCGGCCGGTCACCGCGCTGCCACGCCGAGCTCGACATGGCCGATCACCGGGAATGCGTCACCGAACAACGTCGCGGCAAGTCCCCGGAAGGTCTCAGGATCGCCGGTCGTGAGCTGCACGTGCCGCGGCTCGACAACCGCCTCCCCCGGTCGGTCGTGCCCGTCGCTGCCGGGACCTGCGGCGGTTCCCCGACTCGTGCCGGGCGCCTCGAGCCCGTTGATGCTGAGCAGTTCCGCGAGCGACGAAGCGGTCGCGCTTGCCGAATCGACGATGGCGACCCGCTCACCCGCGACCCGTGCGATGATCGGACGCAGGAGCGGGTAGTGGGTACAGCCGAGCAGAAGCGTGTCGACGGTCCCCGACGGCGGCAGCGGAAAGACGAACTCGCCCGCGCCGTCGCGCTCGCCGAGGAGCGGTGCCAGGGCATCGGCGACGGCCGCCTCGGCCGACGGGCCATCGAGCATCCCCGCTTCGACGAGCGGCACGAGCGTCGGCGTGGCGTGCTCGTAGACCTCGACCGCGGGGTTCTCGTCCTTGATCGCCCCGAAATAGGCGCGTGAGCGGACCGTCGCCGGGGTGGCAATCACGCCGACGCGCCGGTTGCGCGTGGCCAGGGCCGCCGCCGACGCCCCTGGTCGGATGACCCCGAGGATCGGCAGGTCGTACCGCCGGCGCAGGTCGCCGATGGCCACCGCGGTCGAGGTGTTGCAGGCGACGACGATTGCCTTGACGTCGCGCTCGGCGAGGACATCGAGTCCCTCGGCGGAGAAGGCACGGACCTCCTCGTCGGACCGCGTCCCGTACGGGGCACGCGCGTTGTCGCCGAGGTAGATCGTCGACTCGAGCGGTGTGCGCCGGAGGATCTCACGCAGGACGGTCAGCCCGCCGACCCCCGAGTCGAAGACGCCGACCGGTCGCGGATCGGACACCGGCTCTTCGACCTACCGCCGCCCGGCCACTGCCGGAACGCCGGCCGGGGCGAGCAGCTCGGCGGCGATCCGGGTGATGTCCTGGCTGATCTGGGCGGACGGGTCGTGGAGGACGAAGGGCACGCCCTCGTTGTTCGTCTGCACGACCAGCCGGCCGTCGGAGACCACGCGATGTTCGGGAGCCCGACCCAGGGCTCGCTCGAGATCGAGGGGGTCGATCCCGCCGAGGGAATCGGCCCGGTTCACGAGGTAGTGCACCTTGCTCGCCGGATACCCGATCGACCGGAACGTGTCGGCCATCGCGATCGTGTTGTGGATCGTGGTCGAGTCGTACGTCACCACCTCGAGGATGACGTCGCTCGTGTCGAGGAACGCCAGGTTGACCTCGTCGAGGTGGCTCGACAGGTCGATCACCACGGCGCCGTAGATCCGGCGCAACAGCGAGAGGACCTTGTCGACATCGCGAGTCGTGACCATCTCGGCCATCTCGATCCGCGGCGGGGCGAGCAGGATGTCGATCCCGGAGGGATCGCGCCACAGGACGTCGCCCAGGTCTGATTCGGCGATCCGGTCGGTTGGCAGGTCCAGGATCGACGGCGCATCCGACGGCACCTTGAGCAGGGAGCGCAGGTCGCCGAACTGCAGGCTGCCATCGACCAGCACGGTCCGCTGGTCGAGATGTGCCATGGCCACGGCGAGGTTGAATGCGATGGTCGTCTTGCCGACCCCGCCCTTCGGAGCGAAGACCGACACGACGCGCGAGCCCCCCTGGTCGGCACTCGCGGTGAAGTCCTTGCGGACCTGGCTGATCCGGGTCATGAGGTCGAAACCGGAGAACGGCATGGTCAGCACGCCGTGGACGCCCGCAGCGGGATCCGCGGCGACCGGGGTCTGCGGAACGGTCAGGACGATGACCGGCACACCGGCCGCGGAGTCGCGGATCTGCTGGACCAGCTGCGGACCCTTGACCCGGCCCTGGAGCAGCGCGTCGACGAGGACCACGTCCGGGCGCAGCTGCTGGATCTGCGGGAGTGCCTTCGCCCCCTCGCTGATGACGTCGAGCAGCTTGACGTGGGCCTGGGCGTTGAGCAGGCCGCGGATGTACTGCGCGACCTGCGGGACGTCCTCGACGATCAGCAGGCGCGTCTGGTCGTTCGGTGCCATTGCGGCGACGATACCACCTTCGCTTCGGGACGGGCCCACCCGTAGGTCCCGGCGTCCCTGAACCCCCGGGCCGGGGGCCGCCTACGGCCGAATGGCGACCAGGACGGCCCGCTCGCTCCCGGGTCCGATGGGGTCGAGATCGTACCCGCCGGCCAGGGTCTCGACCCGCAGGCCGGCGGCTTCGGCGAAGCTCACCAGCTCGTCGGCCGAGACGAGCCGTAGCCTGTCCGTGCGCACCCAGCGAGTCGGAGGCTGTCCCTGGGCGCCTTCCTCGAAGATCGAGGTCAGGCGCACCGTTGCGCTTGCCGCGTCGTACTGCGCCGCCCCGGCCTTCGTCACCAGCCGGTCTGTCTCGGGATCGAGACGCGGCCACTCGAGAATGATCCGACCGTCGTACCGGGCAAGGTCCTCCGCGTCGGGCAGCCAGACGTCGACGGCCGCGATCCCACCCGGCGCGAGGTGCGCGGCGAGGGCCTCCATGGCGGCCTGCTGGGTTGTGCGGCTACCGAGCGCGATGAGCGAGTTGAGGGCGATGAAGCCGAGGTCGAACGTGGCACCGCCCGGAAGTGAGAGCCCCACGATGTCCGCCTCCACGAGGTCGAGCGTGCCGCCGCCGACGCCGTCCCGTGCGGCGCGCGCCCGTGCCCGCCCGAGCATCGCGGGATCGATGTCGACGCCGGTGACCCGGTGGCCCGCCGCGGCAAGTGGGACGGCAAGCCGGCCGGTGCCGACCGCGAGCTCCAGGACCCGGGCCCCCGACGGCAGCGATGACCCGGCGGACCTGCCCGACCCGCGGGCACGCTCGGCGAGCGCAAGGTACAGGTCGAGGTCACCCGGGTCGTCGGCCAGGTCGAGGTCGTAGAAGCGGGCGAGGGCCGCGGCTGTCGCCGGGTCCGGCGGGAAGGACGTCACGGCCGGTTCGCACTCCGCGACACCTGGCGGCGGGCGGCCAGCGAGCTGATCGCCTCGAGGGCGATCCGGTTGGCTGCCATCGCGGTCGCCTCGGCGTGGTCGTAGGGGGGCGAGACCTCGACGATGTCCATGCCCACGAGGTCGACCGCGGCGACGACCTGGCGGACGGCACGCAGCACCTCGCGCGGCAGCATCCCGCCGGGCTCGGGCGTTCCCGTTCCAGGGGCCATACCCGGATCGATGACGTCGATGTCGACCGACAGGTAGATATGGTCCGGCCCGTCGAGCGCCTCCTCGATCGCCTGGGCGACGACCGCCTCGGCTCCGCGCTCCTCGATCTCGGTCATGTAGTGGACCCGGAGCCCCTGCTCACGCATCCACTCGAACGTCTCGACCGGAGGCCAGTAGCCGCGCAGGCCCACCTGGACGAAGTTGCGACCACTGACCGCGCCCGATTCGATCAGGCGGCGCATCGGCGTACCGTGCCCCGCCAGCACTCCCCAGTCGTCGTTGGCGGTATCGGCGTGGGCGTCGAAGTGAACGATGCCGATGCTTCCCGGTCGGCGGACCTCGGCGACAGCGGTGGCGCTCGGCCAGGTGATGGAGTGATCGCCGCCGAGAACGATCGGGATCGCGCCGGTCTCGGCCACCTCGCGGACCTTGCGGTAGATCATTGCGTGGGCGCGCTCGATCCAGGCGGGCACGATGTTCGCGTCACCGGCGTCGACGACGGTCAGGATCTCGAACGGCTCATTCCCGGTCTGAAGTGAATGGATCGACCCCGACGTGTATTGCGCCTCGCGGATCGCCCGTGGTCCGAAGCGCGCTCCGGACCGATGGCTGACCGCATCGTCGAACGGTGCTCCGATGATCGCGACGTCGACAGCGCGGCGGCGCAGCTCGACGGGATCGCTGACCCATGGAAGGTTCATGAACGTCGTCGGGCCGACATAGGTGGGCAGGTCGAAGTCGTCGTAGACCTCGTAGTCGCCGTCCCAGCCGTTCCGGGATGCGAATGTCAGCTCCGACGCGGGCTCGGGGGGGCGCTCGGCCACGGAGACCTCCGCAGACGGGACGGCGTACCGGTCGCCGCTCGACCGTCTCGTGGGGCGCCGCCGGTTCGCAACCGTCGTCCAGCGGGGCGCGCCGGTTCGCATGCTACCCCACCGCGGGTGGCGGCTGCCTCTCGGCCCGATCCGCGCACCATCCGCCATGGCGCCGACGCCGCGGGCAAACACCCCTGGACGCAATGCCCGTTGCCTGCATCTCGCCGGTCCACGGGGCGGCAGAGCACTCCCGGACACATTCCCATTGTCGACATATGGCCGTGCGCGGGCGGCCAGACCCCGGGCCCGCGATCACTCATCGGTTCCTCGCCCGCGCTTCTTCCTCCCGGCGGGTGCCATCGCGGGCAGGGCGCCGGCCCTCTGGCCAAGCGGCGGGGCGCGCCCGCCGTCTGCCATGCGGCAGGCCCGCCGCTATGCAGACAGAGCGCATATCGGGTGGAGGCGTCTCGCCGGGCGGCGATCAGGTACTGCGGAACTCGTCCCAGGCCGCCTCGACGATGGCCGGATCGGCAAACAACTCGTACGCGGTCGCGGCAACGAGCGTGGCAGCGAGCAGGGTTACCTCGTCCGCCCGCGGTGTGGCCGCGGCGTCGCGGAACTCGGTCGAGTGGCCGGCCACGCCCTCGTCGCAGATGGCGATCTCGGGATGGATCGTTGGCAGCGCGCGCGACACGTTACCCATGTCGCTGCTGCCAAGGATGCCCGGATCGACCGGATGGTCCTCGAGGCCGTGCGCGAGCAGATTCGCCCGGAAGCGGTCGCGGAGGACTCGGTTGTCCTTCATCGTCGTCGAGCCACCCGTGAAGCTGACCTCGACCGTGGTATCGGTGGCCGCGGCCGCGCCCTCCGCCACCGCCCGGAATCGATCGCGCATCGACTCGAAGTAGGCCTGGTCGGAGCTGCGGATCATGAACCGCCCGACGGCCCGATCCGGGATGATGTTCGCTGCGGTCCCGCCCTCGATGACGATCCCGTGGACACGGGCGTGCTGGGGCAGCTGCTGTCGCCAGAGGCCGATGCCGGTGAAGAGCAGCACGAGCGCATCGAGCGCGTTCTTTCCCTTCCACGGATCGGCGGCTGCGTGCGACTGCAGCCCATGGAACGTGACCTCGACGTCCTCCGAGGCCAGCAGCATGCAGTCGACCCTGGTCCGGTCGGAGGGGTGAAACAGGAGCGCCGCGTCGATCCCCTCGAACAGGCCGTCGTCGAGCATGAACTGCTTGCCGCTTCCCCGTTCCTCGGCAGGTGTCCCCAGGAAGACGATCTCGCCCGCCAGCTCCTCGGCGATCGTCGCCAGTGCAATGGCGGCCCCGACGCCGGACGCCGCCATCGTGTTGTGCCCGCACCCGTGGCCGAGACCGGGCAGCGCGTCGTACTCGGCGAGGATCCCGATCCGAGGCCCGTTCTCGCCCCGGCCGCCCCGTCGGACGGCCCGCACGGCAGTCGCCAGCCGGCCGGCCGGGTGCGTCACCTCGAACCCGTGGCGAGCCACCGCCTCGGCCACCCAGGAGGCTGCCTGGTGCTCCTCGAACGCGGGCTCGGGGTTGGCATGGATTCGGTGCGAGAGGTCGAGGATCTCGGTCCTGTGCGCCTCGACAGCAGCGGCGAGGCGGGCCTTCACGTCGGCGAATGGCTCGGCGTGCTGGGCGGTCGTATGGGTCACGGGAACTCCTGGATATCGACTGGCAGGCGCCGCGCCAAGCGTACAGGCGATGGCCGATCGACCGTCTAGCGTTCCGCAGAGAGGGTCGCCTCCGCGACGACGACCAGTGCGACCATGAACAGGGCGATCGGAACTGCGAGGACGCCCTCGAGGCGGAGCAGGACGAGAACCGTGGCGAGCAACCCGACCCAGGCACCGCGCCGGGCCGCCCGCGTCCAGTCACCGCGATAGGCGATCCGGCGATGGCGCGCGAACACGATCAGCCAGAACAGTGGAACGGTCGTCAGCGCGAGGGCGATACCGATCAGTCCTGCGCCGACGAACCTGGAGCTCGGGTCCTCGACCGGGTCTCGGGTCGTGACGACCAGCCAGACGAGCGCCCACACGATGGCCGCGGCGCCGAGGATGCCGATATTGGCCAGCCGGTCTCGCGTCTCCACGCACGCGAGTCTAGCCGCGGGCGAGGACCGTCTCGAGGTCGCTCAGCCGCTCCAGTTCGACATCGGGCGTGACCGTGTCGTCCCGGTGGCTCTCCGGGAAGGGCGAATCCGGCGTTGGGTCCGGGAGGTAGGCGGCCCGCCAGCCGACCGCCTTCGCCCCGACCACGTCCGCCGCCCAATCGTCGCCAACATGCAGGATTGCGTTCGGAGCCGGGTCCCCGAGTGCCGCGGCGGCCGCACCGAAGATATACGGGTGCGGCTTGATCGTCCCGACCCGCTCGCTGACGATCACAGCGACGAGGAACTGCGTCCACCCGGCCGTGTCGACGTAGCGATCGAGGGTGGAGGCGAGTGGCCAGTTCGAGAGGATCGCCAGCCGGTGGTTCTCCGCCAGCCGGCGGAACAGCGAGCCGACCTCCGGTGCCGGCGGGATTGCGGCGACAAAGGCCCGGCTGTACGCCTCGACCGCCCAGCGCCGCTCCGCCGGGTCGGAGCGTTCGGCGGCCGCGGCATCGTCCCACGGAACGTCGTGCGCCGGAGGTTCCATCCCGCGCAGGCGCGCGAAGACCCGGGCGAAGCGCTGGTCGAGGTCCACCTCACGGAAGCGCGGCACATCCTCCCGGAACTGGCGTTCGCGCTCGTCGCTCCAGGCCGCGAGCAGGCGCTCGACGTCGACCGGTCCGAATCGCCGGGCGACTTCCTCGGCCATCACTCGCGCGGCGCCCTGGAGGGCGGCCCGGTCCAGGCGGACGAGCGTGCCGCCGAAGTCGAACGTGACCGCCTCGACGCCGCCCAGGCGTGGCAGCGTCACCCGCCCGCGATCCTCACGTGGCTGCGCTCGCCGGGCAGATGTCGCGGAAGGCGCAATAGGTGCAGGCGAGGTAGTCCGGCCGTGCCGTGTAGTCACGGGCCCGGATCCCGGCTGCCGCCTGGGCGATCCGCTGGCGGGCCTTCGCCAACCGCTTCGGATCCACCTCGACCCGACCGACCAGGCCCGATTCGAGGAAGTGGAGCTGGACCGCATCGGGAAGCCGGCCGGTCATCGCCTCGTACCCCATCGCGTAGATGGCGAGCTGGAGCGAGTCCCGCGCCCGTTGTCGCGCCTTGACCGGATCGCGCACATCCGACGACTTGTAGTCCGTGATGGTCACCCGCTCACGACCGAGGATCCCGAGCGTCGGTGAGACCACGTCGGCCTGTTGGTCCGGTTCCGGACGGGCCGGCTCTGGGGGGCTCTCCTCCCCGACCGGCTCGACGTCGACGCGGTCCCACCGGCCGCGGACGCGGTCGCCGCCGAGGGTGAAGCTGAACTCCCGTTCCACGTAGGTCGGGATGACCGCACCTGGCGCGAGCTGTGCCTCGCGAAAACGGCGCAGCGCGGCCCGGCCGGCGTCGAGTCGTGCCTCTTCATGGGCCCGGCTCACGAACCCGTCGTTCGACCAGGCCGCCTCGAACACCTCGACCAGCTCCGCCTCGCTCATGACGTGCCCACGCGCGTGGCGGTGGTGGAACATCTGGACCGCCTTGTGGAGCGCGGCACCGTAGATGATCGCGTGGTGGGGCGCAAGCGGAACCCGCAGGACGTGGGCGTACTTGTACTTGAGCGGGCAGGTCAGGTAGTCGTCCACCTGGTAGAAGCTGAGCGACAGCGGTTCCCCGATCGGTCCGCGCGTCGCCTCGGCGGGCGTTGCAGCCGCTTCGAAACCGGCCAGCCGCTCGAGCGGGGTCGAGGCCGTCACACCGGCCCCCGCGACGCCCGCCGCGGCAGGCAGGTCGAGCGCCTCGAGGACGAATGGCGAGACACGCCGCGCGCGCGCACCGCCGTAGTCCGCCGCGTGCGACAGGATCAGCTCGTCGCGCGCACGGGTCATCGCCACGTAGAACAGTCGACGTTCCTCGGCCAGCGTCGTCTCGGCCGTCGGAGGCGTGCCCCGACCGAGTCCGGCGGGCAGCCCGAGCGGCTCGCCGCGTCCCGACATCGGAAAGCGGCCCGCGACGAGACCGGGCAGGAAGACGACCGGGAACTCGAGCCCCTTGGCCTTGTGCACGGTGAGGACCGCGACCGCATCCGAATCCGGGTCGAGCTCCGCGGTCGCGGGGTCATCGCCCGCCTCGATCAGCGTCCGGAGGTGGCGCGCCACGAAGACCGCGCGATCGTCCGCCAGCAATGCGGACTGGGCCTGGACGATCTCGAAGAAGCGCGCGATGTTCTGGAGCGCCTCCTCCGCCGCCACCGTGTCCGTCGCGGCGAGCTTGCCGAGAAGGCCGGTCCCGCGCAGGAAGGCGTAGAGCACCTCGCCCGCGGGACGCTCGTGGGCCAGCGAGCTGTAGGCCCGCAGGTCAGCCACGAATCGGGTCACGCGGGCTCGGCTGTCGGCCGAGATCCGCAGGATGCCCGGCTGCCGATCGAGCTCCTCCAACACGTCCCACACCGAACGATTGCGCCGGCGGGCAGTGCTGACGATGGCGCTGAGATCCTCGCCGCCGAGCCCGTAGACATCCGACGCGGCCATGGCATAGACGTCGACGCTCGATGCAGGATCCGCGACGCTGCGCAGGAACGCCATCAGGAGGCGCACTTCGGGACGAGCGTACAGCCCGGACGTGCCGGAGAAGCGCCACGGGATTCCGGCGATGTTGAGGGCCCGCAGGAGCGGGTCGGCATGGCCGTTGGCGCGGACCAGGACCGCGTGGTCGCGCGGTTGCGCACCGGCGGCGATGCGATCGCGGACCTGGGCCGCGATCCAGTCCGCCTCCTCGCCGCCCGTGGCAAAGGCCTCCAGGCGCACCGGAGCGGGGGCCGGGGCCACCCGCTCGGCGCGCAGGCGCTTGGTGATGCCGGTGCGCACCTCGAGCCGATCCGGGTCGTTGAACCGGATCAGCCGGTAGGCCGCGTCGAGGACCGGCCCGAGCGAACGATAGTTGCGCCGCAGGACGACGGTCCGGGCGCCACGGTAGCGCTCGCGGAAACCGAGGATGTTGTCGATGGCCGCGCCTCGGAACGCGTAGATCGCCTGGTCGTCGTCCCCGACGACGGTCACGTTGCGGTGTCCCTCCGCAAGCAGGCCGACAAGCTCCGCCTGGGCGCGGTTCGTGTCCTGGAACTCGTCGACGAGGATGTACCGGAAGCGCTGCTGGATCGCGGCGCGAGCGGCCGGCGATTCACGCACGAGGCGCAGGGCCAGTGCGACCTGGTCCCCGAAGTCGACGAAGCCGGCGGCGGCAAGGAGCTCCTGGTACTTGCCGAAGGCGCGGGCAAGTTCGAGCTGTCGCCGGGCCGCCTCTTCACGGGCAGCGACCGCATCCCGGTCCGCATCGTCGGCGGCATCCGCCGGAAGGGCGCCGGCGGCCTCTGCCGCCTCGGTCGCCATCCGCTCGGCATGGGCGAGGAACACACCAGGCGTGACGTCCTCGTCCTTGCAGCGACTGAAGAGTGTCGCCAGGGCCGACAGGAAGCGGGTGGGATCGCCGAGCGGCCGGTACTCGTCGAGGTCGAACTCGAAGAGGTGCTCGCGC
>Ga0299913_10000836_pt1 | contig 20956 bp, 16 predicted proteins | sample RVTome_9_FD_201360 | JGI IMG/M metagenome (GOLD analysis project Ga0299913, IMG submission 201360) | Soil microbial communities from uranium-contaminated site in the Upper Colorado River Basin, Wyoming, United States - RVT155D38 (version 2) ... | reverse complement strand
CGGTTCTGTCCGATATGCAACGCTGAGGTAGAGGACGTCGGAGGCTTCTGTCTCTTGGGCCATCCCCTACGTGTGTCGGCCCCCGTTTCCTCGCTCAGTGAGCTCCGGGCCGAGGTCGACCTAGCCTTCGAGGAGGCCCGGGTCCAAGTCGCTCCGGTCCTCGGAGAGGCCCCGCCACCCCCGCCACCCCCCTCGCACATGCATCGTGCGATGAAGCTCGTAGCGGATGAGCCTGCTGCCGAAGGACCCGACCCGATCGTGGATTTCGCTCCAGCACCTCGTATGGACTGGGGCCCCGAGAAGCAGGGCCTCCTGAAGCGACGCGGCTAGCTATACTGGCCCGGCTTTTTCCTGCTGGACAATCCGGAAGGTGAACGATGGCTAGTGATCGACGCGTCCATGTCACGCTCGAGTGCGGGCAGTGCAAGCGACGCAACTACATCACCGAGAAGAACCGTCACAACAACCGTGACCGTATGGAGATGAAGAAGTATTGCCGGTGGTGTAGCACCCACACCGCGCACAAGGAGACCCGCTAGCTCTTTGTTGGCTCTTCCGCCTCTGCGAGCCCGTGACCGTAGCGCACGTCATCCGTCGAGATCATCTTCTCGGTGAGGCCTTTCATCAGCACGTAGGGCTGGAGAAGTGGGTTCGCGAATCGGAAGCGGTATCGGTGCTCGCTACCTTTCCGCTGAAGGGTCGGTCCCCGGGCCTTCTCCGCCAGCGCGTGCAGGTGGCGCGAGAAGGCAGGGATGTCATAAGGCCGGCGTGCGACGTGGCTCAGGGGCATGACGAGATCGGCGGCCGCGAAGAAACCCTGGTCGTCTGTTCCGGCCATAGCGGCGGCCAGCACGACCTGCGGGAACAGCGTCTCGCGATGGCTGAAGACGGCGGTCTTATATGCCTCGACGATCGTTTCCTGGGTCTTGGCCACGAGCGCGTCTAGAGCGTTTTCCACGTGAACGCCCTTGATGCGGGACGCTCCTTCGTCGATGGCCGTCCGGGCCGCGCCTTGCGCTATCAGGTGCGTGAAGTGGGGGAGGCCTTGGGATAACCCCGTGATCAGATCGAGTGCGTCGTCGTCGATGGTCATGTCGGCCAGCTCGAGCGCACGGCGGACGATCTCCCCGAGCTCTGTCGGGGCCATCCGGGGCATGTAGATCTGCACCAGCGCTCTCTCGATCGAGCGGTGCTCGGAGAGGAGCTCCTGGATATTGTCGGCCACCCCGACGAGGACGATAGTTGCGGGGACCTGCTGGTCCGACAGCATCTTGAGCGTATCGGCGAACAGGGCGGTCGACTTCCTCTCGCGCAGGCGCTCGAACTCGTCGATGAAGATCACGCATTCCTTGATCGTTGCGATCTGCCTCAACATCTTCCTCACGTCGTTTGGGAGGAGCTCAACCCCCTTAGGCAGGCTCGAGGAGATCCTGCGGAGTTGGGCCGTCACATCCCGCGAGATGACGTCCGACGATCCTGCGACGAAGTCGATCTCGTCGAATACCTTCCTCCAGATCGTGTCGTAGTTGTCGGTGACGTCGCAGTTCACCTTCACTGCGAGCTTCGTTGCCTGGGCGCCGAACACCATGGTCATGACCGTGGCCATCGACGTCTTACCGACCCCTCGCTCGCCGAAGACGACGGCGTGCTGACCCCGCTCGAAAGCAACGTCGATCAACGTCTCCATCTGTTCGTGACGCCCGGCGAAGAGGTCCTGGCGGGTGATCGGTGCGGCCGGGCTGAACACCTGGCCGACGCGGATCCATTTGTTCACCGGCACCGGGACGTCGCGCTCCTTCGTGGTGTCCGGCGCAGCCACGATCGGGTGCCCGTCCGTCGCGGGTTGCCCCGACGGGTTCGGGTCTTCGAACCGAACCGGCCGCCACCCGGAGCTCGTGACCTCTCCCTTGATCCCCGCCTCTTCCGCCATCTGACGGAGACCCTCACGAGTGGTCGCCTGCGCGGTGATCGCAGCATCGATCCCGAGCGCCTCCAGTGACTCGCCTAGGCTCTGGCCCTGTGTCTTGAGGATGATCGAATGGGGCAGCGCGACCAGGAAAAGAACAGTGCCATACAGCCACCACAGCCCGAAAGGCCGGCCCTTCGACTGTGCCAGGAAGGCGGGGAACAAACCGAGAGCGACTAGAAGGGCCCCCACGACGAATGCCTGGCCGATCGTCATCGTCGGACCACATTCGCGCGGATGGTTACCGGTGCGTCAAGCAGCCCGCGATAGGTCAACCGGCCGGCCGGCTGAGTTCGTTCACCGGACGGCCTCAAGAGCCCATAGGAGTCAGGGGCTACGACCTCGACCTCGTACAGGTCTGCATTCGCGGTCGGTTGGGGATCCAAGATGAATCGGAAGTCGCGCCCGCCCTGGCGGAAGCGCTGCAACTTCGGGACCGAATAAGTGATGGAGACCTCCCTGGTGGCATCCGGAGCGATCCCGAGCACGAAGGCGGTGTGGGGGAACTCACCCTCGCTGCCGAGCGAGACCGACACTGCCTGCCCGTCGATCGTAGCGGTTACCTCGCGCGCTGCGCGCGGTAGGACGAAGTTCAGCTCCATCTGGTTATAGCCAACGCGTTCGCCGCGTTCGGGGAAACCCAGCAGCGTCGAAGGAGGACCGGATGGAGCCCCATTGTCGAGCTCGATGGTGGTTGTTATGTCGGCGCTCCCATCGATATCGAGGTTGATCCGCGACCGGATCGTCCGCAGAAGGAAGCTGTCGACCTTGTTCCCTTCCAAGTTGTTGTGGAAGACCATCTGCCGGGCCGGGCCTTCGGTTTCTAGGTCACCATCGAGACCGAGATCTCGCAATGTCTCCTGCTCGTCGCCTGTCTTCGAGTAGACCTTGAAGTGGCTGCCTTGAGCTGCATCAGCGAGAGCATCGAAGAGGGCCGGTGTATCGACTTGGCCACTTCCCAGTTTCGCGTAGAGGTCTTGGATGATCCCGATCAGGAACTGCGTTTGTGCCTCTGTTTCCTGTCCGAAGTGCAGGTACGAATCACGGAGCAGTACATCGGCCGCGTTCTCGGGGCCGAGGTCGACGTTGAATCCGGGACCTCTCAATGGGCCCGTCGCAGTGGTCACGTCTTCGAACGCGAGTGGATCGAACGACCAGACACCGTCCAGCTCGATTCCCGTCGCGTTCCGATACATCTGCAGGATCGTCTTGGCGACCAGCGGGAAGCTTGGCGACCGATTGACGTTCGCGAAATCGACTTCGTCGCCGTACCGCTCCGCGTACCAGGAAGGGAGGAGGATCCCTGTCGCCAAGGGCTTCTGGATCCCCGTTGCGAGCTCGAATGATGATCCCACATGGGTGAGCCGAACCCTGCCTTGGTTCGCCTCCATCACTCCGTAGAGTCCGATGAGACCTCCGGTCGCGCGTGCTTCACCCTGGTTCTGGAGCGCGACGAAGTATCTTCTCGGGCCGTCCCGGCCCATCATCCGTGGGATGGTGTCGAGCAGTCGGGCAACCGTGACCGCGCGCGGTTGGATGTCGATCACCTGGCTGCGGGCCGTCTCGAGAGCGGCCGCGAGTCGATCGATCCGGGGGTATGGCGCACCTTCCAGGACCGAGCGTGCCTCGGTGAGATCCTCGGAGACCCCCGCCAGCGCGCTTTGGGCTTGGTCGGTCGTTTCGAACTGGAGTCGGCCTTCGCTGTAAAGCGCAGCAGCGATCTCTTCCCTGCTGGTACCGCCCAAGACCTCGATCGCGTCGGCTGCTTGGACCCCTGCTGTCGCGACGAGGCGCGCGGAGCGAGCCAGGGCCCTCACGGCATCGGCGTCGCGGCTGAACCAAGGGATGTGACTCGCGAGGAACAAACTCGGTCTGGCCGAAAGTTCCTCGGCCGTCTGCGCCTGTGCCATCGCTTCCTCGAATGCGGCGCGACCGGGAGCCACCTCACCGTTCTGCAACGAGGCGACCCCGGAGTCCAGCAGGCGTCCGGTTTCGCTCAGCGGAGCTTGGATCTTGATGGCCACGTAGATCCCGTCGGCGATGATCAGGAGCGCGACGACCGCGAAGAAGAAGAAGATAGTGCGCGCACTCGGCCCCCGTCGTTTCGCTAAGTAGGGGTTGCGGAAGTAGAGCGACCTGCGGGTCCTTCTGCCGGGCTTGGGCGCGTAGACAGCTTCGGGGGTGGCTGTTGGCTTCGTGCCCGGAGAGGTGACCATCCGGCTAGACCGAGCTCTGGCGCTCCGTCGCCTTCCGTGCCTCCAGATCGATGCCCGCGCCGTCGGGGCCGTCGCCGACCGGGGCCTGCTCCGGTTTCGAGTAGTACTGGGAGTAGTAGTACGGCTCGTAGTAATAAGGCGAGCCGCCCGGATCGAATGCGTTGAGGACACATCCGATGACCTCGGCCCCCACCCGTTGGAGCAGTTCCTTCGCGTGCGTGGCGGCGGACCGCTGGGTGTTGGCTGCGTCGAGTATCAGCACGGCTACCCCGAGGTGAGAAGCGAGGATCACGGAGTCAGCGACGGGTAGCACCGGAGGGGCATCGAAGATGATGATGTCGGCGTGCTTCTCGAGCTCCGTCACAAGTTGTGCGACTCGGGGGGAGGTCAGGAGTTCGGCCGGGTTCGAGGGCACTGGTCCGCTGGGCAGCAGACGCAGACCAGGAAGGTTGGGGTCTTCGAGCACGATCTGCCCGATGTCGTCGACCTCGCCGAGAAGATAATTGGATAGACCCAAGTCTGCCTTCACCCCGAAGTACTTCTCGAGCTGGGGCCTCCGGAGATCTCCCGACACGAGCACCACACGTGCCCCCGTCTGTGCCAGGGCGAAGCCGAGGTTCGCCGTGGTAGCGGTCTTGCCCTCGTGCTCGGATGGACTCGTGATCAGCAGCGTCTTCACGTTCCTCTGGGTCAGCAGGAACTGGAGGCTGGTACGGAGATTGCGGTATGCCTCGCTGGCCGAGCCCTTCGGGTCGTTGACGACGATCAGGTCCCGCGCACGCTGCTGTTTGGGAAATCGGGGCACCGTCGCGAGCACCGGCGCTTCCATGGCCCGTTCGACATCAGGCCGTCCTCGGAAGCGGTCGTCGAGGCGTTCGCGCAGGAACCCAAACGCGATCCCCAGAGCCAGGCCGAGGATCCCGCCCATGACCCCATCCGTCTGATGGTTAGGAGAGAACGGGGCCCCGGGTAGACCCGCGACCTGGTTGATCTCACCGAAGCGGGCAGAGACCTCGTCGGTTCCCTGGAGGAGGTCGAGCTGTTGCTGGATGCCACTCAAACGCGCGATGAGTGAGATCCGCTGTCCTTCGAGCTGAGTGACGAGGGAATCATTGCCGCTCTCCCTCGCCCTTTCGGCCCGCTGGGTGAGCTGGGCGATCTCCTCCTGGATCGTCCTGCTCCTTCGTTCCAGCTCCCTCCTCTGATCCTCGACCCCCTTGAGGGCTTCGGCGCGGCGATACTCGATGTAGCCCTCAGCGAAGGCGTTGGCCGCTAGTTGAGCGAAGACCGGGTCGGGAGAGCGGTACGTGATGCTGATGACGAGTCCGGCTTGCGTGACCGGTTCTGCCGATAGACCCGACAGGAGACCCTGCGGACTCATATCGAGGTCTTCGTTCTCGATCACCACGGCTGCGACCTGCTCCCCGGTGATGACGGTCGCCTCGGTCTCACCCTGGGGGAAGTACCCCGTCTGGGGGTCCTGCTTGAGGATGATGCGGGCTGAGGTCTGGTAGAGGGGGGGCTGGCGGTAGGACCAGAAGATGGCCAACCCGGTGACAAGGACCGTGACGATCAGGATGGTCCACTTCCGGGCGCGCAGGATCGCGAGGTACTTCCTCAGGTCGAGAGGTTGGTCATCAATGGGCTGGATGTGGGCCCCCGGTTCGGTATGTGCTGGGATCTAGGCGCAACTAACTGAAGTATGACCCTTACTAGGAGAAGCATGGGGGGGAATTCCGTAGGAGTCTATAAGTATTCCTGCTTGGTCTGCCCTCTTGGCCGCCTGGAGGCAAAGGGACGAACTGCCAATCGCCCAGATACCCCCGCCTATAGGCGAGAATCGGCGGATGCCATCGCCCGGTCCCAGTCGGCTGGTGGCCGCAGTCGGAAGCGCCAACGCCCGCACCACGTGGAGCGGGATCCCCTTCCATCTCCTTCAAGCCGGCGTGTCCGCCGGGATGCTCGACGGCGGTCTCGACCTGGTCACCGACACGACCCGAATCAGGTTGACTCGAGGTCTGTGGAATCTCGCCTTGATGGCTCGAGGGCGCAGTCGGGGTGGTTTCCAGTACACGGAGGGCTTTCTCGAGCTCCTCTGGGCCGAAGCCCCCGACCTGGCGGGATCCACGATCTTGAACTGCTTCTGTCTCTATCCAGAGGCGATCGTCGAGGACGCCTCGATCCGGAAGTGGTTCTTCATCGACCAGACTCTGACCCAGCTGTTCGACTACTACGAACAGGACAAGGTTGCCTCGGAGGCCGTCCGGCGCTCGGCGATCGAACGGGAAGCCCATGGATACGCGGCCGCGTCCGGGATCGTCGTGAACAGCCAATGGGCGCAGCGATCGGTGGTCGATGCTTATGGGATCGACCCGACGAAGGTCCATGTGGCGGTTCCGGGCCCGAGCATCGACGCCGATCTGATCCGATCGCTCGAGCCCCCACCCATGCGCCCGCCTGTCTCGGAGGAAGCGCCGCTAAGGTTGGTCTTCGTCGGGAAGGACTGGCAGCGGAAAGGCCTGGATCGGCTGCTGCGAGGGATGGAGATCGCCCGGGCTCGAAGCGCGCCGGTCACGCTCAAGGTTATCGGGTGCGCCCGGGGATCGCTTCCGCCCGAGCTGCAGGGGACCCTCGGTGTGGAGTGGCTCGGGTTCATCGACAAGCGCTTGGATCAGGCCGGCTTCGTGGCAGCCCTGCGAGATGCCGACGTCGGCTGTCTCCTGTCACGATATGAAGCCGGAGGGATCGCCCTACGTGAGTATCACTCAGTCGGACTTGCGGTGATCGGCCCAGATACCGGGGGGGCGCCCGAGCACATGATCGATGGTGGATCGGTCGCGCTGGCACCGGATGCGTCCGATGAAGAGGTGGGAGACACCATCTTGCAGCTGGCCAGCGACCCACACATGCTATCGACCATGTCCTCGACCTCGTGGGAGCGGAGGCAAGACGCTTCGTGGTCGTCGGCGATCTCGGGGTTGATGGGGATCTGGCCGGAGGGTGGGGGCCGATGAGGAACTCAGCCTTGCAACCAGGGGACTCTGAACTCACGGTGGGCGCCCAACTGGTGAGGGCGGCCGGCCTCTCGACGCTTGGAAGCTTCGTAGCCCGGGGACTGGCGTTCGTGGTCGGCATCTACATGGCGCGGTCTCTCACCCAATTCGAGTTCGGCTCATTCGGTGTCTTGCAGACCAGCGTTGCGATGATCTCGACTATCTCGGGGCTCGCCCTCGGTGTTTCGGCGACGCACTACGTCGCCTCCCTACGCTCCGAGGCTCCGGACCGAGCTGCAGAGGTGATGCGGGCCGTCATCGCGATCGCGACCGTGAGCGTGTTCCTAGCTTCTGTCCTAGTCCTCTTGATGGCCCCTCGAATCGCGAGCCTCATCTTCACGCGCGGAGACCTGACCACGGCGGTGAGACTCTCCGGTCTCCAATTGGTAGCCACTGTCGAGTTTGCTGTCATCTCCGGGATCGTCCTTGGGCTTCATCGATTCGGTCTCGCGTCGGTCGCGGGGGTGGTTCAGAACGCCGCGATCCTGGTTGGAGTAATGGTTGCAGCCCCCCGTTTCGGTCTCGAGGGAGCCTTACTCGCTCACGGCGCCGGCATCGTCATCGGAGTGGCGATCATGTTCTTCTCGGTGCGACACGCTGTATCCGACCTCTGGCCACGGACGCTGGCCAGGGCGGTAGGGGCCCAGTGGCGAGCCCTGGCCAGATACTCCCTGCCCCCCCTCTTTGGTGGCCTGGTTGTCCTTCCCGCTGCTTGGGGCTCGGCGCTACTAGTAACGCGGGTGCAACCGGATGGTTTTCAGCAGATGGCCTACTTCGCCGCGGCTGACCGATTGCGTCTGGTTGTTTCGTTCGTGGGCGGGTTCTTCGTTTTGGCCCTGTTTCCGGTTCTCTCCGCTCTGGTCAACGACATCGATTGGAAGCAATCCGCGAGGGGTCTGGAGTTGGCCATCGTGGGAACGGCCGCGCTCGTGATTCCCACCGTTACGGCTCTGGCTTTCCTGGGGCCGCGGGCCATGGGGATCTTCGGAGTCGGCTATGCACAGAACTGGGAGGTCCTTCTCCTGATCTTGGCCTGGGCAAGCGCGGAGGCGCTCGGTGGGCTCTTCGGCACCGCATTGCTCGCGCATGGACGGCAGTGGCTCGTCTTCGGCCAGCAGACCGCATTCGGTCTAACCCTGCTTGCGCTTGCCTTCCTTCTCCGCGAGCTCGGCGGCGCCGGGCTCGCGGCTGCGTACGCAGGCGCAACGGTAGGTCATCTGGTGATCTTCATGCCTTGGATCGCGCGGATGGTTCGGATCACCCGTCGTGGGCTCCTCGCGGCGGCAACCCTCCTTGTCGTGACCGCGCTTGCCTGCATCGGGTCCTTGATCGTTTCGGATGCGATGCGCATCCCTGCCGCCGTCGTCTCCACAGTTGTGGCCGGGGTGATCGCCTTTTCGTTGTTGACCGCCGACGAACGTCGCGGCCTCCTCCAGCGCCTCAGCCGAGCATCATCGGCGTGACACCCGCCCGCCTTTACTGTTTCGCCGACCTGCATCGAGCCGGTCTGGGGAACCGGTTGTTGCCTTGGGCCCGGTGCAAGATTTTCTCGATGACCAATCGGGTTCCTATGCTGGCCACGCAGTGGATCCAGATACCGTCACTATCCGGTTCGATCCGCGGCGATCCCAGGACCTATCTGGGTCAGTTGCGAGCGGATCCGGCCGAGCTTGGTTGGACCCGCTCGATGTTGATCCGAACCTCAGCCCGCAGGGTCCCCGAGGATGGCTGGCCGCAGATCGACGAGGGGCGCGGATCGCGAGTGATCGTTTTCCAGGGATTGCAGCCATATTTCGCTGCGCTGGCCGGGCATCGGGAGCTGGTTAGATCGTCGCTTCTGCGGGTCACCCGTCCAAGGTGGATCAAGGCAGCCAGAAGCCTTTCTGCGGACATCGGGATCCACGTACGGCGCGGTGACTTTGTCACCCAGCGAACGCCGATGGACTGGTTCGTCGCCACGCTCGCGGCGATCCGCTCAGCCGTGGGTTCGAGCCAAAGAGTCGTTGTTGTTAGCGATGGAGCCGCGAGAGACCTGATGCCGTTGCTCCGACTTCCGGGGGTCATGCACGCAACGACCGGGAGCGCCATCGGGGACCTCTGGTTGCTCGCGGGAAGTCGCGTCCTGATCGCGTCTAGCGGGAGCACTTTCAGCGCATGGGCTTCCTTCTTGGCCGACGTGCCTACGGTGTCAAGTCCTCATGATCCACTGGACTTGATGTGGATACGATCAGAAACCAACCGCTACATCGGGTCCTTCGACCCGGATCGCCCTGACGATGGCTTTCTCGATCAAGCGCGGTCGAGCCTGATCGAGGCCGGCTGAGGGTGACGGAGCCGCCCATCGCCCAGACCGAGAAGGTCCTCACGCCACGCACGCAAGCTTTGAACCCGTTCAAGGTGACCGGCGTGGAATGGTTGTTAGCGGTCGCTTCCCTGGGGGTGGCAGGGCTTGCCCTACCTGCGACGACCCACGAAGTCCTTCGTGGGGTCCTCCTTGTCCTGACGCTCCTAGGGGTTGCCCTGGTAATCGTGGCCGGGCTCCGGGCCTTGCAAACCCGAACGTTCGGCAAGGTACTGATCCTGGCCGGAACACTCTCCTATTACTGGCTCGAGGGGGTCGGTGCCGCCGGTCGATCGCCCGCCTTCTCGGTTCCCGCAGGGGTCCCGGTCTTCACCCCGCAATACGACCTCGGTGTATTGAAGCGGACGATCGTCCTGGTGGCTGCCTTCCAGCTCCTGCTATTGGTTGGGTACTCCTTCAGGCCGCGGATCGCTCCTCTTTCCTCCCGGTTCGAGAGACGGGTCGATCGCCACTCTGCCGGCGCTTCGCTATGGCGCTACGGTCTGGCTCTGGCCGGTCTGGTCCCGATGCTCCTTGGCTTCGGTTTCGACATCCGTGCCGCGGGAGATGCACTGGTGGCCAGTCGTTCAGCGACGGGCGACACGGGCTACCAGGATGTCGGACTCATCAACCTGGTCAGCACCTTCGGGCTATTTGCGGCGAGCCTGCTCCTCACGGAGGCCCTGCTGTTCCGGTCTCTCTCTCGGATCCAGAAGCTCCTAGTGGCTGCCGCCGTTGCCACTCCTGTTCTTCTCGGTGGGGTGAGGCACCTCTGGCTGTTCATCACGCTTCCGGTGGGCGCCGTAGCCTTGCGAAGGTTGCGCAAGCGGTTGCGCGGTCGGGATGTTGTTCGGCTTGTTCTGGTCTTGGCCGCTGCTCTTTCCGTCGTTCAGATACAGATCGCCCTGCGTGGTCGCGACTGGAGCGAGATAACCAGTGTCCGGCTGAGCGACCTCACCCAGACCCAAGTGACCGGGCAATTCGACGCCGCGTTGTTCGCTCATGAGATCGTTCCCAGCCGCCACGGCTACTTCTTGGAGCCGGCCGAACCGTATTTCTTGATCCACTGGATCCCCCGCCGGTTCTGGCCGGACAAGCCGATCATGGAGTCCTGGCAGTTCTTCAACGACACTTACATTCAGGGCGCGACGACCTACAACGTCACCCCGTCGTTGGTCGGACAGTTCCACATCAACTTCGGCTTGCTCGGGGTCCTTTACGCGGGATTCTTCATGGGCTTCCTCGCGGTGACGACCGACAGGGTGATGATGCGACTCGACCCGTCTTCTCAACGCGCCGTCGCAGTGGCGGTGGGCTTCTTCTACCCGTTCATCTTCTCTTCGTTCAGGTTCTACTCGCCGATCTATTTCACGTACGTGGGTTATGCGTTGATCGGAGCGTGGATACTCAGTCGTCGCCGAGCACGAGGGGGGATGTCGAAGGAGCCTTCGGTCTCATCACAACCAGGCGGAGGCCGAGGCGTAGTAGTGGCATGAATCAAGGTCCGGTCCTCCACGTTCTTCACTCGTTTCGGGCCGAGGGGTCCCAGCGCCTCGCGCTTGACCTGATACGGCGATGGGCGGAGCTTCATGGGGAGAGGGGGGCAGTCGCAACTTTAAGCGACGAGTCGGAAGTAGTCCGGGAGCGTTTCACTGACGAGGGAGCCGAAGTTGTCGATGACCTTCGGGGCCTCGGCATAGGGGATCTTGTGCGGTCCGCGGAGAAGTTGCTGCGCACGAGCAGAGCTCGAGCAGTTCTCTGCTACACGGTCGGGCCTCACGTGGCGATGGCTCTCGCATGCCGCCGAACCGGTACCCCTCTGATCCTGCACTTGGGAAACGCCCCCCCGGACGAGAGACTGGCTCGCACGAAGATCGCCCTCCAACTGCTGATTGGACGTCTACTTGGCACTATCCACGTCGCGTGCTCCGATCATGTGCTGCATGCATCGCTCGCGGCGTACCCCCTTCGTCCTGTCGACATCGTGGCAGTGGCGAACGGCGTCGACCTCAAGTGGTTCGCGGGCGTGAGAGAGCAGCGAGAAGCTCCCGACGGCAACCCAGTGATCGGGATGGTCGGCTCCTTCGAGATCCACAAGCGCCAGGAGGTCCTCCTCGACGCACTTCACCTCCTGCGGGCCCGTGGCATCGAGGCTCGGCTTGTCCTCGTAGGCACGGGGTCCCGCCGGGATGAGCTCCTTGCTCGTGCGCGGACCCTGCAGCTGGGTTCAGCCGTCACCTGGGTTCCGTTATCGCGCGATGTGCGGGAGGAACTGCGGTCGATGGACGTGTTTGCTTACGCGGTGAGCAACCAGGAGGGATTAGGCATCGCTCTGGTTGAGGCGCTCGCGGCAGGTCTCCCAGCCGTTGCGTCTGACGTGGGAGCGGCCCGCGAGGTCCTCGAGGAGGGTGCCCTGGGAACGTTGGTGTCGGGAGGGGCGGATCAGTGGGCGGATCGGTTGCTCGCCGCGGTGAGGATGCCACCGGTTCCGCTCGAGCGCCTGGCCCGATTCGATATCGATGAGACAGCGAGGGCTTACCGGCGCGTCATCGACGGTGCAGCTAAATGAAACGCCTGCTGCACGTCCTTGGCTCCGCGGGTCTGGGCGGATCCGAGAGCCTCTGTTTGTCGCTAACTCGACACATGCAGAGCATCGGGATCGACCAAGAGGTGTTGTTCCTGACCGAAGCCGGTGGTCCGGCACGGGAAAGGCTCGCCGAGTGGGGAATTCCCACAGGAAGTGTTGCTGCGACCACGCGGGGGGGTCTCATCTCAGGAGTCCGCAATCACGTGCGGCGGACCAAACCGGACGCCGTGCTCAGCTTCATGTTCGGGATCCATGCATTCATCGGCATGGGGGCGCGTCTGGGCGGTGTGCGTTCGACGCTGGCTTTCGTTGGTAATCCTCCCCCGAAGGACGACCGCGCCAAACGGAGATCGTCGTTACTGGCTGCCCTTGGCGCGCCCTTCACATCGCACGTGGTCGCGTGCAGCGAATACGTCGCACGCCGGATGCGGAGTGGTTATGGACGTCTGGGAGGTAGGGCAACGGTGATCCACAATTGGTGCGAGGTCGACGCGATCGCTCGCCGGGTCGATGAGATTCACCGAGGGGAGAGACGGGAGCCTCGGAGTATCGGGATGATCGCGCGCCTTGATCCGATAAAGGATCACTCGTCTTTACTCAAAGCTTTCGCCAAGATCCGGAGCGACAGACCCCACATTGAGCTTCGGATCGTGGGCGAAGGACCGTTGGCGCCAGAGCTTCGATCCCTGGCCGCCGAGTTGACCGTCGACGACGCAGTGATCTTTCTAGGGTCGACTGCGGATCCGATCGCAGAGCTGGCAGGTATGGACATCTTCGCGTTCGCCACGACTGACCAAGAGGGTTTCGGTCTGGTTCTAGCCGAAGCGATGGCGGCGGGAGTTCCCATCGTGGCGACTGCGGTCGGTCCGGTCCCGGAAGTACTCGCCGAAGGTCGCGGCGGCCTGCTCTGCCCATCGACCGAAACACGAGATCTTGCGCACGGGTTAATGCGGATGCTCGATGAGCCTGACCTGCGCCGAGAGGTTTCCCAAGCCGCTCGCAGCCTGGTCCGCGAGCGCTACGAGGTCGCTTCAGCTGCTCAACGGATCATCTCGTTGATCGATGCCTGATCGCCGAGCGCTTCAACTTCCGGTGGCTTTCCTGCCGTGGGTGGTAGGGGGCCGCGAGGTCCACACGGACCGCCTCTGCCGCGGTCTCAGAGCGATCGGTTGGGATCCAATGGTCGTTATCCACCAAGACTTATCCAAGCGCGAGTCGCTTGGGCGACACGTAGTGTCGGGAACCGAGATCCTCGTCCTTCCCACGATCGAGGGTCAGACAGAACGCGCTCCCATTTACTCACGCATCCCGCGGTCGAATCCAGGATTCGATGGAATCCTGCACGAGTTCGATCCCCACGTTGTCCACCTCCATGATTTCTCGATCGGCGCCAACATCGGGCACATCCGGTCGGCGCGCCGCGCGGGGAAGCCGGTGGTCATGACATTCCACTCGCCGGGTCAAACGTGTCTGCAAACGGAGCTGCGTTATCGAGGTCGCGAGTTCAGTGAAGGCGAGATCCTCGCCCACCGATGCACCGAGTGCAGGTTGGTGGTGGCGGGGGTTCCAGGCCCCCTCGCTCACGTGTTCGCCTCTAAACCGGTGGCGTGGGCGGCGGCCAGATTGCCGGTGCGCCAGGCTTCTAAAGTCGGGCGGGCACTTACCGCGCGGCGCATGACCGAGATGTTCGCCGACTCGTTCGGTGAGATGGTTGCAAGTGCAGCCCGGCTCATCGTTCATGCCGAGTGGCAGAGGCACATCATGCTGATCAATGGTGTGCCCGAAGAGAAAGTGGCCATCATTCCCAACGGCATCGACTATCCCGAGGTGACTCGGCACCGCGATCCGGGAGATGGTCCCTTGAGACTTGCGTTCGTCGGACGTTGTGACCCTCCTAAGGGGCCCGAGGTGCTTATCGACGCGATCCGTTCACTCCCTCCCGATCTTCCGGTCGAGGTGCATCTGTTCGGTCTGTACTGGGATGGCCCCTTCGGGAGACACCTGCTCGGTAAGATCACTGGTGATCATCGGTTCGTCCGTCCCGTACCTCTGGCTCCGAGCGAGGTAGTCGCGAAGCTCGCGACAATGGACCTCTGTGTGATCCCGCCGCTGTGGGTTGAGGTCGATCCTCAGATCCTCCTTGAGTCGTTCGCGGCCGGGACGCCGGTGATTGGCAGTGATGGGTACGGGATCTCGGAGCGCGTCCGGCCCGGTGTCGATGGACTCTTGTTCCCACCGGGAGATGTGGGGGCACTGGCGGCCATCGTTCAAGCCCTATGTCTCGATCGGGCGAAGGTCCGGGAGTTGGGGGCAGGGGTCCGCGCTCCACGCTCATCGCTCGACATGGCATCCGACGTGGTGGCTATCTACGAGGAAGTGAGCGGGTGAGGATCGCCATCGTCCAGGCAACCCGCACGCCGCATACCATCGCGCGGCTAACGCGCGCACACACATGTGCGCGCGAGCGTGGGCACGATCTCCAGGCTCTTACCGTCGCCGGCCACCAGTCGGATTACGCGTGGCCATCCTCCGGAGCCATGCCGTTCGAGATGGAGGTGTTCCCCGGCCGCGACTACTGGGACCTTGGTTACCTGGAACTGAGACGAGCGCTGCTGGCAGCGTTGACTACACTCGATCCCGACGCCGTTCTTATCCCCGGCTGGGCATTCAAGGAGAGCTGGGTGGCACTCGGGTGGGCATTGCGCAGCGACCGCGCGACCGTCCTCGTCTCCGATAGCCAACCCGGCGAGGCCCGCGCGGGCGCTGGCCGCTCGTTCATGCGATCCGTGGTCTCTGGAGCTGTTGGCGGCGCCTTGGTGGCGGGGACGCCGCACCGGGACTACCTGACATCGTTGGGCGTACCCGCTGCCCGAGTACTGCTCGGGTGCGATGTTGTTGACAACGCGCACTTCGCAACCGCCGCAACCCTGCGAAGTCAAGCCGGCTACCGGCTGTTGAGCGTCGTGCGCCTGCTCCCCAGAAAGAACCTCCGGTCGGTGTTGGCTGCGATGGTCAGCGGCGATAGCCGATGGAGTTGGACCATCGCGGGTGATGGACCCGAACGACCGGATCTCGAGCGTACGGCTGCCGATCTCGGCCTAGACGACCGCGTTCGCTTCCTTGGAAACATCGGGTACCGAGACCTTCCCGATGTGTACGCCGAGGCCGATATGTTCATCCATCCGAGTCTCTCCGAGCCTTGGGGCCTCGCAGTGAACGAAGCGATGGCTGCCGGGCTTCCGGTCCTGGTCTCGGCCCGATGTGGTTGCTCCACGGACCTCGTGGGGACGGGCGCCAACGGGTCGATCTTCGAGCCTTCCGTCGAAGGGATCCGGGACGCTCTGGCTCGTGCGATCGATCGCCAAGGGGACTGGGTGGCGATGGGAGCGCGATCGCGGGAAGTCATCTCACATTGGAATCTCGACCTCTACGCGGACAATGTGGTGCGCTGCGCAGAGGCTGTCTTCGAGGCACCGAGGCGCGGGATCGCATCCCTATTGAGGATCCTTTGAGATGAGGGTCGTACATGTCGTGCCGAGTGTCGACCCCGCCGCGGGCGGACCCGCTCGGTCGGTCCCGGAGCTGTGCGTGGCGCTGGCCGCCGAGGGCCTCGAGGTGGTGTTGGTGACCCTCGGCAGCGCGCGACCGCTCGAGGGGGTCGAAGTGCTCGCCCTGCCGCCGGTCCGGGGTACCCGGCAGGCGCCGACGTACAGAGCGATCCGATCCCTGCGCGAGGTCGTCATGACGCCGGATCTCCTTCATGTGCACAGCTTGTGGAACCTGCCGGTGGCCGTGGTCATCAAGTCGGCTCTCGCTGCCAACGTCCCCTACGTGATCACGCCGCGGGGGATGCTTCAGGAAGTTGCGCTGGGACGGCACGCGATCCGCAAGAGGGCGGTATATCGGCTGGCGGTGAGGTCGGCGCTGGAGCATGCCTGTGCGATCCATTTCCTTTCGCGTGCTGAGGAAGCCGACTCTCATCGCCTCGTGCCGAATGGCGTCCCAACTGTGATGATCCCTAACGGTATAGATCCCGACCTCGGCCGTGGACTGGAGCCGGGCCGTTTCCGAGACCGGCACAACCTCACCGGGAAGCGCCTCGTCTTGTTCGTGGGGCGGCTCCACTGGAGCAAGAACCTGGAGCTGCAACTAGCGGCGATCCGTGAGCTCGTCGTCCATATTCCCGACATCGTTTGGGTCCTGATCGGTCCGGACGAGGGCCAGTGGGAATCGTTGCGCTCGGCAATTGATGCGGCAGATCTGGCTGCGAACGTGAGATGGCTCGGGGCGATGGATCGGGCGGAGGTCCTCGATGCTTTCGCCGACGCGGATGTTGTTCTCCTGACATCGCGTCACGAAGCACATCCGATGAGCATGAACGAGGCCCTGGTGATCGGTGCTCCACTTGTCATGACGCATCAAACGGGCTTCCCACACCTTGACGGAAGAGGGGCTGCGGTGGTCGACGCCAGCGCCGCGTCAGTCGCGGCCGCCGTGCGAGCGATCCTCGATGACCCAGGCACGGCGGAGGCGATGCGTGTTGCCGGCCGCTTAACCGCCCGCGCCGAGTATGGGTGGGGTCGAGTCGCCGGCCAGATCATCGCGGCTTATGAGGCTCATTGCCTCTCGCGAGGCTGAGGCATCATTAGGCTTGGCTCGTGACTGCCTCAGATCTGGCGATCCTCGTGTTGACCCTCGATGAGGAAGCCAACCTTCCGCGATTGATCGAGAGCATCAGGCCGATCGATCACCGGTTGTTCGTGATGGATTCGGGCAGCTCGGACCGGACTCTGGACATCGCCCGAGATGCCGGTGCGCAGGTATTCACCCACGCCTTCGATGACTACGGGAGTCAGCGGAATCGTGCCCAGGCGTCATTGCCGGATGATGTCGGATGGGTGCTCCATCTCGATGCCGACGAGATCCTAACGACGGCCCTCGCCGACGAGATCGCCTCCCTTATGGAGTCGCCTCCGGTGGATGTCGACGGGTTCATGCTTCGTCAGCGGACGGTGTTCATGGGTCGGTGGATCAAGCACGGCGGTCACTATCCCTCCTACCACTTGCGGTTGTTCCGGCCGGAAAAGGGCCGATGCGAGGATCGCCTCTACGACCAGCACTTTCTGGTCGACGGTCGTGTAGAGAGGCTCGACAACGACTACATCGACACGGTCGGTTTACCGCTCGCACGCTGGACTCAACGCCATGTGAAGTGGGCCGAGCTCGAGGCCGACGAGTTTGCTCGGACGAACCGCGGGGTCGCGCGGGTGAAGCCGGTCTTCTGGGGAACGCCGATCGAGCGTCGACGATGGCTGCGAGAACGACTACTCATGCGAGGCCCCCTGTTCGGTCGGGCTTTCATCCTGTTCCTCTACCGTTACTTCCTCCGCCTCGGCTTCCTCGATGGCAAGGAGGGGTTGATCTTCCACTTCCTTCAGGGATGTTGGTACCGCTTCCTTGTCGATGCCACCATCTTCGAGCGGCGCACGCGTGAGTCTTGACGTCGAGGTCGTCCCCGATCCACGTGGGAAACGAGCGCTCGACGTCGGTCTCGCTTCGATCGCGCTCGTGGTGACGGCCCCGTTGTGGGTCCTAGCGGTGATCGCCGCTCGAGCCCAGGGTCGCGGACCTGTGTTCTATCGCCAGCAGCGCTGGGGCCGGGCTGGTGCTCCATTCACTGTGCGTAAGTTCCGAACGATGACGCCGAGCCTTGGGCCGATCGAGCCCGCATCGGTGGCGGACCCGCGCGTTACGCCCATAGGCGCCGTGCTACGCCGCTCGGGGTTGGACGAGTTGCCGCAGCTGCTCGCGATCCTAAAGGGGGAGATGAGCTTCGTAGGGCCCCGGCCTCTGGCGATCGACGAGGTCGTGAGAGACCCCGGTGGCACCGTGACTCGCTATGAGGTGATTCCCGGGTTTGTCGAACGACTTGCGGTTCGTCCTGGCCTGACCGGTCCCACGACGATCTACTTGCCGAAGGACGCACCTCCGGCAGAGAAGTTCGCTCGGGACCTTGAATACATTCAGAGCTGCACGTTCTGGGGCGATGTGAAGCTGATACTCCTCTCTATATGGATAAGCCTCCGGGGTCGATGGGAGGACCGGGCCCCCAAGCTGTAGTCCCTGGAGGCCACAGGCCTGAAAGAATGTCTGCGCCATGAATAAGGGGCTCGATGTTGCCGTCGTGGGGGGCTCGGCCGCCGGTCTGCTGACTGCCGGGATCCTCGCGCGCGCTGGCCGCGCGGTCGAGGTGTTCGAACGGGCCACCCGCCCCGACCCGATCCGACGGACCCTGATCGTGACCGATGCCCTACGACCCCTGCTGGGGTCGGCTGCCGACGAGGCAACCGTCAATGAGATCAATCGGTTCGAACTGTTCGCCGACGGCAGGGTCGCAACGATAGAGCTGGAGCGGCCCGACCTCATCGTCGAGCGGGCTCGCGTTGTCACGGCCCTTGCCGATAGCGCGCGTGCAGCCGGAGCATGCATCAGCTACGGCACCCGGTTTCTCGGGCTCCAGGGCTCCAACTACGGTGTTGGACTCGCTCTCAGACCCAATGGAGGGGAGCCTCGCGCGATCGTGTCGGATGTGGTCGTCGGGGCGGACGGCGCCAACAGCAAGGTCGCACGGGCTGCCGGCTGGCCACCGCAGCCGACGGTGCCGCTGGTGCAAGCGATCGTCGAGATGCCGACTGGGATGGCGGCGGATACGAGCCGGGTGTGGTTCCGGCCCGACGACACTCCATATTTCTATTGGCTCGTTCCCGAGTCGGACTCCCGAGGGGCTCTGGGTGTCATCGGCGAGGACGGCGCAACAACGCGGAGGCGTTTGGATCGCTTCCTCGAGGAGCATGGCTTCAAGGCGCTGGGGTATCAGGGCGCGGTGATTCCAGCCTACGAACGATGGATCCCCGTTCGGGAGAAGGTCGGCAGTGGTGAGGTCTACCTCGTTGGTGATGCTGCCGGGCAGGTGAAGGTGAGCACGGTCGGAGGGTTGGTCACGGGCCTGAAGGGAGCCGCGGCCGTTGCCGATGCCATCCTCGACGGGGGTTCGGATCGAGCGCTCACGCGCCTGCGACGTGAGCTGAATCTCCACCTATTGATCCGCAGGGCGATGCACGACTTCGATCAAGACGACTATTGCTTCGTCCTCGACCAGCTGAACGATGCTGCGAAGCGATCCCTGGGCACGCACGACCGAGACGACGCCAGCAAGATCCTCTGGAGCCTCCTGCGTAACAGGCCCCAGCTTCTGCTGCGTGGCATCCGGTCCTTGCTGTTGCGCTCACCGGTTCGCCGCTAGGGCTCGTCAATGCTGGTCCTCGGACTCAACCTGCTTCACAGCGACGCGTCGGCGGCGATCCTGGTCGATGGCGAGGTCAAGTTCGCCGTCGCCGAGGAGCGCCTGAACCGAGTGAAGCATTTCGGGGGGACCCCGCGGTTGGCGATCCAATCATGTCTCGATTCTGTAGGGGCCGGGATCTCCGATGTCGATCACGTTGCTTTAGGTCGCAACCCCGACCTTCACTCCACCCAGCGTCTCCTGTACGGCCTGCGCAACCCTGCCAAGCTCGTCAACCTCGTTAGGCTGAGACAACGCGGGCAATCTCTGAAGAGCATCAAGCAGTACCTCTCTGAGGCGCTCGAAGCAGACCCGGGCAAGATGAAGTTTCGGGAGCATTACGTGGAGCATCATCTGGCCCATATCGCGAGCGCGTTCTATTGCTCCGACCTCGAGAGCGCGGCGGGCTTGAGTGTCGATGGGTCCGGAGACTTCGTGTCAACGATGTTCGCGCGTTGCGAGGGTAAAGAGATAGAGATCCTCGAGCGCGTCTTCGTCCCGCACTCACTCGGCGCCTTCTACACGATGATCTGTGACTTCATCGGATACCAGAGCTATGGAGACGAAGGCAAGGTGATGGGACTTGCTGCCCTAGGAGAACCCACCTTCTTGGATCAGGTCCGCCGGATCGTCGTGCCGCACCGCAATGGTTTCCGCCTCGATCTCGATTACTTCGTTCCGATGGGGAGCAACATGGGGATCGAGGTAACTGAGGCCGGTGTCGTGAAGCAGCCGACGATGTTCAGCCAGAAGATGACCGATCTGTTTGGCACGCCACGCGAACCCCGCACGGAGATCACCCAGCGCGATATGAACCTTGCGTTCGCGGTTCAGGCCCGGTACGAAGAGATCTTCTTCCACATCGCGAACAAGCTGGCTGGGATGGTCCCGACGGACAAGCTGGCCATGGCCGGTGGCTGTGCTCTGAACAGCGTGGCCAACGGAAAGCTTTTCGACGAGACTCCCTTCAGAAAGACCTGGATTCAACCTGCCGCAGGTGACGAGGGACTATCTCTGGGGGCCGCTCTTTACTGCTGGCATTCGGTGCTTGGCCACGAGCGCGAGCGTGAAATGACTGATTCTTATCTAGGACCTGGCTTCAGAGAGGCCCAGCTGCAAGGAGCTCTTGACGGCGCCGGCCTCCGCTACGAGCGTCTCGAGAGGACCGCGCTGCTTGACAGGACCTCCAGGGCGTTGGCCGACCACAAAGTTGTTGGATGGTTCCAGGGGCGCATGGAGTGGGGGCCGCGCGCGCTCGGCAACCGGTCGATCCTGGCGCACCCGGGTTCCGAGGGGATGAAGGATGTCCTGAACGCCCGCATCAAGCACAGAGAATCGTTCCGGCCGTTCGCCCCTGCGATCCTCGAGGAGTACCTCGACGAGTATTTCGAGCACGATCACCCATCGCCCTTCATGCTTCACGTTTACAAGATCCGTCCGGAGAAGAGAGA
>Ga0299913_10000835_pt1 | contig 20958 bp, 16 predicted proteins | sample RVTome_9_FD_201360 | JGI IMG/M metagenome (GOLD analysis project Ga0299913, IMG submission 201360) | Soil microbial communities from uranium-contaminated site in the Upper Colorado River Basin, Wyoming, United States - RVT155D38 (version 2) ... | reverse complement strand
ACGAGGTCTTCTCCATCGCGTCGATCCGCCGGCGCAACGGGGCGAGGTCGAGGGCCGGGCCGGTGGCGCGGAGGTAGACGCCGCCCGTCTCGGCCGCGATCCCCTCGAGCAGCGGCTCGTCGAGCCGCGAGATCACCACGTCACCCGACGCGTCGCGCTTCATCCCGTCGCGTCGGCCGAAGAGCCCGCCGCCCCCGCCTCGGTCACCGCCCGCGCCGGGGAGCGGCACCGGCGCCCCCTCCGGCGTGCCGACGCCGAGGACGTGGACGGCGACGTTCGCGGCCGACAGGCGGTCGAGGGTCTCGTCGAGCCCGGCGCCGTGGTCCTCGCCGTCGCTCAGGAGCACCGCGACCCGGTGCTTGTCGCCGGTCGCGTCGAAGAGCTCGAGGGCGGCGCCGAAGGCGGGCGCGAGCTCGGTTCCGGGTACCGGCAGCGAGCCGGGCTCGACCGCGTCGAGCAGGAGGTCGATCACCGCCCCGTCGAGGGTGAGCGGGGCGAGCACCACGCCCTCGCCCTCGGCCTGCACCAGCGCCACCCGGTTGCCCGGCATCTCGCGGACCAGCCGCCGGATCAGGGTCTCGGCCACCGTCAGCCGCGAGGGGACGACGTCGCGGGCGTTCATCGACAGCGAGGAGTCGAGGACGAAGACCACGTCGACCCCGGTGCGCTCGACTTCGGTCTCGACCGCGCCCCACCGCGGCCGTGCGAGCGATCCCGCGACGCCCGCGACGGCGAGGGCGACGAGCGCCGCCGAGACGGCCAGCCGCCGCGGCCGCCAGCCGGGCCGCAGCCGGTCCCACAGCCCCCGCCCCGCCCAGGCGGCGTCCGCGGCGAGGCGGCGGCGCCAGGCCCAGGCGGCGACCCAGGCCGCGAGGGGGACGGCGACGAGCAGCCAGAGGAGCGTGGGGGCGGCGAAGGTCACGGTCGGGTTCTCGGGTCGCGGCTCACGGCTCGGCGGTCAAGCCGACGGCGGCGGCGCCGAGCGGCAGCAGCAGGGCGGCGAGGGCGGCCCAGGCGAGCGGCTGGAACCGCTCCTCGTAGCGGACGTAGCGCTTGACCCGCATCGGCGTGCGCTCGAGCCGGTCGATCTCGGCGAAGATCCGCTCCAGGCTCTCGCTGTCGGTGGCGCGGAAGTACGCGGCCTCGGTGCGCTCGGCGATCCGGCGGAGGAGCTCCTCGTCGAGCTGGTTGTCCATCTCGACGCGGCGCTCGACGATCCGGCCGGTCTGCGGGTTGCGCTGGCGGAGCGGGATGAGCACCCGGCCGCGGGTGCCGACGCCGACCGTGTAGACCTCGATCCCCAGGCCGTCGCACACCGCCGCGGCGGACAGAGGATCGATCGCGCCGGTGTTGTTCACCCCGTCGGTGACCAGCACGATCACCTTGCTCTCGGCCTGGGAGTCCCGGAGCCGGGCGGCGGCGTTGGCGAGAGCGACCCCGATCGCCGTGCCGTCCTGGACCGCGTTGAGCTCGACCGAGTCGACCAGGAGATCGAGCATCCTCCGGTCGGTCGTCAGCGGCGCCCGGGTCAGCGCCCGGCCCGAGAACACGGTCAGCCCGATCCGATCGCCGGTGCGCCGGGCGACGAAGTCGCGCACCACCCGCTTGGCGACCGCCAGCCGGTTGTCGGGCTGGAAGTCCTCGGCCGCCATCGAGCCCGAGACGTCGAGGACGATCTGGATGTCGATACCCTCGGTCAGGCTCTCCTCCCAGGCGTAGCCGAGCTGCGGCCGGGCGAGGGCGAAGGCGACCAGGGTGAAGGCGGCGAGCCGGCAGTAGAAGGGCAGGTGGAGGCGCCAGGCGCCGGCCAGGCGGAGGGGTCGCGGGCCGCCGCGGGCCGGGCTCGCCCCGGAGCGGCGGGCCCGGGCGCCGGGCAGCCGGCTGTAGAGGATCGCGCCTAGGCCGCCGCGGCGGTGGTGGAGCCAGACCGCCACCGGGACCGCGGCGAGGAGCAGCAGCCAGAGCGGCGCGGCGAGGTGCGGGAACGAAGCGCCCATCCTCAGGCGGCCTCCCGCCGATCGGCCGCGGCCGTCTCCGGCTCGGGGGGGTGGAGGTGGAGGTCGACCTCGCGGCCGATGCGCGCCGCTTCGCCGGCCCACCGGTCGACCGCCCCGTCGGGCGCCGGCTGGCGAGCGAACTTCACCAGGTCGCAGGCGCGCAACAGCTCGACCGTCCGGCGCGGCAGGCCGGTCGGCAGGTGGCGGGCGAGGAGCTGGCGCTGGACCTCGCTCGTCGTGCTCTCGGCGGCGGGGAAGCCGAGCGTGCGGCCGAGGAACCGGCGGAGCGCCAGGCTGACTCCGGCCAGGCCCGCGGCCGGCGAACCGGCGGCGCGGGCGGCGGCGAGCGCCCGGTCGAGCTCGGCCAGGGGCGGCAGCGCCGGGGCCGCCGCGGCGTCGCCGGCGGCCCGTCGGCGGACGGCGGCGAGCCAGGCGAGCGCCGCGAGGAGCGCCAGGCTCGCCGCGAGGGTCCACCAGAACGCGGCGCCGGCCGACAGGGGCTGGGGCGGAGCGGGCGGGCGGGGCGGCGGGATCTCGGCCTCCTCGCCCTCGGCGCCCTCGGCCGCGGGCAGCACCGAGGCGATCTCGAGCGCCAGGTCGGCCGGTGTCGAGAGCCGCACCGTCTCGCCGCGCGGCGGCAGGACGCTCTCCCGCCGCTGCGGCGCGGCGTCCTCGCTCGTAGGCGGCACGGCGATCTCGCGCGGCGGCAGCTCGACCCGGCCGGGCCGGAAGGCGGCGAGGACGAGGGTCTGACGCCACAGCGTCTCCCGGCCGTCCCCGGCCTCGGCGGCCTCGACCCGCTGCGGCGGCCCCGCCTCGAGCACCTCCGCCTCGCCCCAGGTCTCGCCCCAGGCCGGGAAACGCGGGCGGGCGTCCGAGGCGCCGGGGACGGCGACGGTGAGGACGACCTCGATCCGGTCGCCGACGGTGTGCGGGCCGGGGGCGACCTCGACGCCGACGGCCGGCCGGACCGCCGCCCCGTGCGCCGGTAGCCCAAGCAGCACGGCGAGAAAGAGGAGCGCCGCAGCGGCGGTCGTCCCCGGCGCCCAGGGCTCCGGAGCTCTCCTCATCGCGACAGCCTCCGCCGCCGCCGCTCGAAGAAGGCGACGAGCGGCCCGAGGTACGGCCGGTCGGTGCGCAGCTCGAGGTGGTCGACGCCGAGCCGCCGGGTGAGCTTCGCCAGCGCCGCCCGGTCGCGCCGACGCTGGGCGGCGTGCCGCTCGGCGAGCCGGCGGCCGTCGACCAGAGCGACCCGGCCGGTCTCCGCGTCGCGCAGCACGACCGGCCCGACCCGCGGCAGCTCGTCGTCCTTCGGGTCGACGATCTCGAGGACGATCAGGTCGTGCCGGGCCGCGGCGGCCTTGAGCGCCGACTCGTAGGGCGTGACGAGGAAGTCGGAGACGAGGAACAGGACCGAGCGCTGCTTCAGCGTCGAGAGCACCGCGCCGAGGCCGGCCTCGAGGTCGGTCTCGCCGCCGGCGCGGGTCGACAGCACCTCGCGCACCAGCCGCAGCACCTGGTTGCGGCGGCGGCGTGGCGGCAGGAAGAGGTCTAGGCCCGAGGAGACGAGGGCGGCGCCGACCCGGTCCTGGTTGCGCAGGGCGGCGAAGGCGAGGAGCGCCGCGACCTCGGCGGCGAGCTCCCGCTTGAGGATCGCCCGCGAGCCGAACGACAGGCTCCCCGAGACGTCGAGGGCGAGGAACACCGTCAGGTCGCGCTCCTCGACGTACTTCTTGACGTACGGCCCGCCCATCCGCGCGGTGACGTTCCAGTCGATCGTCCGCACGTCGTCCCCCGGTTGGTAGGGGCGGACCTCGGCGAACTCGACGCCGCGCCCCTTGAAGACCGAGTGGTAGTCGCCCGCCACCCCCTGGTCGACGAGGCGGTTCGTCGCGATCTCGATCCGCCGCACCTTGCGCAGCAGGTCGTGCGGCAGCTCCGCGGCCGGCGGGCGCGAGGCGGCCGGCGCGGGCTCGGCGGGGCGGGCGGCTGGGGTGCGGCCGAACAGGGGCGCGGCCTCCGGCGGGGCGGCGCCCGCTACGGCACCTCGACGCGGTCGAGGATGCGGCCGATCAGCTCGTCGGCCGTCACCTCCTCGGCCTCCGCCTCGTAGGTGGGCACGATCCGGTGGCGCAGGACGTCCGGAGCGAGCTCCTTGACGTCCTCGGGAGCGACGTAGCCGCGGCCGCGGAGCAGGGCCATCGCCTTCGCGGCGCGGGCGAGGTAGATCGTCGCGCGGGGGGAGGCGCCGAACGAGACGAGGTCGGCGAGGTCGTTCATCCCGGCGGCCCGCGGGTCGCGGGTCGCGGCGACGAGGTCGAGGACGTACTTGCGGATCTTGCCGTCGAGGTAGACGCCGTCGGCGGCGCGCCGCAGGTCGTCGAGCCGCTCGCGGTCGAGCAGCGCCCGCACCTCGATCGGCCGCTCGACGAGCATCCGGTCGAGGATCTCCTCCTCCTCGGACCGGCTCGGGTAGTCGAGCGCCAGCTTCATCATGAAGCGGTCGATCTGGGCCTCGGCGAGCGGGTAGGTGCCTTCCTGCTCGATCGGGTTCTGGGTCGCCAGCACCATGAACGGCTCGGGCAGCCGGTAGGTGCGGTCGCCGAGGGTGACCTGGCGCTCTTCCATCGCCTCGAGCAGGGCGGACTGGACCTTGGCCGGGGCGCGGTTGATCTCGTCGGCGAGGAGCAGGTGGGCGAAGATCGGGCCCTGGCGCGGGTGGAAGTCCTGGGTGCGCTGGTCGTAGATCAGGGTGCCGACGAGGTCGGCGGGGAGCAGGTCGGGGGTGAACTGGATGCGCTGGAAGTCGAGATGGAGGGTGCGCGCCAGGGTCTTGACGGCCAGGGTCTTCGCCAGGCCGGGGACGCCCTCGATGAGCACGTGGCCGCGGGCCAGGAGCACGACGAGCATGCGGTCGAGCAGGTAGTCCTGGCCGACGATGACGCGGTGGAGCTCGTCTTCGAGCTGTTCGAGGGCCAGGGTCTCGCGCTCGACGTTGGGGAGCGGCTGGTAGGGCCCGGGCTCGCTGCGGGCGGTCTCGGCGGCGGCCTCGCGGACTTCGGGGCTCATCGGGACGGTCATGGTATCGCGGGGGGACGGGATATGCCGGGGCGGGCCGGCGCGACGGGTCAAGGGCTGCAACGGCAGTGCCACGGCGGGTTGCCGAGGGAGCACGGGGGGACGGGGGGTGAACCGAGTGCGCGAGGGCGTCGATTTGGCACGACGGGTCGGGCTTCGGGGCCGGGCGGAGGCTCCGGCCCGGGGAGGGTCGTGGTGGGGCGTGGGCGGTCAGATCCTTTTCCTTCGGCCGTGTTAGCTTGCCTCGATGTCGCGGCAAGAGCATCTCGCGGAGGCACCGGAGGTCCTGGGGTATGCCCTGGTGACCGTGTCGGACACCCGGACCGAGGCGGACGACGTCTCGGGGCGGCGGATGAAGGAGCTCGCCGAGGAGGCCGGTCAGCGGGTCGTCGAGAGGCTGATCGTGCGGGACGAGGAGGCGGCGATCCGTTCCGCGGTCGGGGCGCTGCTGGGGACAGACGGGGTGGACGTCGTCGTGGTGTCGGGTGGGACGGGGGTGGCGCCGCGGGACGTGACGATCGAGGCGGTGGAGCCGCTGTTGGAGAGAGACCTCCCGGGGTTCGGGGAGCTGTTCCGGGCGCTGAGCTTCCGGCAGGTGGGGGCGGCGGCGATGTTGAGCCGGGCGGTAGCGGGGATGGCGCGGGGGAGGGCGGTGTTCGTGGTGCCGGGGTCGCCGAAGGCGGTTGAGCTGGCGATGGGGGAGCTGATCCTGCCGGAGGCGGGCCACCTGGTGGGGCAGGCCCGGCGGTCGTGAGCGTGGGCTGGCAGCCGCCCGTGCGACGTCGGGTCGGCCGGCGGGCGCGTCGGTGGCGGTCGGCCGGGGACGGGGCTGGCCGGCTGTAAGATGGCGCGCGATGAGTGACCGTGAATCCAAGGCGGCGACGCTGGTGCCGAAGCCCGAGACCGCCGGGCCGCACGACGAGCGCGAGCGGCACGACGAGCGCGAGGTGCGGCGCGCCGGGCCGACGGAGCTGGTCGTTGCACCGGCGAGCCAGGCGCTGCTGGCGCAGGAGCCGGAGGACGCGCCGGGGACGGCGGACCCCCGGGAGCCGCGGATCGCGGCGCACGTCCGGGCGATCCTCGACGAGCTGGGGCTCGACCCGGGGGATCCGAACCTGCGGGAGACCGACCGGCGGGTGGCGCGGATGTACCTCGAGATGTTCCACGGGCTCGAGGAGGGCGCCGAGCCGACGGTGACGACCTTCCCGAACGACGAGGGGTACAGCCACATGGTGATGGAGAAGGACATCCCGTTCTACTCCTTGTGCGCCCATCACCTGGTGCCCTTCTACGGCAAGGCCCACATCGCCTACATCCCGCGCGAGCGCATCCTCGGGCTGTCGAAGTTCGCCCGCATCCTCGAGTTCTACGCCAAGCGGCCGCAGCTCCAGGAGCGGCTGACCGAGCAGGTGGTCAACTATCTGCAGGAGAAGCTCGAGCCGCTCGGCGCGATGGTCGTCGTCGAGGCGCGCCACCTGTGCGTCGAGATGCGCGGGGTCAAGAAGCCGGGGGCGCAGACCACGACCTCGGCGATCCGCGGCGTCTTCCACCAGCGGCCGGTGCGCGAGGAGTTCCTGGACCTCTTGCGCCACCGCTCATGAACGGCGCCCCGGCGCCGGCTCCGAGGGCCCTACCCATGCCGTACGCGTCCGAGTCGTCCGACGGGCGGCGCGCGATCCCGCGCGCCGCGCTCCCTCTCCTCCTCGCCGCCCTCTTCGCCGTCCTCCTCGCCGCCTGCGGCGGAACGGGCGGCTCGGCGCCGCCCGAGGAGGTCCTGATCAACCCGCGGCTGTCGCCGGAGTACTCGCAGTGGCTGGTCGGGGCGACGGGGCGGATCGCCACGCCGGAGGAGGTCCGCGAGTTCCTGGCGCTGTCGAGCGACGCGGCGGCGGCGGCCTTCGTCGAGGAGTTCTGGGCGCGGCGCGACCCGATGCCTCGGCGCGCCGACAACCCGCTGCGCGAGGCCTTCGACGCCCGCTCGGCCGAGGCGGACCGGCGGTTCAGCGAGGCGGGGTACCTGGGGCGGCGGACGGCGCGGGGGACGGTCTTCGTCCTCTACGGCGAGCCGTCCGAGGTCGACTACCAGACCTCGCCGGCGCCGGACGACCCGCCGGTCGAGGTGTGGATCTACGAGCCCGGCGCGGGCGCCGGTCTCGACGGCCGGCCGCCGGAGCGCTACTACCGATTCATCCGCCGCGGCGACCTGACCGAGCTATACACCCCGCGGCGGGGCCGGGTCGACCCGCGGCCGCGCCGCCCGGGCGAGCCGGGCTACATCCCTTGAGGGGAGACGCCGCGCGCCCCCGGGCGGTCTTCGCCGGCAGCGGCGTCGCGTTGCCCGAGCGGGTGGTGACCAACGACGCCCTCGCCCGGGTGATGGAGACGAGCGACGAGTGGATCCGCGAGCGGAGCGGCATCGAGGAGCGCCGCTACGTCGAGCGGGGGACCGGGTCGGCCGACCTCGGGGCCGAAGCGGCGCGGGCGGCGCTCGACGACGCCGGCATTGCGCCGTCCGAAGTCGACTACCTGGTGTGCGCGACGATGACGCCGGACCACTACTTCCCGGGCACCGGCACCCTGATCCAGCATCGCCTCGGGATCGACCCGCTCCCCGCCCTCGACATCCGCCAGCAGTGCGCCGGCTTCGCGTACGGGCTGCAGATGGTCGACGCCCTCGTCGGCTCGGGGATCGCGCGGACGGTGCTCCTCGTCGGCACCGACGTCCACACCGCGTTGATGCCGTTCTCCGAGCGCACCTGGGAGGTGCTCGAGGCGGCGAGCGGGGGCGACGGCGGCGGGCCTCCCTCCGGCGAAGCGCCGGGGGAGCTGGGACCCGAGGACTTCGAGTGGAACAACCGCTTCCGCCACCTGCTGGTGCTGTTCGGCGACGCCGCCGGGGCGATGGTCTTCCGCGCCGAGGCGCCCGACTCCGCCGGCGCGCCGCGCGGCATCCTCGGCGCGGCGCTCTTCGGCGACGGCGGCCACAAGGAGATCCTCTACGTCCCCGGCGCCGGCTCGGCGCGGCGGCCGTGGATCGACGCCGGGCAGATCGCCTCGGGCGAGTCGGTGCCGGTGATGGACGGGCGGCAGGTGTTCAAGCTCGCGGTCACCCGCATGCCCGAAGCGACCCGCGACCTGCTCGCCGCGCACGGCCTCGGGCTCGACGATCTCGACCTGCTGGTGATGCACCAGGCGAACCTGCGGATCAACCAGGCGGCGCAGAAGGCGCTCGGGCTGCCCGACGAGCGGGTGCACAACAACATCCAGCGCTACGGCAACACGACCTCGGCGACCCTGCCGCTCGCCTTCCACGAGGCCCGGCGGGAGGGGAAGGCCCCCCCGGGCTCGCTGGTCGCCTTCACCGCGCTCGGCGCCGGGCTGCACTGGGGCTCGGTCCTGCTCAGGATGTAGGGTTGCCCGGTCCGCGATAGGATACGGGCATGTGGCGACGTCTCCTGATGGTCCTCGCCGCCGCCGGGGCGGGTGCCGCCGGCATGACGATGTGGCGGCTGGCGAGGGACGCGGAGGGGAGCGCGACGAAGGGTGGCGGAGGTCGGGCTCCCGGCGGCTCGCGGCCGGAGCGCCCGCCGGCGCCCGCGGGGTCCGCCGAGGCGCGGATCGCGGGCACGGGCCAGCCGGCCGGGGCCGCGGCGGCCCGGCCCGGCACCCGGCCCTGTGCGGCGATCACCCAGGGCGGCACCCGCTGCACCCGCGACGTGGAGGCCGGCTCCGACTACTGTTGGCAGCACGGCTCGTAGCCGCTAGGATGGGTCCGACGATCACCCGGTAGCGACCGCGTCGACCCGGCGGCCCGGCTGTCCCGCTTCGCCGTGCCGGCAGCACACATTCGACAGACGCCGCCCCACAGATCGGACCGATGACCACCGAGGACCTCACCCCGGATCCGCCGGGCGGCACTCCGCCCGCCGCGCCCCCGCGCCGCCAGCTCTACGTGCCCGCGGTCGGGCCCCGCCTGCGCAAGCTCCTGGCCGTCGTCTTCGGGCTCTTCGCGCTGCTCGCGGTGAACTCCGCCTACCTGGTCGCGGTGCGGGTGCTCGAGGCGTCGACCGGCCGGACGTACCAGAACTGGTTCTACATCGTGAACTTCCTGGTCCACCTGGTCCTCGGGCTCGCGATCGTGGCGCCGGTGGTCGTCTTCGGCATCCTCCACCTCAAGAACGCCCGCAACCGGCCGAACCGCCGGGCGGTGCGGGTGGGCTACGCGCTGTTCGCCACCGCGCTCGTGCTGCTGGCGAGCGGGCTCGTGCTGACCCGCATCGAGGGGGTGTTCGTGGTCAAGGACCCCTCGGTGCGGTCGGTCGCCTACTGGCTGCACGTGGTGACGCCGCTCCTGGCCGGGTGGCTGTTCGTCCTCCACCGGCTGGCGGGCAAACGGATCCAGTGGCGGGTGGGGCTGCGCTGGGCGGCGGTGGCGGGAGTGTTCGCGGCGGTGCTGCTGGTACTCCAGGCGCAGGACCCGCGGCAGTGGAACCAGGTCGGTCCGGCCTCGGGCGAGAAGTACTTCTTCCCCTCGCTCGCCCGCACCTCGACCGGCGACTTCATCCCCGCCCGGGTGCTCCAGTACGACTCGTACTGCCAGGAGTGCCACGCCGACGTCCACGAGCGCTGGTCGCACAGCGTCCACCGGTTCAGCTCGTTCAACAACCCCCCCTACCTGTTCTCCGTGAGCGGCACCCGGGCGATGGCGATGGAGCGCGACGGGAACGTCCAGGCCTCGCGCTGGTGCGCCGGCTGCCACGACCCGGTGCCCTTCTTCGCCGGCCGCTTCGACGACCCCGAGTTCGACATGCAGTCGGACCCGACGGGCCAGGCGGGGATCACCTGCACGACCTGCCACGCGATCACCCACGTGAACTCGGTCCGCGGCAACGCCGACTACACGATCGAGGAGCCGACCCACTACCCGTTCGCCTTCAGCCGGCAGCCCGCGCTCGCCTGGGTCAACCGCCAGCTCGTCAAGGCCAAGCCCGAGCTGCACAAGAAGACCTTCCTCAAGCCGCTCCACAAGACGCCCGAGTTCTGCGGCTCGTGCCACAAGGTCCACCTTCCGTTCGAGCTCAACCACTACAAGTTCCTGCGCGGGCAGGACCACTACGACTCGTTCTTCCTCTCCGGCGTCTCCGGCCAGGGGATCACCAGCTTCTACTACCCGCCGAAGGCCGAGACGAACTGCAACGGGTGCCACATGCAGCTCAAGGCGTCGGACGACTTCGGCGCACGGGACTTCGACGGCGAGGGCGGCCTCGAGGTCCACGACCACCTGTTCCCGTCGGCGAACACCGGCATCCCGCACCTGTTGGGCTTCCCCGACTGGGTCGAGCAGGCCCACCGCGACTTCAACGAGGGGGTCATGCGGGTCGACGTCTTCGGCCTGCGCGAGGGCGGGACGATCGAGGGCGAGCTCGTCGCCCCGCTACGCCCCGAGGTGCCGGCGCTCGAGCCGGGCAGGAGCTATCTCGTCGAGGTCGTCGTGCGGACGGTCAAGATGGGCCACGAGTTCACCCAGGGGACCGCCGACTCGAACCAGCCGTGGCTCGACGTGACGGTCCGCCAGGGGGGCGAGGTCGTCGGCCGGAGCGGGGCGCGCAACGCCGAGGGCCGGGTCGACCCGTGGTCGCACTTCGTCAACGCGTACGTGCTCGACCGCCACGGCAAGCGGATCGACCAGCGCAACGCCCAGGACATCTTCGTCCCGCTGTACAACCACCAGATCCCGCCCGGGGCGGCCGACGTCGTCCACTACCTGCTGCAGGTGCCCGACGACGCCCGCGGCGCGCTGAGCTTCGACGTCGCCCTGCGCTACCGGAAGTTCGACACGACCTACCTCCAGCACGTCTTCGGGCCCGACTACGTCAACGACCTGCCGACCCTCGACCTCGCCCAGGACCGGGTCGTCTTCCCGGTCGCGGCGCGCGGCGGGCGGGGCGGCTCGGGCGAGGTGCTGCCCGGCGCCGCGATCGCCGAGACCGCCGCAGCCGCCAACCCGCCGTCGCCGATCGAGCCCTGGCAACGGTGGAACGACTACGGGATCGGCCTGCTGCGCAAGGGCGGCGGCAGCAAGGGGGAGCTGCGCCAGGCGGAGGAGGCGTTCCGCCGGGTCGAGGAGCTCGGCCGCCCGGACGGGCCGCTCAACCTCGCCCGCGTCTACCTCGCCCAGGGGACGGTGCGCGACCAGGCGATCGACGCCCTCGCCCGCGCCGCGGCCTTCGACCCGCCGGCGCCTGCCTGGTCGGTCGCCTGGTTCACCGGCCAGGTCAACAAGCAGAACGGCTACCTCGACGAGGCGATCGCCAACTTCCGCTCGATCGTCGAGCTCGACACCGCCGAGACCCGCCGCCGGGGCTTCGACTTCTCGAAGGACTGGCGGCTGCTCGACGAGCTCGGCCAGACGCTCCTCGAGCGGGCGAAGCAGGAGCGCGGCGAGCGCCGCCGCGAGCGCCGCGAGGCGCTGATCCGCGAGGCGGTGGCCTGGTTCGAGCGGTCGCTCGACTACGACCCCGAGGACACCGCCGCCCACTACAACCTCAGCCTCGCCTACCGGCAGCTCGGCGAGCCCGAGAAGGCGGCCGAGCACCTCGCGGCGTACACGAAGTACCGGCCGGACGACAACGCCCGCGACCGCGCGATCGCCATCGCCAGGGCCGCCGACCCCGCGGCCGACCACGCCGCCGACGCGATCGTCATCTACGACCTCCAGCGTCCCGGCGCCTACGGGCTGGCCGGGACCGGCGACGCTCCCGGCGCCGCGGCCGGCACCGCGGCCGGCACCGCCCCCGGCACCGCCCCCGAGGAGGCCACGGCCCCCGCCGGTTGAGCGGCCCCTCCCCGTCATCCCGAGCGTAGCGAGGGATCTCCTCCGCGAAGCGAGGGGAGCCTCGCGTTGCGCCGGAGCCCGGGGATCGTCCGGACCGCTCACCCGTCCTCCCACCACCGACCCTCCCGAACCCGACCCATGACCGAGCCCAGCCCCCGCCCCGAGCCCGCCTCGACCGGCTTCACCTTCGACAAGCTGGTCGGCTTCCGCCGCAAGCTCGACGCCCAGCGCCAGGAGGACCCGGACCGCCCGGTCGTCGCGCTGCTCGAGCGCGAGTACGCGAAGAAGCGGGCGGAGCTCGCCGCGGCCGAGGGGGTCTCCGAGGAGGAGGTCGAGGCGCGCGTCGAGGCGGAGGTCGCCGGCCGCGGGCTGTTCGGCAGGCGGCGGCCGGCGGCGTTCCCGGCGGCAGGCTCCGGGGCGGCGGCGGCGGCCGGCGCGGAGTCCGCGGAGGCGGAGGAGGAGTGGGTGCCCGAGGACGACACGGTGATCGGCCGGGCCTTCCGCGGGTCGCTCGTCGCCTTCGCCGCCGTCGCTCTCGTCGTCCTCGGGGTCTGGCTGTTCCTGAGCCGCCCGGCGCCCGAGCGCGCGGAGCAGGCGATCGAGGCCGCCGCCCCGGAGCTCGTCGAGACCGCCGCCGAGGCGCCGTCGATCCCCTTCCGCGAGATCACCCGCGACGCCGGGATCGACTTCACCCACTACAGCGGAGCGTACGGCGACAAGCTCCTTCCCGAGACCATGGGCGGCGGCGGCGCCTTCTTCGACCACGACGGCGACGGCGACCCGGACCTCCTGCTCGTCAACTCGGCGCCCTGGCCCTGGGCGCCCGACGCCGCCGTCCGGCCGACGAGCGCTCTCTACGTGAACGACGGCGCGGGCCGCTTCCGCGACGTCACCGCGGCGGTCGGCCTCGACCGCACCTTCTACGGCCAGGGGGTCGCGGTGGGCGACTACGACGGCGACGGCGACCCCGACCTCTTCTTCACCGCCGTCGGCCCGAACCGCCTCTTCGAGAACCGCGACGGCCGCTACGTCGAGGTCACCGACCGGGCGGGCGTGGCCGGCGAGCCCGACGCCTGGTCCACCGCGGCCGCCTTCTTCGACTACGACGGCGACGGCGACCTCGACCTCTTCGTCGGCAACTACGTCCGCTGGTCCAAGGAGGTCGACTTCGAGGTCGACTACCGGCTGACCGGCGTCGGCCGCGCCTACGGCCCGCCGATGAACTACCGCGGCAGCCACTCCTACCTCTACCGCAACGACGGCGACGGCACCTTCACCGACGTCTCGGAGGAGGCGGGCATCCAGGTCGCCAACCCGGCGACCGGCGAGCCCGCGGGCAAGGCCCTGGGCGTCCTGCCGATCGACGTCGACGAGGACGGCGCCCTGGACCTCCTCGTCGCCAACGACACCGTCGGCAACTTCTTCTTCCACAACCAGGGCGACGGCACCTTCAGCGAGGACGGCGCCGCCTTCGGCCTCGCCTACGACCGGATGGGCAACGCGACCGGAGCGATGGGCGTCGACGCCGCCCGCTACCGCAACGACGCCGACCTCGGCTTCGTCATCGGCAACTTCGCCAACGAGATGACCTCGCTCTACGTCTCCCAGGGCGACCCGACGCTGTTCGCCGACGAGGCGATCGGCGAGGGGATCGGTGCCTCGAGCCGAGCCGCCCTCTCCTTCGGCGTGTTCCTCTTCGACGCCGACCTCGACGGCCGCCTCGACCTGCTCCAGGCCAACGGCCACCTCGAGGAGGAGATCGACGCCGTCGACCCCAGCCAGACCTACCGCCAGCCCGCCCAGCTCTTCTGGAACGCCGGCTCCGACGCCCGCTCCACCTTCGTCCAGGTCCCCGCCGAGACCCTCGGCGACCTCGCCCGCCCGATCGTCGGCCGCGGCTCGGCCTACGCCGACGTCGACGGCGACGGCGACCTCGACGTCGTCCTCTTCCAGACCGGCGACCCCCCCCTCCTCCTCCGCAACGACCAGGCCCTCGGCCACCACTGGGTCCGCCTGAAGCTCGTCGGCCGCCCGCCCAACCGCGAGGCCATCGGCGCCCGCGTCGCCCTCACTACGAACGGCGTGACCCAGCACCGCCAGGTCAACCCGACGAAGAGCTACCTCTCGCAGTCCGAGCTGCCACTGACCTTCGGCCTGGGGCAGGCGGACCGGGTGGAGCGGGTCGATATCACCTGGCCGGACGGGACGGAGCAGAGGGTCGAGGCGGTGCCGATCGACCGGGTGGTCACGATCGAACAGCCGGGCTGAGGCGCGCGCCGTCCGGCGGCTCTCGGCCCGTTTCCCGAGGCCTGACCCGACAGGAGGTGGTCCGTGTCGAACGAAGCCGTCCGGAAGGCGTTGTGGTGGCTGTGCCTGCTCGTCGCGCCGCTGGTGCTCGTAGTCCTCGAGCTGTTTCACCCGGCGGGGTTCACCGAGAGCCCGGGGATGTACCAGTACCTCTCCGAGCCGCAGCCGTACGACCCGCAGTTCAAGGCCCTCGCCTACTGGGGCCCGGAGTGGTGGTTCACCCTCCACATGATCCAGACGCCGATGGTCGGGCTCGTCGCCGTCGGCCTGTGGCTCGTGGCCGGACGGGTCGACCGGCGGGGCGGCACGGCGGCGGTCGTCCTCGCCTGGCTCGGCCGGGTCTCGACCTTCGTCTTCCTGATCTATTACACGGCCCTCGACTCGATCGGCGGCAGCGGCCTCGGCCGGGCGATCCTCGAGACCGAGCGGATGGCCGCCGACGGCGAGCTCGACGCCGACCAGCTCCAGGGCGTGATCGCCGTCCTGAACGCGAATTGGGTCGACCCCTGGGTCGGCGGCGTCGGCTCGTTCATCAGCCTGACCGGCTCCTGGGCCGCCTTCTTCGCCGCCCTCTTCGTCGCCCTCGCGCTGCTCGTCGCCAGGCGCGCCCCGTGGCCGCCCCTCGTCCTCCTCGTCGGCTTCGGCTGGGAGCTCCAGATGAGCCACACCATGCCCCACGGCCCGATCGCTTTCGCCCTGCTCATCGCGGCCGCGTTGTGGATCTGGTGGGCTCCGATCGGAGCGCGAGAGGAACAGATAGATGCCGCGTAGGTTTGCCTCAGGCTCGGCCACCGGGCGGCAGAGCTCGGTGATCCGTCCGGCTTCGACGACTTCGCGTCCATGACCGATTCTGGCGAGCGCTCATCTCGACTCGCGGATTTGTCAGCCACTCCTGGCAATTGCCATACTCGGTCGCTGGGAGCGAGCGATGAACGTCACCCTCGACAGATTTGGCCGGGTGGCTGACGGCGCGCGCTCTCACCGAGGAGAACCGGCTGCGACCGCGCCCGCGAGGCATCGCCGAGGTGATCGCACCGACGGCGGCGACCGGCCACCCGGCCGCGCGCCGGCCGGCGGCGCCGGCGACCTCCCCGCCGGCCGCGCCGGCGGGTGGCTGGCGGCGCTGCTGGCGGGCAGCGCGGCGCTCTTCGCCGTCGGCCTCACCTGGGGACTGCCGAGCTGGCACGGCTGGGCGGGCGACGAGCTGCACCCGGAGTCGTGGCAGCGGGCGATCACGCCGGAGACCCACTCCGGCTGGCACGCGCGCTACCCGCCGGGCCACTTCTACGTCCTCCACGCCCTGTCGTGGCCTATCCGCCGGGCGATCGAGGCCGGCGTGGTGGATGCCGGCGCGTGGACGCGCAACCACTGGCTCACCGTCTTCGCGCGCCTGGTGAGCCTGGCGATGGCGCTCTTGACGCTGGCGGTCGTCTACCGTCTCGGTCGCTACCTCGCCGGCCGCCGCAGTGGCCTCTTCGCGGCCGCCGTCGTGGCGCTGACGGCGCCCTACGTCTACTACGCGAAGACGGCCAACCTCGAGGCGCCGTACCTGCTGTGGCTGTCGCTGTCGCTGCTCTTCTACGTGCGCCTGCTGGAGGCGCCGCGGCTGCGCGACGCGCTGTGGTTCGGCGTCTTCACAGCGGCGGCGGTGGCGACCAAGGACCAGGCCTACGCGCTCTACGCGCTGGCGCCGCTGCCGCTGCTCGCGTCGCTGGCGGCGCGGCAGTCGGCGGCGACGCGCCTCGGGCGCCTGCTGCGCGCCGTCGTCGACCGCCGTTTCCTCGCCGCCGGCGCCTCGGCGCTCCTCTTCTACGCCGTCTTCCAGAACGTCTTCACCAACCGCGTGCGCTTTCTCCACCACGTCGATCTGCTGCTCGGCCCGATGAGCGGGCCCTACCGCGAGTTCGGCCGCGGCCTCGGCGACCAGCTCGCCCTCGCCTGGCGCTTCTTCCTGCAGGTGGTGTTCGCCCTCGACCCCCTGCTCTTCGCCGCCTGCGCCGGCGGCGTGGCGTGGGTGGCGGTGCGGGCGTGGCGGCAGCGGCGGGCGGCGGATACGGACGCGGGTGCGGCGCTGCGCGGCGCCCGGCGCGAGGCGTGGCTGCTCGGCTCGCTGCTGCTGCTCACCTTGTCGTACTACTTCGCGCTGGTGGCGGTGATCGGCTTCACCTTCGACCGCTACGTGCTGCCGGTGTGTCTGATCCTGGCCCTCGCCGGCGGCCGCTTCTTCAGCCTGCTGGCGGAGCGCGCCGCGGCGGCGGGGCCGGGGCGGCGGCGGTTGGTGGCCGCGGCGACGACTGCGGTGCTCGTATACGCCTTCTTCTACGCGGCGTCGGTCGATGCCCGCATGCTCGCCGACAGCCGCTACCTCGTGGAGGCCTACGTGGCCCAGCGCATGGCCGAGCCCGCCGCGGGCGAGCGGCGGCCGGCGGTCGCCGTCGGCCGCATCAAGCACGTGCCACGCTTCCGCCGCCTCGACTGGTCGCGCATCCACCGCAGCGACGGGTGGGTGCTGGTGCGCCAGCGGCCGCACTTCGTGGCGATCAACCTCACCGACCTGCGCAGCCCACGCGAGCAGGCCTTCGTGGCGAGGATGGACCGCGGCGAGCTCGGCTACCGGCGGGTACTGACCCACGAGGGCGACCCGGCCTTCAACCTCCTGTGGTTCGGCGACATCGGCACCAGCCAGCGCTTCATCAACCCGGAGATCGCCCTGTGGGAGCGCGAGACGGCGGCGGCTCCGGCGGGGGCTCCGGCGCCGTGAGCGGCACGAAGCGGTAGCGCACGTCGCCGTGCTTGAAGCGCCAGCCGCCCTCCGGCTCCTTGGCGAGGAAGGGGGAGGCGTGCAGCGGCCAGGTGGCGGCGGCGAGGGTATCGCCGTCGACCGTCGCCGAGACGCCGGGGCGGAAGACGACGCGGCGGCCGTCGCTGGAGAGGAAAGTGATCGCCGGCGGCGCCGGGCGGTGCGGAGGGTCCCCGTCGCCGGCGGCCGGCGCGGCGGCGGCGACCTCCAGGCGCAGGCCGCGCACCTTCTCCTGCCACGCCTCCCAGCCGCCGACCTCCGAGGCCCGCCCGACCTCGAGGCCGATCGCCGCCGGCTGGCGGCGCGGCACCGCCACCCACGAGCCACGGGAGACGGCGCCGCCGTGGAAGCCCGGGAAGGCCTGGGGGGCCGGGGTCACCTGCCAGCCACCGGCGGTGACCAGTGCCACGTAGGTGTCGCCGTAGCGCGCCACCAGGACATCACCGCCGGCGCCGTCCGCCGCCTCGCCGTCGCCTTGCGCGGCGGCCGGCGCCTGCGGCCGGCTCCAGGGCGGCGACAGCCAGGCGTGGCCGGGCTCCTCCGGAGTGCCCATCTGCGCCACCGCCAGGTTGCGCCAGCCGGCGGCCTGCTCCAGGCCAGCGCGGCTGCGCCAGCGCTGGCCGCGGCGGCGCGGCGCGTCGGCGCGCGTCCACAAGTAGAGCGGCGCGAACTCGTCGCCCGCGGCGAACAGCGTCACCTGGATCTCTTGGCCGCCGGAGACGCCGAGCGCCAGGCCGTCCACCGCCGGCGCGGTGCCGAGCACGTAGTCCGGGGTGACCCACGAGTAGGTGGCGGCGTGGAGGTCGCGGCGGTGCTCCATGTTGATGCGCCGCCGTGTGCGCACCTCGTAGGGCCCCGCGGCACGGTCCGAGCGCAGCAGGTCCACGACCGGCGCCGGGAACTCGTAGCTCGAGGTGGCGATCTCGGGCCAGTCGCCGAGCGGGTAGTCGCTCGCCTCGCCCTCGCCGGTGGCGTAGTGGTACCAGGCCGGCCAGGGGAAGTTGCGGTCGCCCTGCGCCCAGTGGACGTAGGTGCGCGACCGCGGCCCCGCCGGCGTGCCGCGCACGTGCCTCTCGGCCCAGGCGACGAAGAGGAGCTGGAGCTGGCGGCCGGAGAGGTCGCGCACGCGGGCGTCGGACGCGTGGTCGAGTAGGTGGAGGAGCGCGGTGATCGAGGTGCCCATGTAGCCGGGGCTGTCGCCCTCGTACCAGCCGTCGCGGTCGTGGGCGACGAGGAAGGCGGCGGCATGGTCGGCCCAGGCACGGGCGGCCGGCGAGCCGCCGGTGCCGGCCACCGCGTGGGCGCCGAGCGCGCGCGCCATCAGCCCCATCTGCTGGTTCTCGGTGCGGCGGAAGGCCCACGGGTCGTGCACCAGCTCGGGCCCCGGCGGCGGCGGGGCGGCGCCGGCCGTCCCGCGCAGCCGTGCGAGCAGGTCCGCCGGCAGCGCCTGCGGGAACTGCAGCACCACCCGCTGCAGCGACGCCAGCGCCATCTCGCAGGAGAGGTCGTTCCAGTGGCCGGCACAGCGCTCGAGCGTCGCCTCGACCCAGGCCTTCGCCTGCCCTTTCCAGGCTTCGCGCCCGTGCGCCGCCAGCGCCGAGGCGGCGAGGGCGGCGGAGCCGAGGCGGGTCTCGTCGAGCCGCTTGATCAGCTTCTCGAGGCGCCGAGCCTGCGACGCCGACTCCTCGAGGTAGGCCAGCCGCCGCGCCGACAGCTCCCGCGGCGCCACCTCCGCCAACTCGCCGGGCACGGGCGGCGACGGCGGCTCGGCGCGCGGGCGCGGCGCGGGCTCCCGCGGTCTGCTCTCCGCGGCGGTCGCCACCGAGGCGGTGAACGGGTCGAGCGCCGCCACGTCGACCGCACCGCCGGTGGCCGACGCCTCCGCCTCGTCCCACGGCGCCCCGTCGGCCACCGCCGCGCCCGGCCCGGGGTCGGCCTTACGGGCGCAGCACTGCGGCGGCAGCGAGAGAACGGCGAGGGCGAAAATCGCGAGGAACGAGCGCATGCGTGGTGAGGACGGCTTGCACGACAGACGCCGACCCGGGGCGCCGCCACTCTCCCCCCGTACAGCTCCTGGCTACGGCTCGATGCCGGTGTCCGCTCCGCCGGACGGTGAGCCCTCGGGGTGGGTGTAGACGTGGGTCCGACCGGTGATCAGATCGTCGATCCGCAAAGTGTATTCGACCGACGAGAGGCCGGCCCAGAAGGCCCAGAAGCGGCCGTTCACCGGACGGCCGTCGAGCACTTTGACCATCAGCTCGAGGTTGCCCTCGCGGAAGAACCAGAACGCGCCGGTGTCGGCGGTGAAGGGGAGCGCGGTGCCATGTCCCGAGGTGCCGTGCTGCGTGGCGGCCCAGTCGAGCTCGACGGCGAACCGGCCGCCGGCGAGGCAGAGGCGGGTCGGGCTCGGGACGCAGAGGGCCGCGTCGGAGCCGGTGGCGGGCCGGGGCGAGGACGACCGCTCCGAAGCGGTCGCAGGCGAGGCTCGGGACGCCCCACCAGGCCGACTCGCCGTCGATCGCGCGGGTCGTCTCCGCCAGCGTGCCGTCGGCTTCGACGGCGCGGGTCTGGACGCCGGATTCGCCCGACCAGGCGAGCAGGAATCGCCCGCCGGGCAGCGCGCAGACGCCGGGGCGGACGTGGGAATTGACCCGGTTGGCGACGAGGAGGTCGGGGCCGAGGGGCGTCCCGTCGGCGGCCAGCCGGCGGACCCAGAGCTCCGGCTCGCTGCGCCACCAGTACTAGGCGACGAGGATCTCGCTCTCGAGGCCGACCGCGAGGTCCAGGTGCCGGCCGTCGGCCTCGGCCGTCGCGTTGACCCGCATCTGCGGTCCGACCGGCCGGGCCGCGGCGTCGAGTCTGCGGGCGTCGGCGACGTGTGGCCACTCGATGCCGTCGTCCCCGACGCTGCCGGTGACCCAGCTCGTCACGTAGCCGCCGGAGGGTACCGACGCGATCGTGCCGTAGATCTGCCAGTGCTCCTGCTCGACGTTGGCGATCCACGGTGGGCCGAGCGGGCGGTCCGCGGCGTCGAAGCCGCGGGCGAAGGTCTCGCGGAACTGGATGTCGTGCCAGACGACGGCGAAGGTCCCGTCGGGGCTGCCGGCGACGTCGGGGAGGATCCGTTCGACCGAGCGCCCGTCGCCGTCCACCCGCAAGGGCGCGCCGGCCGGACCTGCCCGGTGGTCGACCCGCCGGGCGAAGATGCCCTGCGCGCCCGGACCGTCTCCGACGAGGTACTCGGCCCACACGACCGCCCACCCGCTGCCGGCGGCGGCGACCGCCGGCGCGTAGGGGAAACCCAGGCTGGGCGGTACCAGCTCGAGCTGCTCCCCGTCGACGGCGAGCTCGCCGGCGACGGGGCTCGCGAGGGTCAGCGCGCCGAGGAGCGTGGCGAGGGCGAAGGAGACGGCACGGGACGGCGGGCTGGGGAGTCGCATACGGCGCGCACCTCCGGCCGGCGTGCGCGGTCCAGGGTCTCGACGCCAGCCTCTCGCACCCCATCATGGCATGCAGCGAGCCGTAGCGCTTGCCGTTCGAGTCGATCGTGCGACGCAGGGCGACGGCGAGCGATGAGCCTCGCGGGTCGCCGGTGACGCCTCCGTGGATTTCGCCGCCGTGGGTTTGGAGATTCGGCCCGCGTGCGGTAAGCTACGGAACTTCGTGCGGCGGTTCGCGCCGGCGCCGGCCCTCTCGGCCGGCGGAGCGGCGGGGCGCCGCGCCTCTCGCACCCCGCGATCGTCCGATCGAGGCTCGCAGCGACAGCGGCGAGGAAACGGCCCGCGGAACGCGCCGCAGGGCTCGCGCGAGCACGGCAACCACAGAGAGCGATCGAGAAGCGAACGTCTGGAGGTCGATGACATGTTGAAGATCCGGCTCCGCCGCATGGGCAAGCGGCACGCGCCGTTCTACCGGGTGGTGGTCTCCGACTCCCGCCGCAC
>Ga0299913_10000834_pt1 | contig 20963 bp, 25 predicted proteins | sample RVTome_9_FD_201360 | JGI IMG/M metagenome (GOLD analysis project Ga0299913, IMG submission 201360) | Soil microbial communities from uranium-contaminated site in the Upper Colorado River Basin, Wyoming, United States - RVT155D38 (version 2) ... | reverse complement strand
TGTATTCGTGCGCTACCTTCCTTCTACAAACCATGAACAAAGGAGGTACCGCATGAAGAACCTGGACATCCTCGCCGCGATCCTCGTGATCGTCGGCGGCCTCAACTGGGGCCTCGTCGCCGTGGCGGAGTTCGATCTCGTCGCGACGCTCGTCGGCCTCGAGTTCGGCGAGACGAACGCCGTCAGCCGCATCGTCTACGGCCTCGTCGGCCTCGCCGCCGTGTACCAGATCGCCCAGCAGGCGGCCATCCGCCGCCGCTGGGCGTCCACCACCGTCACCGCCTAACAGAAGGAGCAACTGCACATGACACGCATCACCCTGGTCGCGCTCGCCGCACTCGCGCTCGCCGTCCCCGCCGCCTCCGCGGCCCCGGCCCGCGACACGGCCACGCCGACGATCGCCGGCCTGGCGACGAAGACGCCGCAGCTCTCGACGCTGCTCTCGCTCGTCAAGAAGGCGGGGCTCGCCGACGAGCTCTCGGCCCCCGGCGCGCTGACCGTCTTCGCGCCGACGAACGCCGCGTTCGCCAAGGTGCCGAAGGCGACGCTGACCGCGCTCGGGAAGAACCCCGCGGCGCTGAAGCGCGTCCTGCTCTACCACGTCGTCGCGGGCAAGGTCACGGCCGCGAAGGTCGTGAAGCTCAAGTCGGCGAAGACGCTCGCCGGCCCGTCCGTGCGCGTCCGCGTCACGGGCAAGACCGTGCGGATCAACACCGCGCGCGTGACGACCGCCGACGCCAAGGCGTCGAACGGCGTCGTGCACCTGATCGACCGCGTGCTGATCCCGCCGGCCGCGTAGCGCCGGCGCCCCGCTCAGCCGCCCGTGACGTTCGCCCCCCACTCCTCCGGGGCGACCGCACGGGTCGGCTGCGCGAAGAACCACAGGTGCCCCTCGGGATCGCGCGCGGAATACCGGCGCTCGCCGTACTCCTGGTCGGTCGGCTCCTCCCTGATCTCCACGCCTGCGGCCTTCGCACGCTGGAAGTGGGCGTCGACGTCGTCGACGAGGACGTAGATGCCGACCGTCTCCGCGCCCTGGTCCGCCGGGCTGCGGTACTGCTCGCCCGGGTCGCCGAGGTAGATCGTCCCGTCGCCCACGCGCATCTCGGCGTGGTTGACGTATCCCTCGGCACCCGCGTAGCGCAGGACCTCCTTGAAGCCGAACGCCTGCGCGAGGAAGGCGAGCGCCGCGTCGACGTCCTTGTAGAGCAGATACGGCGTGATCGTCTGCATCAGGTCTCCTCTCTCTGCCGTCGGCGAAGCTCGGTGTCGAGCGCGTCGAGGCGGTTCGTCCAGAAGCCGCGGTAGCGGTCGAGCCACGCGTCGAGCTCCTCGAGCGGGGCGGGATCGAGCGAGTAGAGGCGCCTCTGGCCGTCGACGCGCACGCGGACGAGGCCGCTCTCGCGCAGGACGCGGAGGTGGCGGGAGACCCCCGGCCTGCTCGTCTCGAACGAGGCCGCGAGCTCGCCGGCGCTGCGTTCGCCGTCGGCCAGCAGCTCGACGATCCGCCGCCGCGTCGGCTCGGCCAGGGCCGCGAACGCGCTCACGCGGCCTCCGCCCCGAGCAGGGCGTCGAGCCGGGAGAGGTGGGCCTCCCAGAGCCGCAGCGCCCGCATCCCGAGCCGTGCGTCGAGGCGCCGGTGGTCGAGGACGAGCTCCGTCCCTTCGCCGTCGGCGCGCAGCTCGAAGCGGACGACCGAGGGCGGCTCGCCGGGCGGCGCCCAGTCGAGCTCGAGGAGGCGCTCCGGCTCGGCGGCGCGGACGCACGCGTCGAGCGTGCCGGCGATCGGGCCGAGCCACCGCGTCCGCGACGCCGGCTCGGTGAGCGCCGCCCAGACGACCTCGGGTGCGGCGGCGTAGGAGCGGGTGAGGCGCAGCGCACAGGTGCCGTCCACCGGCCGAATGTAACCTGATCTTTACGTAACAGTCAAGTTACCGACCGCGGCGGGCGAGCTCGGCCTCGACGAGCTCGGGGCCGAGCCCGCGTGCGGCCAGGAGCGCGTAGGCGTGGAACCAGAGGTCGGCGAGCTCCTCGACGAGGCGCTCGTCCGACTCGCCCGCGCCGGCGAGCGCCGCCTCCAGCCCTTCCTCCCCCACCTTCCGCGCCGCGAGCGCGGGATCGTCGAGGAGACTGACGACGTACGAGCCCGGCGGCCGCTCCCGCTCACGCTCCTTGATCCTGCGCCAGAGCCAGGGGGCGAAGCACGACTCCGCGCCCGTGTGGCAGACGGGCCCGGCGGGGCGCACGCGGAGCAGGATCGCGTCGCCGTCGCAGTCCTCCCGTAACTCCTCGACGGCGAGCGTGCTCCCCGAGGTCTCGCCCTTGTGCCAGTGCTCCTGCCGCGAGCGGCTCCAGAACCACGCCTCCCCGGTTTCCCGCGTGCGGCGGAGCGCTTCCTCGTCCATCCAGGCGAGCATCAGCACGCGCCCGCTGCCCGCGTCCTGGACGATCGCCGGCGTCAGCTCCGGACGTTCCATCCCGCCTCCCGCAGCTCGGCCTTCAGCTCCGGCAGCCGCTCCGGCCGCTCGTGGACGATCGACGCGATCAGCGCCGCCTCGGCGCCGGCCTCGTACGCCTGCGCGAGGTGCCGTGCCTCGCCCGCGCCGCCGGAGGCGATCACGGGAACGCCCACCGCGTCCGCGACCGCCCTCGTCAGCGGAAGGTCGTAGCCCGCCCGCGTGCCGTCGGCGTCGATCGAGGTGAGCAGGATCTCCCCCGCCCCGCACCCGGCGGCCGTCGCGGCCCACGCGACCGCGGCGAGCCCGCGCGGCGTGCGGCCGCCGTGCGTGACCACTTCCCCGGCGCGCGCGTCGATCGCGCAGACGACCGCCTGCGCGCCGTACTCCGCCGCAAGCGCGGTCAGGACGCCCGGGTCGTCGACGGCGGCTCGGTTGACGGCGACCTTGTCGGCGCCGGCGCGGAGGAGCGCGCGCGCGTCCTCGAGCCCGGCGACCCCTCCGCCGACCGTGAAGGGGATCGTCAGCTCCGCCGCGGCGCGCTCGACCAGCGCGAGCGTCGGGCCACGGCCCTCGAGCGTCGCCGTGATGTCGAGGAAGACGAGCTCGTCCGCGCCCAGCTCGGAGTAGCGCGTCGCCAGCTCGACGGGGTCGCCGACGTCGCGGAGCGCCTCGAAGCGGACGCCCTTGACGACGCGCCCGCCGGCGACGTCGAGGCAGGGGATCACGCGCCGCTTGACCATCGGATCGCGTTCTCGAGCACGCGTGCGCCGGCCGCGCCGCTGCGCTCGGGGTGGAACTGGACGCCGGCGAGCGGGCCGGACTCGACCGCGGCGACGAGCGTCCCGCCGTGCTCGACCTCGGCGACGGCGACTTCGTCGGCGGGCTCGGCGGCGTAGCTGTGGGCGAAGTAGACGTCGGCGCCGTCGAGCCCGTCGAGCAGCGCGGACGGGCGGGTGAGCGCGAGCGCGTTCCAGCCCATGTGCGGCACGCGGCGGGCGCGGATCCGCCGGACCGGGCCGCGCAGCAGCCCGAGGCCGCCGCCGCCCTCCTCGCTCGCCTCGAAGAGGAGCTGCAGGCCGACGCAGATCCCGAGCGTCGGCCGGCCGAGCGCAGTTCGCTCGCGGAGCGCCTCGGCGACGGGCGCGAGCCCGCGCGCCGCGCTCTCGACGTTGCCGACGCCCGCGATCACGGCGAGCGGCGCCTCGCGCACCGCCGCAGCCTCGGCCGAGACGACGGGCTCCGCCCCGGCCCGCACGAGCGCGGCACAGACGCTGCGCAGGTTGCCGGCCCCGTAGTCGGCGACGACGACCCTCACGCGAGCCCCTTCGTCGAGCGGGTTCCCTCGCCGCCGCCGGCGCACGCCTGCCGGAGCGCCTGCCCGAGCGCCTTGAAGGCGGCCTCGGCGACGTGGTGGTCGTCCTTCCCCGACGCCGAGACGTGCAGCGTGAAACCTCCCTCGAGCGCGAGCCGCTCGAGCGCGTGCGGCAGGAGCGAGGGCGCGAGCCCGCCGACCCGGTCGCCCGCGAACGCCAGCGAGACCTCCGCGTGCGGGCGGCGGACGAGGTCGACGGCGGCCGTCGCGAGCGCCTCGTCCATCGGCACCGACGCCGAGCCGTAGCGCGCGACGCCCGACCGGTCGCCGAGCGCCTGAGCGAGCGCGGCGCCCAGCGAGGCGAGCACGTCCTCGACCGTGTGGTGCTCGTCGACGCCGAGATCGCCGCCGGCGGCGAGGTCGAGGTCGAAGCCGCCGTGGAAGGCCCAGAGGGCGAGCAGATGGTCGAGGAAGCCGATGCCCGTGTCGACCTGCGCCCGGCCGGCGCCGTCCAGGTCGAGGGCGAGCCGCAGCGCCGTCTCGGCGCTCGTGCGCAGGACGAGCGCGGTGCGCCTCGGCGCGGGAGGAGCCGCGGCGCCGAGCGCGGCAAGCAGGACGTCGTTCTCGGCCGGCAGGCGCGGCGTCACCCGGATCCCGGCCGCGAAGACCCGGACGACGAGGCCCGCCTGCTCGAGCCGTGCGCCGAGCGGCTCGTCCGTGCGCACGAAGACGAAGTTGCCGTGGCTCTCCGGGCAGTCGAGCCCGGCCGCCAGCAGCGCGAGGCGGAGGCGGTCGCGCTCGGCGAGGGTCGGCGCGACGTCGGGCGCCGGCCCGCCCAGCGCCGCGGCGGCAACCGCGGCGGCCGGGCCGGAGACGCTCGCGGGCGGACGGCGCCGCTCGAGCTCGGCCGCGGCCTCCGGCGAGGCGACGGCGTACCCGACCCGGAGCGCCGCGAGGCCGAACGCCTTCGAGAGCGTGCGGAGCACGATCAGGTTCGGCGCCTCGGCCAGCAGGGGCACGCAGCTCGCGCCCGCGAACTCGAAGTACGCCTCGTCGACGACCACGGCCGCCTCGGGCCGGGCACGGGCGAGCGCTGCGAGCTCGCGCGGGTCTTGCAGCTCGCCCGTCGGGTTGTTCGGACTGCAAATCCAGATGAGGTCCGCGCCCTCTGGGTCGGAGACGACCTCCGCTCCGGCGAGCTCGGTCGCGATCCGGAAGAGCCCGTAGGTCGGCTCGGTGACGGCCGCCCGGCGGCCCGGCCCGAGATAGGTCCTCGCCGCGAGCAGGATCAGCTCGTCGGCGCCGGCGCCCGGGACGACCTGCTCCGGTGCGACGCCGCAGTAGGCAGCCGCCGCGCGCCGCAGATCGTCGTACGTCCCGTCGGGATACTCGTGCAGGCGCGCGAAGCTCTGGCCGAGCGGGACGCGGGGGATCCCGGGCACCGGCGGCGTGTTCTGGTCGAAGCGAAGCACCTGCTCGGGCCGCAGCCCGTGGCGCGCCGCGACCTCCGCAGACGAGGGCGACCACGCGTAGGCGCGGAAGCCGTCCGCGAGCGGGAGCGGCCTCATGTCGCCTCCAGCGCGGCCGCGTGCGCGGGCAGGCCCTCGGCGCGCGCGAGCGGCAGCCCGATCTCCCGCGCCCGCTCCAGGCCGGCGAGGCTCGCGGTCACGCGCTGCACCGGCTTGAGGAAGGTCTCGAGGCCGAGGCCGCCGGCGCCGCGCGCGAGGCCGCCCGTCGGCAGGACGTGGGTCGCGCCGGCCGCGTAGTCGCCCACCACCGCGGAAGTGCGCACGAAGACGGTGCCCGCGTTGCGCACGCGGCCGGCCACCGCCTCCGCGTCGGCGAGCCACAGCTCGAGGTGCTCCGGCGCGTACTCCTCCGAGCGCGCGAGCGCCTCGTCCAGGGAGCCGACGTCCTCGACGAGGACATTGGCGGCGCCGCGGACGAGGTCCCGCACCGCCGCGGTCACGCCGGGGTCGAGGCCGAGGAGGATCGCCTCGCTGTCCGGGCCGTGCTCGGCCTGGGCGAGCAGTCCGGCAGCACAGCGGGCGGGGTCGGCCGTCGCGTCCGCGAGCACGAGCACCTCGCTCGGCCCCGCCGGGAGGTCGATCGCGACGCTGCCGGAGACGAGCAGCTTCGCTGCCGTCACCCAGCGGTTGCCGGGGCCGACGATCTTGTCCACCCGCGGAATCGTCTCGGTGCCGTACGCGAGCGCCGCCACCGCCTGCGCACCGCCGACGGCGTAGACCTCGTCGACGCCGAGCTCGCGGGCGGCCGCCAGCGTCGCCTCGGCCGGACGCGGCGTGACGACGGCGATCCGCCCGACTCCCGCGGCGCGTGCGGGCGCGACGGCCATCACGAGCGACGACGGGTAGCTCGCGCGCCCGCCCGGGACGTAGACGCCGACCGACGCGAGCGGCAGCCAGCGTCGCTCGCTGACGATCCCGGGCACCGCCTCCACCGAGGAGTCGGGCGGCCGCTGCGCCAGGGCGACCTCCGTCACGGCGGCCGCGAGCGCCCGCACCGACGCGAGCACGTCGGGCTCGAGCCGCGCCGCAGCCAGCGTCTCGGCAGGTACGCGCAGCTGCTGCGGCCGCTCGCCGTCGAGCCGCTCGCTCCAGTCGAGCAGCGCCGCGTCGCCGCGAGCCCGCACGTCGGCGGCGATCTCGGCGACCTGCGGGAGCAGCTCCTCGAGCCCCGCGCCGCGCCCCCGCTCCGGCGCCGGCAGAGCCGCCACCTCCGCTCCCGGCGGCTCCGTCGAGCCTACGCCGCTCACGCGATCAGCCGCTCCACCGGCAGGACGAGGATCGACGAGGCGCCGGCTGCCTTCAGCGAAGGCAGCAGCTCCCAGACGTCGTCCGCGTCGACGGCGGCGTGCACCGCCTTCATCCCCGGCTCGGCGAGGTCGAGCACGGACGGCGAGCCCATCCCGGGCAGGAGCGCCTCCACCTGAGCGAGCGCGGCCACCGGCACGTTCAGCATCAGGTAGCGCCGGCGGCGGGCCGCGACGACTCCTTCGAGCATCAGCCGCAGCCGCTCGACGAGCTCACGGCGGTCGTCGAGCGCGCGCTCGCCGGCTACGAGCACCGCCTGCGACTCGAGCAGGGTGCCGAGCAGGCGCAGGCCGTTCGCGCTCACGGTCGAGCCCGTCGAGACGAGGTCGACGATCGCGTCGGAGAGACCCAGCCGCGGCGCCGCCTCGACCGAGCCCGAGACGGGGACGAGCTCGACCGAGACGCCGAGCCGGTCGAGCCCGGCGCGCGTCGAGACCGGGTACGACGTGGCGACGCGCAGCCCGTCGAGCGCGGCCAGCTCCCGCTGCGGCGCGTCCTCCGGGACGGCCGCCTGGAGCGTGCAGCGCGCGAAGCCGAGCTCGGCGAGCGTGACGACGCTCGCGGCCGTCTCCGCGACGAGGTTCGCGCCCGTGATGCCGAGGTGGACGACGCCGTCCTGCACGTACTCGGGGATGTCGTGCGCACGGACGAGCAGAAGGTCGACGGGCGCGTTCGCGCAGGGGACGAGGAGCGCGCGGTCGGTGGCCTCGAAGCTGAGGCCCGCGTCCGCGCAGAGCCGCAGGGCGGGCTCGCGCATGCGCCCCTTCGCCGGGACCGCGAGCGTCAGCCTGCCGTTCGCGCCGGCGCGGGTGAAGCCGCTCCGCTCCACCTAGCGCCGCTTCCGCTTCGCGTGAGCCCGGTCGAGCGCGAGCCGGTAGCCGCCCGCGCCGTGCCGGAGCCACTGGGCGACGCGCGTCACCGTCGCCGTGCTCGTCGGCACGCGCTCGGCGATCTCGAGGTAGGGCACGCCCTCTTCGAGCAGCCGGACCGTCTGCCAGCGATGGGTCAACGCCTCGAGCTCCGGCAGCGTGCAGAGGTCGCGCAGGAAGCGGCGCACCTCGTCGCGGTCGCGGAGCGAGAGCAGCGCGTCGGCGAGGTCGTCGAGCCCGGGGAGCGGCTCAACTGTGCGTTCGGGGAAGGTGGTCGAGGTCATGTGCTGGCATGATAGCATGCTAACGTGCTAGCACAAGCATTTACTGTCTACCCGGCGATCGACGTGCTCCAGGGCCGCGTCGTCCGGCTCGCGGAGGGCCGGCGCGAGGACGTCACGGTCGAGGGCGGCGACCCCGTGGCGGCGGCCGCTCGCTTCGCGGCCGCGGGCGCCTCGTGGCTGCACCTGGTCGATCTCGACGGAGCCTTCTCGGGCCGGCCCGATCTCGAGCTCGTGCGGCGGGTGGGGGACGTGGGCCTGCCGGTCCAGGTCGGCGGCGGCTACCGCACGGTCGAGGCGGCCGGCGCGGCGCTCGCGGCGGGAGCCGCCCGCGTGCTCGTCGGCACGGCCGCGCTCGACGACGGCTTCCTGGCGGCCGTCGCGGAGCTCGGAGAGCGCGTCGCGGTCGCGATCGACGCACGCGACGGCGAGGTGACCGTCGACGGCTGGACGCGCGGCGGCGGAGTTTCGCCCGCGGCGCTCGCCCGCCGCTGCGCCGACGCCGGCATCCTGCGCCTGCTCGTCACGGCGACCCGCCGAGACGGGACGCTCACCGGCCCCGACCTGACCCTGGTCGCCGGGATCCTCCCCGCGGGCCTGCCGGTGATCGCCGCCGGCGGTGTGGCGACGCTGGATGACCTGCGCGCGCTCCGCGACCTCGGCTGTGAGGGCGCCGTCGCCGGAAGCGCCCTCTGGCTGGGGCGCTTCGACCTCGCGGAGGCCGTTAGCCTGGAGCGGTGAGCACGCACACGGTCGAGATCTGGAGCGACTACATCTGACCGTTCTGCCGCGCCGGCCAGCCGACGGCCGCGTGGCTCGAGCGCCAGTTGGGCGCGCGCGTGACCTGGCACCCGTTCGACCTCCATCCCGAGTACCCGCCCGAGGGCCTGCCGCGACCGCAGCTGCTCGCCCGCTACGGCCCCGGCATGACCGAGCACGTGCGCCGCTTCTTCGCCGAGCGCGGGCTCGAGTACAACCCCAATCCGGACGTCGTCCCCAACACGTCGGACGCGTTGCGCCTGACCGAGCTCGCCCGCGACCTCGGACTGCACGGACCGCTGCACGACCGCCTGATGGACGCGTACTGGGCGGAGGCGAAGGACATCGGCGACGCGGACGTGCTCCGCGCCGAGGCGGCGACGGTGGGGCTGCCGGCCGACGACGTCGACGAGGTCCTGGCGGGCGACCGGTTCCTCGACCGCGTCGAGGCCTCGACGCGCGAGGCGCACTCCTTCGGCGCCAACGCCGTCCCCGCGTTCCTGCTCGACCGCCGGCTGCTCGTGCTGGGCGCGCAGCCCGAGCAGCTCTTCGAGCAGGCGTTCGCACAGCTGGAGGCGACGGCTTGACGGTCCGGACCGTCGACGAGACGCCCTTCGGCTTCGGCTGGATCGAGGACGCGCCGATGCGGCGCGCCTCGCACGCGCTCGCCGCCTCGGGCCGCGTCTGGACGATCGACCCGCTCGACGGCGACGGCATCGAGGCGCGGATCCGCGCGCTCGGCGAACCGGCGGGCGTGCTTCAGCTCCTCGACCGGCACGAGCGCGACTGCGCCGGCCTCGCGTCGCGGCTCGGTGTGCCGCTCCACGTCGTGCCGGCGGCCGTGGAGGGATCGCCCTTTCGCTTCCTGCCGGTCGCGTCGAGCCGCTGGTGGCGCGAGGTCGCGCTCTGGTGGCCCGAGGAGCGCGTGCTCGTGTGCGCGGACGCGCTCGGCACGATCACGTACTTCTGCGCGGGCGACGAGCCGGCCGGTGTGCACCCCTTCCTCCGCCTCCGGCCGCCGCGGTCACTCGCGGGGCTCGGGGCCGAGCACCTGCTGGTCGGCCACGGCGAGGGGGTGCACGGGCCAGGCGCGGCGGCCGCCGTCGACGACGCGTTGCGGACCGCCCGCCGGCGGCTGCCGCGGCTGCTCGCGGGCCTGCCGCGCCTGCTCCGCTCCGGCTAGGGCTTGCCGCCGTCCGGGTCGGCAGGGGGCGTCGTACCGGTCCGCGTGACCTGCTCGCAGTCCGCGGCGACGATGTCGAAGGTGTCCGCGATCACGCGGTCGTTGCCGGCGCCGCAGCCGATCCGGTCGGGCTCGCCGTCGGCGGCGAGCAGCGTGTCGCTGCCGTCCCCGCCGAGCAGCCGGTCCTCGCCGCTGCCGCCGTCGATGTAGTCGTTGCCGGCCCCGCCGTAGAGGTGGTCGTCGCCGGCGCCGCCGACGAGCGTGTCGGGGCCTCCGCGGCCGAAGATCCGGTCGTCACCGCCGCCGCCGGGGTGGTACCCGGCCCGGTTCGTGCCGACGATCCGGCGGCCCTTGGGCTTGGGCGGGCCGAGGAAGACGGGCTCGGTCGCCTCCGACCGGGCCCGCACGCTGCCGATCTCGTTGGCCGCGACGACCGAGAGGCGGATCCGCCAGCCGACGTCGGCGGCCGTTACCCGGTAGCGCAGGGTCTTGACGCTCTTGACCGCCTTGCAGACCGTGATCGTGGCGTCACACCGCTGCCAGACCGCGACGTACCGGATCGGGGCGAAGCCGGTCCAGGACCCGCGCGTCCCCGTCAGCAGGCCGCCGAGCCTGATCACTCCCGTGATCGCCGGCGCGACCTTCAGCGAGGGGCCGACACGCGCCGCGCGGATGGTCGGGAACGTCGGGTCGGTGAACGCCGTCGCCGAGCCGCCGGCGCTACTGGCGGTGACGTAGACGCGCAGGGTAAACCCGAGATCGGCGGCCGTCGTCGTGTAGCGGCTCGTGACCGCGCCGGGAATGGGCCGGCAGCTCGTCAGCGTCCCCTGGGGATCGCAGCGCCGCCACTCGTAGGTGTAGGTGAACGGCGCGAGGCCGGTCCACGTCCCGCTGTCGACCCTCAGCTCCTCGCCGAGCGTCGGCGGGACGGCGAAGACCGACACCCGGGGCCGGACGGTGTTGGCCGGCGCGTTGCTACTGACCGCGGAGCTCGGCTGGGAGTGGTACTTCGTCGACGCGATGGAGTTCGAGGCCGTGACCTCGAGCCGGAGCGACCAGCCGATCAGGTCCGCGGTCGGGACGAACACCGACGACGTCGCTCTCGGCGTCAGGATCCGGTGGCACGGCCCGCTCTTCGTCTCGCACTTCCACCACTGGTACCGGTAGGTGATGAAGCCGGAGCCGGTCCACGTCCCGGCGAAGGCCGAGACGGCCACGCCGGCCACGGGTACGCCGGACGGGTCGGAGACGACGACGCGCGGCGGGGTCACGTTCACGGGCTCGGGCCCTGCGACCACCGCCGTCGGGTCGGACGTCGCGGACGTCGAGCCGCTGCCGCCCGTGCCGGTCACCCGCACCCGCAGGCGCGCGCCCACATCGGCGGCGACGACCAGGTAGGACGAGGAGGTCGCGCCCGCCACGTCGACGCACGCGTTGCCGGCGGAGTCGCAGCGGAGCCACTGGTACGCGTAGGTGGTCGCGGCGGCGAAGATGCCGGTCGACGAGAACAGCGTGCCTCCCTGCGATGCGCTGCCGGTGATCACCGGTAGCGTCGTGTTCGTCGGCGCCGTCGGCTGCCAGGCCGGGTGGGCGTCAGCGGCGTCCGACGTGAGCTGCGTGTCGGTCGCGTGGATGCCGGACCCGTCGCGCGCGAATGAGAGCCTGACGCCGTCCGGCGAGTACGCGGGGTGCGTGTCGTCGGCGGCCGAGCTCGTGATGCGCGTCTCCGTGCCGCCCGTCGTCGCGATCGAGTAGATCTGCCGGTTGCCCGGCCCGTGCCGGTCGGACGAGTAGGCGATGCGGGTGCCGCTCGGCGCGTAGTCGGGCTGGATCTCGTTCGACGCCGCAGTCGTGAGCTGCTGCTGGTTGGCGCCGCCGCCCGTGGCCGGGTCGCTCGGCGCGTCCATCACCCAGATGTCCGCGTTTCCGGCCAGCGTGCGCGCGAAGGCGATCGAGGCGCCGCCCGGCGACCAGGCCGGGTCGTCGTCGTCCGCGGCGGCGCCGCTGTTCGACAGGTTGCGGCCTGCGCCTCCGGCCGACGAGATCACCCAGACGTCCGAGCCCTTCTCGTACGCGATCATCGTCCCGTCAGGCGACCATGCGGGCGCGGAGGCGCCCGTGTCGAGCGCCGCCGAGATCGAGCCGCCGATCGTCAGCACTTTGATCTCGCCGGCCTGCGTGAAGGCCAGCTTCGTGCCGTCCGGCGACCAGGCCGGCTCACTCGCTCCGAGCACGAGCGGCAACGCGCTCACGGTGTGGGCGCCGTCCGTCGTGACCGTGTAGATGTTCCCGCCGCGCTCGAACGCGATCAGCCCGTTGGTGCCGGGAAACGCGGCCTGGGCCACCGCTCCCGGAAGCAGGAGGACCGCGCCGGCCGCCAGGAGAACGAGTCCGGGGCGAAAGTGCATTTCCACGTTCTAGCCGGTAAACGCCGAAACCGCCACCCGCGCGCTCACCGCGCCCGCGCGAGCCCCGGGCGGACGAGGCGCGGCGGCGCCTTCAGTCCGGCGTCGCGGACCGGCGGGTTGAGCGGCTCGGCGAGAGGCGCTGCGGCGAAGGAGGCGGCGCGGCGCTCGGCCGGCGCGTCCTCGTAGAGCGTCGTCCGCTGCCGCGGGATGCGGCCGCTGGCGCGGATCAGCGCCTCCATCGTCTCCGGCGCCATCTCCTGCCCGTGCTCGGAGCCGGCCGAGCGGGAGATCGACTCGTTCATGAGGGTGCCGCCGAGGTCGTTGACGCCCGCGCGCAGCGCCGCCGCGACGCCTTCGGGGCCGAGCTTGACCCACGAGGCCTGCACGTTCGTGATCGCCGGGTGAAGCGCGAGCCGCGCGACGGCGTGCAGCAGGAGCGCCTCGCCGAATGTCGGCCCGGAGCGGGCGCGCCCCTGCAGCCACATCGGCGCCTCCATGTGCACGAACGGGAGCGGCACGAGCTCGGTGAAGCCGCCCGAGCGCTCCTGCTGCTCGCGCGCCCGGAGCAGGTGCCGAGCCCAATGCCGCGGCCCCTCGACGTGCCCGAACATGATCGTCACGTTCGAGCGCAGCCCGACCCGGTGCGCGGCCTCGTGCACCGCGAGCCACTGCTCGGTCGAGACCTTGTCGGGGCAGATCACGGCCCGCACCTCGTCGTCGAGGATCTCCGCCGCCGTCCCGGGGAGCGAGCCGAGCCCAAGCGAGTGCAGACGCGCGAGGTAGTCGTCGAGCGGGAGCCCGAGCGTCGCCGCGCCCTGCCACACCTCGAGCGCCGAGAACGCGTGGATGTGCAGGTCGGGGAGCTCGTCGCGGATCGCCTCGACGACCGACGCGTAGTAGTCGCCGGTGAAGGCCGGGTGGATCCCGCCCTGGAGGCAGACCTCGGTCGCGCCGCGCTCCCAGGCCTCACGGGCACGGCGGACGATCTCCTCGTGCGGGACGAGGTACGGCGCGCCGCGGAGGTTCGCCGCGAGACGGCCCTTGGAGAAAGCGCAGAAGCCGCAGCGGAAGTAGCAGACGTTCGTGTACTGGATGTTCCGCGTGACCACGTAGCTGACCTCGTCGCCGCAGGTCTCGCGGCGGAGCCGGTCGGCGGCGGCGAAGACGCGCTGCCGCTCGTCGCCGCGGGCGCGGAAGAGGCGGACGAGCTCCTCCTCGCCGAGCTCGCCGGACGCGTCGGCGGGGAGCGCGTCGCGCGCGACCACGAACGGAACGCCGCCGGGCCTCCCCGGGTGCCAGTCGTCCTCGCGGGAGAGGCCGAGGCCGTCCGAGGCGCGCAGCGCGGACGGCAGCACGGCCGGGTCGAGCCACGCGCCCGAGAGGTAGCGGGGATACACCGGCAGCCGCGCCGCGAGCTCGAGCCCGCGCGAGCGCGTCGCCGCCTCGAGCCGGTCCCGCTCGGGCCACGGCGCCTCGGGATTGACGTGGTCGATCGTGACGGCCGAGACGCCGCCCCAGTCGTCGATGCCCGCGTCGAGCAGCCGGGGGAAGTCGTCGTAGGCAAGGTTCGGCGGCGCCTGCACGGAAACGTCCTCCGGCAGCACGAGGCGCGCGGCGGAGATCGTCCAGAGGTGGTCGTCGAGCGCGGGCTCCGGATGCTCGGCCATGCGCGTGCCCGGCTTGGCGCGGAAGTTCTGCACGATCACCTCCTGCAGGTGCCCGTGCCGCTCGTGGAGCGCGCGCAGCGCCGCGAGCGCCTCCAGCCGCTCAGCGCGCGTCTCGCCGATCCCGATCAGGATCCCGCTCGTGAACGGGATGCGCAACTCGCCCGCCCAGCCGATCGTCTCCAGCCGGCGGGCCGGCGCCTTGTCCGGCGAGGCCCAGTGCGGGCCGCCCTTCGCTGCGAGCCGCTCCGCGACCGTCTCGAGCATGATCCCCATCGAGGCCGACACCGGCCGCAGCGCCGCCAGCTCGTCGCGGCTCATCACGCCGGGGTTCAGGTGCGGCAACAGGCCCGTCTCGTCGAGCACGAGCTTCGCCACCCGGCCCAGGTATTCCAGCGTCGTCTCGCAGCCGAGCGCAGCCAGCTCGTCGCGCGCCGCCTTGTAGCGCAGCTCGGGCTTGTCGCCGAGCGTGAAGAGCGCCTCCGTGCAGCCCGCCGCCGCGCCGGCGCGAGCGACTGCGAGTACCTCCGCCTCGGTCATGAACGCGCGCTCGCCGCGGCGGGGCGGGCGGGCGAACGTGCAGTAGCCGCAGACGTCGCGGCAGAGTGTCGTCAGCGGGACGAAGACCTTGGGCGAGTAGGTGACGAGACCGTCCCCGCGCCGCCGCTCGCGCGCCGCCGCGAGCAGGTCCTCCAGCGGCGCGGTCAGCAGATCGGTGGTCACCCCACGAGCTTATCCCGCTCGCTCTAGCCGGCCCGGAACCCCCAGAGGCCGCCGAAGCTCGTCCAGCTGCCCTTCGACCAGCGCTGTAGCAGCGCCTGCTCGATCGGGAAGCGCTCGGTCGCGCTCGTCTTGATCGCGATCCCCGGGAGCATGAACGGGTTGGAGACGTCGTTCAGCTTCCGCGTCTGGGCCATCACGGCCGCGCGCGTCGGGGTCTTCCCGGCCGCCTTCAGCACGCGCACGGTCTCGTAGGCGACCGCCATCCCGTAGACGTGGTAGACGTCCTTCACGTTCGCGCCCTTCGCGTGCCGCGACATGATCGTCCGGTAGAGCTTGATCGCGGGGTCGTTGCGCCACTTCACGTCGGTCGGATCCTTGAGGAAGACGATCGAGATCGAGTTCTGGACGGCCTTGTTCGTGCCGCCCTCGGAGGCGAGGGTCATGATGTTCGAGGCGCTCGAGACCGCGTTGTTGATGATCAGCGGCCGCCAGCCGAGCCGGTTCGCGAACACGTAGCCCTGGATCGCGTGCCGCGGAGTCGCGAAGAGGGCGAGCACGTTCGCGCCGGAGGTCTTCAGCTTCGCGACCTGGGACTGGACGTCCGGAGCGGTCACCTCGAAGGGCTGCGCCGCGATCACCTTCACCTTCGAGCGGGCGATCCCCTGCTTCAGGCCGGCCATCAGGTCCTTGCCGTAGTCGTCGTTCTGGAAGAGCACGGCGACCCTGGCACCGGGCTTGGTGCGAGCGAGGTACTTGCCGTAGATCCAGCCCTCCGCCCGGTAGCTCGGCTGGAAGCCGATCGTCCATGGGTACCGCTTGTAGTCGGCGCCGAAGGTCGTCGCGCCGGAGGCGACGAAGAGCTGCGGCACGCGCATCTGGTTCAGGTAACTCCGCGTGGCGACGTTGTGCTCGGTCCCGAGCGAGTTGAAGATCGCGAAGACCTTGTCCTGCTCGACGAGCTGCTTCGTCGCCTGCACCGTCTGGGACGGGTTGTAGGCGTCGTCGACGACCTTGTAGGCGATCTTGCGGCCGTGGACGCCGCCGCGCGCGTTCACGTACTTGAAGTAGGCGTTCGCGCCGCGCGCGACCGAGGCGTACGCGGAGGCGGGGCCGGAGAGCGGCGAGGTGCCGCCGAGGAGGATCGTCTTGCCGGTGATCCCCGGGTCGGCGCTCGAGGCCGCGGTGGCGCCCGTGGCGATCGCGCCGGCGAGGGCGAGCGAGAGCAGGGAGAGGACGAGGCTGGGACGGCGCATGGGCGGAAGAGCTCCTTCGGTTCGGATTAGCGAACGCGATGGTAGCCGCGAGTTGTAAGCGACTTGAGTGTGCGCAGGAGCCCTGCGGCGCCGCTCGGGAGCGCCAGCATGATCAGGATCAGGACGACGCCGAAGGCGACCGCCGGGGCGCCCGGCGCGTCCGTGTCGATGTCTCCCAGGAGCGGAATCCAGTCGGGGATCACGAGGTCCGCCTTCTGCGCCCACTCGATCTGCATGAAGTGGATGAAGATCGCGCCGAACACGAGCGGCCAGAGCGAGCCGAGGCCGCCGACGACGACGCCGACGAGCAGGAAGATCGAGAGCGTGATCGGGAAGGTGTCCGGGTTCACGAACGTCGTCGCGAGCGCGAGGAGCGAGCCGGCGACGCCGGCGTAGAAGGCACTGATCCCGAACGCGAGCGTCTTGTAGCGGGCGAGGTTTACCCCCGACGAGGCGGCGGCGAGCTCGCTGTCCCGGATCGCGCGGAGCGAGCGGCCGAGCCGCCCGCGCAGCATCAGCCAGGCCGCGGCGAAGAGCACGAGCGCGAGCGTCCAGCAGAGGTAGTAGAGCCACTCGTTGAAGCTCGCGATGTGGAAGCCGAGGATGTCGACGCCGCTCGTGGTCTCGAACGTGATCGGGTCGGTCGTCGTGCGGCCGGTGCGGCCCTCGACGTCGAAGAGGTTGATCCCGCCGCCTCCGCCGGTGAAGCCGTGGTACTTCCTCACCACCGCGGGCGCCGCGACGGCGACCGCGAACGTGGCGAGCGCGAGGTAGAGGCCGGAGAGCCGCAGGGCCGGGAAGCCGAAGAGGAAGCCGGCGAAGCCGGCGACGAGCCCGGCGAGCGGGATCGTCCAGATGTCGCGCATGTCGCCCGTGAACTGGTGCCCCAGGAGCTCGAGCGGCGGCTCCTGGTGCGAGATCAGGATCGCCGTCGTGTAGCCGCCGATCAGCATGAAGGCGCCGTGCCCGAGCGAGATCTGCCCGGTGATCCCGGTGAGCAGGTTCAGGCCGAGCAGGGCGATGAAGTAGATCCCGACGTAGGCGAACTGCTGCGCCCGGAAGTCGCTGATCAACCGCGGCAGCAGGAAGACGCCGGCCGCCGCCGCGAGGAAGACGAGCACGCGGATGCCGTCTGCCCGTTTCACACGCGCCTCGTCACGGGCTTGCCGAACAGGCCGGCGGGGCGCACGAGCAGGACGACCAGGATCACCAGGAGCGCCACCGGCAGCCGCAGGTCGGCGCCGACGAAGTCGACGTACGCGCCGATCAGGTTCAGCCCGACGCCGAGCGTGAGCCCGCCGACGACGGCGCCGAAGGGCGAGTCGATCCCGCCGAGCACGGCCGAGGCGAAGGCGTAGATCAGGATCGCCTGCATCATGTTCGGGTCGAGGAAGATCGTCGGTGCCGCCATCATCCCGGCGACCGCGCCGAGCATCGCGGCGAGCCCCCAGCCGATCGCCAGCATCCAGCCCACGCGCACGCCGACGAGCCGGCTCGCGCCGGGATTGAGCGCGGACGCGCGCAGGGCGAGCCCGATCTTCGTGAACTGGAAGAACGCCCACAGCAGCAGGACGAGCACGAGCACGACGCCGAACGTGCCCACGTCCTGCTGGGAGATCGCGACGCCGCCGACCGACCACGTCTCGTTCGGGAACGGGCTCGGGAAGGCGCGCACCTCGGACGACCAGATCAGCCCGGCGAGGCCGTTGAAGGTGAGCACGAGGCCGATCGTCATGATCACGATCGTCAGGATGGACGCGTTGGCGACCGGGTTGATCACGACCCGCTGGATCCCGACGCCGAGCACGAAGGCGAAGACGAGCGTCGCCACGAACGCGGGCCAGTACGACCAGCCGTGGTTCGCGGTCAGCGTCCACGCGACGTACGTGGTGAACATCGCCATCTCGCCCTGCGCGAAGTTGATCACGCCGGTGGCGCGGTGGATCAGCACGAGCGCGAGCGCGAGCGACGCATAGATCGCCCCCGACCCGAGCCCCGCGACGACCTGCTGGAAGAAGTCGGCCAACGCTCTAGTACCCCAGGTAGCTCTTGCGGACGGATTCGTCGCGGGCGAGCTCCTCGCTCGACCCGGACACGGCGACCTTCCCCACCTCGAGCACGTACGCGTGCGCGGCGACCTCGAGCGCGATCGCGGCGTTCTGCTCCACGACCAGCACCGTCAGGCCGTCGTTCTCGTTCAACTCGCGCACGATCCGGAAGATCTCGCGCGTGACGAGCGGCGCGAGCCCGAGCGAGGGCTCGTCGAGGAGGAGCAGGCGCGGCCGGCTCATCAGGGCGCGGGCGAGCGCGAGCATCTGCTGCTCGCCGCCCGAGAGCGTGCCGGCGTGCTGGCCCAGGCGCTCGCCGATCCACGGGAAGTACTCGCTCATCCGCGCGATGTCGGCGTCGAGCTTGCCACGCCGGGTGTACGCGCCGAGGCGCAGGTTCTCCTCGACCGAGAGCTCCGCGAACGTGCCCCGGCCCTCCGGGACGTGCGCGACCCCGAGCTTCGCGACCGCCTCGGGGCCGCGGCGGCCGAGCGACTTCCCGTCGTAGAGGATCTCGCCGCTCCGGCGCACGGTGCCCGAGATCGCGCGCAGCGTCGTCGTCTTACCGGCGCCGTTCGCGCCCAGGACGGCCACGATCTCGCCCTCGTCGACGGCGAGCGAGACGCCGGAGAGCGCGAGCACCGGCCCGTAGCGCGCCTCCACGTCGCGCAGCTCAAGCAGCGCCATCGGGCTCCTCCGCCGGTGCGGCGGGCGGCTGCCGCGCGGGCTTGTCGTCGGTGCCGAGGTAGGCCTCGATCACGGCCGGGTTCGCGCGCACCTCCTCCGGCGGGCCCGCCGCGATCATCTCGCCGAAGTTCATCACGTGGACGTGGTCGGAGATGCCCATGACGAGGTTCATGTGGTGCTCGACGAGCAGCACGGTCAGCTTGCGGTCGTCCCGGATCTGCTGGATGAAGCGGCCGAGATCCTCGACCTCCTCGTGATTGAGGCCGCCGGCCGGCTCGTCGAGGAGCAGCAGCCGCGGCTGCGACGCGAGCGCACGGGCGAGCTCGACGCGCTTCAGCGTGCCGAAGGGCAGCCCGGCGACCGGCCGCCCCGCGATCTCGCCGAGGCCGACGTACCCGAGCGCCTCGCGCGCGTCTGCCTCGGAGGTGCCGCCGCGCGTGTGCGCGCCGACGAGCACGTTCTCGAGCACCGTCATCGTCCGGAAGAGCTCGACGTTCTGGAACGTGCGCGCGATCCCGCGGCGCACGATCCCGTGCACCGGCGTCTTCAGCAGGCTCTCCCCCGCGAACTCGACCTCGCCCTCGTTCGGCGTGTAGAGGCGCGTGATCACGTTGAAGGCGGTCGTCTTGCCGGCGCCGTTCGGGCCGATCAGGCCGACGATCTCACCCTCGGGCACGTCGAACGAGACCCCGTCGAGGGCGACGATCCCGCCGAACCGGCGAGTGACGTTCCGCAGCGAGAGCAGGGCCATCGACCGGGGCAGCTTATGCAGGTCCGGGCCGCGGGTGCAAAGGAAGCCCGCTACGCTCCCCCGCGTGTCGCGCGGCCAGAAGGTGACGAACCTCCTCGGCGTGACGATCCCGTTCGCCGGGTTCCTCGCCTCGATCTTCTTCCTCTGGGGGAGCTACGTCACGTGGCGCGACCTGGTCATCTTCGCCGTCGGCTACGCCCTCACGACGCTCGGGATCTCGATCGGCTTCCACCGGCTCTTCACGCACCGCTCCTACGAGACGTACCGCGGCATCCGCTACGGGCTCGCCGTGCTCGGCTCGATGGCCGTGCAGGGACCGGTGATCCGGTGGGTGTCCGACCACCGCAAGCACCACAGCTTCGCCGACCGCGAGGGCGATCCGCACTCGCCGCACGCGGGGTTCGCCCCCGGCCTGCGCGGCAAGGTCGCCGGGCTCTGGCACGCACACGTCGGCTGGCTCTTCCGCAACGTCGGCCGCGCGGAGTGGACGAAGTACGCGAAGGACCTGCTCGCCGACCGCGGCATGGTCTTCATCTCGCGGACGTTCGGGCTCTGGGTCGCGGTCTCGCTGCTGCTCCCGTTCCTCGCCGGCTGGGCCTGGGGCGGCACGCTCGGCGCCGGCCTGCAGGCGATGTTCTGGGGCGGCCTGATCCGGATCTTCCTCCTCCACCACATCACGTGGTCGGTCAACTCCGTCTGCCACTTCGTCGGCTCGCGCCGCTTCCGCGTCAAGGACGAGTCGCGCAACGTCTGGTGGCTCTCGTGGATCTCGTTCGGCGAGTCCTGGCACCACAACCACCACGCGTTCCCCTCGTCCGCCTTCCACGGCCTGAAGCCGTGGGAGCTCGACATCGGCGGCCTCGTGATCCGGCTGCTGCGGCGGCTCGGGCTCGTGTGGAAGGTGAACGTGCCGACGCCGGACATGCAGCAGCGCCGCCGCGAGCTCGCCGCGGACTAGGGTCTCCCCGTGGGCCCGCGGACGCCGCCCGACTCGCCGCTGACGCTCGACGAGGTGATGTCCTCGCCGTTCTACGGGAACCTGATGGCGCCCGAGCTCGCGCCGGGCGAGCCCGCGTTCCCGTTCGACCTGCCGCTGCTCGACCCCGAGACGCACGCCCCGAGCGGCGAGCGCGTCCGGCTGGCCGAGTTCGCCGGCGAGCGGCCGGTCGCGCTCGTCTTCGGCTCGTACACCTGACCGCCCTTCCGCCGCCAGTTGGGCGAGCTGGAGGAGCTGCACGAGCGCCACGGCGAGCGCGTCGCGTTCTTCATCGTCTACATCCGCGAAGCGCACCCCGAGGACGGGTGGGTGCTCGAGGACAACCGCGAGGACGGGATCGCGCTCGTCGACCCGGTTTCGCTGGAGGAGCGCTTCGCGGCCGCGGACGCCTGCGCGCTGCGCCTGCGCACCCGGATCCCGATCCTGCTCGACGACGTCGACGACGCGGTCGCCTCCGCCTACGGCGGCTGGCCCGACCGCCTCTACCTGGTCGGCCGCGACGGGCGGATCGCCTTCCAGGGCGGGGTCGGCCCCTTCGGCTTCGAGCCCGGGGAGCTCGCGGCCGCGATCGACGTCGAGCTCGCCTAGCCGCCTGCGCTCCGTCGGGGCCGGGGACAGTCCCGGGGACAGCCCCCGCACGGATGTGCAACGGAAGCGCTACTCGAACGCGTAGGTGCCGCCGTCCGCGAACTCGCGGAGGATGCGGCGGCTGACGACCATCCGGTGCACCTCGTC
>Ga0299913_10000833_pt1 | contig 20964 bp, 16 predicted proteins | sample RVTome_9_FD_201360 | JGI IMG/M metagenome (GOLD analysis project Ga0299913, IMG submission 201360) | Soil microbial communities from uranium-contaminated site in the Upper Colorado River Basin, Wyoming, United States - RVT155D38 (version 2) ... | reverse complement strand
CCGGCGCCCCCATCGAGGCGGCGAAGACGGCGGCCGTCGACTTCATCTCCCAGGCCGGTCCCGACGACCAGATAGCCCTTGTCACCTTTGCCGATCAGGTGACCGTGGTTTCAGGCCTGACCGGCAGCCTCGATGTACTCACCAATGCGATCAACGGCATCGTGGCTGCCGGGGAGACCGCCTTCAATGACGCAGTCATCAAGGGCTCGGAGATCTTCGGCGCCGCGTCGGCCCGTGATCTGCTGCCCAACATCATCGTCCTCACCGACGGTGAGGACACAGCTTCAGTCGCCACTATGCAGGATGCCCTTGCCGCCGTGGACGATTCCGACGCACGGGTGTTCGGCGTCGCCCTCGAGTCGCCCGACTTCAACCCCGGGCCGGTGGAACAGGTGGCGGCGGCGGGCAACGGCCTCTTCCTGTCCACGCCCGACCCCGGCCAATTGTCGGCTCTGTACGGCCAGATCAGCCGGGAGATCAGCAATACGCTGATCGCCCGATTCGTCTCACCCGTGTTCACCCCGGGCCCGGTCGAGTTCGGGGTCAGCTACGGAGACCTCGCCTCCGCCACCACCTTCCAGGTGAGCGGTTACGCCACCACGACGACTGCCGGACAAGCTGCATCCACGATCACGAGTCTGGTCCCCCTGACCACCCAGGTCGTGGAGAGGGCCGCACCCCTCGATCTGGGCACCCTCGCCCTCATGGGCGCTGCCGGCCTAGGGCTCACTCTCTTTCTCTTCTTCGTGATCCTGTTCGGTCGTGAGGACGAGGAAGACCCGGGGCGCTTCGCCAAGCGTCTCCAGGCCTACGGTCGTAGGGGCGGTGCGGGGATCGGGGAGAAGAAACCCTTCCTGCAAAGGATTCCGTTTCTCAATCGTCTCGGGCAGGCCGCCGAGGACGAGGTGCGACGGCGCGGCCTGCTATCCGGTGTCAACGCCGCCCTGGAACAGGCCAACATCCCGATGTCTCCCGGAGAGGCGATCATGGCCATGTTCGGCTTCGCCGCCGTGATCGGAGTGTTCATGGCCATCTTCAACGGGCCCGTCACCGGGCTGGTTGCCTTCGTGCTCCTTCTCGTCCTCGAGCTGTTCCTCATCCGATACGCCGGCGCCAGGGAGAAGAAGAAGTTCGAGAGACAGCTGCCCGACACACTGACCCTGCTCTCCACATCGCTGCGCGCCGGGTACTCGCTCCTCCAGGCGACCGAGGCGGTTGCCTCCGAAGCGCAGGACCCGACGGCCCGGGAGTTCGGCCGGGCCATCGCCGAGGCCCGCCTCGGCGTCTCGGTGCCCGATGCGCTGGACAGCATCGTTGACCGCACCCAGTCGAAGGACTTCGAGTGGGCGGTGATGGCGATCGAGATCCAACGGGAGGTCGGGGGAAACCTCGCCGAGGTCCTGCAAACCGTCGCCGACACCATGCGGGCCCGTAACCGGCTCAAGGGTGAGATCAAGGCCCTGACCGCCGAGGGACGCATCTCGGCGATCGTCCTCGGCTCGCTCCCCTTCTCCCTCTTCGTGTTCCTCTGGTTCTCCAATAGGGACTATTTGCTCCCCCTCGTGGAGTCCTCGTTCGGACGAATTTCTATCGGAGTCGGCCTCTTGCTCATGGCGGGAGGAGTGTTCTGGCTCAAGAAGATCGTTGATATAGAGATATGAGCATCCTGGAAACAATGGACATTCGTTTGCTGGCAGTGGGATCGATTTTCGCCCTGGTCTTGTTCGGGGCGGTGTGGGCCGGTCTGGGCGTCTCCCGCGCCCGGGAGGAGGTCGCCCAGCGGCTCGCCCTCTACGGGAGGACCACGGCGCCGGGGATCGCGCGTGACAAGGAGCTGAGCAAGCCCCTCGCCCAACGCACCATCGGCCCTGCGGTCCTCCGGGTCTCGGGGTTCCTGCGCCGATTCACGCCATTGGGGTATCTGGAGAAGAAGCAGCGCCAGTTGGTCCTCGGCGGCAACCCCGGGAACCTCGATGCACCCTCGTTCGTAGTGATCAAGCTGCTGGCGACCATTGTCGGTCTGGTCGGCGGTTTCTTCCTCACCGGCTACGGAGGGGACACCATCCAGCGGATGGCCTTGTTCGTGCTGCCCATTGCCCTCGGGTTCTTCGGCCCGGATGCCTGGCTGAAACGAAAGATCGACGAACGGGCCGACTCGATGCGAAAGGCCCTTCCCGACGTCCTCGACCTGCTAGTGATCTCGGTCGAAGCCGGCCTGGGGTTCGACTCCGCCCTCTCCCGGGTCGTGGCCACGGTCCCCGGACCGTTGTCCGAGGAGTTCTTCCGGATGCTCCAGGAGACCCGGGTCGGCGTGAGCAGACGAGACGCCATGCGCCACCTACTGGAGCGAACCGACCTCGAAGAGCTTCGGTCCTTCATCCTTGCGATGATCCAGGCCGAGGCATTTGGTGTCACTATCGCCCGGGTGCTCAGGGTGCAGGCCGACGAGATGCGGGTGAGGAGGCGCCAGCGAGCCCAGGAGAAGGCATTCGCGGCACCGGTGAAGCTGGTCTTCCCACTGGTGTTCTGCATCTTCCCCTCCCTGTTCATCGTCCTCCTCGGACCGGCCGCCATCCAAATCGGCGAAGCCTTCGTCGACTGATGGCGGGAGCCGCGGAGCCGGCATCCCGTCGGGTCTCCCTGCCCCATCTCATCCTGGGGATCCCATGGGTCGCCGTAGTGATAGACGCCTGGGCCCCGATCCGGGACAACTCGTTCCTGTGGCACATCCGGGCGGGAGCCGCCCAGGAGGCGGCGGGAAGGGTTCTCACTGCCGATCCCTTCTCATTCACCGCCGCTGCGGAACCCTGGCGCACCCAGAGCTGGCTGGCCGAGCTCCTCTACGCTTGGGGCGAGGGGCTCGACGGGCTGGGATTCGTCCCCCCGATGATGCTGGTCACCTCGACTGTCGCCCTGATCGGCATAGGCCTTGTCGCCCACAAGAAGTCGGGCAGCGTCGTGGTCACCGCTCTGCTGATGTTGTTGAGCATGATGCTGCTGATCCGGTTCCTGGTGCCCCGCCCTGTCATCTTCTCCTTCGCTTTGTTTCCACTGGTGATACTTGCTTGGGAGAACCCCAAGGCGCGCTTCGCCCTGCCTTTCCTTTTCTGGGTGTGGGCCTCGGTTCACGGCAGCTTCGTGATCGGGCTGGGATGGGTTTTCCTGGCGCTGGTCGCGGAACGGAAATGGCGTCGGTTCCCCGTCCTGCTCGTGTCGGGCGCCGCCACTTTGCTCACAGCCCACGGTCTCGGGGTCCTGGGCGTTTTGATTGATTTCTCCCGGGCGGGGGAGAATCTCGCTCTTCTAACCGAGTGGCGGCGCCCGGAGCCGATATCGGCGGTGTTCACCCCGGTCCTCATCGGTGTCGGCCTGCTGGTCGTTGGCGGTGCCAGACGGAGGACCGAGCCCAGGCATCTTCTCCTCATCGCCCCGTTTTTGTTGCTCGGCTTCAGCTCGATCCGTGCCGTGCCCCCGGCGTGGCTGGGGCTACTGCCCATGGTGGCGCTAGCGCTGCAAGGGATGTGGCTCGAGATCCCGCGGCGGTTCTCCCTGACTGCGGCCGGCGTGCTTGCGATCGCCCTTTTGGGGCTGCCCTTCCTGGTCAAGGGGGATGGCGGCCTTGACGACGATCGGTTCCCCGTCGAAGCGGCCCAGCATCTGGAGCCGCTGAACACGTTTCACGACGACCGGGCCGGCGGGTATCTCATCTACGCCAAGTGGCCGGAGATGAGAGTGTTCCTCGATGACCGGGCCGAGCTGTACGACGACCTCATGGCCGAGTTCGTGGCACTCAGATCGGGGGACCAGGATTGGCGGCCGTTGTTCGAGAGGGAGGGGATCTCCCAGGTTCTGCTCCAGGCCGACGAGCGGCTCGTCGAGACTCTGCTCGCTGCCGGATGGCGGCGGGTCTACGGCGACGAGAGCTTCGTGGTTCTGCGCTGAGTCGTACTTCTGGTAGCCAAAGAAGAAGGGCCCGCCTTGGCGAGCCCTTACTTCAGCTAAGTGGTAATTCGACTACGAGTCGAGGCCTGAGCTGATCTCACTGAAAGTCTCGGACACCTCGCTACCGGCGATCTGCACGGCGACGAGGGCCACGATGGCGATCAGGACCACGAGGAGGGCATACTCCACCATGGAGGCACCCTTCTCATCCTTCAACCAGGTCGTTACCTTGGTCCACAGAGCAAGCATGAAACCCCTCCTTGTTCTAGGTCTGGGCTTGCAGTGTCAAGTTAACCCGGGGGACACTTGCGGCAATGGGTCTGCAGCCCTATCGGTTGCCGGTCAGGGGCCGGCGTCGCTGAGAGAGGATGAGATCTCGGAGTATGTCTCAGAGAGCTCATTGCCGCCGGCGGTGACGGCGAGGAGGGCAGCCATTGCGATGAACAGGACGAGCAGGGCGTACTCCACCATGGAGGCTCCCCACTCATCGTCGAAAATGTAATTGAAAAGACGCACGATTCTCCCTTTGTCCTGCCTTCAGGCTACGGGCTATAGGTCCCGTCAGTCATGGGTCCCCAGGCTCATTACCGGGCCTCGGTGGCCTGGTGACTAGCTGGGCTTGGCTATGCCCAGTCTGATGGCCTCGATGGCGGCCTGGGCGCGGTCGCTCACCGCGAGCTTCTGGAACACTGATGCAAGATGGTTCTTGACCGTCTTCTGCGAGATGTAGAGACGATCGGCGAGCTCGTCGGTGGCGGTGACCCCCACCGCGAGCAACTGGAGGATCTCCCGCTCTCGTTGGGTCAATGAGGCCGCGCCTGGGTCGAGCTGGGCCTCCCGGTAGGTCTCGAGAAGCCCGTCGCGCTCCTCGTCGTCGAGTTTCATCAAGTCGTTGCCGTCGGCCACCGCCCTGATCGCGGCGGCGAGTGTGGTGAGGGGCACGCCCTTGGAGAAGAACCCCTTGGCACCGGCTTCGGCGGCTCGGGCCCTCTGCTCGTCGCCGGCGTGCATGGATACCACGATGGCCCGGGTTTTCATGCCGAGCTCCGAGATGGTGTCGATCCCGTCACCCCCGGGCATCTCGATATCGACGACGGCGACCTCAGCAGGCTGGGTGCTCAGCGCCTCCTCGAGGGCCGGGCCCGAGCCGACCACCCCGACGACACGGGCATCGGGGAGGCTCCCCAAAGCCTGACTCAGTCCTTCCGCGAAGAGCTGATGATCGTCGGCGATCATTACCCGGATCATCTCGAGCCCCATTCAACCGTCACCGCCGTGCCCACGCCCGTCTTTGAGTCGATTTTCATCGTGGCTCCGATCTTGCCCGCCCTCTCCCGCATACCTACCAGCCCATAGTGGCCGTACGGCTCGTGGTCCGGGTCGAACCCGACGCCGTCGTCCACCACCGAGCAGTGGCCGAAGGCCCTGTCGACCCGGCCCGAGATGACGATCTTGGATGCCCCGGAGTGGCGGTAGGCGTTTCTGGTGGCCTCGGTGATTATCGAGGTCAAGTCGGCGATCATCGTCGACCGTGGTGACCGCCTCTCCTCGATGTCCACGACGATGGGGGGCTCGCCCCCCAGCTTGGAGGTGCCCTGGAGGATGCGTGCGGTGAGTGTTGGGCCCGGGGCGGAGCGAAGGTCGGCCACGGCTGCCCTGACGTCTTCGACCAGCTTGGTCACGTTGGAGCGCAGCACACTCAGGTCCTCGGCCACTTCGGGGTGTCCTGACTGCTGCATGGCCGCCATGTCGAGCGCCAGCCCCAGTGAGGCGAGCGCGGGGCCGATCTCGTCGTGCATCTCCCTGGCCAGCCGGGCTCGCTCTTCGCTCACCGCCGAGCCCACGATGTCCTGGAGCAGCTGGAGATTGGCAAAGGCGACGCTCACCGGGTAGAGGATGGCGGCCACCTCGGCGAGCTCGTCTGATTCCAGGGCCCGGGGCGCAGTCAGCTCGAGACTGCCCACTTCGGCGTCGCTGGTGGAGAGGGGTAGCTCATAGACCTGTCCATCTTCAGCGGGTATCCCCCTGGCAGCGAGGACGACCAACCCGCCGTCCTCACCCTTCACCGCGAGCCGTCCCGCCGAGCCGGGCAGGCGGGCCAGGATGCTCTCCAGGGTGTCGGCGGCAACCTCGATGGCGTTGAGCCTTCCAGCGGAGACATCCTCGGAGAGCTTGAGCAGCGCCCCGTGGATCTGCTCGAGACGCTCGAGTTGCTGTGTGGTCGAGGCGTTCTCGATGGCCAGTCTTGCCGCCTGCTGGTGGATGTCGTCGAGGAGCTTGCGGATCACGCCGACGAGGAGGACGAACACCAGGTAGAGGCCCATCGCCGGCCCGGCGTCGACGAATCTGGCCCCCTGGGCAAGAGTGATCAGTGCGAGCACCGCAGCGCCGAGGACCCCGGTGGTGAGCCCGGTGCGGAAGCCACCGTGGACCGTGGCCAACACTGGCGGGCCCATGGACAACAACAGATAGGGGCTCTCTGCCCCTCCCGTCATGGTGAGGACCACCAGGACCAGGAGCACACCGAAGAGGGTGATGGTCTCCGCCCCGAAGCGAGCCCTGTAACGGTCTTCGGGCACGAAGGTCGATCCGATGGTGTAGGCGGAGGCGATCGCCATGGCGGCCAGTGAAGCGCCGGTCCCGCCCGTGGCGACCAGGTCGGAGACCATGCCGATGGTGAGGGCAACCCACTGTCCCACGGCGATGGCGCGATGAATGCGATGCACCCAGGGAGTCGGGCTCGTGGCGAGGGTCACGACGGCTACCGTCCTGCCCTGTGATCCCGAACACTCACCGTTGGGTGCTCTGTGGGGGGTTGGCCAGCGGAAAATCGGCGGTGGGGGCCATCCTCGGCGATCGCCCGGGGATCCTGGCCATTGATGCCGACGAGGTGGGGCACCAGGTGCTGGAGCCAGACGGGCCTGCATTCTCCGAGGTGGCCGCGGCGTGGCCGCAGGTCGTGAGTGAGGGTCGGATCCAACGAGCATCCCTGGCTGCGATCGTGTTCGCCAGAGACGCCGAGCTTAAGAAGCTGGAGTCGATCACTCACCCCCATATCTTCGGCACGATCACCCGTCGTGTGGAGGATTTTGACGGTGTGGTGGTGGTGGAGGCCCCCATCCTTCACCACGGGCTGGGGCCTGGCTGGGGCCGAATCGTGGTGGATGCCGAGGATGAAGCCCGGCTGGACCGGGCAGTTGCCCGAGGGCTGACCCGTGAGGAGGCAAAGTCCCGCATGGCGGTCCAGCCGACCCGGGAAGAGTGGCTGTCCCACACCGACGTGGTGATTCCCAACCACGGCACCATCGGGGAGCTCGAGGCCACCGTCGAGCGGCTCGTACCACTCCTCTGAGCGTGTCTTCCTGTCCCGGCGCCCCGGTACCCTGACCGCATGCCCCAATTCAAGGTGGTCTCCGATTTCGCTCCGGCGGGTGACCAGCCCAAGGCCATAGCCGCCCTCGCCGAGGGAGTGACGCGTGGGGATCGGTTTCAGACCCTGCTCGGGATAACCGGCTCGGGCAAGTCGGCCACGATCGCCTGGACCATCGAGCAGGTCCAGAAGCCGACCCTCGTCCTCGCCCCCAACAAGGCCCTGGCCGCCCAGCTTGCCAACGAGTTCCGCCAGTTCTTCCCGCACAACCGGGTGGAGTACTTCGTCTCCTACTACGACTATTACCAGCCCGAGGCGTACATACCCCAAACCGACACCTACATCGAGAAGGACGCCACCATCAACGACGAGATCGACCGGCTCAGGCACTCGGCGACGGCCGGGCTGCTGGTGCGGGACGACGTCGTCATCGTGGCCTCGGTCTCGGCGATCTACGGTCTGGGATCTCCGGAGCAATACGAGGGCCAACTGCTCCGTCTCGTCCGCGGTGTGGAGTATCCGATGGCCGATGCCATCAAGCGGCTCGTCGACATCCAGTACGAGCGGAACGAGGTCAGCCTCACGCGGGGCAGGTTCCGGGTGAGGGGCGACACCCTGGAGCTGTTCCCCTCCTACGACGAGACCATCGTCAGGGTCGAGTTCTGGGGGGACGAGGTGGAGCGGATCCTCCGGCTCAACCCGGTGACCGGGGAGGTCGTCGACGAGCTCAACGAGGTGTTCGTTTTCCCCGCCACCCACTATGTCACCGAGAGACAGCGTCTGCTGCGCGCGATCGAGGGCATCGAGGTCGAACTCGAAGAGCGTCTCGCCCTCCTTGAGCGGAAGGGAAAGCTGCTCGAGGCACAGCGTCTCCGGATGAGGACCAACTATGACCTCGAGATGATGCGGGAGGTGGGCTTTTGCTCCGGTATCGAGAACTACTCGATGCATCTCGACGGACGGAGCCCGGGGGAGGCCCCCTACACGCTTCTCGACTACTTCCCCGATGACTACCTGACAATCATCGACGAGTCCCATGTCACCATCCCCCAGATCGGCGGTCAGTACCAAGGCGACCGGTCCCGCAAGGAGGTTCTCATCGAGCACGGTTTCCGGCTGCCCTCGGCGGCGGACAACCGGCCGCTCCGCTTCGACGAATGGCTGGAGAGGGCCAACCAGGTCATCTTCCTCTCTGCCACCCCCTCTGATTTCGAGATCAGCCGTTCGGCCCAGGTGGTCGAGCAGATCATCCGTCCCACCGGGCTGGTCGACCCGGAGGTCATGGTGCGGCCGACCAAGGGCCAGATCGACGATCTCCTCGAGGACATCCGCCGCAGGGCTCTTCGGGAGCAGAGGGTCTTGGTGACCACGCTCACCAAGAAGATGGCCGAGGACCTCACCGACTACCTGCTGGAGATGGGCGTCCGCGCTCGATATATGCACTCGGAGATCGACACCCTGGAGCGAGTTCAGATCATGCGCGAGTTGAGGCTGGGGGACTTTGATGTCCTGGTGGGGATCAACCTCCTCCGGGAAGGGCTCGATCTTCCCGAGGTCTCCTTGGTGGCGATCCTCGACGCGGACAAAGAGGGCTTCCTCCGGTCGGAGACCTCGCTCATCCAGATCATCGGGAGGGCGGCCCGAAACGTGGACGGCCAGGTCGTCATGTACGCCGACCACGTGACCGACTCGATGAAACGGGCCATCAACGAAACCAACCGCCGTCGACGGCGGCAACGGGAGTGGAACGAGGAGCACGGCATCGACCCGCAGACGGTGCGCAAGCGGGTCTCCGACATTCTCGAGCTGGTGCAGACCGAGGCGGCCCCGGCCGCCGACCGGCGGCGCCGAGAGGTCGAGCGCAGAGCCCCCATCGACCTGGAAGGCGAAGACCTGGCCCGTCTGGTCATGGGTCTCGAAGAGGAGATGCACGAGGCGGCCAAAGAGCTCCGCTTCGAGTATGCGGCCAGGCTCAGAGACGAGATCAACGAGTTGAAGCGTGAGCTGCGCGAGGTCGCCGAGGCGGGCTGACCGTCAACGGAGCAGGCAGGCGGGGACGACCGGGTCGGTGATCCAGCAGCTGATGATGAAGACGTGGGCGAACTGGAGGGCGATCGAGACGGCCACCGCGGCTGTGACCACCCGGTTCCAGGGCCGTCCTCGCTGCCATAGTCGGTGCACACCGATGGTCAGCGCCGGTGCCGCGAGCACTATTGCCTCGAGGGGATAGCGGTAGAAGATCGCCAAGCCACCGGAGGCCCGGTTCAGTGCCGCATGGATCAAGAGATAGCCGACTCCGGCCCATGCCGCCGACCGGGCCCATCCCGGGATCTCATCACGGAAGGCGATCGCGGCGATCAGCGCCACGCCGAGGATCGGGGTAGTGACCAGGACACCATTGGGTAGTCCCAGGAACATCTCCCAACCGTTGTGCAAGTATCCCAGAGGGGTGAAACGCTCGACGGCGCCTGTGGTGAAGTCGGCGCTGTAACCGCCACTGAGGCTCCACCGGTGGAACACCACCCGCCCGTAGACGAGAACTGCGGCAACCCCAACTGCCGTGATGCCGCCGATGGCGAGGCCAGGTGTGACTGACCTCCGACGCCATGACTCCAGGAGCCCGGTGAAGAGGGCGAAGAATCCGATCAGCGGGCGGGTGGTCACCGACAGGGCAAACGCCGCACCGGCGCCGAGATAAGAGCCCAGGGAGAGGGAGAGGATGGCCAGGGCTGCCCAGAGCTGGCCGGGACCGTGGGGCCAGAGCTCGGAGGAAGAGACCCCCCAAGTAGTGGTGCCGAGGGCAAGGGTTACGGCCGCTACTGTGGCGGCGCTCAAACCCACCAGCGGTTCCAGCACGCGCCAGGTGACCAGTACGGCGGCGAAGGTGGTCAGGAGGGCGACGACCGTGGCGGGCCCGTTGCTGAACGCTCTTTGCTGGATGGCGGCATAGGCAGGTATGGCGAGACCGATGAGCCCAGGTGCCCGGTTGCTGACGATCTCTCCTCCGGGTACCTCGACGAACCAGCGATCGAGCTCCTGCAAGTTCTCGGTTACGACCTCATAGCCGGACAGGTCGAGGGTTCCCTGCTGAACGACCTGATAGGCAGGCAGAGCGACAGCAAGGGCATCCTGGTTCCCCTCCACTCCCCAGCGCGCGTTGATCATGTAGAGGGGGACAACCAACACGACGATCAGGGCGAGATGCCTGCGCCGATCCTGGAGTGGGGAACGCACCCCGAAAGTCTTCCACACCACCCGTTCTCGGTCGGGGAAAAGGCGGGACATGATCAAGAACCGACGCCTCCCGCCGATACCGTGATGCCATGAAACTCTCGGTTCTCATGCCCGTCTACAACGAGTCGCGCACTTTGCGGACGATCATCGGGAAGGTCCTCGAATCACCGGTTGAGATGGACATCGAGCTGGTCTGCGTCGACGATTGCTCCTCCGACGACTCGCTGGCCATCCTCCGCGACCTGGCGGCGGGGGACGAGCGGATCAAGGTGGTCTCCCAGCCGGTCAATATGGGCAAGGGGAAGGCGATCCGCACCGCTATCGACCACATGACCGGTGACATAGGCATCATCCAGGATGCCGATCTCGAGTATGACCCGGCCGAGTACCCGAAGGTCATCGCCCCGATACTCGAAGGCGACGCCGACGCGGTTTATGGGTCTCGTTTCGCCTACAGCGAGGTTCGACGAGTTCTCTTCTTCTGGCACTCATTGGGAAACCGCATCCTCACCACGTTCTCCAACATGGCGAATGACCTCAACCTCACGGACATGGAGACGTGCTACAAGGCGGTGCGCGCCGATCTCCTCAGGAGCCTCCGTCTGACCAGCGACCGCTTCGGGCTCGAGCCGGAGATCACCGCGCGTTTGGCTCATGCAGGCGCCCGCATCTACGAGGTACCGATTAGCTACCGGGGTCGCACCTATCTCGAAGGCAAGAACATCGGGTGGCGCGATGGTCTAGAGGCGCTCTGGCTCATCTTCAAGTTCAAATTCCTCGATCCCAGAGCCACCACGAACCCCGGGCACCTCACGCTGGAGAGCCTGGGGACGACGCCAGGCGTATCGAAATGGATGTTGTCCAACTTCGAAGATTTCCTCGGTGACCGGGTACTCGAGGCCGGCTGTGGGTCCGGGAATCTCACCGCCCATTTGATCGACAGGTCACGGTTGACCGTTGTCGACATCGATCACCTTCATCTCCAATCCATCGACAGACGGTTCGGCCACCTGGAGAATGTCGAAATCGTGCGAGGAGACCTGGAGGACCTCGACTTTTACGAAGGATTGGGCTCATACGACTCGGTGTTGTGTGTGAACGTCCTCGAGCATTTGGACAAGCCTGAGATCGCTCTCGAGGGGTTCAAAAGGATCTTGGCACCTGACGGTCATGCGTTGATCCTTGTTCCTGCACATGAGTGGCTCTTTTCCGACACCGATGTCGCTCTCGATCACCGTCAGCGGTTCACCACCGAAACCGTCCGCGAGATGCTCGACTCGATGGGGTTCGAAGTGCTCTCCTGCAAAGAGTTCAACAGACTCGGTGTGCTTGGGTGGATGGCCAACAAGGCGACCCGAAGAACAGCCATCGGCCGATGGCAAGCACGGATGTTCAGTCTTCTTCTTCCACTGGCCAAATCTCTGGAGAGATTTAGCTTCCTCCCCGGCCTGAGCATCGTGGCAATTGCCCGCCCCGGCTGATCGATCCCATGGCCACAAACCTGCGATAAGCGACTGCTCCTCTCGAGGGCGTCTTGGCGGGCGGGTTAGAAACCTATAGAGCATTGTCGCGGCGCCGATAATTAGGGACGATGGATCTGAGTTTCCTCCGAGCTCTCAGTTACCTGGCCGTCGCGCGGGTCCGCTGATGAGCCCCGATCAAGAGATGGGCCAGGGGGGCACATCCGGACGGCACATCGTCCGGAGACCGTCCCGTCAGTTGCCTCTGTCCCGGTGACACCATTGGAGGGACACTGGGGGGCACTCGGGTGGCAGCTGGGACTCATCGGACCGTGAGATTGCTCAAGACTCCCCGCGGCGTGGCCGTCGCCGCCCTCGTCATCTCCTCCTTGGCCGCTCTTCGTCTCTTGGTGGTCTTCGACATGGACCCCACTGCCTTTACCGCCTTTGGCACGGAGGCCCCGGAGACCACTGATTACGCCGAGGAGAAGCTCGGCCGGGAGGTGCTCACCAGGCCGCCCCTGGGCCATGACGGCAAGTTCTTCTTCGTCCAGGCCAACGACCCGTGGCTCCTCAACCCGGAGAAAAACGCCGAGATCCTAGATCGCCCGGCGTATCGCTCCCAGCGCATGCTCTACCCGGTCCTGGCCGGCGGTTTTGGGCTGTTCCCCGCGGAGGTGATCGTTTGGGCGCTTCCGATGGTGAACGTGATCATGCTGGCGGTCGGATCTTGGGCGGTGGCGACCATAGCGGTGAGGCACGGCGCTCCGGCGTGGGTAGGCATCGCCTTCGTCCTCAATTTCGGGCTGCTCAGTGAGCTGTTCATCGACGGGGCGGGGATCCTCGCCTTTGCCCTGGCCTGCCTGGGAGCGTTGGCCTTGGAGGAGGATCGGGTGGTTCCGGCAGCTGCCGCGTTCGCCGGGGCCGCCCTGACCCGGGAGGTAATGGCGATCTTCATCGCATTCATCGCCCTCTTCTGGCTGATCCGGAGAAGGGTTTTCCCGTGGGCGATCTCTCTCCCCGCAGCCGTCGCTGTCTTGGCCTGGGCCGGCTATCTGCGCCTGAGAGTCGACGTCGACCCTGGCGTGGAGCAGGTTCGCGAGCTGACCTTGATCCCCTTCTCGGGACTGGTCCGGGCCCTGACTTCCGATATGGCCGTTTTCTCCGACTACTTGGTCATCACCGTGTTTGTCCTACTGCTCTACGTCGTCCCGTACCGGGCGTTGCGCTCGGACGCTTATCTCTCCTGGGGAGCGGTGGGGTTCGTCGCCCTTGCCCCGTTTCTCAGCCAGTACGTCTGGCTGAAGTCGTTCGATATCTCGCGGGCCTTGGCACCACTTGCGACCGTGTTTCTGCTGGAAATGCTTCTCGCGAGAAAGCGGCGCACCGATCAGGAAAGAGCTTCGCCCAGCCAGCCCCTTCCAGCTTGACCCGACCGATGCTCGAACTGAACCGCCTCTGAGAGTCGCCAGTCAACGTCGCTGGCGTCAGGTCTGAGCGAACAGGTGTTCGCTGCTGAGCTGTATTACACTGCCGTAACTCAGCTACCAGACAAGGCTTTGTCCACCGACTCCATCCTCATCCGGGGCGCCCGTGAGCACAACCTGAAGAACCTCACAGTCGAGCTGCCCCGCAACAAGCTCATCGTGTTCACCGGGATCTCCGGCTCCGGGAAGTCCTCGCTCGCCTTCGACACCATCTACGCCGAGGGTCAGCGGCGCTATGTGGAATCGCTGTCGGCCTATGCCCGGCAGTTCCTGGGTCAGATGGACAAGCCCGATGTCGACTTCATTGACGGGCTTTCGCCGGCGATCTCCATCGACCAGAAGACTGCTTCGCGGAACCCGCGATCGACGGTGGGGACGGTCACCGAGGTCCACGATTACCTCCGGCTCCTCTACGCGAGGATCGGGGTGGCCCACTGCCCCAACGATGGGACCCCGGTGGAGCGCCAGACTCCACAGCAGATCGTCGACCGCATTCTCGAGCTCGACGAGGGGGTTCGTTTTCAGGTGCTTGCCCCCGTGGTCAGGGGTCGAAAAGGGGAGTACGAGAGTCTTCTCAAAGACCTGGCCAGACAGGGCTTCGCCCGGGCGCGGATCGACGGCGAGGTGCGCGATCTGACCGAGGACATCCGTCTCGATCGGTACTACCAGCACACCATCGAGGTGGTCGTCGACCGGCTGGTGCGCAAGGAGGGAATCAACCAGAGATTGACCCAGTCGCTGGAGACCGCCCTCACACTGGCAGACGGGGTGGCCGACATCGAGATCGAGGACGGCCCCACGCTGACCTTCTCCCAGCATCTCGCATGCTCGGTGTGCGGCCTCAGCTTCGAGGATCTCCAGCCCCGCAATTTCTCCTTCAACAGCCCCTATGGCGCATGCCCCGAGTGCTCGGGCATAGGGACTCGATATCAGGTCGATCCCGAGCTGGTGGTGGCCGACCCCAGCCTCTCACTCGCCGAGGGCGCCATACCAATGTGGGCATCCCGCCGGATGCGCTACTACCACCGGCTGCTCTCGAGCCTCTCCGAGGTGCTCGGGTACTCGATGGACACGCCCTGGGGCGAGCTCCCCGAGGAGGTGAGGGAGAAGATCCTCTACGGGACGGGCGAGGAGAAGTTCACTGTTGAGTACGTGAACCGCTTCGGGCGAAAGAGGCGCTGGGAGGCCCGATTCGAGGGGGCCATCCCCTTCCTCAACCGTCGTCACGAGCAGGCGGAGAGCGACTCGGCTCGGGAGTACTACCAGGAGTACATGGCCGAGGTGCCTTGTGACGCCTGCCAAGGGGGCCGGCTCAATCCCGTTGCCCTCGCCGTGACCATCGACGGACGCAACATCGCCGAGGTCTCCGATCTCAGCCTGGGCGACGCCCAAGACTTCTTCGAGACCCTGGAGCTCGACGAGCGAGCAGCTCACATCGCCGAACGGGTGCTCAAGGAGGTCAAGGCGAGGATCCGCTTCCTCCTCGACGTAGGTCTCGACTATCTGACCCTCTCCCGCACCGCGGCCACCCTCGCCGGGGGAGAGGCGCAGCGCATCCGTCTCGCTACCCAGATCGGGTCGGGGCTGGTCGGTGTGCTCTACATCCTCGACGAGCCTTCGATAGGCCTCCACCAGCGGGATAACCAGCGTCTCATGGAGACCCTGCTGCGACTGCGGGACTTGGGCAACACGCTGATAGTGGTGGAGCACGACGAGGAGACGATCCGAATCGCCGACCACATCGTGGACATCGGCCCCGGAGCGGGGGAGCATGGCGGCGCCATCGTCGCCCAGGGCGGTTTGGAGGACATAACCGGTGATCCCGACTCCTTGACCGGGGACTACCTGGCGGGCCGGAGACAGATCGAGACACCTCTGCTCCGGAGGGAGGGCAACGGCAACAGTGTCACCGTCCTCGGGGCCTCCGAGCACAACCTCCAGGGGATCGATGCCGAGTTCCCGCTGGGCGTGTTCACCGCAATCACCGGAGTATCCGGTTCGGGGAAGTCGACCCTGGTCGAGGAGATCCTCTGGAAGGCACTGGCGCAGAAGGTAAACCGGGCTCGTCTCGTCCCGGGACGGCACAAGAAGGTCGAGGGTGTGGAGCACATCGACAAGGTCATCGACATCGACCAGTCGCCCATCGGCCGCACCCCTCGCTCCAACCCCGCCACATACACCAAGTTGTTCGACCACATCCGGGCGCTGTTCTCCCAGACCCCCGAGTCGCGGGCCCGTGGCTACAAGCCGGGGCGATTCTCCTTCAACGTTTCCGGGGGACGGTGCGAGGCGTGCAAGGGCGACGGGACGATCAAGATCGAGATGCACTTCCTGCCCGACGTGTACGTGCCGTGTGAGGTGTGCGGCGGCAAGCGCTACAACCGGGAGACCCTGGAGATCCTTTGGAAGGGCCACAACATCTCCGAAGTCCTCGCCATGTCGGTGGAGGAAGCCCTCGACTTCTTCCAGAACCAGCCCAAGATCGTCCGCATCCTGCAGACGCTCTACGACGTGGGCCTCGGCTATCTCAAGTTGGGACAGCCGGCCACAACACTGTCGGGGGGCGAGGCACAGCGGATCAAGCTCGCTTCTGAGCTGGGGAGAAGGTCGACGGGGAAGACCTTCTACATCCTGGACGAGCCGACGACCGGGCTCCACTTCGAGGACATACGCAAGCTGCTCCAGGTGTTGCAGCGTCTCGTCGACGGCGGCAACACGGTGGTCATCATCGAGCACAACCTCGACGTCATCAAGTCGGTCGACCACGTCATCGATCTCGGCCCCGAAGGGGGCGGCGGAGGAGGGCGCATCGTGGCCGAGGGCACGCCCGAGGAGGTCGCTCAGGTGGGGGAGAGCTACACCGGCAAGTTTCTTCGTGATCTGGTGGGGAGCTGATCGCCTAAACAGACGGGCCGGAACGGCCGATCAACATGGGATGAGCCGACCCCGACGCGTCGAACTCCTGTTGGTGGTGTTGGTCGTGGCCTCCGGTGCCTACTTCGCCCGAGCCGAGTACATACCGACTTGGGCCGACCGCCACGTGGCGGTGGCCTCCGAACGCTACGACATCGATTTCGGGTCACCCCCCAAGTGGTTCAGTGCCTGGTCCTTAGGGGACGGTCAAGCGTTCGCGGTCATCGCCGCTGATCCAACGGGGGACAAGCTGGGGGTGGAGGTCAAGGAACCCGCATACCGCTTCGCACGCGCCGGCTATTCGTGGTTGGCAGCCGTCTTCACGGTGGGTAACGACCAGTGGGTTCCGTATGGTCTTGCCGCGGCCGGAACAATTGCGCTGCTGGCGAATCTGGTCCTGGCGATCTGGCTGAGGGGGCGGGTTGGGTCGAAGGCATGGTTCTTGGTCCTCAACCCGGCCATCTACCTGGGCTTCGCCGGCGATACCGCGGAGCCACTGGGAGTCCTTCTCCTCGCCCTCTCTGTAGCCGTGGGGTCGCGGTGGGCCGCCGTCGCCCTCGGAGTCACGCGGCCGACCTACCTGGTCGGGTTGTTGGGCCGCTGGCCGAGCTGGGGAGCCGGTGTGACGGCTGCGCTGCTGCTCGCCGCCTACAGCCTCTGGCGCTTCAGGCCAGAACAACTCCTACCCGACGCCGCGTTGCTCGGCTTGCCCCTCTCCGGATACATAGATCACCCGTCCATCGCCGGCTGGGCTTTGGCGGTTCTGGCAACGGCCACGGGTGTCATCGGCATCAGACACCGCAACTGGACATGGGTGGCAACGGCGCTCTTCGTGCTGGCGTTGGGATCAAAAGTAACCCTCAACCCGATCAACGCCTGGCGTGCTGCCGGCGTCATCCCGGTCTTGTGGGGATTCGGCCCGGGCTACGAGGCGAGGGCGTCGGGCTCGGCCCCCGACGGATCCGAGATGGCCGACACACGGGCCGACAGGGCGATCAGAACCACGATTGGGGCAAAGGCTCGGGCTGCGTTGTTGCCGAAGTCCCAGACCCAATTTGACGAGACCACCCCCAGTAGCGACCAGGCGAGTATCGACCAGCGAAGCCAACCCGATCCGATTCCTGAGTAGACCAAACCGGCACCCACCGATGCCAGGGCGAACCCGAGATACAGCCACTCGCCTGCGTCGAGATTTCCCCAGTTGGCCGAGCCTTCCCAGACCCCGATGAACGGGAGCGCTAGATTGCCACGGTCGGTGAACCCCTCACCCATGCCGAGGGTGAGCGATGACATCCATATGACGAGACTCGCCAAAGGGATGATCGTGAACAACCACCTCGTCCGTACTCGACTCATGGACACGCCCGCAGGAGTCGCCAGATAGACGTCCTTCGCCAGGACCGATGCGGCGAACGTGCCCGTTGACCATCCACGGCTCAGTTGGACGGTGGCCAAAGCCACCAGCATCAGAGCCAGCGCCAACACGTCGGAGGTGAGCAACCGGATCGAGAGCCACACGCCGGGGTTGAGCAGTACCACCAGAGCAAGCCAGTCGGAGCGGTCGAAGCGGCGGGAGAGCGCGGCCACAGTTCCCGTGGCCACCGCAGTCGAGACCACGGTCACCAGGATCATTCCCCAAAGCAGGGGGTGTCCGTCGAGAAGGCCAAAACCTGAGGCAACCAGGGGGTAGAGGACGCGCCGGTACCGGTAAGCCCCGTGGTCGAGCATCCCAGGCACTACTCGGCCCTCCAAGTCGGCGCCGATGGCGTAGAAGATCTGCCCGTCGTGACCCGGCCCGGGAGTGAGCGGGATCTCCCCGAGGTGTGACTCGACGAAGGGGCGAAGCGCGCTGGTCGCTCCCACCTGGAGGAGGCCGCTCACCCCGCCCATGGCCGCGGCCTGAGCGCCCAGCATCAGCCCGGCGGCAACGGCGCCGAGCACCGCCCATTTCCAGAAGGCGGCCCGGGGCTTCATCGGGTGTCAGTCTCGCATTCAGGTTCCACCTCAACCGGCATCGGCATCCTCCCGATGTAACCTGAACACCAGCTTGGAGACTGATTCGTTGACCGATTTGCGCATGAACGGGTTCGGAGGCTTCCGGGAGCTCGAGGGCAAGCACGCCGTGGTGCTGGGGGGAGCAGGTTTTCTCGGCTCTCACATCTGCACCTGGCTGATCTATTCCGGGGCTCGGGTCACCTGCCTGGACAACATGATCACGGGAAATGCATCCAACGTGGCGCATCTCATGGCCGACCGCCGTTTCCGGCTGATCGACTACGACGTCACCGACTACTTACACGTGGCGGGTGAGGTGGACTACGTGATGAACTTCGCCTCGCCGGCGTCGCCGGTCGACTATCTGCGCTGGCCGATCCACACCCTCAAGGTCGGGGCGTTCGGCACTCACAAGGGCCTAGGTCTCGCCCTGGACAAGGGTGCCACCTTCTTCCTGGCCTCCACCTCCGAGGTGTACGGCGACCCACTGGTCAACCCGCAGCCGGAGACCTACTGGGGCAACGTCAACCCGATCGGGCCCCGCGGTGTCTACGACGAGGCGAAGCGGTTCGCCGAGGCGCTGACCCTCGCCTACAACCGGGAACACGGCCTCGACACCCGCATCGTGAGGATCTTCAATACCTTTGGCCCGAGGATGAGGCCCAACGACGGGCGCGCCGTGCCGGCCTTCTTCAAGGCGGCCCTGGAGAACCGGCCGCTCCCGGTCCACGGGGACGGGTCGCAGACACGCTCCCTGTGCTACGTCGACGACGAGGTGGAGGGGATCCTCCGCCTCCTCCTCTCCACCGAGACGGAGCCGGTGAACATCGGCAATCCCGAGGAAGTGACCATCCTCGAGCTGGCCGAGACCATCCAGGACGTAGTGGGAAACCATCCGGGGATCGAGTTCCAGCCACGACCTACGGACGACCCCACGGTGCGACGCCCGGATACCTCCAAGGCCCTCGAGGTGCTGGGGTGGAAGTCACAGATCTCGCTGCGAGAGGGTCTGGAGCGCACCGTTCCGTGGTTCCGGGAGGTCCTCGGCTACTGACCTACCCTGACCCGAAGTCGTGGTCTGAGCTGGGGGAGTGGTGGCTGCTCGAACTGGCCTCTGACCCAGCCTACGAGAACGTCGTAACGCCGATGCTCATCGACCTGCTCCGTCCTGAGGCCGGCAAGAGCTATCTCGATCTGGGGTCGGGAGAAGGCCGCGTCATGCGAAAGGTCAAAGCGTTCGGCGCCAAAGTTCACGGCGTGGAGCTGAACTCGGGCCTGGCACAGCGATCGGGCGAGGTGGGGCCCACCGAGGTTGGGGAGCTTCCCGACCTCTCCGCATTCGATTCCGAAAGCTTCGACGGGGTCTATTGCGTGCTGGTGCTCGAGCACCTCTCAGACAGCGACCGGCTCTTCGCCGAGGGGGCGCGTGTGGTCGACCGCAATGGAGTCTTCGTTCTGGTGGCCAACCATCCCGCGTGGACGGCGCCCGGGTCCACCCCGATTACCGATTCGGAGGGTGAGATCCTCTGGCGCCCCGGCGCCTACTTCGGTGAAGGCACCACCGAGGAGCCAGCGGGACAAGGGAGGGTCGTATTCCATCATCGGTCTATGTCGGCTCTGCTCCGCAGTGCTGCTGCCTCCGGCTGGTGTCTCGAGAACATTGTGGAGGCTCCTCACCCTGATCTGGAAGACCAGTCAGGAATTCCCAGGCTTCTCGGTTGCAGGTGGCGACGGGAACCATGAAACCAAACGGAATCGACCTGCGGCTCGTAACAGTGGTGACACTCGCGGTTCTGGTCATCGCGGTCGGTGCTCGCGCCATCAGCACTGGACAGAGTCAACTCGTCCGCCTCGATGACTTCGAACGCCGAGCGGGTGTTGATGTCGGCCCGGAGAGTCCATGGTTTGCCGCGGGGCTGGGTGGAGATGCCGATATCTATGCGATCATCGCAGTCGATCCTGCGGGAGAGGGGCCAGGGAGAAGGATTTTCTCCCCGAGCTACCGGTATGCGAGGGCCGGTTATTCCTGGATCGCGTGGTCCCTAGCCGCTGGGCAGCCGGAGTGGGTTTTGTTTGGCCTTTCTTTGACAGGTGCCCTGGCATTAGCTGCCACGACAGTGATGGCCCTTCGACTCAGCGACGAACTGGGCTATCGCGCAATGCTTCTGCTGCTGAATCCCGCTCTCTATGTCGGCTTCCTCTACGACACGGCCGAGCCCCTGGCCATTGCATTGCTGACTCTGGCGTTCACCGGAGGGAGCTTTCTCGCAGTCCTGGCGCTCTCGATTGTGAGACCCTCGTATATGGCGGGTCTTGTTCCACTCGGGACAAGCTTCATAATCGGCCTAACTGCTGCAATCGGATTCAGGCTCTATTGGGTTGGCCATTTCGGCGACGCGCTCCTTGGAGGCTCGGGGACCTTCGCTCTGCCCTTCATTGGAGTTGCATCGACCCCGAGCGTCGCCGGTGTCCTAGTGGCCGCTGCCGGGCTCTACACCGTGGTTAGGGGTGGAACCCATCGGGACATCGGGTGGATTCTCGCCGGCCTGATGGTATGCAGCCT
>Ga0299913_10000832_pt1 | contig 20965 bp, 20 predicted proteins | sample RVTome_9_FD_201360 | JGI IMG/M metagenome (GOLD analysis project Ga0299913, IMG submission 201360) | Soil microbial communities from uranium-contaminated site in the Upper Colorado River Basin, Wyoming, United States - RVT155D38 (version 2) ... | reverse complement strand
TGCTCGTAAAAGAGGCCGAACCTCACGGGGTCACCACCAGGCGCACGGGATCTCCTTCCTTGTTCGCGAGCCTCTCGACACCGCGGGCCACGTCCTCGAGCGACATGACGTCGCTGATCGATGTCGAGAGATCCAGCCGGCCGTTCGCCAGAAGCGTCACGAGCTCGTCGAGGTGGCGCTTCGTGTAGCCGAGATGGCCGAGCAGGCGGTGGGCTTGGGTGCCGAAGATGAGTCCCGGCCCCAGCTCCACGCGATCCATCGACAGCCCGACCATCACCGCGCGCCCGCGCCGGCGCAGCGACCGGACCGACTCGTAGAGGACGGCGTTGGCACCGACGAGATCGACCGCGACGTCGAGGCCGCCACCGGTGAGCCGGGAGATCTCCAGCGGTACGTCGACCTCGGTGGGATCCAACGCGGCGTCCGCCCCCAGCTTCAGAGCGCGCTCGCGCGCGCTCGGCAACGGATCGATCGCGACGATCAACCCGGCGCCCATCAGGCGTGCCAGTTGCACCGCGTGGGTCCCGAGGCCTCCGATGCCCCACAGCCCGACGGACTCGCCGGGACGCAACATCGCGGTGTCGGTCAGCGCGGCGTAAGGAGTGGCGACCGCGTCGGCAAGGATCGCTGCGTGCTCGGGCGCGACCGAATCGGGCACCGGTGTCACCGTGCCGTACGGGACCGTCACGTACTCGGCCCACGCGCCGTCGTAATGGAATCCCATGAGCTGGAAGCTCTGACACTCGTCGATGCGGCCGCGCACACACATCGCGCACCGTCCACACGGCTTGCCCCCTGCGAGCGCGATGCGATCCCCGGCCTTCCAGCCCTCGACCTCGGAGCCGAGCTCCGCGATCGTGCCCGAGCTCTCGTGGCCCGGCGTCACCACCTCGATCAGCGGAGGGATCGAACCGTCGATCAGGTGCACGTCCGACAGGCAGATGCCGCACGCGTCGACCTTGACCAAAAGCTCGAGGGGGCCGGGCGCGGGGACCGGGACGTCGGTGACGACCAGAGACCTATCCGAGCCGGTGAACCGTGCCGCTCGCATCGTCGGGCTCATGCCGCCTCCCGCTGCGCCTCGGGCGTATCGCTCGGCGCCAGCCACAACAGCACCAGCCCGCCGGCGAGGAGATAGGCGACGACGAACCAGTGCCTATCCGGCGCGTCGCCCCAGACGATGTAGTAAGCGTGGGTCAGCGAGTGGAGCGACAACAGGACGCCCACGAACCTGATGATCCCCGCGTTGCCGACGGGATCGCGGAACGCGAGGAGCAACGCGAAGGCGACCGACAAGTCGTAAGCACCGAGCACACTCGTCCATCCCGAAGGAGGACCCCACGCGAGGATCTCTTCGATCGCGAGCTCGGGCACGAACCAGAACGAGAGCCCGACCACGAGATGGCCGAGCGCGGCGATCCCGAGGATCGCTCTCAACAGTTTCCCCCGCAGTGCCGGATCCACGTCCCGCTCCTTGTCGTCTTGGAAGGCGAGATGCTACTAACGCGACCGCTTCGCCGCCCACGAGAAGATGCCGCGCGCCATGGTGGACGGCTCGGCCGCGGCCCTGGCCTCGAAGATCTCGGCGTGCGTGGCTCGAACCTCGTCGTCTTTCGGTGCCGCGATCAGGGCCCATTCGACGAGACGCGCCGCGAGCCGCAGATCCCCTGTGTCTGCCAGCTCCTTGGCCCGTTTCGCCAGCGTCGCCGGGCTCCCCGCCAGGGCCGCGACCTCGGCGGCCACGGATCCTTCGCACGGGGGCTTGAGGGTCGCCGGGTCGCCGCCGTACCACCCTGCATACAGCCGCCAGATGTTGCGCACGACGAACTCCGGTTCGTCGTAGGTGGGGCGGAGGTAGGGCTTTGCGAGCAGATGCTCCGGGGCTCGCACGGTGTGGATGATCGCGTCGAGGCGCGCACCCGCGTTGATCATCCCGATCGTCTGCTCGACGAGAGACTCCAGCAGCTCCGCAGAGTCTTCGAGCGCGGCCCGGACCCGCTCGGCCCCCATGATCGGCAACCCGTGTCCCGGAAGCAGCACCTCGGCCTCCAGCTCGGCCATCGCGCGCAGCGCGTGGGCCCACTCGCGCGGGTAGCGCTGGGCCTTCTGGGGGTTGCCGGCGTTAGGCGATGCCCAGATGAAGAAGTCACCGCAGCACAGGATCTTCTCGTCCGGCATCCACACCCAGGTCGCGTCGTCGGTCTCACCCTTTCCGTGAGTGAGCGCGAAGGTGCGCTCTCCGACCACCACATCAAGCGCCTCCTCGTACGTCACGTCGGGATAGCGGTAGTCGGTGGGCCATACCAGGTCGTCCAGCAAGAACTGTCGCGCGTTGATCAAGGAGTTGTAGCTCGCCGTCAGTTCGTAGCGACGGAACCGCTCGGGCACCGCTGCATGCGCGATCACCTTCGTCTCCGGGCCGTCCTCGGCTTCGAACGCGGCGACACCGAAGACGTGGTCGATGTGACCATGCGTGTAGACGGCGGTGTGCAGCGGCGCGTCGGACCACGAGCGGACCTGGTCGTGGATCTGCTGCGCGAACATCGGGCTCCCGGTGTCGATCAGCACCAGCCCTTCGGGCGTCTCGACTGCCGTGACGTTCGCGAACGACGGTACGAAAGCGATGCGGGGTGCGACCTCGACGAGATCTCCCCAGAACGAGAACGGTTGTACCTCTTCGGGCGAGATCTCCCCGCGCCACAGTGCCTCGGAGAGAGACAGTGCGTCCCGCGTCATCGGTCTGCTCTCAGGCGGAGGCGAGGGAGCCGGTGAGGAAGACGGAGCGGAGCAGGTCATCACGACCGCGCAGCTCTTCGGCCGGCCCCGAGAACCGGATCTCACCTCGCTCGATGAAATAGGCGCGTGACGCGACGTCGAGCGCCAGGTCGACGTGCTGGTCGACCAGGATCACGGCGACCCCCGCCTCGTTGAACCGCCGGATGATCTCGAGGAGCTGCTCGACGACCTTCGGGGCGAGTCCGAGAGAGAGCTCGTCGACCAGTAGAACGCTCGGGTCCATCACGAACGACTTGGCGAGCGTCAGCATCTGCTGCTGCCCACCGGACATGCTGCCGGCGACCTGTTTGCGGCGGTCCTGGAGCTGCGGGAAGAACTCGAGGACCTTGTCGATCATTTCGTTGCGCCTGCGCTTGTCCTTGCCGTAGAGGAAGCCACCGATCTCGAGGTTCTCGTACACGGTCATGCCCGGGAACACACCACGACCCCCCGGCATCTGGACGATCCCCTTCTTGACGATCTCGGGGGGATTCAGGTCGAGCAGCGACTCACCGTCGAGAGTGACCCGGCCCTCGCTGGGGTTCAGGATCCCCGAGATGACGCGCAGGATCGTCGTCTTGCCGGCGCCGTTGGTGCCCAGCAACGCCACGATCTCCGAATCGCCGACTTCGAGATCGATGCCGAAGAGCACCTCGATCGGACCGTAGAAGGCGTGGATCTTCTCAAGCCGTAGCACGGCGCGTCCTTCCCAGATAGGACTCGAGCACCAGGTCGTTGCTTACGACATCGTTCGGCGTGCCCTCCGCGATAACTTTGCCGAAGTCGAGCGCGTAGATCCGCTCGGAGGTATTGAGCAACAGGCTCATGTCATGCTCGATCAGCAGGATCGAGCACGCGCGCTCGTCACGGATCTGCTTCAGGAGTGGGCCAAGGGCCTCGACCTCTTTCTGCTGGATCCCCGACGCCGGTTCGTCCAACAGGAGGATCTTCGGCTGCAGCGACAGGACCGATGCCAGCTCCAAGAAGCGAGTGGTTCCGTACGACAACTCGGTCGGATGAGCGTCGGCCCACGGCCGAAGGTTGACGACATCAAGGATCTCTTCGACCCGATCACGGGCGTCACGCTCGTCGCGTCGCCAGCCGGGCAACCTCAACATCGCTGCGAACGACCCGCTCGATAGGTGCCGGTGCTGCGCGACCAACAGGTTCTCGTAGACCGTGAGGTTGCGGAACAGCCGCACGTGTTGGAACGTCCGGCCCATTCCCGCCGCCACCCGCTCGTACGGCAACAGATGCGAGATCTCGTCGTCCTGGAAGAGGATGCGTCCCCACGCCGGCTTGAGGAACCCACTGAGGACGTTGAACAGTGTCGTCTTTCCCGCGCCGTTGGGGCCGAGCAGACCGACGATCTCACCTCGTTCGACCTCGATGTCCACCTCGTCGAGCGCGGCGATCCCACCGAAGTGGATGCTGACGTCGCGGGTCCTCAGAAGGCTCATGACAGGCTCAGGATCAGCCACGCGCCGCCGACGTTCACGACGAGGATGATCAGGATTATCGAGATCCCCAACACCGGTCGGGTACGAGTGAGATGGCCGAGGATCTTGCCCACCTGAACGAGGCCGCCGGGCCGGAACAGCAAGAACGCGATGAGGGTCAGCGCCGCGTAGATCCCGACGAAGGCGAAGAAGAACTCGAAGCCATTGAAGATCTGCTGCTGCACGACGAGCGCGATCGCACCGACGAACGCGCCAATCGCACGGTCCATCCCTCCGATCGCCACGAGCGTCACGAGCAGCAACGAGCTCGCTTCGGCGAACGGCGACTGGAACGCGTTGGGCGTCACGCTGATCAGCAGCTGCGCTAGGAACGCCCCGCCGAGACCCGCGATCATCCCGGACAGGACGAAGGCCACGAGCTTGGTCTTCGCGACGTTGATGCCGAGCGCTTGCGCCTCGAGCTCGTTGTCTCGCACCGCGAGCATCGCGCGGCCGATGCGCGAGGTACGGAGCCCCTCCACCATGAACAGCAAGACGAAGACGGCCCCGAGGCACAGGAGATAGAACGCGAGGTCGCCGCCGAAGTCGACGGGTCCTACGACCGGGCGATCGACGAAATGGCCGCTGTCACCACCGGTGATCGCCTCCCACGTGAAAAACGTCTCGCCGAGAGCGTTCGAGATCGTCAGCGTCGCGATCGCGAGATAGAGACCTTTCAACCGCACCGAAGTGACACCCACCACCAGCGCGAACGGAACCGTCGCGACCGCAGCGAACGGGATCGCGAGCCAGAAAGGCCAACCCCACGACGCCATCGCCACGCCGGTCGCCATCGCTCCGATGCCCGCGAAGGAATAGGGCATCAACGAGATGAGACCGGCGTAACCGGTGACCACGACGACGGAAAGCCCGAGGATCGCGTAGATGATCGCGTACTGGCCTATGAAATAGCCGAAGTCGCCGAACGGCACAGGCAGGATCGAGATAGCCGCGAGGCTGGCGATGCCGAATATCTGCGCGGAGGTCGGCCGGCGGATGCCACGCGTCGTCGTGGGAGGAGCGACCAGCTCCTCGGTCGGCGGAGCGGACCCCGTTGGGGTCTCGACGGCGATGTCGACGCTCATTCGAGGGCCTCGAGCTCCTGGCGCGTCGCGAAGAAGCGTTCGGTGCGCATCAACAACAGGATCAGGATCAGGATCGCGGCGATCGAGGCACGCAGGTCACTCCACGGTTTCGGAGCGAGGATCAATAGCTCGCGCGCCAACCCGAAGATGAAGCCACCCACCAACGCCATCGGCAGGTGAACGAGACCACCGACGAGCGCGGCTCCGAACGCGGGGATCAACAGGGTGCCGAACGGCGTGACGTCGAACGTCGTGATCAGTCCACCCTGCTCCCCCGCCGAATGCGGGAGCACGAGGAGAAGTGCCAGAGCGGCAAGAGCAGACCCGATCCCCCACGCGATCGAGGAGTACTTCACATCGTCGATCCCCGAGAGCATCGCGGCTTCCTTGTTCTGAGCCACCGCGCGCAACGCGCGCCCGGTGCGCGACAACCGGAACCACACGAGGAAGCCGAACGCGATCCCTATGGCGGTTACTGCGGTGATGATCTCGCTCGCGCGGATCGCGACCTGGCCGATGTGCACGTCTCCGGTAGGCAGCCATGGCCGCAATCTGGTGAACTGCTCGAACCCAAGGGCGAACTGGGCGAGCGACGAATAGAACTGGGCTAGCCCGATAGCGATGAGGATCACGATCACTTGTCGACCCCGTCCCACGCGCTTGAACACGAGCCGGTACGCGAGAACACCGGCAGAGGCGCCGAGCGCGAGACCCAGAGCCGCGCCGACCTGAGGTGGGACGCCGAGCGCGGTCACCATCACGTAAGTGACGACTCCCATGAGCCCGATAGCCCAGTGAGCGAAGTTGAGGACCCCGGTCGTCCGGTAGATCAGTACGAGACCCAGCGCGAGCAGCGCGAACACGGCGCCGGACGAGAGGCCGAAGATCGTCACCTCGGTGACCGGAGCCGCGTAGATCATGCTTTGACGAAGCTGCGGTAGAGCCAGTCGATCAGCCGGAACGGCTGCAGCGCGATCAGTCGTTTACCCCACGGGAAGCGCTGGATCCAGCGCGTGATCAACAGGAACCAGCCGATCAGTCCCACGGCCAGCACGCCTGCCACCGAGCCGACACCGGTCGCCTGCTCGTAGACGAGGATCTCGGACGTGGCCCCCGCCGCAACCGGCTCACCCGTCTCCGTCGAGGTCCCGAGCGCGACACCGCCCGACAGGCCCGGCCCCCCGACCGACACGCCGGACGACCCGACCGCCACACCGCTGTCGAAACCGACGTCGGAGCCGCTCGAGACCTCCGCACCGGGATCGATCTCCGGCGCGACGACCAGACCCTCTGCCGCCAGCTCACCGAACGAGCCGTAGAACTCCGCGCCGCCGAAGAACACGGCTTGCTCCTCATGGGCGACCATCAGCCCCGGGGCGACGATCCTCAGCTGTCCTCCATCCGAGCTGGCCTCGACCCACGGCGCCGCCACCCCTACAGAGAGCCCCGGCACCGAGACCACCTGTCCCGGTGGCAAGGTGACCGGCTGCCCACCGAGCTTCGCCCCCGACGCGGTCGAGATCACGGACCACCGCAGGCGCTGAGGCGTGCCGTCCGACGAGACCTTGACGATGGTCTCGATGGATTCGACCGTGAACGCGCCCTCCCCGTAGTTGAGATCTTCGACCTTGGCCGCCATCTCTCCGACAACCTGCGTGCCTTTCTCCTGCAGAGTGACGAGGCTGCGTCCTTTCTCCGCCGTCGCACCGAAAGTGCCCGGTGTAGGTGCCTGGAAAGCGCAGCCCCGCCGGAAGCATTCGGCCAGGTGCTCGGTGCGGATCGAATCGAACGACCGCGACATCGTGTGGACGTAGTCGTTCGCATCGTCCTTGTTCTCTTGCTCGGGCCAGCAGCGCTCCTCCCACGACCGCTTGTTGGGAGAGAACCCATCGGATTCCGTGTGCGACTCCGGCTCGCCACGCCCCGAAAGCTCTATGTACTGCTCGGACGCAAGCCCGGTCGCCTCCTCCACGGTTCCGCCGAGGTGGCTCGTCGATCCCAGCGCAAGGATCTCGTTCAACCGCACCGGGCTGGATTGCGGGGGCCGCGCTCCTCCGGTCTCGTCGCCGGCGCCTCCTTCGATCGGATCGACGTCATCGGGCGGCTCGACCTTCGGCAGCTTGCCGGTACGCCCGAGCTCGATCCCCTTCGGGCAGTTTGGCTTGTGGTTGTAACGACCCTCGTCGCACTCGTACGGGTCTTCCTCCGGGTCGCAGGTCGGAGGCAGGTTGCGCACGACGTCGCGGTGCAACGACGCCTTGTAGGAGAACGCACGCGCTTCCTTGATCGAGAACTGCAGGCTCTCCTGTGCTCGGACGGGAGTCCACACCATCGAGACCGCGACCGACAGCAGGGCGACGCCCGAACAAGCCAGATAGCGACGCATCTCAGTCGTCCGTGATGATCGAGTAGGGAACACCGAGCTCTCCGAGCGTCAGGAAGCGTTTGGTGTAATCGCGGAAGTAGTTGTTGTTGCCCGTGAACTGGATCAACCACACCGATTTCGCGCCGAAGTGATCCTGCGGAGTGATGTTGATGATGGGCCCGATCCCCGCGCTCCAGTTCTTGAGGCCGGCAAGCGTGCTGCGGAACGCCTCGCGCGACAGATTCGGTCCCGTCATCGTCAGCCATAGGCCTAAACCGCCGGAGATCGCGGCCGGGGCATACGTGAGGATGTCCTCGGGCTCGTTCGGGTAGTCGCGCGCTCGAGCATCCTGCAACGCCTTGACCGCCGGGTACTTGTCGGGGTCGGCGAACGGCACGCACGGCAGCGCCGCGCAATCCGTGTACATCCCCTCACACGCGCTGCCGCACAGGTCGGCAAGGCTCTCGATCCAGCACGATGTGCCCGTGCACGACCACACGACGTTGTTGTCTACGCCTCTCCAGCCCTGGCCGCGCGCTTCCATCGCACCGAACACGCCGTTGAGCGCGTCCAAGGCAATGACCGCGTCGGGGCTCGGGTTCGGCCCCCGGCCTTGGTAACAGGTACGGATTCGAGCGATCTCGCTGCGCATCCCGTTGGAGGCCTCTTGGGCTTTCTTGTACACGATGCAATCGTCGGGGATCGGCACGTCGAAGTGCTCGGCGATCGCCCGTACTACGCGAACGGTGGAGTTCTCCTGGGTCGGGTCGGCGAGGATCGCGAGTCGCTGGCGGTCGAGCTTGCGGATCAGATACCCGGCGTGGATGCCGGCGGCGACCTGCGGGTCCGTGCCCGGCGCGTAGTTCCACGGCGCGAGCTCGGGATAGGGCATCTCCGCGTAGTGGCACCACACGCCCGGGACGCCCTGCTGGTTCTGGTACTGCGACGCAGGACCCATGAGACTGGTCTGCAGATAACAGTCGCGAACGAGGAAGACGTTCTCGACGTCGATCAACCGGCGCATCCCCGCCAGAGCCTCTTCGGGAGTGTTGGCCTGGAGCGAGAAGATCTTCAGCTCGACGCGCCGGCCGAACACACCGGGGCGGTCCGGACATCCCCAGTTGAGATCCGCGTACGGACCGGGGATGTGGGTGGTCTTGTTGAGGTTCTCGACGGCGAGCTTCATCACGCGTGCGGTCTGTTCTCCGAGGGGGCGGAGCGCACCCGTCACCGGGATGATCGTGCCGAGCTTCAGCGTGTCTTCTGTGAATCCCTCCTCGGGATTCGAGTTCGTGGCGCAGTTGTTCTCACCGGCCGCCGCGGTGCCGACCGGTCCGGCGCCGCCCGAACCCGAGGCCGAGCCACCGGGGCCGAGGTCTACCCCCTTGGAGCCTTTCGTGGAGACGAGCGAGCCGCCCTCTTGCTCGCTCGACGCAACGAGCTCACCCTCCGCGGTCCGTCGCTCGACCAGTACCGCATGACCGTTACAAGCCGCGACGAAGAACGCCATTGCGATCGCAGCCGCGATGCCTCTGAGCCTCATCCCGGCACCCCCCTCCTAATGTCGATCTCTCGCAAAATCCCTGCCGTAACAGCCAAGAAGAGAAGGACGGAGCCCGCGAGCATCAGCCACGCACCCCATCCGTAACCGGAGTGAAAGGTGACGAAGTCGAGCTCCTCGCGGGCCGCGGTCGCGATGCGTGCGGCCTCCTCGTCGACCAGCGGAAGCTGCCACGCGACCAGAGCGATCACGCCCGCCGTATAAAGGATGGGAAGAACCTTCACGACCAGTAGCGACATCAGCCACGTCACCGCCGACGCGATCGCCAACGCGCCGAGGACCGCGATCGCCCACCCGGGCCAGCTCTCGTACCCCCACGTCGCAGCCACCTGCTCGGCCGTCAGCCCTTCGGCCTCCAGCTTCGTCGCGCGCATCCACTGCCCGAGGCCGCCGCCCAGCGCGAGCGCTCCGCCGAGAGCGGTCAACGACGGCGCGAGCTTGCGCGAGAAGGTGCGGTACGCGGTGGGAGAGTCGTCCGCCGAGCGAGAGCTTTCTGTGCCGGAGGCTTCGGCTTCGGGGGCCGCAACCGGGTCCTTCCGGCGACGGACGCGGCGGGTCGGTCTGAGCCTTCGGAGAAGGTCGCCTACGCCATGCCGCGTAACACTCGTATCGCCCATCAGCCCCCCGCTGCTCGGGTCGATTCGCGCCAGTTTGTACCATGCCGGCCTGTTTCTCATCTTTCGCCCAGGTCGAGGGAACTTCCTGCCGATGACGAGCACACCCGCCGAGCCGCCTGCCGAAGCCGCCCTGGACCGGGCCCGGTTCCGCCGTCTCTGCGCCGCAACCCTGGCTCATTTCACGGTGATGGGTATCTATCTCAGCTCGTTGCCCCTGTTCGTGACCGACGAGCTCGACGGGTCCCGGGCCGAGGTCGGTGTGGCGGTGGGGGCCTTCTTCGTCGCGGCCCTCGCCTTCCGCCCCTCGATCGGGAGGGGTGTCGACCGCTTCGGGCGCCGGCCCTTCCTCTTCGGCGCCCCGCTCGTGATGGTCGCGACCTCTCTGGGGCTGATCGTCGCCGGCTCGCTTGCCGCCGTGGTCGTCATCCGCTTCGTCCAAGGCCTGGCGGGGGCGGCCTTCTACACGGCCGCCGCGACGGTGGCCACCGACCTGGCCCCCGAGCACCGGCGCGCGGAAGTCATCACGCTCTTCTCCTTGTTCCTCTATGCCGGATTCGCGTTGGGGCCCGTCGTCGGCGAGCGGCTGGTGGACGAGAGCTTCACGCGGGTGTGGCTGGTGGCGGCGGTGACCGCGGGGGTGGCGACGGCCGCGACCCTCCTGGTCGGTGAGACGGGACCTCCCCGTGGCGGGCGTCCCGCGCGCCGGCTCACCTTGCATCCGGCCTCCGTCGGGCCCGGCATCGTGCTGCTGTGCGCGGCCGCGGGCTACTCCGCGATCACGTCCTTCTCTCCGCTGTACGCGCGCGCCATCGAGCTGTCCTCGTCCCAGGGCCTCTACGCGACCTTCGCCGTCTCGATCATGGGGGTGCGGATCGCGGCCCGGCGACTGTCCGACCGTTTCGGCCGAACGAGGGTGGCGGTTCCCGGGCTCATGTCTTCGGCCGTCGGCCTCGGCTTGCTTGCCATCATGGGTTCGGCGGCATCTGCGTATGCGGGAGTCGCGCTCTACGGCGCGGGATTCGCGCTCATCTTCCCGTCGTTGATGGCCCTTACGGTCGATCGCACGAGCGAAGCCGAGCGCGGCGAGGCGCTGGGTTCCTTCACGGCGTTCTTCGACATGGGAGCAGGAATCGGGAGCTACGCGGTCGGATGGGTGGCGAATGCCTACGGGTTCTCTTGGGGTTTCGCATTTCCGGCGGTCCTGGGCGGGATCGGCGCGCTGATGGCGCTGCGGCTCGGGCATGAGCGGCCCACGACGGCTACGCTGTAGCGGCCGATGTATTCGAAAGTCGTGGTGGGCACCGACGGTTCGGAATCGGCGACGCGCGCTGTCGCGCGGGCCGTGGAGCTCGCGAGGTCGGTGGGGGCCGAGCTCATCGTCGTCCACGCGCACGCGGACACATCGGTTGGTTACGGACTTTCCTCTGAGGAGTCACCCCCGGTCGATCGCGGCAAGGGCATCCTCGACGAGGCCGAGAGCCGGCATGCGGCAGACATCGCCGTGCGCACGATCCTGCGGAAAGGGGACGCAGCCGAATCACTTCTCGACGTCGCCGAAGAAGAGGCGGCCGACCTGATCATCGTCGGCAACAGGGGCATGACCGGGGCACGCCGGTTCCTCGGGAGTGTGCCGAACCGCGTGTCGCACCACGCTACCTGCGACGTGTTGGTGGTGCACACGACCTAAGAAGATCCGCCACGGTAGAACGCCGCGGCGAAATAGGATCGCTCGATGACCTCCACCCACCGAGCAGGAGCGCGCTTCTCGGGGATCGACGACGTACAGAAGCGCCTGGCGACGACGGGCTATCTCTCGGATGAGGCGATCGCGACGGTCGTGCACTTGGCCGATCGACTCAACAAACCCTTACTGGTCGAAGGCCCCGCCGGCGTCGGCAAGACCGAGCTTGCAAAAGCGATATCCCGAACACTGGACTACGAGCTCATCCGTCTGCAGTGCTACGAAGGCGTCGACGAGACGAAAGCTCTCTACGAGTGGAACTACAAGAAGCAGCTCCTGAGGATCCAGGCGGACCAAGGGAGCAGTTGGGACGTGCTTTCGGAGGACATCTTCTCGGAGCCCTTCTTGTTGGAACGTCCCGTGCTGAAAGCCATCCGATCGAAGCAACCCTGTGTGTTGCTGATAGACGAGATCGACAAGCTCGACTTCGAAGCCGAGGCGCTGTTGTTGGAGGTACTTTCCGACTGGCAGGTGACGATCCCCGAGATGGGCACGCTTGTCGCCCAGGAGCTGCCTTTCGTGGTTCTCACCTCGAACAACGAGCGCGAGCTCTCCGAAGCCCTGAAACGCCGCTGTCTCTACCTCTATCTCGACTATCCGAGCACCGAGCGAGAGAAGCAGATCGTGCTGCAACGGGTGCCCGGCATCACAGAGACGCTCGCCGAGCAGGTGGTGAGGGTCGTTAAGAGCATCCGCGATCTCGAGCTCAAGAAAGCACCGTCGATAGCGGAGACGCTCGACTGGGCCTCGACGCTCCTCCATCTCAGCATCACCACGCTCGACGAGGAAGCGATCCGGCGCACGATGCCCGTGCTTCTCAAGTTCCAGACCGACCTCGAGAAGGCCAGAGAACACCTCAAGATCAAGGGGTCCTGATGCTCGAGCGCGTGCTCGAGTTCTCCGAGGCGCTGCGCGACGCGGGTATCCCGGTGGCGGTGAGTGAGTCGATCGACGCGCTCCGCACGCTGGATCACATCGGCCTGGAGGACCAGGCCGCCGTTCGCGCGGCCTTCGCCGCGACGATGATCAAGTCCGGCCCCCAACGGACCGCCTTCGACACGCTCTTCGATCTCTATTTCGGGACCGGGCGGGGGCCGGAGGCGGTCGCGATGCGCGACAAGCTCGACGGAGTCTCCACGACGCAGGAGCTCCTGGCCGAGCTCGAGGACTACCTGACCGGCGGCGAACCGGCGGGGATGTCCGATACCGCGCGGCGGGCCGTCGCAGAGCTCGGACTCTTGGGATCGTCATCGCGAGAGTGGTACTCGAACTACCAGGTGCTGCGCGCGCTGGATCTCACCGGGCTGCTCGCTCGCCTCGTCGCCGAGATCCCCGACGATCTCTCGCCGACCGAGCAGCAACTGCGACGCGATCAGATCGACCGACGTGCGCGCGAGTTTAGGGACGCGGTCCTACGCGAGACACGCAGGCGTGTCGCCGAGCATCGCGGCCCCAAGGCCGTGGCGACCTATGCCGTGAAGCCATTGCCCGAAGACCTGAACTTCCTCAGCGCCACCGCGGACATGGCAGAGCTCCGCAGGGCGGTGCGTCCGCTCGCGCGGAAGCTCGCTACGAGGATCGCGATGAAGCGTCGCCGGGCGACGCGCGGGCACGTGGATCTCCGCCGCACCGTCCGTCACTCATTGTCGACGGGAGGAGTCCCGATGGAGCCGGTGCTGCGCCACCGGGCTCCCCATCGCCCCGAGCTGTTCGTCCTGTGCGACGTTTCGAGCTCGGTCTCCCGCTTCGCGCGGTTCGCCTTGATGCTGACCCATGCGCTCTCGGCCCAGTTCACGCGGGTTCGATCGTTCGCCTTCGTCGACTCGATCGACGAGGTCACTCGGTTCTTCGAGCACGAGGACTTCGTCGCGGCGATCGAAAGGATGAACGACGAAGCCGATGTCGTCTCCGACGACGGTCACTCCGATTACGGCACGGTGCTCGAAGAATTCCTCGAGGCCTTCGGCAGCAACGTGGGACCCAAGACCACACTGCTGATCCTCGGCGATGCCCGGACGAACTACCGGGCGCGCAAGGCGTGGGCTCTCAGAGAGCTCACGAACAAGGCGCGCCACACCTACTGGCTCAATCCCGAGCCCCTCTACGACTGGGACACCGGCGATTCCGCCGCGTCGGAGTACGCGGCTTTCGTCGACGAAATGGCCGAGGTACGCAACCTGCGCCAACTCGAGGACTTCATCGCCACCCGTCTCTAGCTTGCGCCCCAAGGGGCCCTCCCCTAGCCGCGTGGTGCGCGTAACCTCGAGGGGATGAGCCAGCAGCGCGAGATCCCCGTCCCCGAGCTCGAGGCCCTCGTGGCCGGTTTCGTCGACGACCTCCCCGAGCCAGACGCCGAGCTCGCGCGCGAGATTGTCATGACCGCTCTCAAGTTGGCACGCGAACAGGTGAGCCGCCTCGACCGCAAGATCGTGAACACCGCACTCAAGGAGATGCGCCACGCCTTCCGCGTGTTCGCGCCCTACAAGGGCGTCCGCAAGGTCACGATCTTCGGATCCGCGAGAACCGAGAAGGGTGATCCCGCGTATGTCGCCACGCGGGACTTCTCCAGGGCCATATCGGAACGCGGGTGGATGGTGATCACGGGAGCCGGGCCCGGGATCATGGAGGCCGGTCACGAGGGGGCCGGGGACAAGCTCTCGTTCGGGGTCAACATCCGCTTGCCCTTCGAGGCCAAACCGAACCCCGTGATCGAGGGGGACTCCAAGCTCATCAACTTCAAGTACTTCTTCACACGCAAGCTGACGTTCATGAAAGAAGCCGACGCTTTCGTCCTGGTCCCGGGTGGCTTCGGCACGATGGACGAGACCTTCGAGCTCCTCACGCTGGTTCAGACGGGAAAGGCCGATCTCCAACCGATCGTGTTACTGGACCCACCCGGCGGTGACTACTGGAAGAACTTCGACCGATTCCTGCGCGGCGAGCTACTCGAGTCCGGATTCATAGAAGAGGACGACCTGAGTCTCTACCGGATAGTCGAATCGGTGGACGAAGCGGTGCGCGAGATCGAGACTTTCTATCGCGTGTTCCACTCCCAACGCATGGTCGGCAACAAGCTGATCCTGCGCCTGAACCTGATGCCGGACGAGGCCACTCTCGGGGAGCTGTCGCAGGAGTTCGCGGACATCTTGAAGGGGCCGATCCAAGCGGTCGAGGCGTCGCGGGCGGAGATCCGCGATGAGGACGTGCCCGGGCTCCCCCGTATCGCGCTGTCCTTCGACCGACAGCACATCGGCAGACTGCGCCAGCTCGTCGACCGGCTGAACGAGCTGGGCCCGGCTCCCGACCGCCCCATAGCCCAAAAGGGCATCCCCAGGGAGCTCTAGGGAACTTCAGTGCCGCGGCCGGCGTTAGCGTGGACGAGAGCACCGGATAAGAAGGGGGACCTGTGGCGACCGCAACCTTCGGAGCAGGTTGTTTCTGGGGAGTCGAAGCCGAATTCCGCAAGCTCGAAGGAGTGACCCAGACAACCGTGGGCTACCTCGGCGGGACCCTCCAGAACCCCACTTACGAGCAGGTTTGCACGGACAAGACCGGGCACGCCGAGGTGGTCGAGGTGACCTACGACCCCGATCGGATCTCATACGACGAGCTACTCGAGACCTTCTGGGACGTCCACGACCCAACCCAGCTCAACCGGCAAGGTCCCGACTTCGGAACGCAATATCGCTCGGCGATCTTCTTCCATACACCGGATGAGGAGATCGCTGCGCAGCGATCCAAGGCCCAAGCCCAGACCCGTATCCCGGGCGAGATCGTTACCGAGATAACACCCGCGTCGACGTTCTATCCCGCGGAGGACTATCACCAGCGCTACCTGGAGAAGCGTGGTCTCGCGAGCTGCACTGTCACTCTGCGTGAAAAGGTCAAGTAGGGCGGGCGCTCGGCCCGGACCTCGGCTCCGCGTCGGGATGGAAGCGCGGGGGCTCGACGTGCATCGTGCCGCGCGCTACCTCGCGCAAGATCAGGGGAGCCGGCGTGACATCGAGCTCGTCGGGATCGGCGGGCAGCGGAACGGTCAGCTCTAGCACTCCACCCTCCCAGCGCACCGGCCTCGCCCCGAGCTCGTGCAGCAACCCCATCATCGGCTGGTTCTCACCGAGGGTCCATGCACGGAAGGCGCGCACGCCGTTGTCGATCGCGGAGCGGGCCAGCAACCACAGCAACGTTCGGCCGATGCCCTGATGGTGGTAGGCATCGACAACCGTGACCGCGGCTTCCGCGACGTCGGGTTCGTCTCCGATCCGAACGTAGCGACCGACCCCCACTCCCAGGGCGTCGGGATCGTTCGGTAGCACGGCAACCCACGCGACGTGATCGTGTCCGTCTACCTCGGTCAGATACCGAAGCTGTTTCTCAGACAAGTGGTCGAGGTGCCGGAAGAATCGTCGATAACGCGACTCGGGAGAAAGCTCCTGGAGCCCGCGCTGCAGCATCTGTTTGTCGGACGGCTCGATCGGCCGGAACAGGACCCGGGTGCCGTCTGCCAGCGTTGACTCGAGCATCAGATCGCCAGAGCGTAATCTGCCGTTGGCCGGATCTCTCCCGATCGTGGTGTGTGGCCTATGTCTTGTGGTCCTCGGCCGTGACGTCCGGAAGGAACACTCGGAACACCGATCCGCCCCCAGGCCGGTCTTCGACCCATGCTCGCCCACCGTGTAGCTCCGCGAACCTCGACACCAGGAAGAGGCCGAGTCCCGTCCCCACGGCGAGGCCGTTGCCCGCGCGCTTGAATGCTTCGAATATCAGGACCTTCTTCTCGTCGGGTACCCCCGGGCCTGAGTCCTCGACCGAGATCTCGGCGCCCCCCGTCCCCCGTGCGAGATGCACCCATACCTCAGCCGACGAGGGCGTGTGGCGGACGGCATTGAGCACGAGGTTCTCGATCACCCGCTCAACGAGGACCTCGTCGACCCACGCGAGCACGTGGCTCCGATCGACGTGTATCTCGCGCTCGACATCGAGGCCGTGGACCACACGCAATGCGAGATCGCTGAGGTCGACCTGGACCAGCGACGCATGGACGTCGCCACGCTCGAGGCGATCGAGATCGAGCAGGTTCGCCAGCATCCGGGTCATGCGATCCGCGTTACCTCCGATGCGCTCGATGACCTCGCGCACCTCCCCTTCCGAGAAGTCACCGAGTCGCTGGAGCAAGACCTCTGCGAAGCCCGAGATCGTGGCCAGAGGTGCTCGCAGGTCGTGTGCGACGGCGGAGATGAACGTGTTCTTGGTTGCGTCGAGCTCGCGCAGTCGTTCAGCTGCTTGCCGTTCCCTGTCGTATGCCTCCTCGAGAGCGGCTTCCGCCAGGACCGCCTCGGTCACATCCTGAACGGTGCCTACCAGCCGGACCGGCTTGTCTTTCTCGAATTGCACGATCCCCCAGCCGCGTAGCGTCCGTGCCCTGCCGTCCGGATGCAGTACGCGGTACTGGAGGACCGGAAGCTCCTCCTCCGAACCGGACTCGAGGGCCGTCCTGATGTTGTTCTCGATCACCTTGCGGTCATCGGGATCGATCCGCTCGACGGCTCTCTCGAATGTGAGCTCGGAATGCTCCGGCTCGTAGCCGTAGATGCGGTACATCTCCTCCGACCACAGGACCTTGCCCGTCGCGAGGTCGTATTTCCAGCTACCGATGTGCGCGAGCTGTTGCGCCTCCTGCAGATGACCATAGGAGATTCCCGCGCGGGCCTCGGCCACATCGCGCTCGGCGAGCGTGGCCGCGATCATGAGGACCGAGAGACCGACGACCGCGAGTGACGCCTGCAGGATCTGGACGCTCTGCGTGGGTGTCGCCCCACCGATCGGGACGGATCCGTGCACCGTCCCCCACGTAGCGATCGCGCCGACTACCAGCACGGCCGTCACGGCTCCCACCTGGCGGAACCGAAGAGCTGCCCAAACGAGTAGCGGGAAGACGAGGTAGGGGTATCTCCAATTTCCCCCAATGAAGATCGCGACGCTGACTCCGACAAGGGCGCCCAGTAACAACACCCCTTCGGGGATCGAGTGGAGACCTTGCCCACTGCGCTTGAGGTCAATCCACACGAGGATCGGGGGAGCAACCAGCAGAGCCCCGAACGCATCGCCGAACCACCACAGCAACCACTCGCTACCGAACTCTTCCACTACGACGATGTCTGCGATCGCCAGCGTCGTCACACCGACGGTTGCACTGATGGTGGTTGCGATCGTCCCTGCGAGAACGACGAAAACGAGGACGTCGCGGGCCCGGGCAAGTCCTATCGAGAAGTCGAACCTACGGAGCAAGAACGTGGCTCCGACCGCTTCGAGGGTGTTACCGATGCAGATGGCGGCAGCAACCCCCACGGATACATCGCTGGTCACGTTCGCTACGAAGGCACCTGCTGCCACGCCGGGCCACAGGCGCGCGCCGAACGCGACGAGAGCCGCGATCGCGATACCGGTCGGAGCCCAGACTGGAGTGATCACACCATGAGCGACCGGTTGCTCGATGCCGAACTTCGCCGCGGCTACATAGATCCCGGCAAGGACGGCGATCGCGAGCACATACTTGATCCGAGTCACGCACCCCCCGATTCTCGGCGCAGATAGCTTAGGTACCCACCCCCATCCGTGTCACGCGCCGATGCGCTCACATTTCCATCCCTATGGGACAAGGCGGTCACGAAAATCCCACGGGGATCACCGAGCCGGTGAGCGATTTCCGTGGAACCCGCACTTTGTCCGGTCCGCGTCTATGTTTTCTGGCGTGGTTCGGTCCGGATCGGAAACCGCAGTCGTCGACGACCTGCGCGCGCTGGTTGGCGATCGGGTGAGCACCGCCGATGCCGTTCTGGACCAACACGGCCGCGACGAGTCGTCGCTTCCCCCGGCACAACCGGATGCCGTGGTCTTCCCGCGAACGACAGAAGAGGTAGCGCGCATAGTGGAGGTCTGCGCGCGCAACCGGGTTCCCATAGTGCCCTTCGGTGCCGGCACGTCGCTCGAAGGACATGTCTTGGCCACGGCGGGTGGCATCTGCCTCGACATGACCCAGATGGATCGGATAGTGCGCGTGTCCGTGCCCGATCTGGACGTGACCGTGCAAGCCGGAGTGACCCGCAAGGCTCTGGACGAGCGACTCCGCCGCGAGGGCCTCTTCTTCCCCGTGGATCCCGGCGCGGACGCGACGTTAGGCGGGATGGCCTCGACGGGAGCATCCGGAACCACGACGGTTCGCTACGGGGCGATGCGCGACAACGTTCTGGGGCTCCAAGTGGTGCTGGCCGACGGCCGGGTCGTGCAGACCGCGCGGCGAGCGCGAAAGAGCTCCGCCGGTTACGACCTCACCCGGCTGTTCGTCGGTTCTGAAGGAACCCTAGGCGTGATCACGGAGGTCACGCTACGCATCTACGGCGTCCCCGACACGATCGGGGGAGCCGTCTGCAGTTTCCCCACGATCGACGCCGCGGTACGCGCCGTAATAACTACCCTTCAGTTAGGGATACCCGTCGCACGGATCGAGTTCCTCGACGAGCGCGCCATAGAGGCGCTGAATGCCCACGCGGGACTCGACCTGGCCCCGTCGCCGATGCTGTTCCTCGAGGTCCACGGTTCCACCGACGGTGTCACCGAACAGATGACAGAGGTCGGAGAGATCGTCACGGAGTTCGGTGCGACCGATTACCGCTCGGCGATCGATCCCGAGGAGCGGTCACGACTGTGGAGGGCGCGCCACGATGCCTTCTACGCGTCGCTCGCGTTGCGACCCGGGTCGAAGGCGATCACGACCGACGTCTGCGTGCCGATTTCGCGACTGGCGGAATGCATCGTGGCAACGCGCCGCGACATCGAGGAACACGGTCTCGTGACGACGATGGTCGGTCACGTCGGGGACGGCAACTTCCACGTGATGGTCCTGATCGATCCGGATTCGGCCGCAGAGCTGGCCGCGGCCGAGGCATTCAACGCCCGGTTGGTCGAACGAGCTCTGGAGATGGACGGGACGTGCACCGGCGAGCATGGGATCGGACTACGGAAGATGCCCTACCTGGCGAAAGAGCTGCCCGAAGGCATCGAGGTCATGCGGCAGCTGAAGCGCACGCTCGACCCCCACGACATTATGAATCCCGGCAAGATGCTCGGCCTCGAGCCTGATCCCAGCTCGGCTATAGGTAGTTAGCCGGTCAGCGCGGCTACCAGCCGGCGCGCAGCTCCACCCAGCGCGTACTCGTTCGCGAACGCGGTGAGATCTTCGTCCGCAATGGTTAGCGGTCTGCTGAGATCCGCCTCCGGGATCGGGAGGTCTGTCGGGATCGTGACGACCTTTACCGCGCGCCGGACGTAGTCGAGGTCGCGCCGAACCTTGCCGAGTGCGGTCCCCTGTTCGCCGTCTTCGATCGCCTTCAACACGCCGTCGAGAGAGCCGTATCGAGAGATAAGCGCGCTCGCCAGCTTCTCTCCGATGCCTCGCACGCCCGGTAGTCCGTCGGAGGGGTCGCCGCGTAGGATCGCGAAGTCACGATAGGCATGCCCCGGGATGCCGTACTTCTCTGCGATGAAGGTCTCCGTAACGACATCCAACTGGCTGACCCCGCGGCGCGGATAGAGCACGTAGATGTCCGGGTCCCGGACCAGCTGGAACAGGTCGCGATCTCCCGACACGATGGCCACGCGCTTCGGTGCACGCTGGGCCAGCGTCCCGATCACGTCCTCGGCTTCGTATCCGGGATGACCGACGATGGGGATGCCGCAGCGCCGGAGGATCTCCAGAAGAGGAACCATCTGAGGCTCGAGCACATCCTCTGCGGCTTCCTGCGCGCTTCCAGGTTCCGCGCGACTGCTCTTGTAGGAGGCGATCTCCGCAACGCGCCATTCCGGTCTCCAGTCGTCGTCGGCCGCGCAACAGATGAAGTCGGGATCGTGGTCCGAAACGAGGCGCGCGAGCATGTCGAGAAAGCCGTAAGCGGCGTTCATGGCGGTCCCGTCACGCCCTCGGATGGTGTCCGGAACGGCGAACAGTGCCCGGTAGATCAGGCTGGCAGCGTCTACGAGGAGCGTCAGATCCTGTGCCACGTCCGGCAGGCTAGCGTGGCACACTCCCCGGATGGTCCCTCGGATCCCACCCACGACCGCCGCCGACCGCGACGAGCGTGCCGAAGAACTGCTGGCCGGCATGATGCGCCGGCCCGACGGGACGGACATGAATCTCTTCGCTACGTTGGCCCACCACCCCAAGCTGTTGAAGAGATGGGCAGCATTCGGAGCGACGCTACTGTTCGGCGGCTCGCTGCCTCCGCGTGACCGCGAGCTTCTGATCCTTCGCACCGCGTGGCTGTGC
>Ga0299913_10000830_pt1 | contig 20969 bp, 19 predicted proteins | sample RVTome_9_FD_201360 | JGI IMG/M metagenome (GOLD analysis project Ga0299913, IMG submission 201360) | Soil microbial communities from uranium-contaminated site in the Upper Colorado River Basin, Wyoming, United States - RVT155D38 (version 2) ... | reverse complement strand
ACTGCCGTAACAAGCTGTGGAATCAGGTCGTGGCGTCGCTGCAGTTGTACGTCGATATCGCTCCAGGCACCGTCGACGCGATTTCGATCCCGGACCAGCCGGTTGTACAAAACGGCGACGGCCGAGGCTATTGCCAGCAATGCCGCTGCGAGCCAGATCATCGCCGCAATGCCGTCAAGCCCCGGCCGGCTGCAAGACGACAGCGTCACCGATGGCGACCGGCCCTCCCGCCAGCACCGTGCAGCTGACACCACCCCGCCACGCCGGCCGCAGGGCATCGGTGAGGCCCGGGCATTGCTCGTCCATGCGGGAACAGGGATCGACTTCTCCGGTGACCAGCAGTCGCACGGCGCCGATATGGAAGACGGCGCCGACCGTGTTCGCCAGATCGATTCCTTCCACGAGAAGATTGGCGCGGCGGGTGGTCCAGGGAATCTCCGTGCCGACTTCCGCGCAAGCGTCCTGCCATGCCGCGACCGAGATCACCGTGACCTGCCGCGGTCCCGGCTTGCCGCGTGAGTCCTCGGCCACGCCTGACCCGGTACGGATTTCGGCACGCGTCAGGTTCTCCATTGGCGCGCGTTTTCTGTCGCGACGCGCGATGCCGGCGAGTTTTCCCATATGCCCCTTTCCGTTCCGCTTTATCGGGTCGCGGCATTGTACCGGAAACCCGCAAAAAGACCGCCAAGCGGCGCCTGCGCCATACCGGACCGACAGGTTTGCCTGGCTAGTCCGCGCGCGGTCCCGTCAGGATGGGCCAGTAAATGCGACTGTAGATCGCGAAAGCTGTGATCCAGCCTGCCGCGGACAAGTCGATCAGGGTGAGGTAAGCCCCTCCGCTCAAAGGGCTCAATACTCGGATGGCGACCGCCACGGTGATGACGACGTAGGCTATAACCGTCATGCGTGACGCATGCAAGGGCCGGCCTGTATGTCCCAGCGGCACGCGCGTGATCATCGCCAGAATCATGCTGCCGATGGCGCCCATGGTCAACGCGTGCAGCGCGGCTGTCGGCGGAAAGAACCAGCCGAGTGCCGTAAGCGCCGTCAGCACGTATCCGACCGGCAGCCAGGCGTACGCAACGTGCAGCATGAATAGAAGCGGCTCGGGTCGCGTCGCCAGTCCGCGCCATTGGCTCAGCCGAACGGCGTGCAGAATCGCAGCCGACGACGCGAGAACTACTGTTACGGAATTCAGGGGCGCAATGCTTGCTGCCAGGCCAGCCAGTACGGTTGCTGTGATGGTCAGCCGGTCCACCGCCTTGTTGTTGGCGGGGACGCGGTCGAGACGCCGGCCCCGTAGCCAATTTGCAGTGAAGTTCGGCAGGACACGTCCTCCGATAACGGTGATGAGCAGCAACACGACGTGCATCATGACGTAAAGCGCCGTCCGATCGGCATTCGGCAAACGTCCGGATGCGCCCAGGTGATACAGGAGATTCAAAATCGCCAGCATCGCGGTTATGGCGACGACCGGATAAGTGCGTCGATTCCCGGCGGCAACGGCCTCCTGCAGAACAAACAGGAATAGCAGCAGCGGGAACGCGAGATCGACTGGCGCGACCAGCCACGCAGGCAAAGCGCCGGAAGCGGCCATTGCGATCCGTCCCGCGAGCCACGCTATGACGAGCCAGGCGAGCGCCCTCCCTTTGAGCGGCGGGCGGGCGGTCCAGCTGGGAATCGCGGTGAGCAGGAACCCTGCAATCGTCGCCATCGCGAAGCCCACCAGCATTTCGTGCGCATGCCACAACGTGGAATTCTTCGGTCCGGAGGGCCAGCCACCATGCAGCATCAGGATCCACAGCAACATCGCGGCAACCGCGAACAGACCGTTCAACAGGAAGAACGGCCTGAACCCGTAGCTGAAGAAGATTTGTCGGCGCCCGGACATCAGCGGGGCAGCGTACGTGCGTCTGTTCGAAAATGCACTACCGCTATCAGCAACCCGACATGCACGCGACTACGACCATCATTTGTCGAACTCGCCGAGCCGGCGCGCGATCACCTGCGCCGGGCCGAGCAAAACTGATCGCCTTTCCGGGATAATGGCCACTCACTTGAAGCAAACGATGGGAGAAGCAGATGCCAACGGCAACCGCAAGACACATTCTGGTCGAGACGAAAGAGCAGGCACAGGAACTGAAAGAACGGATAGAGGACGGTGCCGATTTTGCCGCTTTGGCAAGGGAACATTCATCCTGTCCGTCAGGGCAGAAAGGTGGAGACTTCGGCGAGTTCGGACCGGGCATGATGGTCAGGGAATTCGACGCCGTCGTGTTCAGTGCCGACGTGAACTCGGTACAGGGACCGGTGAAGACCCAATTCGGCTACCACCTTCTCGAGGTCACCAGTCGCACAGACTAGCGCCTGTTGACAATTACCCATCGCCGCAGCGGCGGCCATTTTTTCGCACGGCAAGGGCGTGGCGAGCGCGGCGTAGCACCGCTTAGTGGGAACCTCTGCCTTGTGCACGGGTTCCCACGCGCGCTAATTCCAACAACCGGCCGGTGTGCGCAACCCATTCGGATTGGCAGCACTGACAGTTAGCACCAGTGTGCAAGTCACACCGCCATTTTTGTCGTTAGCCTGATCCCCTACCCCTGTTGCCGTAACCGTATATCCTGTCGCGCTTGCATTGCTCAAAGTGATCGAGTAGCGACCTTCCGTGCTTGTAACCGGCGCCTGGATTGTCGATGCTGCTGCATTGGCACCGCATACATTGGCAGCCCCGGCCAGGTTCTGCGCATAGAAGCGGCAACTCGACCTTAGTTTTTCCTGCGCTAGCTGGACGGTGGTCAGGGCGGCCGCTCCGTCTGCGCGTCGCGCCTTGCGGATCGAATTCTGGTAAGAGGGATATGCGATCGACGCCAATATCGCGACGATCACAACCACTATCATCAGCTCGATCAGCGTCATTCCTTTTGCTTTGTCTCGCTCAATTTTCATCTCGAAAAGCCTCGTGCCTGTTTATTGCAATGGACATTTGGACACACTCCTTGCCACTACAATATCTTTGCTATAGGGGCTGTTCTCGACGGTATAGCCGAGGAACGAAAATACACCGGCAGTCGCGCCACAAACATATTCGTTGCTTGTAACGGTTATCGTGCCATCCCAATCGGTGCCACTGTACGGCGTGAGGCACGAATAGCCCGTATCATTCACAACCTTACAGACACCCTGGTACCCGGTGTGGAGATCGGTGATGGTCATCGACGAGATTGTTGCAGTTTTGCTTTCCCAGTTTATTGCGCCCTGGATTGTCACAGTTGTTGAACTGATGCACCCGAAATCGTGTGACTGGTTCGATGTTACGGCGGAGAAAGGGGCAGTACTTGATGGACAATAGATATACTTCGAATTGGGCCGTAGCTCAACAAAGCCCGTCCAGCCACTGCCCCAGTCATATACATTACAGGAGTACGTCGCCTGATACCCGTCTGTTGTCGAGGCAAAAGGACTCACCCACTCGCAATTGCCAGGACCGTCCGACGTGAGCACTTTGAATTCAGCCAAATCAACTGTATCCGCCGATAAGATGGAAATCGTACCTGTGACCTGGTGATTACGCACCGGCGGGCCGGTAGGGTCAAAAGGACAAAATACATTGGCGTCATACTGGGCGGTATCGTAGAGGTCCAAATAGTCTGGAACAGAATCTCCATCGTCGTCGGCGTTGAGACAGAAGAAATCTGTCGGCACGCCCTCAAAAAGCATTCCACTCGATGAATCGCTACGAGTCATCGGCTCGTTGGGGCCCACACAGTTAATGCCTTCAGTTTTTGCCGGCGCTAATTCGGTGAACACAAAATCATGACCGGTAAGGCTGATCGCGTCCTTGATGCCCTGAGTGGCATACACGGTGTTGCCACCCTGCACCTTATGAACCATTCCCCTGTAGGCGCGTCGCAATGCGATAACGGGATCCTTCCACGCATCCGACGTGGTTGGATCCCCCTGACATACTTTGTCTCGTTGCTCGAGGCCCGTAGCGGTGACAAAGCCGATGTTACCGTGCCACCCGCCACCCAGATAGCAGGTGTAGTTGTAATAAAGGTAATCGCCATTGGCTGTCGCCGGCGGTGTCGTCAGCGTACCTGTGGGCACCCACCGCTCGCAATGAGCGGCGTCGGCGGCGATCACGTGGATGTCCACCGGCCTCTGAGACGTATTCGCGGTATCGACATAAACGGTACCGGAAATCGTGACAAAATCCTTGCACGACCCGTCGATCGTCGAACAGGCGTCGCGCAAGCTCAGCAAAATCTTGTCGTTCTGATCCACCAGGAAAAGGTTCTCGTTGTACTTATAGAGGCTCAGACCATCTGGACCGGGGCTGCTGACGCGTGTCACATCAGTTGTTGGATAATCGGCAAGGTTGCCGTCTCCGATCTCGGCACGCCCGGAGGGCGAGGAAACTAATGGATCGTTCAGCTCGGCGAGCTGATCCGCGCCAGCGCGTGGGGAGATCCACGCGATTTCCGTGGTCAGCATGACCGATTGGGTTTCGTTCGCGCGGTCCGGCCAGGATACTGTTACAGCAATTTGCTTCGCTCGATCGGCCGTCGTCAAATTCCAGGAACGTCTGAATTGGGCATTTTGCCCATCGATCAAATTTTCAGCATAAGTACCGTCAGCATCCATAATGCCGTTATGATCGTCGTCAATGAAGTTATCTTCGCTGGCAAGAGTATAGTGCTTGAATTCCTCGATCTTTTGTTGCGCAAGCGACAGCGCTTCGGTTCGAGCCTTATTATAGGCGCTCTCGGAAAACAGTCCTGCCTGAAAACTGGCAATGACAAGCAGCCCCGTTGCGGTAATTGCAAAAGAAACGAGAGCTTCGGTTAAAGTGAAGCCTTTTTGATTCTGTTTCGTGTGAACGTTCATATTAGAGATCCTTTCCCAAAGCGCTCACGATTTACCAGTCCTGCCAACTACCGGGAGCGCCCGCCAGTGGTCCATTGTCGCGAAGCTGATTAAGGACATCAGAGTTGTACCAGACGTCGAGACTGCCACTGGCGCTACTGCTGCTGCCGCTGACAATGGCGGCGCCCATGACAGTCGTGTTTGACGACGTGTTCATGTCGCCGACCACATACAAGAGACCGTAGAAATTAGGCGTACCTGAAACTGTCAGATCCCCATTGATGATGACGATTGACGGGTTCACACTCGCACTGGGGCAGGAGGCGCTTCCTGATAAAGGGATCTCGCATCCAACAGTGGTTATGTTACTGAGCGATGTATTGCCATCGACCCAGATCACTTCGCCAGCGCCGAGATGTATGCCAGGGCTGCCTGAGTTAGTGGCGGCGTTGTTTGCGTTGGCTGCCATAACGTCCAGGCTGACCCTGCTTTCTCGGTAATTGGCCATCGACGTGCCGAAAAAGTTCTGAAACATTTGAGCAGGCGTCAGGTTGGCCAATGAGGAATCGTGTTCGATTACATCAAGGCCGATCGCGATCTTGCTGGACGACGGCGTTGTGCCGCAGGTCATCGATGTATCCATGCATGACGGATAACCTGGGTCGGTCGGATCCGCGATATTGGTCGAGGTTGCGTTATTAGATCCAAGCTCGACGTTGTCGCCACTCCAGATCGTCGAGTGGCCCTCGGGATTGTGAACGGTGGCAGAGCCGTTGACTATGACCGTCCCTCGCGCTGTCAGAGGGTTGTCGGGAACGTTCGGCAATGTATCCACAGTAGCCACGAGTGACCGCACGGTCCGAGTGGCGGTCAAATCATCGCTTACGCCGACGGACTGTAATGTAAACGATGGAAATACACCGTTTAGCGTTACGGTAACGCTGCTGTTATCGGGATAAGTGAGGTTATTGGCATCCCCAACGCCGTCACCGGTTGTATCGAAGACGAAATCCACAATGCCGTCATTGTTCTTGTCAGCTCCACCGGTGCTGGCGAGGTAAGCTATCGCAGCCGTGAGACCTGACTCTGCAGCCTCAAATGCCTGACGCTCACGAAAATCATTCGCCGAGATCTTTTGCTCAAGGAGTACTGATCGGCTTGTGTAAACGCTGACCATCGTTATCAACACTAACAAGATCAGAGACATGGTCAGCGTAGCGGTACCGCTCTGCCGGGGTTTGACCGTTGCCGGCCGTCTGTGAAGCTCTGTATCCATCACTGTGTCACCTGACGCGAAGGAGGTCATTTCTTATCCTCACGCTCTGTGATCCTGAAACTTGCGTGGATGTATCTCCGGCCAGACGGCCCGTCACAGTGACCAGCAGTTCACGCGTCTCGGCGGTAACTGCGTCGCTGCCATTGGGCGGAACCGTAACGTAGCAATTGAATTCATCGTCTTCATCGATAACGCCATCGGCATCATCATCAAGCGCGTTCGGCTCCGTCCCATTGAGACATTGTGAATTTGCGAGATCGAAAGTTAGCTCCGTGATTTCAATCAGGTTAGGATCCGTTACATCTTCCCACGTGCCGTTAGTGCAGTTGTCGCAGGTTCCGCCGACGCAATTGGCCCCGTCCACAACGCCTGTCTGGCGCATCTGAACGACCGAACCGTTCAGACGAAAGCCGAAAAGATCCGTATTTTCGATTACGCCCCCGACGTTGCCTGGCAGGTAAGTGGCATCGTAGGCATATACGATGCATGAGCCTTGCCCGTTTGGAGGTTGAATAACATTGCTTGCCATGTCGTCCAGAACGACCAACGCAGTCGCACCTTGCTGATTGAACGGATTTTGATCGATGGCAGACATATCCATATTGCCCCAGAAGCCTGCACGCCGAACGTCATTGGCGATGACATGCAGCAATGTGCTGATTTCCTGGTTGAGCTTGCTGCTCTTGAGCGTGTCATTGCTGCTGCGAACGGACGACGTATACATCGCGATTGCTCCACCAACGACGATCAAGCCGACGACCATACCGACCAGAAGCTCGACCAGGGTGACGCCATGCTGGCGTGCTCGCGCGCTTACTAATTGCATGGCCGGTATCCCGAAACGTGTTTGCTGATATCAGCATTCGAAGAACACATGCTGACCTGGCCTAATGGCCCGACGACAACTGACATCACATATCCGGTGTCGCCCGTTGAAGTGATGTCGATGTTGGCGCCGTTTGCCGTCCCCCGCTGTGATTGGAAGGTAATCTGGTTTGCCGTCGTAGCAATGCTTACGTCCCGATGGTCGTCAGACGTAAAGCGATGAGTGATCGGGTTGTTGTTTGTCGTGTCCGGCAGGATACAGGCTGGGATGTTGTCTGACGGATCGCAGGCTGCGTCGTTGCTTACGCCGATGGCCCAGTCGGCGCCAGCTGAAATATTCATAAAGACCGGTTGGGATCGGGCGATTGCCTCGGAACGCGCCAGCTGAAGTTGACTGTATATTTCCTCGGCGGCACCGGTCGTTCTGCGCTTCTCAGCGGCACTTCTCATCGAAGGCACGGCAATCGTGATCACAATTGCGAGCACAGCGACCGTGATCATCAATTCGAGCAGTGTAAATCCTTTTTGTCTTTCGCAATGAATCACGACGACTTCCTTTTCGTTTTGGATGTTCAGTTCGCACTGAGCATTGAACGAGGCGCAGTCTGCCGATATGCAGACGAGGCTACCGTGCGTCGAATCGCAGAACTCTGAATTCACGCGGCAGATTCCGACAAACGGTGGAAACGCCGGGACAGGCGGTCGATCGACCGCGGTCAGGACGGATTATGGAAACTTCTAGCGAGCCGGGGTCAGCGGTTTTTCTGACATTTTGTTTTACATAGTCTCGCCGCCAGTCACTGAAGTCGGCGAGGCATTGTCAGCGCTCGAGATACTTCATCTTGTCTTTTACCTCGCGCCAGTGGTCGGCGTCCTCCGGAGGATCTTTCATTTCGGCGATCACGGGCCATTCCCGCGACAGTTCCTCGTTCAGCTTCAGAAAGTGCCGCTGATCTTCGGGCACTTCGTCTTCCGAAAATATTGCCTCGACCGGACACTCCGGCTCACACAAGGTGCAATCGATGCATTCGTCAGGATCGATGACCAGCATGTTGGGGCCTTCCCGAAAGCAGTCGACGGGACAAACCTCGACGCAATCCGTGAGTTTGCACTTGATGCAGGCCTCTGTAACGACGAATGTCATGGACGATTTCCTTTTCACCAGCAGTGTGCGAGCAGAGATGTCCTGCTGCGCGCACCACAGGATATTTTACGCTATTCGGCGCCTGGCTTATCAAGTGCAGTCACAGCGTGAACCTCGAGTGCAAATCGCCATAGCGGCGGAAACGTCGAACTCGCCGCCGCATTTGGCGACAATGGGCTCGGGAAAGTGCAGAGGGACAAATTTATGGAGCCAGTAAGTGTAGCGCAGCACGGCTCGACGGCCGTGATCACCGTCGACAATCCGCCCGTGAACGCATTATCGCAGGCGGTGCGCTGTGGATTGCACAAATGCGTACAGGCCGTAGATGCCGATGCCAGCGTGCGGAGTGTCGTGCTGATCTGCACCGGGCGGACCTTTATTGCCGGGGCCGACATTCGTGAATTCGACCGTAAGCCGGAAGAACCGCTGCTGCCACAAGTCGTGAATCGCATCGAAGCCTGCGGCAAACCGGTGCTCGCGGCGATCCACGGCACGGCGCTGGGCGGTGGCCTTGAAGTGGCGATGGGCTGTCACTACAGGCTCGCGACCGCAACGGCCGCCGTCGGTCTACCCGAGGTAAAGCTCGGGCTGCTGCCCGGCGCAACCGGCACGCAGCGCCTGCCGAGGCTGGTGGGCATCGAACGGGCCCTCGATATGATGCTCGCGGGGGAGCCGATAGCCGCTCAAACCGCAATGAAAGCAGGCCTCATCGACAAGGTAACGGACAGCGATCGTGGAGCTGAGGGTTTGCTTGCCGTGGCACTCGCGTACGCCAGGGAACTGGAGAGCCTCGGACCACGGCGGGTTCGCGATCTCGAGGTAAAGCCGGTCGATGCCGCTGTTTTCGATGCGGTGCGGAAACGCATTGCCGTCAAAGCGCGCGGCCTGCTGTCGCCGGAACAAATCATTCGCTGCGTCGAACTGGCGGCCGAGGTGGACTTCGACACGGGATGCGAGGCTGAACGCCGATTCTTTCTCCAGTGCAAGGCCTCGCCCCAGTCGAGCGGGCTGCGACACGCGTTTTTTGCCGAGCGCGCGGCGGCGAAGGTGCCCGGAATCAGCGCGAAGACGCCCGTGCGAACTCTGCAGAGCGTCGCCGTCGCGGGCGCCGGCACCATGGGCGCGGGCATTGCTTACAGCTGTCTGGCAGCTGGACTTTCAGTGCACTTGCTGGACAAGGACCAGGGCAGCCTCGAACGGGGCGAAGCAACGGTTCGCAAGCTGTTCGAAGGCGGCCTCGAGCGGGGCAAGCTCGAACAGGATGATATGCAACGCGCGTTGCAGCGCTTTAGCACAGGCGCAGATTTCGGACGGATCGGTGGCGCAGACCTGGTGATCGAAGCGGTTTTCGAGAACATGGAAATCAAGAAAGACGTCTTTTCGCAGCTGGACCAAATCTGCAAACGGGGCGCAATTCTTGCGACGAATACGTCGACGCTGAACATCGACGAAATCGCAGCGGCGACCGCACGACCGCAGGATGTCGTCGGCCTGCATTTTTTCAGTCCGGCGCACGTTATGCGACTGCTGGAGATCGTGCGTGGCGAGCACACCTCCGACGAAGTTATTGCGACCGCGTTAATGCTGGCAAAAGCCCTCGGTAAAATCGGCGTCGTGGTCGGCAACTGCTTCGGTTTCGTCGGCAACCGCATGCTGTACAGTTATGGCCGCGAAAACCAGTTGTTGCTGCTCGAGGGCGCCGCCCCCGAGTACATCGACCGCGTGCTGCACGATTGGGGAATGGCAATGGGGCCCAACGCCGTTGGCGACCTTGCGGGCCTGGACGTCGGCTACAAGGTGCGACAGGAACGGCAGGATCTGCCGGACGATCCGCGTTTCTACCGCGTAGCCGACATGCTGGCGGAACTCGGGCGCTTTGGCCAAAAGACCGGCCGGGGAATATATCGTTACGAGCCCGGCTCGTGGCTTCCCGTCCCGGATCCGGACGTGCAATCGCTGATCAGGGACGAAGCCAGGCGCCTCGGTGTCGAACAAAGGGAAATCGGCGAGCAGGAAATCATCGAGCGCTGCATCTATGGCCTGATCACGGAAGGCGCGCGCATCATTGAGGACGGCATCGCCCATCGCTCGTCGGACATCGACGTCGTCTGGATCAACGGCTATGGTTTTCCGCGCCACCGGGGCGGTCCGATGCACTATGCGGATTCTGTCGGTGTCGGCAACGTGCTCAAAACGGTCTGCGAATTCGAAAATCGCTTCGGCTCTCTGTACTGGCGGCCGCCGGACCTCATGCGGCAACTCGCCGAGAGCGGCCGCCGCTTCAGTGACCTGGACGCCGGGCAGGTTTCCGCTAACAACCGGCCGCGCGGGCGATCCGGATGATCGCGCCTCGCACTTTGCCGGTGGAAATGCGTTTCGCCCGCATGGCGACTCAGCCAAACCTACGAACCTACGACCCCGGCACCGTCCCTCGGCACCGTCCCTGCCCCGCATGGCGACTCTTAGGGCCTGTTAACAAGCCGCGTACCAGCGATTCTCGCCACGCCGCAGGCGGCCGTCGGCCTCGAGCTTTTCGAGATGCGCCAGCAGCGATCGTTCGGCGACCTCGTACAACGCGCTGTCGACATCCGTGTAGACAGGCGCAACCAGCTCGTGAGACGTCAACCCGGGATGGGCGGCGACCGCATCCAGAACCTTCTGTTCGCGCGCCAGCCGATGACGAATGAGCCAGTCGATGGCAGGGTGCGGTTCGTTGAGCATGTCGCCGTGACCGGGCGCAATCGCCTCGAGTTCGTAACTCTTGAGCCTCTCCAGCGAGCGTAGATAATCCGCCATATTTCCGTCCGGCGGGTCGATGACCACGGTCGAGCCATTGATGATGTGATCGCCCGTGAACAGCCAGTTTAATTGCACGTGCCGGTAGCAGAGATGGTTGGACGCATGCCCCGGCGTACGGAGTACATCCAGTTCGAACTCAGCGGTGGAAAGGGCATCGCCGTCCTCGAGGATCCGGTCGGGCAGGAATGTTCCGTCCTGATGAGGTCCTGCAGGCGCCGGACGGCCCATGAGCGCCGCGCCGGTTCGCCTGGCGAGCAGGAGCGCCGCCGGCGAATGATCGGGATGGGTGTGGGTTACCAGCACCCAGCGGATCGCGGTACCGATTGCGTCGACGATCGCGTCGACATGGTCGTTCATCGCCGGCCCCGGGTCGATCACCGCGACATCACGCTCACCCACTATGTAAGTGTTGGTACCGGGGCCGGTCATCATCCCGGCATTGGGCGCCACGAGGCGGCGCACCTCGGGCGCGAGTTTTGTCATGTGACCGGGAGCAAGCTTGCTGTTCATTCTGGTCGCTCTACAGGCGAGAGTTCAGAGGTATCAACCGTGGCCGGGATCGTGTACGACCGCGGGTCGGTCCGGGCAGGCGGAGATCTGTGCCGCGAGCAGTCTCTACGCGCCGTTCTCCGCGAAGTCCTTCAACAGCTGCAGTTGCTCTGCCAGAACAGCGTCAACGGCATCGGCAACGCGGTCCAGTCCGTCCGGGAGATAGCCGCCGACGGCGTAGCTCCAGGTCACGGCGGTTGCCCCGCCGTCATCCTCGAACTCCCAGGTCATGTTGCCGCTTACGCCCATCAGTCCGAGCGGGCCCAGGCCGCCGCTCAGCCGCAGCATTACGGTCGGATTTACAAAGGTCACGATCATGTGCACGACCCCGCCACGCTCACCCAGCTTTTCGCAGAAACAGCCCTGCGTTCTGGGCTCTATGTGCAGGTTGGAAGCCTGGCCGGACACTGTGTGATCATCGCTCCACCATGATCCGACCTGCCGCACTGCGGCGCTGTAGACCTCGGCGCGCGAACGGGAAATGGTCACCCTGTGCCGGGTCGTGAACCCGGTAGCGTCAGCATCCATGACTTCCGCGCCGGCCGGTAATGCCTGCAGCAATGCCGGCAGCACGATAATTGCAACGCATCCGATTCGGGGCTGAAACATGATGGAAGGGCTTTGCAGTGAGATTTCGGCCCCTGCAATATACGCTCAGAAAAGCGGAAGCGGCAAGAACGACTCCAGCAGGAACGCCAGCGATAATACGGTCAGTCCGAGCCAGAGTTTTCTCCACGATCTCATAGGTCGCTCCACGGCTACTACTGCATGCCTACTTCTATCCGGTTGGCATGGAGTATCGGCGCTCGATCCTGAACGGACACTGAAATCCGTTCGCGGGCCAGCAGGGCGCCTCAGGTATTACCGGGAGGTTTCAGCAAGCATGTCGGGAACGGAGGACAAGGGCGGCAGTGTAGAATCCGCAGTTGGCGACGGCGTCGACCGCGATACAGCAGCGACTGAATCGGCAGCCGCGGAACTTGTCGATTTTTTCGCCGCGCGCGAAACCGTCACCGTCCTCGGGGGCGCCGGTTGCAGCACCGCGTCCGGGATTCCGGACTATCGCGACGACGTCGGCAACTGGAAGAATGACAGGCCGGTGCTGTTTGCCGACTTCGTCTCCAGCGCCCGCGTGCGGCAACGCTACTGGGCGCGGAGCTTTGTCGGGTGGAACCGGATCTCGAGTGCCAGACCGAATCGCGCGCACATCGCACTCGCCATGCTGGAGCGGGCCGGTCGCATCAACTGCCTGATCACCCAGAATGTCGACAACCTGCATCGCGCCGCGGGCAGTCGCAACGTCATCGACCTGCATGGGGTACTGGACCGGATCCGCTGCCTCTGCTGCCGCCGGACGACCCTGCGCAGGGAATTCCAGGCGCGACTCGAGGAGCTGAATCCGGACCGGAATGTCGAGGTCCGGGCATTCACGCCGGACGGCGACGCGCAACTGGCGCGCGATGATGTGGAGCGGTTTTCGGTGCCCGGTTGCAGTGCCTGCGGCGGAATTTTGAAACCCGACGTCGTGTTTTTCGGCGAAGCCGTCCCCGTAGACCGGGTGCATCGGGCGCGCGCATTCCTGCAGCGTTCCGACGCGCTGCTGATCGTCGGCTCATCCCTTATGGTCTTTTCCGGCCTCCGTTTCGCACGCATGGCGTACGCTCATGGAAAACAGATCGCGATCGTCAATCGAGGTACAACGAGGGCCGACGGGATAGCGTCCCTCAGGCTGACCGGCGACTGCGGGCAACTTCTGGCCGCGATTGCCGAAAGCTTCTGCTTTGGCGGTGAAAAGAAGGGAAATGAGCAGTAATGCGCAACGAATGGACCGTGGTTTATGAGAGCCGGACGTTTCAACCGTGCTCGGACCGCGCGCTCGTACTGCACTCGCTCGACATCCCCTACGAGATAATCCGGAGTACGGATACGGCCGCATTGGCGGTTCCAGGCGAATTCGCCGAACGCGCCAGGTCCGAGCTGTGGCAATACGAACAGGAAAACCGGAAATCGAAACCGCCACGGCCAGTGATCACCGAGTACCAGAATGGCATCCCGGGGGCTCTCGTCTACGTCATCGTCGTCTGTCTTGTCGCCTGGATGGCGGGCGAAAGCCTGTTCAACCGGGACTGGCTGTCCGCCGGGCGAGTCGACGGTGAGCTGATACGCGGCGGCGACTGGTGGCGAACGTTGACGGCGCTCACGCTTCACTCCGGTCTCCGGCACCTGCTCGGCAATATCGGCTTTGGGGTGCTGTTCGGCATCTTGGCGGGGCGGCTCGTCGGTTCCGGCGTCGCCTGGCTCGCCATCGTACTGGCCGCCGGCGCCGCAAACGCCTTCAATACCCTGCTGCTGGATTCGAGCCACCGGTCGATCGGCGCTTCGACCGCAGTCTTCGCGGCACTGGGCCTCGTCGCAGGATTCGCCTGGCGCGGCAAACTGATGTCCCAGGATCGCTGGCCCTATCGGCTGGGGCCAATCGTCGGCGGAATCGCACTGCTCGCATTTACCGGAACGGGAGACGACAACACGGACATCGGCGCGCACCTTGCGGGGTTCGTGTGCGGCTTTGCAGGGGGAATGGTTCTGACGCTGGTCACGCGCAGCCTGGCGAACCAGCGTCTGCAGCTCCTGTGCGGCGCGGCTGCCCTCATCATTCTCTCGCTCGCCTGGCGGGCGGCGTTCGCCGCGCCCGGTGCCTGAGGCCCAACGCTCGAGGCGACTTTGCACAAGCCGTTGACGGCGAATCCGCCCTGACCTACTGTATGCACATACAGCCCGTGGAGTCCGTCTATGCCAGTCGTCAAGGGTCGAGGTGCCCTGTCCCGGTCCGCCGGTCGTTTCGATGCCCGCTCGGTCGAACCCGAGGAAGCGGGAAGCGACGAGATTGCGCCGCAAACCACGCTTACGGCAATGGAGGCACGGCGCATCATCAGCAGCAATCAATCTCCGGACGTGCCGTTCGACCGATCCATCAATCCCTATATGGGTTGCGAACACGGCTGCGTCTACTGCTACGCCAGACCCAGCCACAGCTATCTCGACCTGTCGCCCGGCCTGGATTTCGAAACGAAGATTTTCTACAAGCCGAACGCGGTGCAGGCTCTGCTCGCCGAGTGGCAAAAGGCCGGCTACGAGTGCAAGCCGATCACCATCGGCGCCAACACCGACCCCTATCAGCCCGCCGAGAAAAAGCTCCGGCTCACTCGGCATTTGCTCGAGACCTTTCTCGAACACCGGCACCCGGTGAGCCTGATCAGCAAGGGGGTCCTGATGCGCCGCGACCTCGATCTGCTGTCGGAACTCGCGGCGCTCAGGCTTTGCTCGGTCGCCGTCAGCGTGCCGACAGCGGACAACGCCCTGAAGCGTCGCCTCGAGCCCCGCGTGCCCGCGGCCGAGCAGCGCTTCAGGTTGATCGAAGCGCTGTCCGCCAACGGCATCCCGGTAAGCCTCCTGATGGCACCGATCATCCCCGCCGTCAACGATCGTGAAATTGAGGACATCGTCGCCAGAGCCGCCGCAAGCGGCGCGTGCCGCGCATCCTACGTGTTACTCCGCCTGCCGCACGAACTGAAGCAGATTTTCACCGAATGGCTTGAGGGTCACATGCCGGAAAGGGCCGGACACGTGATGAGCCTCGTCAGGAAGGCAGGCGGCGGCAAGGATTACGACAGCCGATTCGGCATTCGCCAGTCCGGGCACGGCGCTTATGCTGATATGATTGCCCAACGATTCGATGTCGCCTGCAGAAAATCCCGGATACGGCACGGCCGCAGTCAGGACGTCCTCGATTGCAGCAGGTTTCAGCGTCCCGGACAGCGGCAGATGGAACTTGGTTTCATCTGAATGCAAGCCGTTATCGGGATTGTTACGCCGCAACTGCGGAATCGGCGTCACGAAGCTGCGGCGTCCATCTCGAACTTATGTTTCGGCCGAGGGTCATAGTTCAAAAATCACGCAGATGCGTCACTTGATATGAAAGCGAGGAGATCGGGCAGGCCTGTCACAGTTGCGACAGCGGCATTCGTCGTCGCGGTCGCCGGAGCGTCTCATGCCCAGGAATCTGCACAAGAGCCGGCAGTCGACGACACGCTTGACCGGCATTACGAACTCGCGCCGGATGAATATGCGGGCGATTCCGTCGATTTGGCCGAAGACCCGACGGAACCGGTGGAAGAGGAGGAGTCTCCCGAGGAACAGTTGCAACGTTACTTCGGACTCTATAAAGAGGCGCTTGACAACAAGGCCTATACGGAAGCCGATACGCTCGCCAAGCGCGTCGTCGAATTATCCATCAGCCTGTTCGGCATCAACAGTCTCGACTCGGCGCGAGCGCTGACAAACCTCGGAATCGCGCAGCATCAGAACGAAGAGTATGACGCCGCGGTGCTTAACTACACCGCCGCGATCGACATTATCGAAAGAGTTGCGGACAGGCTCGATTTCAATCTCGTCAATCCATTGAAAGGACTGGGCGCAGCGCAACTGGCGTCCGGTCAGCCGGATCGCGCCATCGACAGCTTCGAGCGCGCCGTGCATGTCAGTCACGTAAATGAAGGGCCGCATAACCTGATGCAGGTAGACGTGCTTGAGTCCCTGGCGGAGACGTACGTCTTTATTGGCGAATTCGATGACGCAGAAGACATTCAGGAACACATCTTCAGCCTCGAAGCGCGGGACGTGGAGCTTGACAGCCTCGAGGCTATACCCGCGCTCGATCGGCAGGCGCGCTGGCATCACCGGCTCCGTCTGTTCGAGAAAGAACGCTATACCTGGCGCAAAATCATCGACATCATCGAAGACCGCCGCGGCAAGGAAGACCTGAGCCTGATTCCGCCTCTCACGGAGCTCGGCAAGTCGTATCTGTACGTCGGCCCGTCGACGCAGCCATATCAGCAGCCGACCTCCATCAGTTCCGGCGAGATTTATCTGAAGCGCGCCTTGAGAATCGCGGAAAGCAGCCCCGACGCCACCTGGCGAACCAGGGAAGAAGCAATGCTCGCGCTGGGAGATTTTTACATCCTGTCCGGTAAGCCAAGCCGGGCGACCAAAATCTACGCCGAAACCTGGGAGCTGCTCTCCGGCGACGAGGAGAAACTGCGGCAGCGTAACGAAACCCTGGAAACACTGGTAGTCCTGCAGGAAGTGAATCCACCGAAATACGTCGGCATAGATGGTGAAGTGCGCAGCGAGCTTCCCGGAGACAGCTATCAGACCGGCAGAATCGTCTACGACTATTCCGTATCGCCTCGCGGCCTCACAACCGACATCCGGATGGTGGAGGCGGAGCCGGAAGGCTTCGAGGACATGGAACGGGCGGTGCTGAATTCATTGCGCGCCATCGTCCATCGCCCGAGGCTGGTGGATGGAAATACCGTACAGACCGATGACCTCACCTACACCCACAAGTTTTTCTACAGGGAGTCGGATCTGCCTGACGCGCAGCAGGAGGCTGACCTGGCTGCAACCAACTGAGCGTAATCTGCCGGCCGAAATCCGCGTTTGCCGGGCGCAAAGCACGCCCTTTGCCGGCGCCGCTGTTCTGATCGCCCTGGCCATTTTCGCTTATCCGACGTCCGCTCGTGCCCAATGCTCAGGCGACTGGATGTGTATCGACGCGAATCGCGATTCCAGCGGTGTGGCGCTGCACGCAGCCAATCTCCGCGACATACCTATTACGTTCACATTGAAGGTGCGTACGCGAGACATGCAGCATGATGGCCCCGGCACCATCACGGAAACGTTGGGCCCCAGGCAGTCGCGCACGGTGATGGTCCTCCGCGAAGTGACACCGGGAAGTCGAGGCAACTACCGGATTTCCTACGACTGGACAGTGGGCAGCAAAGATGCCGTTCACGACGACACCGTGCTTTACCGGCTCCCGTACGCCCCCGGCAAGAGTTATGGTGTTCTGCAGGGCTACGGGTCCCGTTTCAGCCACACCGGCCTCGAGCAGTTTGCCGTGGATTTCAAGATGGCTGAAGGCACGCCGGTACATGCGGCTCGCGACGGACGGGTGGCGCGTGTCGAAGAGTCGAACGATATCGGCTGCTGGGAAGACGGCTGCGGAAGTTATGCGAATTTCATTGTGATACTGCACGACGACGGAACTACCGGCGAGTACTATCATCTGCAACAGCATGGCGTGCTGGTCGAGGCCGGCGACAGGGTCCGGGCGGGACAGAAAATAGCGCTGTCCGGCAACACCGGGCACACGACCATGCCGCATCTTCATTTTGCGGTGTACCGTGCCGCCACCTGGGGCCGGACCCAGTCTATCCCCGTGCGCTTCGCGACTACGGACGGCATCGTGGATCGGCCGCGGCGCGGTGGGCGTTACAAAGCAATGTAATAGACGCGATGCAATAATGCGCCGGAAGCGCGTCGCGGATCTGTTGCCGCGACTGCCAAACTCCGAACAGCGGAAGGATTGCCACGACATGTTTGCTCACAGGAAAGACCGATTGCCGGCTGACGCGGAGGCGTTGCCGGGCAGAAGCCATGAAATGCCGGTCGCGGACAGCCATTTTGTCACCGGACGGCCGATCAGGCCGCCTTTTCCGGGAGGGCTGGAACAGGCGGTCTTCGGCCTTGGTTGCTTCTGGGGTGCGGAGCGGCGCTTCTGGGAAACACCCGGCGTGTTCACGACGGCTGCCGGCTATGCCGGCGGCAACACGCCGAATGCGAATTACCGGGAAGTCTGCAGCGGCATGACAGGTCACGCCGAAGTAGTGCTGGTGGTTTACGACCGCGGCATCGTGAGCTATGAAGAACTGCTCGCGATTTTCTGGGAAAACCACGATCCGACGCAGGGTATGCGGCAGGGAAACGACGTCGGCACGCAATATCGCTCCGTCATTTTCACGCTGAACGGCGACCAGGCAGATGTTGCAGAACGATCGCGAAACGCCTATCAGGAGCGTCTCACTGCCGCGGGATTCGGCTCAATCACGACCGAAATCCGACCTCTTGAACATTTCTACTATGCCGAAGACTACCACCAGCAATATCTGGCAAAGAATCCCGGCGGCTATTGCGGCATCGGCGGCACCGGCGTCGCATGCCCGGCTGGCCTCGGCTCCAGTGTCAAAGCAGTGTGAGCCGTTGGATCCATGACCGCGAGCGCGGCATGCAGAGCATGCGCGATGCGGGTACTATGCTGTCGACAACAGTTGCAGGATGAAAGGTGGCCAGCAGAAACAAGCATGCCGGCAAGCAGGCACGACCAAGCCGCGAGCAAGCAGAGGAAGCTGTAACGACGCTGTTGCTGTGGGCCGGCGAAGACCCGTTACGTGAAGGCCTCGTGGACACACCGCGCCGGGTTGCGAAAGCCTATGAAGACTGGTTCAGCGGCTATGGCAAGGACCCGCTGGAATTCCTCGAGCGAACTTTCGAGGAGGTCGAAGGCTATGACGAGATGATCGTACTTCGCGACATTACCTTCGAGTCGCACTGTGAACACCATATGGCTCCGATCATCGGTCACGCGCACGTCGGCTACCTGCCTAACAACAAGATCGTCGGTATCAGCAAGCTTGCGCGGGTCGTTGACACTTTCGCTCGCCGGTTCCAGGTGCAGGAGAAACTGACGGCGCAGATTGCGCAATGCATCGATACGGTGCTCAAACCGAAGGGAGTCGGTGTGGTCATCGATGCCGTGCACCAGTGCATGACTACGCGTGGCATACACAAAGCCGGCGTCTCGATGGTCACAAGCCAGATGCTTGGCACCTTTCGCACCGACGCCCGCACACGCGCCGAGTTCCTGGGAGTGATCGGCAAGGGTTCGTAGGGAACCTCTGCATAGGGCATAGTCCCCACCGGAATGTCCGGCCAGCCGCACAACTCACTCCACAAGCCCCAGCTCGACCAGCCCTTGGCGAAACTCGATATCCACAGGAATATCCGCATCAGTCAGCCGATTCAAGGCGCCTTGCAGTTCCGCACCGACTGACCCCGACTCTTGCAACAGTTTCGCCGTGCCTGCGTAGTCACCCGTACCTTGCAGCGTCAGAAGCAATTCCGACATTGCCGCGATCGCTTCCTTCATGCGTTCGAAGTCGACGATGTAGGCTCCACTGTCCGCGTCACGCACGAAAGCGCCGCGCTCGGCAAAGAAATTAAAGCGCACCATGTTGGCTTGGCCGTGCGCACTGCTTGCACCGAAGCGAACGGAGCGGAAGATGCTTGCCAGGAAAGTAACGTAATTGTCGCGCAGGTCCGTCTCGCCGAGTTCCCCCGCTTCGTGCAAACTAGTGATCATATAAAGACCGAGAATATCCGCTTTCCCTTCTTCCATGCTCGAGGCAAGGTCACGCAAGGCTTCGCGCACCGTGCCTTTTCCATTGACTGTATTTTTTATGCCGAGCCCGTGAGCAACTTCATGGAACATGGTATTCGAAAAAAAAGCGTCGAACGTTATGTGTTGCCGCTGCCCCCGGTCGATCAGAATGTCCGCAATCGGCTCGACGATCTTCTCGAACTTTGCTTGCATCGCATTCTTGAGTTGCAGCCGACGCGTTCCTTTCTGCAGCTGGACCTGTTCGTCATTTGGCAGATTGATGGCAATGGTTTTCGAACCCGCGTTGCTGTGACCTGAGTAGTAAATTGCGTCGTATGCATTGACATCGGAATCCGTGCCCGGCTTCTCTGCCTTGAACTCCTCAGGTACGGGTAATCCCTCCTGTAATTCGGGGAGGAATTTTGCGAATCTCGCCAGCCGTTCGCTCCATTGCTGGTCCTTTATCAGCACGTAGGATTCATACGCCGCCTTGTATCCGAACAGCCTGTCTTCATAAGTCTCTATAGCGCCAATGACCAGTTCGATCGGGTTGGACTTTACGTCCAGCCACGCCAGATCGCTCGGCTGATAGTCGTCGGTTACGAGAGCTTCCGCCCTTAGCCTCAGGTAGTTCGCGAACCCTTCATGTTCCGCGAGATCTGCAGCATCGCGCAAAAGCGCGGCCGCCCGGCCGAGTTCCGCGGCATAAGCGACGTGATACGGCACCAGCGTTAACTGACCTGCTTCATCGCGACGAATGAGCGAATAAAGTCCTCTCTTGCCCTCGAGTTTTGCGGCTTCGAACTCCTCGGCGGTGATATCGGACGGATACAGATTGGCACCCAGCGGCTTCTCGCCGAATCCATCCAGGAACGGCTTGTCCTCATCCAACCGATCCCAGGGACCGTAATTAAGCCGCGCGAAACGCCGCGCGTCGGCATCGTCGATAGACCCGAGCCAGTCTTTGTAACCATCGCGAAAGGCCTGGCGCCAGAAAAGATCGTCCATAACGTCCGACGCCTCGATCAGCAGCACCAGCATCTGCCGCTGTTGCTCGCTCAGTGCGTTCAGGTCCGCGGTGAGCGGAAAAGTGGCATAAATGTCAGGACGCGGAGCTACCTCCGCCGGCTCTTCCGAGACCGGCGGCGCTGCTTCTACCCCTGCCTTGCCCGCTTCGGATCCGTTGCAGGCGGCGACAGCCAGCAGACAAAAAAATACGCCGGCAAGGCGCA
>Ga0299913_10000829_pt1 | contig 20978 bp, 19 predicted proteins | sample RVTome_9_FD_201360 | JGI IMG/M metagenome (GOLD analysis project Ga0299913, IMG submission 201360) | Soil microbial communities from uranium-contaminated site in the Upper Colorado River Basin, Wyoming, United States - RVT155D38 (version 2) ... | reverse complement strand
ACGGCCGTCGCCATCTCACGCGCAACCGTGAGCATCGTGCCCTCGACCGGATTGCGCACCGACGCGTACGCCGCCCGCTCCGCGTTCGAGAGGGCGGCGGCGATGAGGATCGGGTCGATCAGCCGCCCCCGGGGGCTCGCCAGCTCCTCGGCGGCGCCGCGAACGATCTGGCTCAGGATCACGCCGGAGTTCCCGCGTGCGCCCATCAGGGCCGCTCGGGCAACGGTGCGCACGATCTCCGGCCGCTTCGGGTCGCCGTCGCCGGACTCCGCCTCGAGGCGCTCGAGCTCGGAGAGCACGGCGCGCAGCGTCAGGGCCATGTTGTCGCCGGTGTCGCCGTCGGCGACCGGAAACACGTTGAGATCGTTGATCTCCTCCCGCCGCTCCTCGAGATGCGCGAGCGCCACGGACATCACACGCCGAAACCTTTGAATCGAAGGATCAGCCATAGCGCGAGGAATCTACTCGCCCGCTCCCCGTTCGGGGTGTGGTCACTGGGGCTAGCGACGAAGTCGCGGTGCAAGCGCCCACGACCTGCCGGGTATGGCAACAGGCCCTAGCCCGACGGAACCGGACGCGAAGCGGAGGATTCCGTCGGAGGTATCTCCGCAGTGCCGGGCGGCGCGTTAGATGTGTTTGGTGACCGCGCCGGCCTTCAGGCAGCGCGTGCAGACAAATACCCGTCGCGGGCGGCCGCCGTCGTCGATGCGAACCTTCTGGAGGTTCGGGTCGAACCGCCGCCTGGTGGCGACCATCGAGTGGCTTCGCGAGTTCCCGAACGAGGGACCCTTGCCGCAGCTGTGACAGATCTTGGCCATCGCGCGAAAAGCATGGTAGCTAGCAGCGCCCCGCAGCCTGCGGGTTAGCCAGACGGCTCTATCCGAGCTGCTCGAGTACGAGCGCCGAGCGCATCACAGCGTCGGCCGCGTGCTTGCCCTGGTCGCGCTTGCCCCCGCCGGCGCGGGCCTCGGCCTGCTCCCGGGTGTCGCACGTGATCACGCCGAACGAGCATGGGACCCCCGTCTTCAGCTGCACGTCCTGGATGCCACGCGCGGACTCGCCGCAGACGAAGTCGTAGTGGTCGGTCTCGCCGCGAATCACCACCCCGAGGCAGGCGACACCCGCGAAGCGTCCCGACTGGGCGCAGGCCTGGGCGGCGAAGGGAAGCTCGAACGCTCCCGGGACCTCGAAGGTCTGGACCGACGCGGGGCTGACGCCGCCGTCGGCGAACCCCTCGAGAGCCCCCGAGATCAGGCGCTCGGCCAGGTCGCCATAGAACGTCGCGACGCAGATTGCCCACTCGCCACGACCGAGGAGGTCCTTTTGCCCGTCCGAGTAGGAGGAGCCTGACGCGGACCCCGTTGTCCCCGTTTCCCCGTTAGTCATCTCGCGTTTGCTCCTCGTGGATCATCTCGTCGTCGAAGGGCAGGCCCTGGTGATGGAGCGTATGGCCCAGGCGGTCGCGCTTCGCGTTCAGATAGGCCTCGTTGTGCGGGTTGGGGACCGAATGGATCGCGACCTGCTCGGCGACCGACAGCCCGTACCCCTCGAGGCCGTGGATCTTCTTCGGGTTGTTGGTGAGGATGCGGATCGAGCTGAGGCCCAGGTCGACCAGGATCTGCGCGCCGATCCCGTAGTCGCGCAGGTCGGCGGGCAGACCGAGCTTGAGGTTCGCGTCGACGGTATCGAGGCCCTCCTCCTGCAGGCGGTAGGCGCGCAGCTTGTTGAGCAGCCCGATCCCGCGCCCCTCCTGCGAGAGATAGAGCAGCACTCCCTGCCCCTCTCGCTCGATCATCGCCAGGGCGGCCTCGAGCTGCTCACCGCAGTCGCAGCGCAGCGAATGGAAGACGTCGCCCGTCAGGCATTCGGAATGGACCCGGACGAGCACGTCGCGCTCGCCGCTCACCTCGCCCTTGACCATCGCCACGTGGTGCTTGTCGTCGACGAGCGAGCGGTAGCCGACCGCGGTGAACTCGCCGAACGCGGTCGGCAGGGTCGTGTCGACCACGCGCTCCACGAGCTTATCCTTGCGCCGGCGATAGGCGATCAGGTCGGCGACCGTGACCATTTTCAGCCCGTGCTCGCGACAATACGGAATCAGGTCCGGAACGCGGGCCATCGTGCCATCGTCGTTCATGATCTCGCAGATCACGCCGGCGGGGATGACCCCGGCGAGGCGCGCGAGGTCCACCGCGGCCTCGGTCTGCCCGGTGCGCTCGAGGACGCCGCCGGCCTTCGCCTTCAGCGGGAAGACATGCCCGGGCTGGACCAGGTCCTGAGGTTGAGTATCGGGGTCGACGGCGACCTGAATCGTGTGCGCGCGGTCGGCCGCCGAGATGCCGGTGGTCACTCCCTCGCGCGCCTCGATGGCAACCGTGAAGGCCGTTTGCAACGGGGTCTCGTTCTTGGCGGCCATCAGGTCGAGGCCGAGCTCGTCGCAGCGCTCGGGCGGGAGCGCGAGACAGATCAGCCCGCGGCCATGGGTGGCCATGAAGTTGATCGCCTCGGGCGTGGCGAATTGGGCGGCGAGCGTGAGATCGCCCTCGTTCTCGCGGTCCTCGTCATCGCAGACCACGACTATGCGCCCCGCCCGGATCTCCTCGATCGCCTCCTCGATGGTTGCGAATGCGCTCTTGATTGTCTCCGCCATCAGTTGCTCCCTTCTCGGTCAAACTGTAGGAGGCGATCCACGTAACGCGCGATCACGTCAAGCTCGATGTTGACGGTCGATCCCTTACCGGCCGCCCCGAGCGTGGTCCGCTCGAGCGTCTCGGGGATCAGGGAGACCTCGAAGCCGTCCGCCGTCAGCGCGGCGACCGTCAGGCTGACGCCGTCCACGGTCACCGAACCGTGCTCGACGACGAAGCGCCGGTGCTCCGACGGCAGCTCGAAGCCGAGGCGCCGCGCGAACCCGTCGACCCGCATCTCCGTCACCTCCGCACGGCAATCCACGTGCCCCTGCACCATGTGGCCGCCGAGCGGCTCACCGGCCCGCAGCGCCGGCTCGAGGTTCACCCGGTCGCCCTGGTCGAGCGCGCCCAGCGTCGTCAACTCGAGCGTCTGGTTCATTACGTCGGCTTCGAAGGCGCGCTCGTCCAGGTCGGCGGCGGTCAGGCAGACGCCGCCGACCGCCACCGAATCGCCCGTCGTCAGCGCGCCGGCGAAGCCCGCGGCGATCCGCAACCGCGCGCCATCCTCCGAGCGCTCGATCGCCTCAACGGTCCCGAGCTCCTTGACGATGCCGGTGAACATCAGGAGAACTCCGTTGCCACTCGGGCAAACACGCTTTCGCGCCTTACGTCGCTCATCCGACGGAGAAATTCCGTTGCCACTAGGGCCATCAGTACTCCTTCATCCGCGCCCGGACCAGCAGGTCCTCGCCGCAGGTCTCGTGCTCGACCACCAGCGCCCGGTGCGCCTCGGCGATGGTGTCCGGATCGCTGCCCGCAAGCAGCGGGCGCGAACCGGCGCCACCGAGCAGGACCGGCGCCACGAACAAGCGCAGCTCGTCGATCTCGCCGGCGTCCATGAACGCGCCGGCCAGCCCGGCGCCCCCTTCCAGCAGCACCGACGTGATCGGACGGCGGCCAAGGTCGTCAAGCGCGACTCCAACCCGAGCGCGCTCGTCGCCGTCGGCCAGAAGCACCTCCACGCGCGCTGCGCGCAACGCTTCGACACGGTCGCTCGCGGCGCCCGCCGAGGCCACGACGAGCACCGGGGCATCCCGGGCCGACCGCACCAGGGCGGAGTCAAGGGGCAGCCGCGCCTCGCTGTCGAACACCACCCTCAGCGGCTGGCGGGCGGGGGCCTCGGGCACGTCGCGCGCGGTCAGCTGCGGATCGTCGGCCAGTGCGGTCCCGATTCCAACGGCCACCGCCTCCGACTCTGCTCGCCAGCGGTGCACCCGCGCCCGGCTCTCGGAGCCGGAGATCCACTGCGAGTCGCCGGACGCCGTGGCGGTGCGACCATCCAGGGTCAGGGCGGACTTCAAGGCCACGAGCGGCCTGCCCGTTCGCGCGTGCTTGCGAAACGCCTGGTTTTGCAGGCGCGCGGCACTCGCCTCGGCCCCGCTCGCGAGCTCCACCTGGATGCCTTCGTCGCGCATCATTCCGGGGCCCCGCCCGCTGGCCTTCTCGCTGGGGTCGTCAGACGCATAGACCACCCTGGCGACCCGCGCCTCGACCAGCGCCTCGGAGCATGGGGGCTGGCGGCCATGGTGGGCGCACGGCTCGAGGGTCACGAACACGCTCGCCCCGGCGGCGTCGTTGCCCCGGGCGGCGACGTCGGCGAGCGCGGCGCGCTCAGCGTGCAGCCCGCCCAGCTCGGCATGCCAGCCCTCGCCAATCACCTCGTCGCCGCTGACCACCACCGCGCCGACCACCGGGTTCGGGGCGACCCGGCCGCGGCCGCGCTCGGCCAGCTCCAAAGCTCGCGCCAGATGGAGCCGGTCCTGCGCGGTGAGGGTCGATGGCATCACAGCAATGGTACGAAAACCCGCTGACTGACCAGTCAATCAAGACCTGTGAGGCGGAGCCCCGAAGGGGCGAAGCCGAGCCCCGGCGCCGTTGAGCCGGCTTGTCTGCCGGTACCGTGCCCGCGATGAGCGAGGTTCGGATCGGGACGGAGACGAAGCGGTTCGGCCGCAGCGCCAGCCTACTCTCGGCGGGCCTGGGGCTGGGCGGGCTCCTGACCTACCTCTTCTTCTCGCTCGCCTCCCACAACCTGGACGCGACTGCCTACGGCGAGATCGTGGTGCTGTGGTCGGCGGTTTTCGTGACCATCTCGATCGCCCACCGGCCCGTCGAGCAGCTCCTCTCGCGCACGATCGCCGAGCGGCGCGCCCGGGGCGACGAGGTGGGTAGCGCGCTGCGGGTGGCCGCCGCGATCCAGCTGGTCGTAGCGTTGGCCCTCGCGCTGGCGGCGCTGGCGCTCCGCGGCCCGATCCAGGACGACCTGTTGTCGGGCTCGGAGACGCTCTATTGGGTCTTCGTCTTCGCCGTCACGACCTTCGGGGTGAGCTATTACATGCGCGGCGTCCTGGCCGGGTCGCGGCGATTCACCCTGCTGGCGCTCCTGATCCTGGTCGAGGCCGGCGCCCGGGCCGTGTTCGCGCTCGCCGTCGCGCTCGGCATCGCCAGCGGGCAGTCGGCCGTCGCGCTGGGGGTCGCCGCGGCGCCGGCCGTCAGCCTCGCCGTGGCGCCGGTGGTCCTGGTGGTACTCCGGCGCCGGTCGCCGGCCGCCGATCCGAGGCCGGACGACCCCACAGCGCCGGTAAGCGTCGCCGCCGGGGGTGGATTCGCCGCCGCGGTCCTGGTCGTGATGATCGCCGAACAGGCCTTTCTGAACGCCGGGCCGCTCCTGATCAGCGCGTTCGAGGACGCCGCTGCCGCCGGCTTCATCTTCAACGTCCTGATGGTCGTGCGCGCGCCCGTCCTGATCTTCCAGGGGGTCGCGGCCAGCCTGCTGCCCCATCTGACCCGCCTGCGAGCGAGTGCGGGGGCGGGCGAAGACGCGTTTCACCACTCGATCCGGATGACGCTGATCGCCGTGGCGTGCTTCAGCGTCTTTACGTTCGCGGTCGTCGCTGCGGCTGGCCCCAGCATGATGCAGATCGCCTTCGGGGATGATTTCTCCTATGACCGCACCGGGTTGCTGCTGATGGCCGTGGGTATGGGTCTCTACCTGTCGGCGACCACCCTCAGCCAGGCCGCGCTGGCGCGCGGCGCCGCGGCGCGGGCGGCTCGCTGCTGGGGCGTCTCGGCTGCCCTGTTTCTGGTTTGGTGCGTCACGCCGGCGATCGCCGACGAGGCGCGGCGCGTCGAGATCGGCTTCGTCCTCGGCGCCGGCCTGCTCGCCCTGCTGCTGAGCCGGGTTTACCGCGGCGCTGCGGGCGAGTGGATCAGGCCCGGGTCCAGCGAGGAGATCGAGGCGCGGCTGGCGGCGGCCGACGAGGCGAGCTGACTCCGTGAACGACGCCGAGCTCCTCCTCGTCGCGGGCCTCCTGATGGCCCTTGGCCTGGGCGCCGCGAAGATCGCCGACCGCGCGAAGGTGCCGGGCCTCCTGTTGTTCCTGGCGCTGGGGATGCTGGTCGGATCCGAAGGGATCGTCGGGGTCGAGTTCGACGACTACGAGCTCACCCGGACCCTGGGCACGATCGGTCTGGTGCTGATCCTGTTCGAGGGCGGTCTCACGGCCGGCTGGAAGGAGATCCGGCCCGTGGTTGGCAGCGCGGTGTCCCTGGCGATCCTGGGAACCGCGGTGACGGCCGTCATCGCCGGCGTGGTCGCCTCGTGGCTGTTCGACCTCGATCTGCTCGGGGGGTTGATCGTCGGCGCGGCCGTGGCGGCGACGGACTCCGCCGCGATCTTCGCCGTTCTGCGCGGCTCGCGGCTCCGCCGCCGCCTGGCCCGCACGCTCGAGGGCGAATCGGGCATGAACGACCCGGTCGCGCTGCTGCTCGTCGTCGGGTTCATCGACTGGATCGAGCTGCCCGACTACGGCGCCGCCGACATGGCCCTTGGCCTCGTGCTGAAGCTGGCGATGGGGCTGGCCATCGGGCTCGTGGTGGGATTTGGCGCTCGCAGGGCGTTCCGGCGGCTCGACCTGCCCTCGCCCGGGCTTTATCCGGTGGCTTCGCTCGCCACCGCGGCGCTTGCCTACGGGGTGGCCGAGATCCCCGACGGATCCGGTTTCCTCTCCGTCTACGTGGCAGCTCTCGTCCTGGGTACGGGACCGGTGCCCGCTCGCGGCTCGACGATCGCGTTTCACCAGGGCATGAGCTGGACGGCCCAGATCTCCCTGTTCTTCATGCTGGGCCTACTCGTCTTTCCCGGCGAGCTCGGCGCAGTGGCGGTCGAGGGCCTCGCGCTGTCGGCGGTGCTGATCTTCCTCGCGCGACCGTTCGCCGCGATCCTCGCCACGGCCGCGGCGCCGTTCGACATGCGCGAGCGGCTGATGCTGGGCTGGGCCGGGCTGCGCGGCGCGGTGCCGATCTGGCTGGCGACGTTCCCGGTGATCGCGGGAGTCGAGGCCAGCGACGTGATCTTCAACGCGGTCTTCTTCGTGGTCGTCACCTCGACGTTGATCCAGGGAGCGACCTTCGACCCGCTCGCGCGCAGGCTCGGGCTGATGTCCGACGAGCCCGCGGTACCGCCGCCCGTGGTGGAGACCGCGACGATCCGGCGGCTCGGCGGCGACGCGTTCACCTACGTGGTGGACTCGGAAGACGCTGCCGCGGGAGCTTTGATCCGGGACCTCGGACTGCCGCGGGAGGCGCTCGTGAACCTGATCGTGCGCGGCGGCGCGGCGATCCCCCCGCGCGGCTCGACCGAGATCGCGGCCGGCGATGAGCTCCACGTGATCGCCCGGCGCGAGGCCATCGCCGCCGTGCAGGCGCTGACGGAGCGCTGGCGAACGGGGCCGCTCGGCGAGGCGCCGCCCGCGGCGTTGCCGATCCGGGGCGCGCCGCAGATCTTCACGGTGCGTCGCCGCACGGCTCAGGACGGCGATCCCGCCCGGCCCGCGGAGCTCGAGGGGGTCGCGGTCGCGTCCCGGCTGCGCGTGCGCCGGGACGTCCCAAGCGCCCTGGTGGGGCTCGCCGACGGCCGCTACGCGATCACCGACCCCTCGCTGGTCGCCGTCGGGGGCCGCGGGCAGATGATCGAATGGGTAGCCCGACGGGTGCGTCGCCCTGGGCTGGCCCCGGTGGAGCGGGCGTGGTGGGAAGAGGTCGCCGGCGCGCTCAACGCGCCCGCGCCGCGGCGACGGTCCGAGGCCGGCGGCGACGAGCAGATCGACCTCGAGGACTAAGCGGCGCCCGAGGCCTCGGCCACTCGCCGGTACGCGGCCCCGGGATCGGGATCGGCGAACACGGCGGATCCGGCCACCAGCAGGTTCGCGCCGGCCTCGACGACGACGGGCGCGGTCGCGGCGTCCACTCCACCGTCGGCCTCGACGGCGCACCCCGGCGGGGCCAGCTCGCGCAGCCGGGCGATCTTTGCCGGGGATTCTGCGATGAAGCGCTGCCCGCCCCAGCCGGGGTTGACGGTCATCGCGAGCAGGAGGTCGCAACCGGCCGCCAGCGCGACCACGCTGTCCGCCGGGGTGCCGGGGTTGACGGCGAGTCCGGCAAGGCAGCCGGCGTCGCGGATCGCCGCGAGGGTGCGGTGGGCGTGCGGGTCGGCCTCCCAGTGGATCGTTATGCAATCGGCGCCGGCCGCGGCGAACGCCTCGATGTGATCCGCGGGTCGCGCGATCATCAGGTGCACGTCCAGCGCCCCACCCGCGGCGTGCACCCGCTCGGCGATGGAGCCGGCGACGAGCGGGCCGATGGTGATCGGCGGGACGAAGCGCCCATCCATGACGTCGACGTGGATCACCCGAGCCCCGGCCGCCATCACGGCGTCGACCTGATCGCCGAGGCGCGCGAAGTCCGCGGCCAGGATCGAGGGCGCGACCCGGCGCGAGCCGAACAGCTCTCTGGCCTCTGCGTTCACACGACCCTCAGCATCGAATGGCCGCAATGCTGGCAGACCATGTCCTCGGAACGGCTCATCCGCACGATCGTCTGATGCTCCCCGCACTCCGGACAGGCGGACACCAGCTCGTAGCGCTGCAGGCAGAACACGCAGCGAAAGCGTCCCGGCAGCGTCGTCGGGCGCAGCCAGGGCTCACCGCAGCCCGGGCAGCTCGGCCGGGGCAGCGGCTCCTTCGCGCTCACGGGCTCCCACTCCCGTCGCTGCTCGCGATGAAGAACCCGTCGGTCCCGTCGCGATCAGGTCGCAGCTCGAGCGGCGGCGAGGCAAAGGCCGCCGGCGCCGCCGCGACGACGTCCTGGTTCTCGCGGCGGGAGATCGTGCACGTCGAGTAGACGAGGCGCCCGCCGGGGCGCAGGGCCTCGAGCCCGCGCTCCAGGATCTCGGCCTGCAGGCCGGCGAGCCGCTCGATCGTCTCGGGGTCCTTGCGCCAGCGCGCATCCGGTCGCGAGGCGAGGGTGCCGAGGTCTGAGCAGGGCGGGTCCACCAGCACGCGATCGTAGTCTCGCCCGACGTCCGCCGAACGCGCGTCGGCCACCTCGACGCGCACGTTGCGCGCGCCGGCCCGCGCGCAGAGCTCGGCGATCTGGCCGGCGCGGCTCTCGTCATGCTCGACAGCCACGATCTCCCCCGCGCCCCCCATGCGCGCCGCGAGATGGGTCGTTTTGACCCCCGGGCCCGCGCAGAGATCGAGCACCCGCTCACCCGGGCGGGGATCCAACAGCGCGCCGACGGCCTGGGCGCCGCGACTCTGGGCGAGCAGCCTGCCGTCGCCCAGCGCCGCGAGCGCGGCGGGTCCCAGCGGTCCCGCCCAGACGAGCGCCTCGGGCAGCTCCGGCACGGAGCCCGCGAGCGGCGGTGCCAGCTCCTCGCCGGCCGCAACGAGCTCCGCGCGCAGGTCGCCGGGCTCGGCGCCAAGCGTGTTGACCCGCAGAGCGGTCTCGGGCGGACGGTTGATCGCGGCCAGCAGCGAGCGTGCATCGCGAGCTCCCAGCTCGCCCCACCACATCGCCGCCAGCCACTCGGGAACGGAGTGCGCCACCGCCGCGGACGCCGGCTGGTCGTCGGACAGCGACGCGAGCAGCTCTTCGCGCTCGGCGGCGGCGCGGCGCAGCACCGCGTTGACCAGCCCCGCGGCGCCCGCCGCCCGGCGCGCGCCGCCGCGGCGCATGCCTCCCTTCGTCAGCTCCACCGCCGCGTCGACCGCCGCGTGCACGGCCTCGTGGTCGGAGAAGAGCAGCTCGAACATGCCGAGCCGCAGGGCCGCCCGGACCGCGGGATCGAGCTTCGACACAGCGCGCGAGACGAGCCGCTCGGCCAACGCGTCGCTTGTGCCGCAACGCTGCACCGCGCCGAACGCCAGTCGCTGCGCCTGGGCGCGCTCACGTCCCTCGAGCCCGTGGCGCTCCGCGGCCGCGGGAAACGCGCGGTCCGCCCAGGCGCCGTGCTCGAAGGTCCGGCGCAGCACCTCGAACGCCGCGCGGCGCGCGGGCGTCGCCGCCGAGGCGCTCAAGGCGCGCGCTCCGTGGGCGCGACCCTGGGAAGCGGGTGTCCGCGCAGGTAATCCGCAGCCGCCATCTCGCGCTTGCCGGGCGGGCGCACGCCGACGATGCGAAGCGCGCCGTCGACGCAGCCAAGCACCATGGTGCCATCTGCCTGCGCGAGGTCGCCCGGCGCCGGGCGCGGCGCGGCGACCGGCTCGGCGCGCGTCACGCCCAGGCGCTCGCCCGAATCGAGCTCGAGGTATGTCCCGAGGTGGGGATTGAGCGCCCGGACGATGCGCTCGAGCTCCGCGGCCGGCCGGCCGGGATCGAGGCGGCGCTCGGCCGGCTCCACCTTGCCGGCGTAGGTCATGCCCTGCTCAGCCTGAGGGGTGAACCGAAGCTCGCCGGCCTCGTGCCGGGCCAGCGCGTCCACGGCGAGCTCGCCGCCCACGGCGGCCAGCCGCTCGGCGAGCGATGCGAAGTCGTCCCGCGAGTCGATCGGCACCGTCTCGCAAAGCGCCACCGGACCCGCGTCGAGCTCCTCGCCGACCTTGATGATCGCCACCCCGGTCTCGGAATCGCCCGCCATCAGCGCCCGTTCGATGGGCGCCGCGCCCCGCCAGCGCGGCAGCAGGGATGGATGCACGTTCAAGAGCTCCACCCGATCGAGCAGCGGCGCCCGCAGCAGCTGCCCGAACGCGCACACCAGGCCGAGGTCGACGCCGGCCAGATCCAGCGCGGCGCGAGTCTCCTCGTCGTTGACGTCGGCGCTCTGATGGAACGCCAGGTCGAGCTCGCGGGCGGCGATCGCGGCCGGCGGCGGCGCCGACTTGCGACCCCGGCCGCGACGGCGGTCGGGCGGCGTGAGCACGAGGACCGGGCGATAGGGACTTGCGGCGATCCGGCGCAGGATGGTTGCGGCGAACTCCGACGTTCCGAAGTAGGCGAGCCGCACCGTCAGCAGGCCGGCGGCAGGATCACGGACGCGATTCCGCGTCTTCTGGGTCGTCCTGGTCTTCGTCGTGCTCGCGCTCCGGGGTGAAGCTGGTGCCTTCGCGCAGGGCGCGCATCGCGCCCTTGCGCTGAGCGCGCTCGGTCCGGTCGACGATGAGGACCCCGTCCAGATGGTCGATCTCGTGTTGCAAGACCCGCGCCTCGAGGCCCGATGCCTCGACGGTGATCGGCTCGCCGCCGGAATCCGCCCCGCGCACGCGGACGTGCAGGGGGCGCTCGACATCCACGATCACGCGCGGCAGCGACAGGCATCCCTCCGCGGCCGTCTCCAGGTCGTCGGAGGACCATTCGATGACCGGATTGACGAGCGTGGCCGGGGTCGCGTCCGGGCCTGCCTGGAAGACCAACATCCGCCGCAGCGCGCCGAGCTGGGTCGCGGCGAGCCCAACTCCCATCGAGTCGCGCATGATCGCGATCATGCGCACGGCCTCGGCCGCCAGCTCGGGGCCGAATTCGCGCACCTCGGAAGCGCGTGAGCGCAGCACCGGATCGCCGAACTTCACTACCTCGGCCAGCGCGGCATCGCGCCTGCGGATTTCCTCCTCGGTGGGCTCGACGTGCTCGACCTCGGCTTCGACCGGGCCCTCCGCCGGCTCGGTTTCGATGGTCGCCTGTTCGGCTGTGTCGCTCACCTATCCGAGTCTAGATGTCCTTGATCGGGCTCTCATTGCGGGTCGACGTCCACCGCGAGCTGAACGCCACGCATCGAGCGGGCCGCCACGGCCGCCTCGACCGCCTCGCGCACCGCGGCCACCCCCGGTTCGCGCTCCGGGGCCTTGATCAGGAGCTGGCGACGCTCGCGATCGCGCAGCCGGAAGCGGGGCGCAGGCCCGAGCAGGTTCGCGCCGGACGGCAGCAGGGGCCGCAATCGTGCCGCCGTCTGCGCGGCGGCGTTGTCGGCCGCACGGGCTTCGGGCGCCGCGAAGTCGACGCGGATCAGCGTCGAGAACGGCGGGTAGGAGAGCTCGCGCCGGCGCTCGAGCTCGCCGGCCGCGAATCCCGCCGTGTCGTGGCGCGCCGCATGCTCGATCGCCTGGGCTCCGGGCGCCAGGGTCTGCACCAGGACCCTGCCCCCCGCGGGCCCGCGGCCGCTGCGCCCGGCGAGCTGCGCGACCAGGGCGAAGGTGCGCTCCTCGGCTCGGAAGTCAGGGAAGCGAAGGCTCGAGTCCGCGTCGACGATGACGCTCAGGACCACGTCCGGAAAGTCGTGTCCCTTGGCCACCATCTGTGTACCGAGCAGGACGCCGGCATCGGCGCGATCGAACTGGCCGAGAATGCGGCCGTGCGCGCCGCGCACGCCGGCGCTGTCGGAGTCCAGGCGAAACACCGGGAGCGGCGTGACGAGGTCCGTCACGAGCTCTGCGACCCGCTCGGTGCCGGCACCGTGGTGGCCGATCGCAACCGAGTCGCACTCCGGGCAGCGCTGTGGCACCGGTTCGGTGTGGCCGCAGTGATGGCAGCGGATGACGCCCCGCGCACGGTGCATGACCAGGGACACGTCGCAGGACGGACAGCGCCAGGTGTGCCCGCAGTCGCGGCAGCTCAGATGCGGTGACCAGCCTCGGCGGGGCACCATCACGATCGCCTTCGCTCGGCGCTCGGCCACCTCCGCGAGAGCCGCGCGGGTTCGCGCGTGCAACGGGCCCTCGCGCCCGTCGCGCTCGCGCATGTCCAGCACGGACACGGCTGGCAGCGGCGAGCCGTCCGCGCGCTCGGGCATCTCGATTCGCTCCGTGGCGAGCCAGCTCTCCGGCCGCGGCGTCGCCGAGCCGGAGACCAGCACGGCCCCCGCCTGCTCGGCCCGCCGCCTTGCCACGTCCCGCGCGTCGTAGCGCGGATCGGATTCCTGCTTGTAGGAGGAATCGTGCTCCTCGTCCACGACCAACAGGCCGAGGCCTGCCACCGGGGCGAACACGGCCGAGCGGGGACCGACGCAGATCCGCGCCTCGCCGTTGCGCAGCCGCTGCCATTCGTCGCGGCGCTCGCCCGCGCTGAGCGCCGAGTGCAGGAGCGCAACCCCGTCGCCGAAGCGCGACTGAAATCGCGACACGGTCTGCGGCGTCAGGCCGATCTCCGGCACGAGCACGATCGCCCCTCTGCCCCGCTCGAGCGCCGCCTCCGCCGCCGCCAGGTACACCTCGGTCTTGCCCGAGCCCGTCACACCGTGCAGCAGGAGCTCGCCGCCGGATTCATCCAGTCCCGCCGTGATGCGCTCCACGGCCTCGACCTGCGCCGCGTTCAATTCCGGCCTGCCCGCCGGCGCGCCCACCGCGACGACCGCAGGCCGCCGGCCGACCTCGGCCTCGCTCAGGTCGACCAACCCGCGCTTCGCCAGGCGCCGCAGCGAATCGCGCTCGGCGCCCGCCGGCTGCGGCTCGGATGCGGCGGCGAGCCGCGCGAGCGCCTGCCGCTGCTTCGGACCGAGGCGCTCGCCCCCGTCCAGCGCCGCCCTGCCGGCGTCGGTGAGCACCGCCTGGAGCTCGCGACGGGGGCCGACGCCGCCGCGGCCGCTCCGGCCCGTTCCCGGCGGCAGCACCAGCTCGAGCCCGCGGGCAGGCGTCGAGCAGTACTCGCGCGCGACCCAGAGACCGAGCGCGACCAGGTCCGGCGTCGCGCCGCGCTCGAGGATCGCGATCGGCTCGGCGAGACGTTCGGGCGCAAGCTCCGACTCGGACGCCAAGGCAACCACCACACCATGGATGCGCTGGCGACCGAACGGCACCAGGAGGACGCTGCCCACGTCGATCTCGCCGAGGCGCTCGGGAAGCAGATAGTCGAACGGCCCTCGAAGCGCCCGCGCCGTCGTCAGGGGCTCGACCTTGGCGATCGCAGGGCTCATCGACCTCAAGCTAGCGACGCTTCGTGGCGAGCGGCGATCCGTAGCGGTAGGCTGCCGATCGTGGCGCCGAAGCTTGGACCTGGGGAGCAAGTGCTGTTCGAGGGTCATCCCTCGTGGCGCTCGATCCTCGACTTCTATCTGAAGGGGATCGCGGTGACGGCCGTCGTCTGCCTCCTGGTGGCGCTGGCCACGGGCGTGATCGGCGACGAGACCAACGAAACCCTGGTCGTCCTCATCGCGATCGTCGGCGTCGGGCTCACCGTGCTGCTGGGGTTCATCAAGCGCATCGCCACCCGCTACACGATCACGAACCGCCGACTGAACATCAAGAAGGGCATCGTCTCGCGGACGATCCAGGAGACCCGGCTGGAACGGGTTCAGAACGTGAACTACCGCCAATCGGTCATCCAGCGAGTCCTCCAGATCGGGGACGTCGACTTCGACACCGCGGCGGGTGACGACTACAACTTCGTGTTCACGGGCGTAGCCGAGCCCGGTGATGTTGTCGAGAAGGTCGACGAGGCGACTCGGTCGCTGAGCGCGCATGGCGGGCTCGGCGACGAGCAGCACGGCCACCAGCCGTCCGCGTAGCCCGCACGGCAGCGCTCAGGCCGGCGCGGCCGAGCCCTGTTCGGCGCTGAGGCCGGCGGCCTCGCGCAGCGCGTCGGCGCGATCGAGCCGCTCCCACGTGAAGTCGTGGTCCTCGCGACCGAAGTGGCCGTAGGCGGCCGTCTTCTGGTAGATCGGCCGGTGCAGCTTGAGCTCCTCGCGAAACGAGCCGGGCCGCAGGTCGAAGTGGTCGCGGACCAGCTCCGCGATCTTCCCGCGTGCGATCTTCTCGGTGCCGAACGTCTCGACCATCACGGAGACCGGGTGCGCGACGCCGATCGCATAGGCGACCTGGACCTCGCAACGGTCGGCGAGCCCGGCCGCGACCACGTTCTTGGCGACATGGCGCGCCGCGTAGGCGGCGGAGCGGTCGACCTTCGAAGGATCCTTGCCGGAGAACGCGCCACCGCCGTGGCGGGCCATGCCGCCGTACGTGTCGACGATGATCTTGCGCCCGGTGAGGCCTGCGTCGCCGACCGGACCGCCGATGACGAAGCGTCCCGTGGGGTTGACGAGGAAGTTCAGCTTCGTGTTCAGCTTGGCCGGGTCATAGAGCTCGGCCGGCAGGATCGGGTGCAGCACCTGCTCCCAGAGGTCGGGACGAATCAGCGTGTCCGCGTCCACCCCGTCCTTGTGCTGGGTCGAGATCAGAACCTTCTCGATCTCGATCGGCTTGCCGTTCTCGTAGCGGACGGTCACCTGGGTCTTGCCGTCGGGCCGCAGGTAAGGCACCACCTCGCCCTTGCGCACCTCCGCCAGCCGGTGCGCCAGCTTGTGCGCGAGTGAGATCGGGAGCGGCATGAGCTCCGGGGTCTCGCGCGATGCGTAGCCGAACATCATCCCCTGGTCGCCGGCGCCGGCCACGTCCAGCTCGTCGTCGTCGGCGGGATCGGTCCGCGCCTCGAGCGCGTTGTCGACGCCCTGGGCGATGTCCGGCGACTGCTTGTCGATCGCGTTGATCACGGCGCAGGAGTCCGCCGAGAAGCCGAGGTCCGCATCGTTGTAGCCGATCTTGCGAATCGTCTCGCGGGCGATCTCCTGGATGTCGACGTAGGTGTTGGTCGAGATTTCGCCCGAGACGACGACCAGGCCCGTGTTGACGAGCGTCTCGCAGGCGACGCGCCCGTAGGGGTCCTCGGCCATCACGGCGTCGAGGACGCCGTCGGAGATCTGGTCCGCGACCTTGTCCGGGTGGCCCTCGGTTACCGACTCGGAGGTGAACAGATATTCGTTGTCTGAAAGGTTGTCGCTCAAGCTCATCGTCGCGGGAGCCTAGCGACCTCCTGTGCGCGCGGGGTCAGTCGATCAGCAACCGGGCGTCGCCCGCGAGCACGTCGTCGTCCCGGCTGACGGCCACGCCAAGGCTGTCGAGGCGCCTCAGGTCGGAGGCGAACGCCGTGTACGCGGTGTCCGCGGCAAGGCCGCCGCTCTCGGCGAACGCCAGCAGCCCGCGGAGGTCGAGGTAAGCGGCGAGCGCGACATCATCGGGCAGTTCGTCCATCGACTCCCGGTAGCGCTCCGAATCGGCCAGGCCGTCGCCGCCATCCTCGGCGAGACGCTCGATCGCGGCCAGATCGTTGGCGATCACGAGCACCGAGTCCGCCACCGCGTAGGCCAGTTGGGCGATCGGCGAGATACTCAACACCTCGGCGTCGACGTCGCCAAAGCTCTGCCGGCTGAAGTTGGGGGCGGCGAGCTCACGGTCGAACTGGCGGGCGATCGGATCCTGAAGGCGCGCCAGCGCCTCGCGCGCGGCGCCCTCGTCCACCTCGTCGGCAAGGAACTCGAGATACGGCGTGGCGCCCTGGGCGGAGCCGCCCGCTCCCCCCCCGTCCGCGCCCGGAGCGCGCGGCACCACGCTGAATGCCGCCTCACCGCCGATCGCCTGTAGGAGGTCGCGCTGGAGGTCGACGTCGGCGGCACTGCGCAGATCCGCGATCAGGTCGGTGACTCCGGCGGCGATCCCGGGCGCGCCAACGGTGGCCTGACCGAGTAGGGCCTCGAGGGTCTCCTGCGGGCTTCCCAGCCCGACGTACAGCAGGGAGTCCGGGGCAAGCTCGGACACCAGCTGCGGCTCGAACTCCTCGAAGGCGGCGAAGAAACCCGGTTCGGTGCCGCTGCTGTCCGGGTCGAGGACGCTGCGCGTCGCTAACTCGATCCCGTCGGAGTCCGCGCTCACCGCGAGCGCCGCCCCGCGCGAGGCGCCGACGTCGACCAGCGGCTCGAATGCCCCCAGCGAGGCCCGCGGGTCGGCGACGAGCGTCTCGATCGCGTCCGCGGACAGATAGGCCTCGGCGACGCGGTGGTCGGGCAGCGCCTCCATGGCGTCGCGGGCGTCCTCGTCGTCGGCCAGCGAGCCCGCGCCTTGTGCCCCGGTGGCGGCGTCGACGATGGCGCGCACCCCGTCCGCGGTCCCCAGCACGAGGAAGCCCTCAACCGCCGCGCTTGCCAGCCCCCGTGGGTCCTCGCGGATCTCCAGGCCTCGGTACTCGTCGCTCTCGAGCTGCCCCGCCCCCCGGGTCTCGACGAATTCGAGCGCTGCCTTCGTGTCGCCGGCTTCCAGCATCAGAACCTGCTCGAGCTCAGCGCCCGATCCGAGCACGCTGGCGGCCATCTCGCCTCCGAACCAGGGCTCGGCCGTCGCGTCGAGAGCCACCTGCGCGGTCGAGCCGCCGAACGCCGCCAGGGCGCGCCCGATCAGTTGCTCGCTGACCAGCGGCAGGCGGGCGACCACGTCGGCCGCCCGTTCGGCCTGCTCGGTATCGGGATCGATGTTTGCGTGCAGATAGGCCACGCTGGCCGCCGGGGCGAGCTCGATGGCGTCGTCGGCCGGCGGGCACTCGTCGCCACCGGGTGCCCCACACGGAAGGTTCGGCACGATCACCCCGGCCACCAGAAGGAGCGCGACGGCCGCGCCCAGCGCCGCGCCCAGACGCCGGCGCGCCATGATCGGCAGCGAGCGCCAGAACTCGGTGACCCCCTGCGCCAGCGCGCGCGGGAAGCGGGCGACCACGAAGAAGAGGTCCGCCACGAAGTACCGCGCCCCCCGTAGCCTCTCCCCGATCGCTCGCAGCATCCTGCCTGGCGAAGGAATCCTCACGCGTCGCAACCTACCGCCGTGACGCCTTCGGCACGTAATCGATGATCAGGGGCACGCCCTCCAGCGCGTATTCCTCCCGCATCCTGTTCTCGAGGTGATAGGCCCAGTCGCGCGTGATCACCCGACGATCGTTCACCTGGATCGCGATCCGGGGCGGCGCCACCTCCACCTGAGCGGCGTAGTAGAGCCGCAAACGCTTGCCCCGCTTGGCGGGGGGCGCGTGGTTGGCGACGACGTCGGCGACGAACCGGTTGAGCTTGGGGGTCGGGATGCGCTGCGCGCGGCGATCGGCGAGCTCGATCGCCGTCGCGAGGAGCTTCGACAGGTTGCGGCCGGTGACCGCCGACGCGGTGACCACCGGCGGTCGCTGCCGCACGCGTTTGGCGATCCGCGCCTTGGTGTCCATCAGGTCCACATCGGTCGGTCCCTCCGAATCGCCGCCCGGGGTTGTGGTCAGGTCCCATTTGTTGAGCGCGAACACCGTGGCGCAGCCGGTCTTCATCGCCAGGTCGGCGACCCTGAGGTCCTCCGCGGTCAGGCCCTCGGTCGCATCGCACACCACGATCGCGACGTCCGCTCGCTCGGCAGCATGCTCCGAGCGGATCTGCGCGTAGTAGTCGACCGAGCCCGCCACCTTCGATCGCCGCCGCAGCCCGGCGGTGTCGACCAGGACCACGTTGCGATCGCCGACCTCGAGCTCCGTGTCGATCGCGTCGCGGGTGGTCCCGGCGATGTCGGAGACGATCACGCGCTCGGAGCCCAGGAAGGCGTTGACCAGCGATGACTTGCCCACGTTGGGCCGGCCGATCACGGCAACGCGCGGCCGCAGGAGCTCATCGGCCTCGGCCGGCGGCTGGGCCGCCGGCAGCGAGTCGACGAGCCGGTCGAGCAGGTCGCCCGTTCCGCGCCCCTGGGCGGCCGACACGGCCACCGGGTCGCCCAGCCCCAGCCGATAGAGCTCGGCCACCTGTGGCTCGTCGGCGGCACCGTCGACCTTGTTTGCCACCACGACGACCGGCAGGTTCGCGCGTCGCAGGATCTCGGCCACCTCCGCGTCGCCCTGGCGCAGCCCGGCGCGCGCGTCGATCACGAGCGCCACGGCATCCGCGTCCGCGATCGCCATTCGAGCCTGGTCTTGAACCGAGCGCGAGATCCTGTCGTCGGCCTCGAGGTCCACGCCGCCCGTGTCGATCAACTTGAACTCGCGCCCGTTCCAGTCGCATTCGAGCTCCTTGCGGTCCCTGGTCACCCCGGCCTCGGGGTGGACCACGGCCTCGCGGCCTCCCGCGAGGCGGTTGACGAGCGTGGACTTGCCGACGTTGGGGAAGCCCACCACCGCGATCCTCGGCTCCCGGCTCATGCGATTCCGCGTTCGCGCGCGAGCGCGACCACGCGCTCCACGACGTCCTCGACCGAGCGACCGGTGGTGTCCAGTTCGAACGAGTCGCTCGCGGCGCGCAACGCCCCGTGCTCGCGCTCACGATCGCGACTGTCGCGTTCGGCCTGGTCGGCGAGGACCTGCGCCAGCGGCTGTCCCGTCTGCGCGGCCCGGCGCTGCGCGCGTTCGCCGTCCGCCGCGGTGAGAAACACCTTGAGCGGCGAGTCGGGGCTCACGATCGTGCCGATGTCGCGACCCTCGGCGACATACGAGCCCGCCTCGATCAACGCGCGCTGGCGGGCGACCAGAGCCCCACGGACCTCGGCGTGAACGGACGCGCGCGACGCGGCTTCGGTGACCGCCGGCTCGCGGATCGCAGCTGTCACGTCTTCGCCGTCGAGCAAGACGCTCCCGTCGTCGAATCCGATCTCCGCCTCGCGGGCGAGGGCAGCCACGCCGTCCGCGTCCCCAGGGTCCGTCCCCGCGCGGAGCGCCGCCAAGGCCACGCATCGGTACATCGCCCCGGAATCGAGGTAGGTGAAGCCGAGCGCGTCGGCGACGCCGCGGGCGACAGTTGACTTGCCGGCCCCCGCGGGACCGTCGATGGCGATGACCATAAGCGCAGCTCAGGATAGATTGGCGGAGTCGTAGCGCCGTGGAGAGCGACCCCTGGAGGAGATCCGGATGAAGGCATGGAACGTCACCGAGATGGACATCGAGCGCCACCACCCCCGGGTGCTCGGGTCGGAGGAGGAGGGCCGCGTGATCGTCCTGCACCTTCCCAAGGGCGAGACGATGCAAGAGCACCAGGTACACGAGCGCGCCTGGCTCGTCGTGGCATCGGGAGCGATCGAGATCGACGATGCCGACGGCGAAACCGTCGGTGGCGGCCACGGCCTGCTGGCCGAGTTCGAGCCAAACGAACGGCGTGGGATCCGCGCGACCGAGGACGCACAGCTCATCCTGCTGCTCTCGCCCTGGCCCGGGCAGGGCCATCCCAGCCTGCGCAGTGCGAGCCCGCCGGGCTGAGTCCTAAAGCAGCCCGCGCAGGTCGTTCTCGAAGCCCGGGTAGCTGATCCCGGCGGCGTCCATCCCGGCCACCCCGACCCCCTCCCGGGAGGCCAGGCCGGCGATCGCGCCGAGCATCGCCAGGCGGTGGTCGCCGTGCGAGTCGATGTCCCCGCCGCGCAACCCACCGGTGCCCTGCACCGCGAAGCCGTCCTCGAAGGCCTCGGCTTCGCCGCCAAGCGCGCTGACCGCCTCGACGACGGCGGCGATCCGGTCCGATTCCTTGTGGCGAAGCTCAGCTGCGCCGGTGACCACCGTCTCGCCCTCGGCGAAGCAGGCGACGAGCGCCACCAGGGGCAGCTCGTCGATCGCAAGCGGCACCTCGCCGGCCGCCACTCGTGTGCCGCGCAGCGCCGAGTGACGAGCGTCGATGGCGCCTCGTGGCTCGCCGCCCAGCGATGGGCCCTCGGAGACCTCGATCGCGGCGCCCATCCGGTTCAGGATGCCCAGGAACCCGACCCGGGTGGGATTGAGCCCGACGTTCTCGATTCGCACTCGGCTGCCCTTGTGCACAAGCGCCGCGGCGACGAAGAACGCTGCCGAGGAGAAGTCGCCCGGCACCGCGAAGCCGCACGGCTCCAGGCGCTCGGCCGGCGCCACGCGGATCCGCAGGCCGGGGAGCCGGCCGCGCACGGCCATCGCGGTCCCGGCCGGCTCGGCGCTCACGCGGGCTCCGGCGGCCAGGAGCATGCGCTCGGTGTGATCGCGCGAGGGCGAATCCTCGCGTACCTCGGTTTGCCCGTCCGCGAGCAGCCCGGCCAGAAGCACGCACGACTTAACCTGCGCGCTGGGCACGGGCAGCCGGTAGGAGATCGCGCGCAGCGGGGCACCGCGCACGTCGAGTGGCGGTAGGCGATTCTCGCGGCAATCCAGGCTCGCCCCCATCTCGCGCAGGGGTATGGCGATCCGGTCCACGGGGCGGCGGCGAATCGAATCGTCGCCGTCCAGCCG
>Ga0299913_10000828_pt1 | contig 20978 bp, 15 predicted proteins | sample RVTome_9_FD_201360 | JGI IMG/M metagenome (GOLD analysis project Ga0299913, IMG submission 201360) | Soil microbial communities from uranium-contaminated site in the Upper Colorado River Basin, Wyoming, United States - RVT155D38 (version 2) ... | reverse complement strand
AGCACCACGACCCCGCGGTACGGGTCGTACTCGGCGTCGAAGATCAGCGCCCGGAGCGGCGCCTCGGGGTCGCCGGTCGGCGCGGGCAGCCGGGTGACGATCGCCTCGAGCACGTCGTCGATCCCCTCGCCGGTCTTCGCCGAGCAGAGGACGGCGCCGAACGGGTCGAGCCCGAGGTCGTCGTCGATCTCCTCCTGCACCCGCTCGACGTCGGCCGACGGCAGGTCGATCTTGTTGATCACCGGCACGATCTCGAGGTCGTACTCGAGGGCCAGGTAGAGGTTGGCGACGGTCTGCGCCTCGACGCCCTGCGACGCGTCGACCACGAGCAGCGCCCCTTCGCACGACATGAGGCTCCGCCGTACTTCGTGGGAGAAGTCGACGTGGCCGGGGGTGTCGATCAGGTTGAGGCGGTAGGTCTGGCCGTCGGCGGCGGTGTAGGGCAGGGTCACGGTGTTCGACTTGATGGTGATCCCCCGCTCCCGCTCGATGTCCATCGAGTCGAGGATCTGGTCCCGGAAATCCCGCTCCTCGACCGCCCCGCACCGCTGGATCAACCGGTCCGCCAGCGTCGACTTCCCGTGGTCGATGTGCGCGATGATGCAGAAGTTGCGGACGGAATCCATGGCGGTCTGGGGTGGTGGCGAGCCGGGCCGCCGACCTCGGGCGGCCCGGGGCGGTGGATCTTAGCTCGCCGGGCATCCGCCGCTCGGGTGCACGGGGCCGGGGAGCGGGGCACCCGCCGCTCCGGTGCACGGTCACGGGGTTACGGGGCATCCGCGCTCCGGTCCACATTCCGGGGAGCGGGGTGCCCGGTCAGCTCGGGTCGAAACGCACGACGGAGAGTCCCTCCCGGTCCAGATCGAAGGGGGCTGTCAAGCTCATAGGAGACCGCTATCAGTGCGGATGGCGTCGGGCCGGCTCGACAACCAGCCTGTAAGCACCGCTGAAAATCTGCTCGGCATGGAGGTGTGGTTCGAGCCCCGCCACGTGATCGAGGTTGACGTCGTGACGGGAGGTGATCTCAACGGCCCACGATCAGGTGCCGCTCGGTGAGGATCGCGTAGCCGGCTTCATCGGAGGCGGTGGCCTTGGGCCAGGCGAAGCAGCGCTCGAGGTGGGGCTCGAGGCGGCCGTCGGAGGCGCGGGTGAAGAGGATCGAGCCACGGCGCTCGCGGGCGACGGTCTTCGAGTCGCCGCCCAGCCATACCGGGCGCCCGCCGAGGAAGAAGAAGTCGTGGGCGCGCTCGAAGAACCACGACTCCTGCGAGGTGCCCGTGTCGACGCCCTGGAGGACGACGGCGTCGGAGCTCGTCGGGGCGAGCTCCGCGACCTCCTGCCAGCCGTCGGCTCCGGACCGCAGGACGCGGCCCCCGTGGGAGGCGTAGACCGCATTGCCCGGCCCGGTCGCCAGGCCCGCGCGCGAACAATCCTCGGAGAGCCCGCCGACGCCCATGCGGATCGGTCGATCCCCGGCGTCCTCGGGGATCGGCAACGAACGGTCGAGGAGCTGACCCTGCATGTCCACCGTCCATACGCCGTGCTCGGTGCAGGTCGGGGCCAGGTAGAGAACGCCGTCGCCGACCGCGACGTCATAGAAGCCGCCGGTCCCCGTCGCCCGGCCGACGGCCACCCTCAGGGTCGCCCCGGTCCGGGGGTCGAACCGCAGGAGGTCGAACGAGGCGTTCGAGACGATCCACAGCGAGCCGTCGGAGCGGTCGACGGCGAGCGCCGACCAGTCGGGGCCCTCGACGGTACCGTGGAGGATCCGGGTGCTCCCTGCGAGACTCCGCGGCACTTCGAGCAGAGTCCGCCCTTCGGCCAGCACCCAGACCCGGTCGGCCGACAGAGCCACGTCGAGCGGTGCCGCTGCCGTCGGCAGTCCCGAGGCCTGGAGCTCCATCCGGGTCGAGCCATCGGTGCAGACGATCGGCGGCAACTCGGTGGCGACCGGTGGGGCGGTAGCACACGCCAGGGCTGCCAGCAGAGGCAGCGAGAGGAAGGACGGCAGGTACGGCGGGCGACGGATCATGAGGGGCTCCCAAGGGTCCGAACGTCGAGCGGGCGGCGCGGTCACGCGAATCCTAACCTGACGTCGTGCCCCGCCGACCACACCGTAGCCCGCGCCGCTTCCCGGGCGCCGCATCCCCCGTGCCCGCCTCGGGCGGCCCGGGGACGGCGAGATCCCTCGCTGCACTCGGGATGACGTTGCGGGCCGGCTCAGCCGGGGAGGGCGGCTCAGCCGGTGGTGCTCGGCTCAGCCGGTCGCGGCCGCCGTGCTTCTCGTCCCGGTCTCGGCGTCGCCGCCCTCCCCGTCCTCCCGCACGAAGTCCAGGTAGTGCTCATAGCGCTCGAGGATGAGGCCGACGTAGGTGACGGGCTCGAGGCCGCGGACGAAGCCGTACTTGACGACCGGGTCGGTGTAGACCTCCTGCTCGGAGAGGCGGAGTAGCCAGTAGGCGACGTCGTTCCAGGAATCGGGGGAGTCGCCGTGCTTTTCGGCCAGGCGGCGGGCGTCCTGGACGTGGCCGAAGCCGGCGTTGTAGGAGGCGAGGACGAACTTGAGGCGCTCGGCCGGGGGGACCGCGGGGAGGTAGCGGGCCCAGTATTTGTCGAGCTTCTCGAGGTAGCGGACGGCGCCGGCGACGTTCTGCTCCGGGTCGCGGAGGTCGCGCACGCCGACCTCGCGCGCCGTCCGCGGCATGATCTGGAGCAGGCCGACCGCCCCCGCCCAGGAGCGCGCGTTGGCCCGGAAGCGGGACTCCTGGAAGGCCTGGGAGGCGAGCAGCCGCCAGTCCCAGCCGATGCCGTCGGCGTGGTCGCGGATCAGCTCGTCGTAGCGCGAGAGGCGGCCGGTCCGGGTGGTCAGGTACTCGCTCGCCACCCGCTCGCGGAAGCCGGCGCGGTCCTCGAAGTAGGTCTGGTACTCGCGGGCGATCCGTTTCGGGTTCTCGGCCAACCAGGCGTCGAGGGCGGCGTGGAGCTCGGGGGCGTTGCGGCGGACGGCCCAGACGGTCCGGTCCGGCGGGCCGAGCACGGGCACCACCGTGATGTTCGTGTAGTAACCCTCCTGGAGGTCGGCGAGGTTGCCGGGCGCCACGGTCAGCCGGGGCGGGCCCTCCGCGATCTCTTTTATGACGTCCTCGACGGCCTCGGCGTCCTCGACCTCGACGACCCGGATCTCGCCGGTCACGCGGTCCTCGATCTCGAGCAGCCGCGCGCGGTAGGGCGAGCCGCGCTCGAGGTGGACGGTGCGGCCGGCGAGCTCGGCGGGACGGGTGACCAGCCGGGCGCGGAGCTCGCGCCGGGTGCGCGGCGCCTCCTCGACGAGCTCGCGGAGCTCCTCGGGCTCGCTCTCGGCGACCTCCCCGCCCTCGTGGTTCTCGATCACGTCCTCGACCGGCTCGGGGAGCTGCGGGTCCTCCATGCCGCGGATCTCCTGGACCAGCTTGGGCGGTGTCTCGTAGAGCGGCTGGGTGATCCGCGCCCCGTTCGCGGCGTCGCCGATCTCCTCCTCGAGCAGCCGCGCCGCGACGACGTCGCCGACCCCGCGGTCGAGCAGTGCGAACAGCCCGGTGCGGTCGCGCACGACGACCGGCTCGAGGTCGAGGTTGTGGTCCTTGGCGAACCGGCGCAGCAGCCGGAACTCGAACCCCATCACCTCGCCGCGGTAGATGAAGTAGCCGGTCGAGTTGTAGGTGAAGAGCACCTTGAGCACGCCGGCCTCCTGGATCTCCCGGAGGTCGAGCTCGACGGGTGGGAGCGGTTCGGCCTCCCGCTCGGCCGCGCCGTCGGGATCGGCGCAACCCGGGAGACCGGCGGCGAGTGCGGCGAGGAGACCGAGGAGGAAGGCGGCGGGGGCACGGCAGGCCTGGCGGGGTGGCATCGTACCCGTTGCCGGGTGCAGGGATCTTGCCGTGCGCTCAGCCGCCGCGTTCCGCCGCGTAGTGGAACGTCCCGCGCTCGCGGTCCTTGACCACGCCGGGGAAGGCGAGCGCCCGGCCGTGGGCGACGCAGTAGACGCCGGGTTGCAGGCCCTGGGAGGCGAAGATCGCCTCGGTCAGGTTCTGGAGCGCGTCGGAGCGCTTCATCTCGAAGGGGCGCATGGCGCCGGTCAGGGCGATCGCCACCGGGGGGTCGGGGAGCTCGTCGCGGAGGCGCTGGCCGGTGAGGGTGAGGGTGTCGGTGCCGTGCAGGATGACGACGCCGGCGAGCCCGTCGCCGTCGCCGGCGGTGGCGAGGACGCCGCGCACCGCCTCGACGATCCGCCGCCGGTCCTCGTCGTCCATCTCCAGGCTGTCCTTGCTCATCAGCTCGACGACGTCGACCTCGACCTCCTCGAGCCGCAGCTCGTCGAGCATGCGGTGGACGATCGAGCGGCGATTGGCGAGCTCGCCGGTCCGCTCGTCGTAGGTCTTCTCGATCGTGCCGCCGGTGGTGACCAGGACGACTCTGCGCATCGCGGCGTGAATCTACCGCGCGTCTGCCGCGGGCGCCGCGAACGGCGCGTGCCGCACCCGCCGCACGACGTAGTAGAGCCAGGGGACCGCGACCGGCTGGGCCGGGTCGGTGCGGCGGCGGGCCTCGGCGAGGGCGGCGCCGCGCTCGGCCTCGGTGAGGTCGGGGGCGGTGCGGCGGAGCATCGCGGGGATGGCCATCAGGTCCATCATCTCGAGCTGCCGGCCGCGGTACACGAAGCGGTCGCGGCGGACGGTCTCGAAGCCGGTCTCGCGGAGGAGCGCGGCGAGCGCCCCGGGCTCGATCCGCTCGCGGGAGGGGGCGCCGCCGAGGGCGCGGGACAGCGCCACCTGGAACGGGTGGGCCTCGAACGCTTCGCCGCCCATCCGCGAGGCGGGGAGGTTGAAGACGAGCAGCGCGCCTTCGGCGAGGACCGCGGCGAGCGCCCGCAGCACGGCGGCGGGGGAGGGGAACTGCCAGAAGGCGGCGTTGCACACCGCGCGGTCGAACGGGCCGGGGGCGGCGGCGGCGAGCTCGGCCGCCGCGGCGACCTCGAAGCGCGCCCGCGGGTCGGGCGTCCGCTCACGGGCGACGGCGACCATCTCCGCCGAGCCGTCCACGCCGACGAGCTCCCCGTCCGGCGGCAGCCGGGCGAGGCAGGCGCGGGCGGTCGCTCCGGTGCCGCAGGCGAGGTCGAGCACCCGGCGGGCGGCGCCGACCTCCGCGAGCTCGACGAGCCGCCGGTTGAGCTCGCGGTAGATCCGTCCGTCGCGGACGAAGCGGTCGTAGATCTCCGCGTTCGCCCAGCCGGACCAGGGGGAGTCGGGGGAGGTCACCCCCTCAGTGTGTCACCGGCGGGCCGGCGGGGAAGGCGGCCGGGGAAGGCGCCGTCAGGCGCGCGCGCGGTGCTCGGCGATCATCCCCTCGACCCGGTCGAGGCCGCAGCGGAGGTTGTCGATCTCGGGGCCGAAGGACAGGCGCACGTACTGGTGGAAGCGGCACAGCCACGAGGAGCGGCGGCCGCCCGGGTTGACGTCGAAGAAGACGCCGGGGACGCAGACGACCTGGTGGTCGAGGGCGGCGCGGAAGAAGGCCATGCCGTCGTCGAGGCCGGGCGGCATGTCGCGCAGGTGGGCGAAGACGTAGAAGGTGCCGTCGGGCTCGCGGTCGATGCCGATCCCCATCTCGTAGAGCCGGCGGATCATCAGGTCCCGCTTCTCGCCGAAGATGCGGCGCACCGCGGCCGACTCGGCCTCGACCCGGTCGGGGTCGAGCAGCGGGATCGCCGCCCGCTGCATCGGCCGCGAGGCGCCGCCGTCGAGGAACGAGCCGGCCGAGGCGACGCGCTCGATCACCTTCGAGGGGGCGACCGTCCAGGTGACCCGCCAGCCCGGGTAGCGCCAGTTCTTGGTCAGCCCGTCGAGCAGCACGACCGGGTCCTGCTCGACGTCCTCGACGTAGCGGGCGGCGGACACGGTGGGGCCGGGCTCGCCGGTGCCGCGCCGCCAGACGTAGTGGCTGTAGAACTCGTCGAGGATCAGCGCGCAGTCGGTCTGCCGCGCCGCCGCGACCCACTCGGCGAGCTCGTCTCCCGAGATCAACCGCCCCATCGGGTTGCACGGGTTCGACAGCAGCAGGGCCGACAGCCCCCGCCCCAGCATCTCGCGCCGCAGCTCGCGGATGCCGAAGTTGTAGCCCCGCTCGCGGGAGAGCAGGATCGGCGTCGACGACAGGGTGCGGAAGGCGTCGAGCAGCTCCTCGTAGGCGGTGTAGTCGGGCAGGAAGTGGCCGAGGTTGATCCGCCCGAGCGAGGCGACGGCGCGGGTGAGCGCCGCCCGCCCGCCGCCCGAGATCGCCACGTTCTCGGCCGTGTACTGCGAGCCCATCCCGCGCCGGTAGGCCCGGTTGTAGTAGGCCGCCACCGCCTCGCGCAGCTCCCACAGCCCGGCGATCGGCCCGTACTCCTGGTCCTCGGGGGCGATCGGGACCTCGGTGACCCGCGGCGGCGCGCCCGGCAGCGGCCCGGTCTCCGGCTGCCCCTGGCCGAGGTTGCACCAGGCCGGGTCGTCGGAGCGGAAGCCGCGCTTGGCCGCCTCGGTCGAGACGTAGATCACCCCGGTCCGCGGCATCTCGCGGAAGGCGTGCAGCGTCTCCTCGGGCGGGGCGGCGGGGGGCGCGGCGAGGTCGGGCGTCGGCGGCAGGGTCACGCCGCGGTTCGGAGCAGGATTCGTTCCACCTCGGGGCCGGTTGGGCGAGACGGCGGGGGAGAGGCGCTCGGGCCGGCGAGGTTCACCGGCCCTGCCCGTCCGAAGGTCCGTGCGGGTTGCGGCCCGTGGCGATCATCAGGTGATGCGGCCGGTGGTGGTCCCCCTCGGCCATCAGGCCGAAGAAGCCGAGGCCGCGGAGCTCGGGGATCCGCGCGGGGTCGGCGCTGGTCCACAGCACGCGGAGCTCCTCGCCGCGGTCTTCGACGTCGACCTTCCAGCCCCGTCCGCGGGAGACCATCGCTGCGTGCGCGGGGACCATCTGCCGGGCGGCCTCGACCGCGGCCGCGGGCCCGCCGATGACGATCTCGAGCCCTCCGTCGACCGGGCTCTCGGTCACCTCGGCGTCGATCACCAGCCGCTCCATGGCCACCAGGTGCTCGCGCAGGGCGCCGATGTCCACGCTCTTCCAGTCGGTCGCCGGATCGTCCTGCAGCAGCGCCACGATCTCCGCGATCGCCGCGAAGGCGGACTGCCCCGTCTCGGCGGGCGAAGTGCCCGCCATCGCCGCGTGAGACCGGGTGTGCGCCGGATGCCGGTGGTCGTGCTGCGTCGCTCCTGCCCAGGCCGCGGCGCCGGCGATGGCGAGAACGCCCGCGGCGAGCGCCGCGAGCCGGGAGCCGTTCATGCGTCGGTTCATGTTCCGATCTCCTCCGGTAGGTCCAACGTTCTCGCAGAGCCTGCCGCAGCGCGCCGGTGCGAAGATATGACCCCGGTCATGGAATCGGACGATGGCCGGCTAGAACGAGGAGCCGACCCTGGAGGACGAAACCCGGAGGATCGACGTCCTGCGCCCCGCCGGCCGGCGCAGCCTGGCCCGCGGCGAGAGGCTGTTCACCGGCGGGGAGCGCGTCGAGTGGATGTTCCGCGTCGTCCGCGGCCGCGTCCGCCTCGAGCGGTGCCTCGCCGACGGTCGGGCCGTCGCGATCCACACGGCCCGGCCCGGGGACCTCGTCGCCGAGGGCTCTCTCTTCGCGGAGCGCTATCACTGCGACGCGATCGCCGAGACGGCGACCGCCGTCGAGCTCGAGGCGAGGTCGACGTTCCTCGGGCGGATGGCCGCCGAGCCCGAGGCGCTCCTCCGGCTCTGCGACTGGCTGAGCTCCCGGCTACGCAGCGCCCGCCTCCTGCTCGAGATCCGCACCATCCGGCCGGTGCGGGAGCGCGTCCTGGCCTACCTGGAGATGCGCGACGCCCTCGGTCACCCGCCGGAGGAGCGGCCGGTCCGCCGCATCGCCGACGAGCTCGGCATCGCCCCCGAGACCCTCTACCGCCTCCTCGCCGACCTCGAGGCCGAGGGCGAGATCGTCCGCCGCGGCCGTTCGATCCGTCGTGCCGGCCGCGGGCCTCAGGAGTAGCCGATCCACACCGCCACGGCCAGGGCGATCGAGCCGAGCACCCACACCTTGACCATGAACGGGAGCACGAAGCGCACCCAGCGCTCGTAGGGCACGCCGGCGATCGCCAGGATGCCGATCAGCACCGCGTTCGTCGGCACCAGGATGTTGGTGAACCCGTCGCCGAACTGGTAGGCGAGCACCGCGACCTGCCGGGTCACCCCGACGAGGTCGGCGAGCGGCGCCACGTAGGCGAGCACGATCATCGCGAACAGCAGGACCAGCGTGTGCGGGACGCGGAAGCGGCCCTCCTTCCGGGGGCCGGCCGGCGCCGGCTCCGGCGCGGCCGGCTCGGCGTGCGCCGCGTCCGCGGTCTGGGGCGTGGGCTCGGGCGGAGGGTCGCCGGGGCGGTCGCTCATCGGGTGCTCCTCGCAGGGGATCGGGCCGTGGGACGAACCGCGGGAGTGTAACGCAGGGGTAGAGAGGCCCTTGCCGGTACACTGGCGAAGATGCCGAATCGCTTCTTCGCCGTCCGCCCCTCCGCCGCCCGCCTCGCCGCCCGTGCGGCCTGCGGCCTCCTGCCGGTGCTCCTCCTCTCGGCGCCCGCGTCGTCGACCGCGGCCGATCCCGAGCCCGAGGCGCCGCCCGCCTTCGAGCTGCTCGAGCGGGTGCGGGCACGCTACGGCGGGCTCGAAGCGTACGCCGGCGCCGGCGAGCTGGAGGTCCGCCGGGGGCCGGGCGAGGGTGAGCCGGCGGCGCGGTACCGGCTCTCGACGGTGAAGGGGGAGGACGGGTCGTTCCGGCTCGAGCTGGAGGAGGAGGCGGCGGACCGCGAGCCGCGCGCCTTCCTGCTCTGGGGCGGCGGCGAGGAGACTTTCGTGTACGACTCCGCACGCGGGGCGGAGGGCGAGTTCCGGGCGGTCGGCTCACCGCTGGCCGCCCTCGCCGAGCTGCCCGGGGGGCGCGAGCTCGGGATCGAGGCGTTCCCGCTCTCCGCCCTGCTGCTCGGCGGGGACGGCGCGCTGCCCCGGCCGCCGGCGGCGTCGGTCGACGGGCCGGAGCCGTGCCCGGGAACGCCGGACGCCCCCTGCTGGCGGTTGAGCCACCCGTCGGCGGACGGGCGGGTGGAGACGGTGCTGTGGGTCGAGACGGGCGAGCCGGTGGTGCGGCGGGCCGAGGTGCGGACGGTCGCCGACCCGCCCGGCTTCGCGGCCGCCCTCGCCGACGCCGGGCTCGACCCGGACGCCGGCCCGGCGGACCCGGAGCGGGTCGTGGTCCGCACCTCGCTCACCGAGGACGCGTTCTCGTCGTTCGGGGTGACCCTGCGCCTGGCGCTCGGCGCACCGGAACGGGCGCGCCGGGTCGAGAGGTGGAGCGCGCAGCGGCGCGGCCCGCAGACGACCTTCGGCGAGACGATCGACGTCTCCCTCGCCGGGTTCGTCGTCCGCGTCCTCGACTCGGGGGGCCGGCCGGTCACCGGTCTCGGTCCGGACGACTTCCTGGTCTTCGCCGGTGACCGCGAGGTGCCGGTGCGCTCGGTGGACTTCTACGCCCGCGGCTCGGGGCCGCTCGCGCCGCCCGGCCGCCCGCGCGCCGAGGCCGCCGAGGCCCGTCCCGGCGAGCCGCCGCCCCCGCCCCCGGAGCTGCCGCCGAAGATCGTCGTCCTCTACGTCCAGGCCGACTTCAACGGCCTGCGGGTGCGCGGCCACCTGAAGATGCTGCCGTACGTCGAGCGGTTCCTCGAGGCGCTGCCGCCGGACGACCTGGTCGCCGTCGTCTCCTTCGACTCGCACCTCGAGCCGTGGCTCGACCTGACGACCGACCGCGAGGCGGCGCAGGAGGCGGTGTGGCGGGCGATCCACTTCGGCGCCGACCCGCCGTCCGGCCGGAGGACCGACGGCGGCCGGGGCGGCGCTCCGTCGCTCTTCGCCGGGATCGACCCGGACGAGGCGGCGGACGCGGCGTGGGCCGAGAAGGGGCTGGAGATCGTCGGCCGGGCGCTCGGGCGGCTGCCCGGCGAGAAGGCGGTCGTCTTCCTCGGCTGGGGGCTCGGGCGCTACGGGTCCGGCGGGGTGACCATGCGGCGCGACTACCGGCCGGCGGTCGACGCGCTGACCGCCGCCCGGGCGAGCGTCTTCGTCCTCGACGTCGCCGACGCCGAGTACCACGACCTCGAGGTGGGCCTGCGGCGGGTGGCGGCGGAGACCGGCGGCACCTACCAGAAGACCTACGAGTTTCCGATCCAGGCGACCCGCCGGCTCGCCGCGCTCCTCGCCAGCCACTACGTGCTGACGGTCGACGTGGCCGACCTGCCGCCCGCGGCCCGCGAAGGCCGCCAGGAGCTCGAGGTCCAGCTCGTCGGCCACGACGGCGTACGGCTGCTGGTCCGGCCGCTCAGCGGCGGATGAGGGCTCTCACCCGCCGGTGAACAGGAACTCGACGACGTCGCCGTCACGGACCTCGTAGGCCTTGCCCTCGGTGCGCGCCCGGCCGGTGCGGACGAGCTCGGCGAAGGAGCCGGCCTCCACAAGGTCGTCCCACGAGGCGACCCGGGCGCGGACGAAGCCCTCCTGCATGTCGGTGTGGACACGGCCGGCGGCCTCGGGGGCGGGGGTGCCGCGCGGCACCTCCCAGGCGTGGAGCTTGCCGCCGACGACGGTGTAGAAGCGGACCAGGCCGAGCAGGTCGAAGGCGGCCTCGACCATCCGCTCGAGGCCGGTGCGGTCGAGGCCGAGCTCGGCGAGGAAGGGGGCGCGCTCGGCCGGCTCGAGCTCGGCGAGCTCGGCCTCGAGCCGCGCCGACACCTCGACCAGGCGCGCTCCGCCGGCGCCGGCGCGCTCGCGCAGGGCGGCGACGCCGGTCTCCGCCCCGCCGCCCCCGCGCGCTCCCTCGCCGTAGCCCGCCTCGCCGACGTTGGCCACGAAGAGTGTCGGCTTGGCGGTGATCATGCCGAGCGCCTTGGCGTCGCGCCGCTCTTCGTCGTCGAGGCCGAGCGCGGCGAGCGGCGTGCCGGCGGCGAGCGCCTCGCGCCAGCGCGTCAGCCGGCCGCGCTCCGCGGCGTGCTCGCGCGGCGCCGTCGTCCACACCCGCTCGCGCCTGTCGATCGCCCGCGCCAGGACCTCGAGGTCGGCGAGCAGGAGCTCGGTCTCGATCACCCCCGCGTCGCGGCCCGGGTCGACCGTGCCGTGGACGTGGGCGACCTCCTCGTCGGGGAAGACGCGGACGACGTGGGCGACGGCGTCGACCCCGCGGATCTCGCCGAGGAAGCGGTTGCCGAGCCCCTCGCCGCGGCTGGCGCCCTCGACCAGCCCGGCGACGTCGACGAAGCGGACGAAGCAGGGGGTCGCGTCCTCGGCCCCGAGGGTCCGCCGCAGCGCGTCGAGGCGCTCGTCGGGCACCGCGACCACGCCGACGTTCGGCTCGATCGTCGTGAACGGGTAGGCGCCGACCTCCGCCCCGGCGGCGGTCAAGGCGTTGAACAGGGTCGACTTCCCGGCGTTCGGCAGACCGACGATCCCAACCGACAGCATCGCCGGTCACCCTATCGCGGGCGGCGGCCGGTCAGACGAACCGCCAGGTGACCCGCCCGACCTCGTGGCCCCGCCAGCGCTGGATCCAGGTGAAGCTGTCGCCCGGCTTCGGCGCTGCGCCGGAGAACGCCAGCTTGCACTCGAACCCGTTGCCCGGCGTGCCGGGCTCCCCGGTCGCCGGCTCGCCGCGCGGCAAACGGACCGGGCTGGTGCGGACGTGCGGACGGCGGGGCAGCCCGACGACGCGCGGCGCCGGCCGCTCCCAGGCGCGCCCGCGGGCGAGCTCGGAGACCAGGAACGCGGGCGCCTCGAGCGTGATCTCGACGTCATGGCCCAGCCGGCGGACGAGCTCGAAGGTGAACGTCCGCGGGCCGTCCGGCGAGCCGAAGAGGAAGAAGCTCTCCTCGCCCGCGGCGCTCGCCGCGACCTCGACGTCGCACTGTGCCGTGTGGCGGCGCAGGCAGCGGAAGTGGTCGCCGAGCCGGAAGTAGGGCGCCGAGGCGGGCGGCAGCGACGGGGCGGGCCGCGAGCCGTCGTCGATCAGGGCGAGGAAGCTGGCGCGCTCCGGCGCGCCGGGGACGGGCCCCAGGTCGACCGGCGGTCCACCGGGCGGGACCTCTTTCCCGGCGGGGGAGCCCAGCCGGTTCCAGCGGTCCGGGAAGACGAGCGGCGAGACCGGGCCGTGGAACAGGATCGCCTTCGCCTCGACCGGCGCCGAGCCGTCGTTGCAGGCGAGCACGCGATGGCCGCCGTTTGCGGGGTCGGGCGCGATGGCGTGGCGATCCGCGTGCCCGGCGAGCTCGTCCGGCCGCGCGAGGCGGACCGCCGTACCGAGCCCGAGCCGGCGGAGGATCGCCCCGGCGTCGGGCATGACGCCGATCGCGCCCCGCACCCGCCGCCCCTGCCGCGTGCCGGTCCCCGGGTCGGCGAGCAGCACCCGCAGCTCGCGGTTCGACAGGCGGTTGCCGGCCACCCGCAGGTGCGCCTCCTGGACGAGGGCGGCGACGCCCGCCACCATCGGCGCGGCGGCGCTGGTCCCGGAGAAGCGCCGGGTGTAGTCGCCTTGCGGCGCGGTGCCGTCCGCGGCGAGGTCGCCGTAGCCCGCGGTGACCACTCCCCGGCCCCAGCCGAAGCAGTCGACCCGCCGGCCGAAGCAGGAGCTGGGGAGCCGGTCGTGGCCCGGCCCGTCGCTGGCGGCGCCGACGACGAGCGCCCCGGACTCGCGATACCCGCTGCGGCCGCGGGCGAGGATCGCCCGGCCCCGCTCGTCGCGGTAGGCGTCGAGGTCGTGGCCGCCGTTGCCCGCCGCCTCGACGACGACCAGCCCGTGGGCCGAGGCGAGGCGCAGGGCTTCGAAGTCGGCATGGTCGATCTCGCACGGCCGGTAGGCGCGCTGCACCTCGACGAGTAGCACGTCGCCCGCCGCGAGCACACGCTGGCCTTCGTCGTCGAGCGTCTCGTCGACGACGGCCGCGACCGCCGCGAGCACGGCGTCGGCGACGTGGCCGTTCGAGCCCTCGTCCTTGCGGTAGTGGGAGAGGAGGCGTAGCTCGAAGCCCGGTGCGATGCCCTGGACCCCCAGGTCGGGGTCCGTGTGCTCGGCGACGAGCTGGCCGACGACCGCGGTGCCGTGGTCCCCGCGGTACAGCCCGTCGTGAAGGGCACGGTTGTGGTTGTGCAGCGGGTCGGGCAGGCCCGGCAGCTCGCCGTGAGGGCCGGGAGGAGGGCCCCACCCCTGCTCGAGGTCGACGACCCGGACCGCGGCCTTCCCCTCGCCCAGCATCCGCCACGCCTCCCGGGCGCCGATGCCGACCGGCCGTCCGTCGAGGTAGTGCTGGAGCTCGCGCAGCGAGGGGTCGCGGGCGGCGAGCTCGCGGTAGGCGAGGTCGACCCAGGGCATGCCGTCGAGCAGGCGGACGACGTCGCGCGCCAGCGGGCCGGGCAGGCTCGCGGCGTCGAGCCGGCAGTACGAGGCCAGGCTGTGGACTGGCGGGAAGTCAGAGCTCGCGGCCTTTCGCTCGAGGTCGCGGATCTGTTGCGGCGCCAGGGAGCGGATCAGCGGCTCGACGTCGAGCGTCCGCAGGGCGTCGAGGGCCCGGCGCTGCCGGGAGCGCTCGCGCTCTCCGCCCGGGTGCGGCTCCCCCTGCTCGTCGCGCTCGGTGCGCTCGATCGCGGCCAGCGCCTCTTCGCGGCGCCGGCGGAACAGCTCGTCTGCCGGCGGGGGCGGCGGCGGCTCGGCGCAGCGAGGGTCCTCCTCTCGTCCGCCGGAGTCCAGGCCACTGCCGGGCTCCCCGGCACCGCCGCCGGAGGGGGCGGCGAACTCTTCCGAGCCGGTCCCCGGCGCGGGGACCGGGCGCTCCGCGAGCCGGACCACCAGCGAGCCGCTGTACTCGGGCGGGCGGCGCCGCCGGCGGTGGTGCCCGCACCCGCACCCCGACCCGCAGCCGCCCGCGCGAGCGAGGAGCTGCGCCGCGCTCTGCGGGTCGATCGGCTCGGGGACCACGATCTCCTCCTCCGGGTCGATCGGCTCCGGCACCACGATCTCCTCCTCCGGGTCGATCGGCTCCGGTACGACGATCTCCTCCTCCGGGTCGATCGGCTCCGGCACGACGATCTCCTCCTCCGGGTCGATCGGCTCGGGAACGACGATCTCCTCCTCGGGGTCGATCGGCTGGGGGACCACCGTCTCGTCTTCCGGATCGATCGGCTCCGGCACGACGATCTCGTCCTCGGGGTCGCCGGGGCGGCCCGAGGCCAGACGCCGGACCACGGGCCGGCCCTTCTCGCGGAACAGGGCGACGATCAGCTCGAGACTCACGGTGTGCTCCTTTCAGAAGGGTTCGGCGGGTGCGAGGCGGGCGCCGTTACGGACCGGGGGTGCGAAGCGGCGGCCTCCGTCCCGGTCCGCCAGTCGCCCTGGAGGACGAAGGCCGCCCACTCGGCCGGCGGTGCGCCGCGGCGCCAGGCGGCGAGCTGGGCCTCGCGGAGGGCGGCGGCCGGCGGCTGCCCGGCGCCGAGGATGCCGCCGTAGAGGTCCGCCATCAGGTCGGCGGTAGCGCGGTCGGAGACCCGCCAGAGGCTGACCACCAGGCTCGAGGCGCCGGCGGTCATGAAGCCGCGGGCCAGCCCGACCAGCCCCTCGCCGCGGACCTCCCGGCCGAGCGCCGTGCCGCAGCCGGACAGCACGACCAGGTCGGAGGCGAGCTCGACGTCGTAGAGCTCGTGGGAGTGGAGGAAGCCGTCGCGGCCGCGGCCCTGCCGGTCGACGCGGGAGAGCACGAGGACCGGGTCGGTCTCGTCGAGCAGCCCGTGGGTGGCGAGGTGGACGAGCCGGTAGCCGGCGAGCCGGCCGCCGAGGACGAGCTGCTTGTCGGCGTCGAACCCGAAGGCGGCGAACGAGAGCTCGGCAGGGGACAGCGCGAGGATCGCCTCGGCCTCGACGCGGGTGAACGGCAGCCGCTCGAACGCGAGGCCCTCGAGCGCGGCTCCGCCCGTTGCGCCGGCGACCTCCGCCGTCACCCGCGGGTCGCTCGGCCCGAAGACCGGGTCGGCGAGCACGGCGACCAGGCCCGCCGGCGGCGCCCGCCGCCCGCGCTCCCGCACCGCCGCCAGCGCCGACGCCGAGGGCAGGTGGACCACCTCGTGGCGGGCGACGAGCGGCGGCGCGCCGGGGCAGCCGCCGGCGCCGCCGTCCGGCAGCACGGCGAAGGGCAGGTAGTGGAGCGCGCCGTCGGGCACGACGACGAGCCGGTGCGCCCGCAGGCGGTCCGCCGCCGGACCGAGCAGGTGCTCGCCGAGGCGGCAGAGCAGCGGCCCCAGCGCGGCGCGGGCGATCGGGCTGTGGCTGCCGAGGAGCAGACGGTGGGCATCCCTCGCCGCCTCCTCGAGCTCGGCGCGCGGCGGCAGCTCGAAGGCGGCCACGCCGGCCGTGTCGACCAGCCACAGGTGGCCGCGCGCCTCGCCCAGGTGGTAGACGAGCATCTGGTCGTCCGGCCCGAGGAGCCCGCCGACCTCCTCGCCGGTGAGGGGCCTCGAAGCCGTCGCCGCGTGGTAGGCCGGGCTGGCGTCGAGGATGTCCGCCCGCGCCGCCTCGAGGTCCTCGGCGAGCCGGCGCGCCTGCCGCTCGGCGTTCTCGACGTCGGCCTCCGGAGCGTCGAGGTCGAGCAGGCGCAGCCGGCGCGTCTCGGCGGCGCTCAGCTCGTCGCGCAGCTCCCGCGCGCGCCGGAGCAGGGCCGGGTCCACCCCGCGGCGGAAGGCGTCCGAGGTCTCGACGATCCGGTCGAGGAGCGCGCGGGCGCGGGCGCGCTCGGCGACCCCGAGCGCTCGTACGGCCCACCCCCGGCCCGGCTCGGCCCGCTCGAGCTCCATCATCAGCTCGACGACGGCATCGTAGTGGCCGCGGACGGAGACGAAGAACGAGGTCCTCAGGTCGCCGCGCAGGGAGCGGCTGCGGACGGCCTCGAGCAGGGCGAGGCCGGCGGCCGCCGCGACGACCGCCTCGCCGGCTCCGCCCGGCGGGTGGTTGCGGGCGAGCCCGAGGAGCCCCTCGGCCTCGCCGGTGGCGTCGCCGATCGCGCGGTACCCCGCGGCGACCTCGTCGTACGCCGCGCGCGCCTCGGCCGGCCGGCCGGCGTCCTCGTGCAGCGCGGCGACCGCGACCAGGGTGTTGGCCTCGCTCCAGGGCTCCTCGAGCTCGGCGAGGAGCCGGCGGGCCTCGTCGTACGCCGCGAGCGCCGCGTCCCCGTCGCCGCGTGCGTGGCGGAGGCCGGCGATCTTGGTCAGCGTCACCGCCACGCCGCGACGATCGTCGGCCGCGCGCCGCAGGCCCAGCGCCTGCTCGTAGAGCTCCAGCGCCCGCTCCGGGTGGCCGGTCTGCTGGGCGAGGTGGCCGAGCTGGTTCAGCGAGGCGGCGCGCAGGGTGTCGTCGCCGAGCTCGCGGAAGATGACCTCCGCCTGCTCGAGCCGCTCGGTGGCGGTGAGCGGGTCGCCGAGGAACCGGCGGAGGACCCCGAGGTCGTGGAGCACCTGGCCGGCGAGGGGGCGCTCGTCGAGCTCTTGCGCGATCTCCAGCGCCGCCTCGTAGTCGTCCTGGGCGCCCTGGAACTCGTCGCGGACCTGCCGTACCTGGCCGCGGCTGTAGAGGACCTCCAGCGAGAGCCGCCGCTCTTCGAGCGCCGCGGCGAGCTCCAGGGCCTCGCCGAGCGCCGCCAGCGCTCCTTCCGTCTCCCCCTTGCGGTGGCGGACCACGCCGAGCGTGCGCAGGGCCAGCGCCCGGCGGCGCACGTCGCCGGCGGCGGCGAAGCGTTCCACGGCCTGGGCGCACGGCTCCTCGGCGCCGGTCCAGTCGCCGCGGGAGCGTGCGAGCCGGCAGAGCCGGTCGGCGACCTCGCCCTGCCACGCCGGGTCGCCGGCCCGCCGCCACAGCTCGGCGGCCTCGGCGAGCGCGGCCCGGGCCGCCGCGACGTCGCCCGCCGCCGCCGCACCGGTCCCCGCGAACACGAGGCGGGCAGCGCGGGCGCGCAGCCTGTCGTCGGCCGAGGCCGGGCGCAGGGCGACGACGGTGAGCTCGTAGCCGCCCGCGGGCCCGCCGCCGGGACCGCCCGCCGCGGCGCGGACCTCGATGCGGTGGAGGCCGCTCTCCCCGGCGACGAAGACGAGCGGCTCGGCTCCGTGCGCCCCGATCACCCGGTCGGCGGTGAGCAGGATGGCGCCTTCCGGGCCGCGCAGCTCGGTGACCACGTCGACCCCGTCCTGGTCGACGACGAGCTCGAGCAGGTCGCCGGCCGAGAGCTCGGCCGAGAAGATGTGTATCTCGTCCGCAGCGAGGCGGTCGGCGCGGACCGTGCCGGCGGCGAGGGGGCGGACGGCGGTCTGGGCGGCGGCCGGCAGGCACGCGGCCGCCGCCAGCAACGCCACCATCCCTCTCCGCAGCCGTGCGGGCCGCATGGGTCGGCAAGCCATGGAAAACCAGAGGACCTCGAACGTCGATCGGAAGCTCGCCGGCAGTATCGCACAGCGGCACGAGCTGACATCCGGGACGACGGATGGCCGAGATCGCACCCTGGTCACCCGCGTCCGGCGGGTGATCTCGATCGGCCGGCTGCTAGTCGCGCCGCAGCGGCGAGCGGCCGCCGCCCCCGCCGCCGACCGCCACCTCCTCGCGCTCGGGCTCGGGGGTGAAGTCCTCGCCGGGGTTGATGAAGCGGTCGGTCTCCAGCCGGTACTGGCGGGTGTAGAGCTCGTGGTAGCGGCCGCCGGCGGCGAGCAGCTCGGCGTGGCTGCCGCGCTCGACGATCTCGCCTTCCTCGATGACCAGGATCTGGTCGGCGCTCTGGATGGTCGACAGCCGGTGGGCGATGACGAAGGTGGTGCGGCCGCGGCGCAGCGCGGCGAGGGCGTCCTGGATCATCGCCTCGCTCTCGCTGTCGAGCGACGACGTCGCCTCGTCGAGGATCAGGACGTCCGGGTCGGCGAGGATGGCGCGGGCGATCGCCAGCCGCTGGCGCTGGCCGCCGGAGAGCTTGACGCCGCGCTCGCCGATCACCGTGTCGTAGCCGTCCTCGAAGCCGGAGACGAACTCGTCGCAGTAGGCGATTCGGCCCGCCTCCTCGACCGCGGCACGGGACGAGGCCGGGTTGCCGTAGGCGATGTTCTCGGCCACCGTGCCGTCGAAGAGGAAGCTCTCCTGCAGCACCACGCCGAGCCGCGACCGGTAGTCGCGCAGGCGCAGGGTGGCGAGGTCGCGGCCGTCGACCACCACCCTCCCCTCGTCGGGACGGTTGAAGGCGGTCACCAGGCTGATCAGCGTGCTCTTGCCCGAGCCCGACGAGCCGACGAGCGCCGTGGTCGTGCCCGCCGGCGCGGTGAACGACACGTCGCGCAGCACCGGCGTGCCCTGCTCGTAGGCGAAGGTCACGCCCTCGAAGGCGAGGTCGCCGCCGATGCCGTCGAGCGGCCGGCGTCCGGCGTCCTCCTCGTCCTCGGTCGCCTTCCTCATCAGCTCGCGGATGCGGTCGAGGCCGGCGAAGGCCTCGGTGAGCTGGGTGCCGATCGAGGCGATCTGGACGACCGGCGAGGCGAGCAGGAAGGTGAACGAGATGTAGGCGATCAGGTCGCCGAGCGTCATCGTCCCGGCGAGGATCGCCCGCCCGCCGAGCACCAGCATGACGACGCCGATGCCGCCGACGACGACCGAGGCGAAGGCGCCGACGGCCGAGATCGAGGTGATCGTCGCCGCGACGTTGCGCAGCAGGCGGTGGATGCCGCGGGTGAAGACGAGCTCCTCGCGCTTCTCGGCGGTGTAGACCTTGACGATCCGGATGCCGCCGAGCGCCTCGGCGAGCCGGCCGGTGACGTCGGCGTTGATCTTGCCGCGCTCGCGGAAGATCGGCCGCAGGCGCCGGAAGGTCAGCGCCATGACGACGCCGAAGACGGCGAGCACGGCGAGGGTGATCAGGGTCAGCCGCCAGTTGAGCCAGAGGAGCACGGCGAGCGCGAAGCTCGCGGTGATCGCGCCGCCGAAGAGCTGGACCAGGCCGGTGCCGACGAGGTTGCGGATCCCCTCGGCGTCGGTCATCACCCGGGAGATCAGCACCCCCGACTTCGTCGAGTCGAAGAACGACACCGGCAGCCGCGCGACGTGCGCCTGCACGGCACGGCGCATCTCGGCGATCGACCGCTGGGCGGCGACGCCGAGGATCTGCGACAGGGCGAAGGAGGTGGCCGCCTGGATCAGGGTGGCGCCGGCGACCGCCGCGCCGAGGGCGGTCAGGAGCTGGCCGGGCTCGAGGCCGGCGAGCGGCGCGGCGAGGCCCTCGAGGCCGGGCGGCACCTCGATCGGCCGGCCGCCGAGGACGTTGTCGATCAGGAACTTCGGGGTGGCGGGGAGCACCAGCCCGGCGAGCCGCGAGACGACCATCAGCACCAGGCCGAGGGCGATCCGCCCGCGCCGCGCCCAGATCAGCTGCTTCGCCTCGCGCCAGGCGGTCGAGAAGCGGACCTTCCGCTTGCCCGGCGGCCCGTCGCCGCCGGCCGGTCCGCCGCGCGGCGAACGGCCGTCTGCGCCCGGTCCGCCGCCGGTCCGCCGCGGCGATCCGTCGCGCGGGCCCGGCCCGGCCGTCCGTGGAGTGTCGTCGCTCAAGGGGCTCCTCCCGGTCTCCAACCGGAGCCGGCGGTCGCTTGTTTCCGTGTCGGCTGAAGCGCCTGCCGCGGTATCGTAGCGGCCCATTCTCTCCCGGAGGACCGCCGATGAGGCCGATCACCGCCGCCGACCTGATGAACCCGGAGGTCCTCACCGTGCGCGACGACGCCACCGTCGCCGAGCTCGCCCGCTTCCTGGTCGACAACGAGATCACCGGTGCACCCGTCGAGGACGCCGGCGGCCGGCTGGTCGGCGTCGTCTCGGCGGTCGACCTCGTGCGCCTGATCGCCGACGACGAGGAGGACGACGACGAGGCGGGGGACGGGGGGGGCGTGGAGGACGACGAGGAGGACGGCGGGACGGCGGGCGCGGCGGCCGGCGACGCCGCCGTGGAAGGGCCCGACGTCGCGGGCGACGAGGACGGAGAAAGCGACGACGACGACGACGTGTACGAGCTCGAGCTGCCGGGCGAGGACCTGCTCGTCGAGGACGTGATGACGCCGCGGGTCGTCGCGGTCTCCGAGGACGCCACGGTGCCCGAGATCGCCCGCCTGATGCTCCACGAGCACCTGCACCGGCTCGTCGTCGAGCGCGACGGCCGGCCGGTGGGGATCCTGTCGACCTCCGACCTGCTCGGACTGCTCGTCGAGGAGGGCTGAGCCGCGCGCGGTCGGGCACCCATGGGCCGATGGCACGGCCCTTGCGCCCCTATGGGGACGACCGAAAAGGAGATCCCCGCACATGCTCCACAGCCCGCACCACAACGTCGGTACCTTAGAGCGCGGCCTGTCGCTGGCCGGGGGCGGTCTCGCCCTCGCCGGCTTCCTCAAGAACCCGTCGGCGAAGACCGCCCCGCTGGCGCTCGCCGCCTCGGCGCTCCTGTGGCGGGGGACGAGCGGTTTCTGCCCGCTGAACCGGCTCCTCGGCCGCGACACCGCGCAGCGCCGGTTCTCCTCCGCCGACGCGGTGACCGACCGCCGGCTGAGCCGCGACAGGGACCTCGTCCAGGAAGCCTCGGAGGAGTCGTTCCCGGCCAGCGACCCGCCGTCGTTCAACCCCGGCCACATCGGCTGATCCCGCGCGGATCCCGCGCGGATCCCGCTCGCCCGGCCGCCGCCGTGTCCGCCCGCGGCCCGCCGTGCCCGCTCCTGTAGGATGAGCGGCGACCGTCTCTCGCCGTCCACGCCGACCACCTCGCCGGAGGTACGCCGCATGCGGGTCCGCTCCCATCTGCTCGCCGCCGCCGCTG
>Ga0299913_10000827_pt1 | contig 21005 bp, 19 predicted proteins | sample RVTome_9_FD_201360 | JGI IMG/M metagenome (GOLD analysis project Ga0299913, IMG submission 201360) | Soil microbial communities from uranium-contaminated site in the Upper Colorado River Basin, Wyoming, United States - RVT155D38 (version 2) ... | reverse complement strand
AGCTCGACCTCGAGCGGGCCCGTGGCGCCGAGCGCGAGACCGTTGGCGGCTGCCGCGGTGATGGCCGCGATGACGCGCGGGTGGGCGTGGCCGAGGATCGCCGGGCCCCACGCGCCGATGTAGTCGATGTAGCGCCGACCATCGGCGTCCCAGACGAATGGTCCCCTGCCACGCTCGAGCACGAGCGGCGGTCGGTCGACCGCCCGGAACGCGCGGACCGGGCTGTTGACCCCGCCCGGGAACAGCCGCTCAGCGCGCTCGACGAGCGCCGCGGCCCTCGAACCGACGGAGGGAGCGGCCATCAGCGCGCGCCCAGGAGCTCGAGGATCTCGCCGATCGGGCGGTGGATCCCGAGGAGGATCGGCTGATCGCTGACCGTCGACCGCCGACTCTCGGTTCCGCGCAGGGCACGAACGAGATCCCCGAACACGACGAGGTCGTCGGTCTCGTAGGCCACGACGAAGTCCTGCGAATCGAGCCCGAAGGAATAGGCCAGGGCCTGGCGCACCTGTGGGTATTCGTGGCCGATGCGCATGTGCTCGTTCATGACCCCCTGGCGGGTCTCCTTCGAGAGCAGGTACCAGTCCGCGCTCTTGGTAAAGGGGTACACGACCAGGTAGCGCGAGCGTTCCCCGGTGAACAGCGATTGCTCCTGCCCGGTCGGCTTGCGGACGTACTGCGAGGGGCCGATTCGGCCGATGAGCGAATGCGTGACAGTGAGCCACGGGCCGATTCCGCCGCGGAGCAGTTCGGCGGCCGTGGACTCCAACGCGTCCAGGGTGGGAGCCATCCGCCAGAAGAGCAGGTCGACCCCGCTCTCGAGCCCGATGGACGAGTAGCTGATCGCTCGAACGCCATCCTGCGCCGCGAGCCCGAATGCCTCCTCGAAGCGGCGGCCATCGTCATGGCGCTCTTCGGTCGAGCGTCGCCTCCAGGCGGGGTCGAGCCCGAGGGCGAGCGCCTGGACGTACAGCTGATCTCCGGCGCTCATGACGCCTCCCCGATCCAGTTCGCGAGATCCGCCGCCGCGTAGCTGATGACGATCCCTGCGCCGGCCCTGACCATGGCGGTCACCGTCTCGGTCATGGCGTCCCGGCCGTCGAGCCAGCCGCGCTCGGCGGCCGCGGCGATCATCGCGAACTCGCCCGAGACCTGGTAGGCGGCGATCGGCACGTCGAACCGTGCTCGTGCCGATGCGATCAGGTCGAGTCCGGGCAGCCCCGGCTTGACGAGCAGGATGTCGGCACCCTCGGCGACGTCGAGCGCCATCTCGAGGAGAGCCTCACGGCCATTGGCCGGGTCGGACTGGTAGCCACGGCGGTCACCGAACGCCGGGGCGCTGCCGGCGGCGTCGCGGAATGGGCCGTAGAAGGCCGAGGCGTGCTTCGAGGCATAGGCCATGATCGCGGTCTGTCCAAGGCCCGCGGCATCGAGCGCCCGGCGGATCGCGCCAACCTGCCCGTCCATCATGGCGGACGGCGCGACGATGTCGGCGCCGGCCCGGGCCTGGCTGACGGCCGTCTCGGCCAGGCGGATGAGCGCCGCGTCGTTGTCGACCCAACCGTCGGCGCCGAGCGGGCCGCAGTGCCCATGGTCGGTGTATTCGCAGAGGCAGGTATCGGCGATCGTCACGAGCGGAAGTCCCTGGCCCCGGATCCGCCGTAGCGTCTCCTGGACGGCGCCGTGGTCGGCTGACGCCTCGCCGCCGACGGGGTCCTTCGACCGGGCCAGGCCGAACAGGATGACCCCGCCGATGCCGAGGTCGGCGAGGCGAACAGCTGCCGCCGCGGCGACGTCCGCCGACATCCGGGTGACGCCGGGCATCGATGCCACCGGCTCCCGCCAATCGGATCCGGGACCGACGAAGAGGGGCGCGACGAGCATTGACGGATGGAGGCGCGTCTCGCGGACGAGAGCCCGAAGCGCGGGCGTGCGTCGCAGGCGTCGCGGGCGGACGACCGGGGAATCGGTCGCGTTCGGGGAGCCCGACGAGGACAGGGCGTCGAGATCGAGGGTCATGCCATCTCCTGCCGCTTGCCGGCGAGTGCCCCGGCGGTTGTCTCGGCCAGGGCGCGCGGGTCGGGCGACGGCGAGACCGCAAGGATCCGGAAACCGGCCGCACGGGCGGCGTCCGCCGTCGAGGGACCGATGCATGCGGCCGGGAACGCGCCGACGTCAATCGAGGTCTGGTGCCCGAGGGACACCAGGCCGCGGACGGTTGACGCGCTCGTGAACACCACCGCCGCGATCGGTCCCTGCGCCGCGGCGTCCCGGAGGAGCTCGCGTGAACGCTCGGGTGCCTCGCTCGTTCGGTAGGCGACGATGTCATCGACGTCGGCCCCGCGCTCTCGCAGGGCGCCGGCCAGATCCTCGTCGGCCAGGTTGCCGCGGACGACGAGCACCCGATCGCCGGTCGTCACCGGCAGCTCGTCCGCCATCGCGGCCGCGGTACTCCGACTCGGCTGGAACCCGATCCGGAATCCCGCGCCCGCCAGCGCACGCCCGGTGGCCGACCCGATTGCCGCGAACCGGGACGCCTCCACCGAGCCAGCATGTCCTTCCGCCGCGTCGATGAGCGCGCGTGCCCCGTTCGTGCTCGTGACGGTCACCCAGTCGTACGTCGCGAGGCGTCGAACCGCGGCGTCGAGGTCGCCCCGCGTCAGGTCCAGCTCGACGGCAATCGCGGGAACGGCCCACGGATCGAGACCGACCGCCCGGAGTGTCGCAACGAGCTCGTCGGCCTGGCCGGCAGCACGGGTGACGATGACGCGCGGCGCAGCGGACACGGGTGCGTGAGGTCGCGGGGACAGCTGTGCCGCCAGGTCGCGGCCGACGCGCGCGCCGGCGTCGACGGGACCGCGACCGCGCGCGAGGGTGGCGCGCGACCCGTCCGGCGCCGCGTAGCCGGCGAGCACCTCGAGCTCCTCGCCGATCACGGTCGCGAGGGCACCGACCGGAGCGCGGCAACCGCCGCCGGACGCCGTCAGGAATGCGCGCTCTGCCTCGACCGCCAGGCGCGTCGGTCGATCGTCGAGTGAGGCTCCCACCGAGAGCATTCGTGGGTCATCGCACCGGACCTGGATCGCGATCGCGCCCTGACCAGGAGCCGGTGGGATGAGCTCGGGATCGATCCGCTCGGCGATTCGATCGGCGAGATCCATCCGGTCCAGACCGGCACACGCGAGCACCAGCGCGTCGGCATCGCCGTCGTCGAGCCGGCGGAGGCGAGTGTCGACGTTGCCGTGCAGGGGACGCACCAGCAGATCCGACCTGTGCGCCAGCAGGAACCCCGTCCGTCGCGGGCTGTCGGTGCCGACGCGAGCACCCGGAGGCAGCTCGGCGAGGCGCCGTTCCTCGGCATCGGGGCGCACCACGAGCGCGTCGCGCGGATCGGCCCGCGGCAGGTACGCCGCGATCCGGAGTCGTGGGTCCTCGTCGGTGGGGACGTCCTTGGCGCTGTGGACCGCGATGTCGACGCGGCCGGCCAGCAACGCCTGCTCGATGGCTGCGACGAACGCTCCTTCGCCCCAGGCGGTGTCGGATGCCCTTCGGTCACCTTCGGTCTCGATGATCACGATCCGGCTTGTCCGGCCCTCGAGCTCGAGGGCCTGCTGGACGAGGCCGGCCTGCGCGAGCGCGAGCGAACTGCCCCGCGACCCGATCCGGATCTCGGCGTGCATCACAGGGCGAACAGGTCCCGGATGGCGCGCTCGTCCCGGCCATCGGTGTCCCGCCCCAGTCGCTCGAGCGGTTCCCGGAGGAGGCGCGTTGCGAGATGGCGGGTCATGCCCTCGATCGCGTCACGCGTCTCCGGCTCGAGGTCCGGCAGCCGACGCCACAACGCGGCGAGTTCGGCCTCGCGCTCCTGGTCGGCCCGGCGCACGAGCGCCCGCGCCGCCGCTCGCCCGTCCCGGGCCTGCTGCCAGGCCAGGAATTCGGCCGTCGTCCGGGCGATCAGCTCGTCGAGCGGGCCCCCCGCAGGATCGTCGCCGGCCGGATCGATCGCGACATGGGCGAGATCGTCGGCCGTGGTCAGGCGCGAGCCGAGACGTTCCGCGACCCGCGCCGGGATGGCCGCCGGGACCGACAGGTCCACGACGACGGCCGGCCGCGCTGAGAGTGCCTCCGACGTGGCCTCCGCGACGGTCCATGGCCCACCGAGCGCGACGATGACCCCGTCGAAGCGGGTGATCGTCTGGCCGGGATCGAGGGGCGCGTGCCGACCGCCGACCGACGCCGCCAGGGCGGCCGCCGCGTCGAAGGAACGATTCGCCACCGTGACCGACGCGCCGGCCCGCGCCGCGGCGATCGCGGCGAGGCGTCCCATGTGGCCGGCCCCGACGACCAGGATCTCGCGGTGCGGGATCGGGCCAGCCCCACGCTCGATGATCGAGAGCGCCACGTCGGCAAGCGACCGCGGAGGACGCTGACGCCACGACCTCGCCCGACGACCCGCCCGCATGGCCATCGAGAACAGGCGATCCAGCGCCGGCTCGAGGACGCCGGCACGCCGCGCCGCATCGACCGAAGCTCGAAGCTGGTGGAGGATCTGGTCCTCGCCGACGACGACGGAGTCGCGACCGGCGGCAACGCTGATCGCGTGGCGAACGGCGTCCACCCCGGACAGGATGTTGCCCCCTGCCGGGGGCCGAATAGCGGACGCGATCGATCCCACATCCGGCTCCATCACGTATGCCTCGACGCGGTGACAGGTCATCAGGACCAGCGCCCGCTCGCCCAGGACATCGCTGACTTGCCGTGCGAACCGCTCGCGTTCCGCGGCCGGGACGTGTCGTGCGTGGGTGGTCATGGCGACGACGCCGGCCGGGATCGGGTCACTCACGGTTCGGCCGGCCGTGCCCGCGCATCGTCGCGACGAGCAGCTGGTCCATTGCGCGCTCGGCCGTCTCGAGCAGGTCCGTCGTCTCCGCGGCATCGAACCCACGACGGCGAGCGGCGCTCGCGAGCTCGTGGTGGAACGGCGCGCGGAACCGCAGGAAGCCCTCGACGGTCTGGCTGAGCGACAGTCCGAGCTGCGCCGCGACGCTGCCGTAGTCGGCGGCCAGGCCCGACGCCTCGGTCAGATGATGGGCAGCCGTCCCGGGCTGCGTCGCATCGAGATACTGGAGCAGACTCGCCGCGAGCACGTGGCCGCGCTCACGGAAGAGGAGCCGTTGCTCGTCGGTCAGGTCGAGGACCCACGGCAACTCGGGTGCGGCCGCCCGGCTTGCGCGACGGTAGGATTTCGCGATCCGGCTGGGGGTCAGTCCGGCGGCCGAGATCGACGGGCGCCGTGATCGGTCCGCGGGGAGCAGGCGCTCGAGCGAGGCCCGCGAGAATCGCCGGTGCCCACCCGGCGTGGTGAACACTCGCAGCCGACCGGCGTCGCTCCAGCGGCGCAGCGTGGCGGGCGAGACGCCGAGCACGCGACTCGCTTCGGATAGGCCGACCCAGTCGAGATTGCGGGACGCGGAGCGATTCAAAACCTACTCAAATCTACCAGAACATGGTCGACTCGCTCACTCTACCATGCTCGGCACCGGTCGCTCAAGGACGCAGGGTCGCCTAGGGCATCGCCTCCGGGTCGGGTGCATAGAACGCCGTCGTGTTCGCGACACCACGGGCAGCCGTGTCCGGATCCGCGCCGGCAGCCTGGTTCGCTGCGCCCCATGCCTGGCTGCTGCGCGTCGAGAAGTCCCGTCCTTCGGCGGACAGTTGCCACGCCTCGGGGTCGTCGACCGAGCCGCCCCGCAGATGGAGCGCGAGGCCGAGCAGCCCCCCGTCCCAGCCCACGCCGACGGCACCCGGTCCGTACTCCGCCCAGCGATCGTCGGGCACGATTGCACGATGCTCGAAGTCGAGCCGTGTCGACGAACCGTCGACGGCGGACAAGCGGACTTCGACCTCCGAGATGTCCGCGTCGCTCGCGGGTTCCCCGTAGACCCATGTCACCTGGAGCCGGTTCGGCCGCTCGCAGGCGACGATCTCGCCCCCGGCGTTGCCCTCGAACTGGTAGCGCCCGCCGACGCGGTAGTCGCCGCTGACCGGCAGGAACCAGCGGCCGATCCGCTCGGGGTTGGTCAGCGCATCCCAGACGTCCTCGAGCGGGGCCTCGTAGGTGCGGCGGAGGCGGATCGCGCGGCCTTCACCCGCCGCGATCCGGCCGCTGCCGACCTCGCGCTGGACGGCCTCGATCTCGCGGACGATGTCGATCATCGGGTCTGGTCTCCCTTCGGGTGGTTGCTGGCGGTGGAACGGATACGACGATCGCGCTTGCCGCGGGCGAGCTCGGTCGCCAGCGAGTCGAGGCGCTGGTCCCAGAACCGGCGGAAGGGCTCGAGCCAGTCGTCGAGCTCACGGAACGGCGCGGAGTCGACCGCGTACAGACGGCGCGTACCTTCCGGCCGGACGGTGGCAAACCCGCTGTCACGGAGAACCTTGAGGTGCTGCGACACGGCCGGTTGCGTGATCCCGAATTCCGCTTGGACGATCGCCGTGATCGCCCCCGACGCGAGCTCGCCGCTGGCGAGCAGGTCGAGGATCCGACGCCGGACGGGGTCTCCGAGAACGTCGAACGCATGCATGCCGCGCAAGATACAAGGTATGACTTATATAAGTCAAGTCTGATTCTTGGCGACGATCAGTCCCGGAGTTCGACCTGCGTGAGGCCGGCCCTGCTCAGCACCTCGTTCAGCTCGGCGCAGTGGTAGATGTCATGCGCGTAGACCCGCTGGATCACCGCGCCGCGAGTGTGAACCCATTGCTTGTCACCAAACGCGCGGCGGATCTCCTCACCCAACATCCCCACGGTCCATCGGTCGAGGCAGCGCTCTACGACGGCGAACGTCGAGTCAAGCGCTTCGGCCAGTTCGGCCGCGCTCATCACCGGTTCGAGGTACTCGTCCCCGGGGCACCGGTGGAGCGCATCGGGGAACGGGGTCGCCTCCGCCCCAGGCTCGCCGGCGAAGCCACACAGCCACGACACGCGCTGGCAGGCCATGTGACCCACGGTCGCCCAGATCGGCCAGCGTTCGGAAGACGGGCGCAGCGCCAGGTCCTCGTCACCCAGGGTGGCGACGACGTCACGGAGGCGTTGGTGGTACCGGGGCCAGGAGCTGTAGGCGGGTCGAATCGTCGCGTCGGTCATGGCGGCTACCGTACTCGGGGGCACGATGTGTCGGTCAGCTGCGCACGATGTGCAACCGGCCTCGATGCTCGAACCGGTAGCCCGGGCGCCCCGCGAAGTACTCGTCGACGGCGGCCCGGCAACCCGACCATGTCTCGTAGTCGTCCACGACGATCCGTCCGCCGACCGACAGGAGCGGCGCGATCCGGGTCAGGCAGGTCATCGTCGAGGCGTACCAGTCGCCGTCGAGGTGGGCGAAGGCAACCGGCTCGTCGAGGTGGATCGTGTCCTCGAACCGTCCCCGAATGAGCTCGACATTTCGGTCACCGATGGGGACGCCGAGGCGCGTGAACGACTCGGTGACCTCGAAGAGGAGGTCCGGACGGTAGCCGTAGTACGTGTCTCCGGCGATGCCCTTGGAGGTGCCCCCGGCGATCGTGGCGTAGCGCCGGTGGACGTCCTCGCCGTCGCGGTTCCCTGGTGGCGGGATCATGCCGAACACGTCGTAGACCTTCATCTCCCGGCCGGCCGACTTCGCCGCAGCCAGCGTGATCGCCGAGCCGCCGAGCGCCGTGCCGGCCTCGATGACGAGACCCTCGATCGCGTCGGCCTCGATCGCCTCGACCATGGCCGCAAGCGTCCGAAGGCTGGGGACATCGAGGTAGCTGAGGTGCTCCGCGCGGACGGCGTGGATGACCCGTTCGACCTCGGGCCGCAGCGGCACGGTCGTTGGGCCGAGCCGGGCCGGGTTCGGCAGCGACCCGGGGCTTGCCCCCACGGACCCGGCCGCAGTCGGGGCTGGACCGGCGCGATCGTGCAGGCGTGCGGCGTACGCGCGCCACCGGTCCTGCTCGTAGGTCAGTCGCTCCTCCCACGGTTTGGGGAAGCTTGCCCAGTGGATCAGGGCCGGGTCGTCGACGTCCTCGAGGGTCGGCATGGCGTTCCAGCGCGGTTCGATGACCGCCCGGTTCGGCCCGACGTACGCGAGCATCGTGTCCTGGTCATGGAGCCCGTAGCGTTCGCCGATCCCGAGATACCTCGTCGTGAAATCGTCCCGGCGCATCCGCTCCAGGTCCATGACGAGCGCGCCCGCGTTGAGCGCCGCGTGGCCGAACCCATGGTGCAGGCCCATCCTGCGGCGCAGCTCGGTCGCCAGCGGCGTTTTGAGCGGTCGCCCGGCGCGCTGCCATTCGCTGGCCTCGCTCACGTTCGAGTCCCGTGCGGCGATGGGCCGGCCGCCGAGGTCGGTTCGGGCCAGCAGGCAGACATCGTCGAGGACGAGCGTGTCGACGTCGAGATAGACGACCCGGGCGACGTCCTCGAGGAGCCTCGGCAGGAGCAACCGGTCCATCGTCGAGACCGTGATCCGCGACGGGATCCGTCGCTTCTGCTTGCCGGGCACGCGGTAATCGATCCCGTCGCACGGCAGGAAGGTCATCGGCACGGCGGGAAACGCGCCGGCCAGCCACTCCTGGTACGCCTCCGTCAGGCCGCGTCCGAGGATCCAGACGCGGATCGTGCCGGAAGCGTGGGTCACGATCGACTCGAGCAGCACGGCGGCAGGTGTCGTCAGGTTCTGGTCGAAGGCCACGACGAGGTCGGTCACGGTCTCCGGATCGACGCGCTCGTGGGGACCGAAGCGGCGGCTGGCCGCACGGCTGGCGGCGACGGCCGCGGTCACGTCGATCTCCGTCGGGACGTCGTCGACGGGCGCCTCGAATCGGTCCCATGCCTCGGCCACGCGGTCGCGTGTGAGGTCGCGCCAGAGCTCCCGGACCTCGGCCTCGTCCGCGCCGCCCAGGACTCGCTCGAAGACCGCCCCGACGAGGTCCCGGATGCCGCTCCGGAGCTCGTCAAGGCGAGGATCGCCCGGGTGCAGGTCGGTCAGGCCGGCAAACCGGACGTCGCCCGGGCTTCCGGTTCGGAACTCGACCGGGATGCCGAGTGCGGTGAGCGGCAGGAAGGCATGGAGCCGCCCGGTGACCGCGCGTTCGAGACCCCGCTGGTAGGCCCCGAGGGCCGACTCGGCCGCACGAAGTCCCTCGGCGGCAGACATGAGGCGGTAGGCGTCGGACTGGTGACTGAACGTCCGGACGTTCGAGGCGTCGCGGCTCGCCGCATGGCGGGGCAGGTCGATCAGACCGACCGCGCCCTGCCCGTCGTAGACAGCTTCTCGCGCCGGGAACAGCGCGTCGACCGTCGTGGTCAGGCAGCCGCTGAAGAAGGCGTCGACACCCGCGCTGAGCAGCAGGAAGACCGTCGTCCAGTCGCGGCACCCGATCGGGCCATGGCGGCGGAGGTAGGCCAGGGCCGCTTCATCGAGCATGTCGAGCCGGTTGACGTGGAACGACAGGAAGAGTGGCCGGATATTCGGGTGGTAGGGAAAGTCGTAGCGCAGGTCGTAGAGGGGGTGCATGTGCCAGCCGAACGCAACCATCCACGTCCCGGGCGGAACATCGTCAGCACTGCTGAACTCGCGGTTCACGGCGATCAGGTGCACGGACCCGGTCGGGCGGTGACGGCGCAGGTCGGGGCGGACCCGTGGCTGGAGGTCGGTGGCGACCTCGCCGAGGCCGTCGTCGCCGGTGAACGTCACGCCACCGAACCGGACGAGATTGCCGACGAGCGACAGCGTCTGGATGTAGTCACCGAGGTTGCCCGACGTGAGCACGTGATCCGGGGTCTGGTAGTCGAGCAGCGCAACCGGGATGGAACCCGGGGGGATCGACCGGGATGGCGGATCGATCCAGCGCTCGATGAGGGCCCATGCGTACCGGCGCCGCTCGTCGAGCTCGACCGTCGGCCGCCGGCGCAGCTCCGCGATCAGCGCGGCCGCGGCCTCGCGTTCCCCGAATGCGAGGAGCCGACCGGCGAGGTCCACGGCCACGTCGGGAGCCATGCGCTCCGACGGGGCGGCGATTGCGAGCGCCCGCCGGCGCGCATCGGCGGACCCGTCGGCGAGAGCCGCGTCGATGGCCTCGACCGGGACGTACGCCGCAAGCGCCCCGTCGTCGAGGGCGCACAGGAGCGGCCAGACCCGTCCGAACTGCCGGCGTCGATGCCACAGGACGGCGCGACCGAGCAGCCGGGCCCGCTCACCACCCGGGAGTCGCCCGGCGCCCTCGGCGATCGACCAGGCGGCATGCCAGCCTGGCAGCGCGGCCAGCGCCGCCACGCTCCGAACGACCGCGCGCTCGAGATCCTCGCCGCGAGCGATCGCGTCGGCCAGGTCGGCCTCGGCTCGCAGCTGGGCGGCTTCGGCCACGTTCTCGGGTGAGCGAGTCGGAGCGGCCGGTCGTGCCGGGGATCGCGACGGGTCCACGCCGGGCATCCACCGACGAATGACAGAACCCGCCCGTCGACGGACCCGGCGCAGGGCGTCGCCCCGCGTCCCGGGCATCCGGAGATCGGCCGCCAGGCGGCGGATCGAAGCGATGCGCCTGGCGTTCACTGGCCTCCCATGGTCTACCGCCGGCGCGCTTTGGCGCCGGCAACCAGTATCCCGTGTCCGAGCCCGGATCGCCCGGTGCCGTGCGCCGTGCTCAGGGCCAGATCGCGATGACCACCGCGAGGACCAGGAACCCGATCAGGTGATAGGCGACCGTGATCGCGAACCACGCCAGCGGCTTGGGCTTGTTGGGGTCGAAGGTGGCCTCGACGCCGACCATCGGGAGCGCGAAGCCGAGTCCGGTGATGAGCCCGAGGGTGATGCCCTCGACGAGGGTGTCGGTCCCGGTCGCGACGGCCAGGATCGCGGTCGCCACCCCCGCGACGAGGTACAGCGCGGCCGGGGCGACGTACGTGAGCGGGTTCGTCTGGGGTTCGGGCCGTGAATCGTCCCAGCCGATCGCCGCCTGCCACGGCCTCGCGAAGAGCAACGGCGAGTACCACACGGCACCGAGCACGAAGTAGATCGCCGCGCCGACGATCACCGCGATCCAGTTGACCGTTCCGAGATCGAGCGTCATGGACCACCCTCCAGAAGCCTCCCGCGGGATGGACGAATACCCGCGCGGGCAATCTAGGGGGCCCGGGACACGACCGCAAGCGGGGAGCACCGCGCTCGGCTCGGCGGGTCGTGGCCGGGTTCTCCTCGGTTCCGCGGCCAACGCCCCGGGTCCCGGATGCGCGAACGGCGGCCGCGCCGTCGGGCCGCGGCGGCACGGGCGACCCCCGCCGTTTGCGCACCGGGTGCGTGGTAGGGGCATGAACCGGGGGCCGGCCCGGGGGATGCACCGCCGTTCCCGTTCGGACGGGCGTCCGGCAGGCCGTCCGGAGCGCCGGACCGGCGCCTACCACGCACCACGCGCGTAAACGGATGGAACGCCGACCGCCGTAGGGGTCGCGGGCCGCGGGGTCCGCCACCGACGCACCGGGTGCGTGGTAGGGGCACAAATCGGCGGCCGGCCCGGGGGATGCACCGCCGTTCCCGTTCGGACGGGCGTCTGGCAGGCCGTCCGCAGCGGGAGACCTGCGCCTACCACGCATCACACGCGTAAACGGATGGAACGCCGACGGCCGTGGGGGTCGCGCCCCGAATGCTCCCGGGGCCGCCGGCTGCCCCCCGGGCCGCGCCCGCCACACTGCACGGGCGTCGCGATCCGGGCAAGTTGCTCGAAGTGGGACGGGGCCAGGACCTCCCGGCTCGCCTCGCCGCGGATCGCAGCGTTCGGCCAGATCCGGTGGGCGGTCGCCACGGCCCGGCGGCCCGCCGGGCGGTGTGCCCGACGGGCCCTCGGTGTCGCCGGTCCTATCGACGGAAGGTCAGGCCCGTGCGATCTCCTCGGCGAGCCGGTCGTAGGTCTGGAGCGCTCCACCGATCATGCCGGTGGCGAGGGCACCCTCGAGATCCTCGACCGACGGGAACCGGCTTCGGGCGGTGAGCTTCGTCCGGCCATCCACGTCCTCCAGGGTCATCGTGTTGATCGCGGCCTTGTCATCGAACCCCGGGACATCGAAGATCTCGGTGTAGACGAGACGTTCGGGCGGGACGACTTCGAGGTACTCACCCTTGAAGGGCGCGTTCTCGCCGCTCGTCGTGTGGTTGATCCAGCGCCATCGGCCGCCCGGCCGGACATCCATCTCCTCGACAGTCGTCGTGTAGTCGCGCGGTCCCCACCACTTCGTCACCCGGGCAGGGTCGGTCACGACCTTCCAGACGAGCTCGCGGGGGGCGTCGAAAACGCGCTCCATCACGAGGTCCGGGCCGTCGGTGTAGGCGATCGTTCGTTCGTTGCCGAGTTGCTTCATCGCGGTCGCTCCCAGTCGTTCGGTGTTGGTCGGATCAGCTGCTTCGAGGGTCATCGGTCGTCTCCGTCTGCTGGAGTTCACGCAGGTACTCGTCGAGGCGGTCGAAGCTCGCCTCCCAATGGCGGCGGTATTGGCCGATCCAGTCCGCGACGTCGCGGAGCGGTTCGGGCGTCAGCCGGCACGGCCGCCATTGCGCCTGGCGTCCCTGCTCGACCAGGCCGGCGCGCTGCAGGACCTTGAGGTGCTTCGAGATCGCCGGCAGGCTGAGGTCGAACGGAGCGGCCAATTCCGTGACCGTCGCTTCCCCCTTCGCGAGTCGAGCCAGGATGGCGCGTCGCGTGGGGTCGGCGAGAGCCGCGAAGATCGTGCTGAGTGGATCGGTCTCGTTCTGCATTTCGCCCATTGGTTAATTAACCTAGGGGCATAATACGGTCGCCGTCGGTCTTGTCAAGCCCTGCGCGGCGAGACGGAGCGCGCACCCGATCCTGCTAAGGTGACCGCCTCCGAGCTCGGCCCCCGCAATCAGGGAGGCGATGGACCAGATCTCGGGTTCCCGGCCCGCCATGTCCGTTTCGGTTCCTCGTCGCGAGGATCGGGCCCGCCTGTCCCTGTTCGGCCCCCTTCGGATCGAGGTCGCCGGAAGACCGCCGGTCACGCTGTCCGGGCGGTCAGGCGAGCTGCTCGCCTACCTCGCGGTCCATGCCGGGAACGGACGGACGGTGCCCCGTGACGTGGTGGCCTTCGCCCTGTGGCCAGATCGCCCCGACGACAGTGCCCGCGGGGCGCTCGCGAGCGCGCTCCACCGGCTTCGCAAGATCGTCCCCGGGAGCGGGCCGTGGCTCCGCGCCGACCGCGAGTCACTCGCGCTCCGGGATGTCTGGGTCGACGTCGAGGCCTTCGGGCAGCTCGCCGGATCGAGCGATCCAGCCGACCGGCGTGCGGCCGCCGACCTGCATGCGGAAGGGCTCCTCCCCCAGCTCGATGCCGAATGGGTCGAGGACCTGCGCGCCCAGCTTCGCGCACGCACGGTCGAGCTGCTGGCCGGCGCAACCGATGACCTGGAGTCGGCGGGCGACCTCGCGCGCGCGCTGACCTGGGCGCGCCGCTGGTCGGCGTCGGATCCGTACGACGAGGCCGCGCACCGCGCGGTGATGGGCCTCTACGGACGACTCGGCCGTCGCGCCGCGGCGCTCGATCACTACGAAGGGCTCGTCGCCAGGCTGCGCGGGGAACTCGACGTCGCACCCGATCCGACGACTCGCGAGCTTGCCGGACGGATCCGTTCCGAGCTCGACGTTTCGGGGCGTGCCACGATCACACCAGCGGGGATCCCGTTCGTCGGCCGGATAGCTGAGCGACGGCGACTCCTCGAACGGCTCGATGCGGCGGGCAGTGGACGTGGTGGGCTCCTCGTTGTGCTCGGGGAAGCCGGGATCGGAAAGTCCCGCCTGCTCCAGGAGATCCGCGCTTCGGCCAAGTGGCGGGGTTGGCAGGTCGCCACCGGGAAGGGCGAGCAGTTCGGATCTCCCGGCCCGTATGCCCCACTTGGCGAGGCCCTGCGTTCGGCCCTTCCCGAGGCACGAGCCGACCAGCTGCGCGCCGTCGTCGGCCCGATGTGGCTGGCGCGCGTGGCCAGTCTCGTACCGGAGATTGCCCGGGCGACCGCGAACTGGCCGGGTGACGACTCGGTTGCGTCCCTGGCACGGGCCGTCGAGAAGCTCCTTGGCGGGCTGGGACGGATCGCGCCGCAGCTGGTCCTGCTCGACGACGTCCAGTGGGCCGACCGGGCGCTCTGGCCCCTGCTCGAGATGCTCCGGCCGGGTCTCGTCGATCTGCCGGTGCTTGTCGTGGTCAGCGGGCGGTCAGACGAGCTGCGGGAGCAGCCTGGTCCGTGGGCAGGACTCGAGGCGTGGGATCGAGCGGGCATCCCGATCGTGCACCTCGAAGGCCTCGGCGTCGACGAGTTGGCGCAGCTCGCGGGCGGCCTCGACGGCCGCACGCGCGACGCGAGCGAAATCGCGTCGCTTGCCGAGGCCTCGGGCGGCAACCCACTCCTGGCTCTCGCGATCGTCCAGTCGGGAGATCTTTCCGGCGAGACCGACCATCGCGCCGTCGCGTCCCGCCGCGACAGCCTTGACCGGATTTTCGAACATCGCCTGGCGGCCCTGTCCGAGAACGCACGCGCGGCGCTCGAGGTGGCGGCGGTCGTCGGCCAGCAATTCCCGTACGACCTCTGGCAGGAGGTCGCAGGCGTCCTCGACCTGTCCGGCGTCGTCGGCGAGCTCGAGTCGTCGCGGCTGCTCCGTCTCGACGGCGCTGGGTACGCGTTCGCCCACGACACGCTCCGGAGCCTCGTCATCTGGGACCTGTCGCCGGGGCGGCGCGAGCAGCTCAACCGCGCCGCGCTCGAGGCGGGCCGGCGACGCACGCCCGACCGCATCCAGGCTCTGCTGTTTCACGCGGAGCAGCTCGGGAGCGAGGTCGACATCGCGGAGCTCGCGCAGCGTGCCGGCGAGCAGGCGCTGACGGGCCTGTCGTTCCAGGCGGCCGCGCGCCATTTCACCCGCGCGCTGGGCGTTCTGCCAAGCGACGCACGCGACGCCCGCTACCGCGCGCTCGTCGGGCGTGTCAGGGCCCTGGACGTGCTCGCCGACCGGGACGCGCAACGCATCGACCTCATCGAGCTCCATGACCTCGCAGCGGCCCTCGGCGGAGCATCGCGGGCGATCGAAACGGCCCGGCTGACCGCCGAGTTCCACTGGGCGGTCGGTGAATATGCCGCTGGAGAGACCGCGGCGAGCGCGGCCCTCGACGTGGCCGGGGCAGCCGGCGACACGGCCGGGCAGGCCGCGCTGCTGACGATCCTCGGCCGGATCCTTCGCGAGCAGGGCCGGCTGGACGAGGCCCGGGCCACGCTGCTCCGGGCACGCACGCTGTTCGGGCGCCGCGACGACGCGCACGGTGCCGCAATGGCGCTCGAACTCCTGGCCGGGATGGCCTGGAGGCTCGGCGAGCACGCGCTGGCCGCCCGACAGCACGCCGAGGCGGCCGCGGCGTTCGAACGGACTGGCGATCTTCGGCGGGCCGCCAACTCGCTCAACAGTCTTGGATCGGTCCTGTGGAGCCTCGGCGACTACGAAGCGGCGCGAACCACCCATGAGCGCTCGCTCGCGACGTGCCTCGAGCTCGGTGACCGGCGCGGCGAGAGCGACAACCTCGACAATCTCGGCGGTGTCGCCTGGGCACTGGGCGATTTCGAGCGTGCGATCGAGCTCTACGTCCGGGCGCTGGCGATCCGTCGCGAGGTCCGTGACCCACGCGGGATCTCGATCAGCCTCATCAACCTCGGGGACACGCACGCCCTCACCGGCGCCTGGTTACATGCCATCGCCTGCTACGACGAGGCGATTTTCGTCGACCAGTCGGTCGGCGTCCGGCGCAACCTCGCGACGGCGCTCCAGGGCAAGGGCAAGGCCCTCCTCGATGCCGGGCGCGCGGGCGAGGCGAGATCGTGTCTCGAGGTCGCGGCCGACGCGCACGTCGCGCTCGGAGATCGGGACAACCTGCTCGACACCCGGGCTGCGCTGGCGCGGACGCACCACGAGCTCGGCGACCTGTCGTCGGCGCGCTCGGTCGTACAGGAGGCGGTGGCAATGCTGGATCCACTCGACCGGCCGGCCCTCCGTCAGGGGGTCCAGCTCGCCGCGTGGCATGTCGCTGCCGCCGCAGGCGACTCCGACTCCGCGGCACGGCACCTTGCGCATGCCTCGATCGCGATGGACGAGTTTCTCGACGCGCTGCCGGCCCATGCGCGGGACCGCGTCCGATCACGCGTGCCAATCCACCGCCGCACCGAGGCCGCCCGACGCGCGGCCGCTCGCCGCGTCCAGGTCCTGCTGCCTCGCGTGGACGCACCGCTCGGGCGGAAGGTATCGGAAGCGGACCTCGTCCCGGTCGACTGGACCATCGCGGATCCGACCGATGACCTCGTCCCGGACGCGACCCGGCGCCGCCACCGGATCGCCACCCGGTTGCTGGACGAGGCCGCCGCGCAAGGCGCCGTGGCGACCGACGATCACCTGGCCAAGGCACTCGGGGTGAGCCGCCGGACGATCCTGCGCGACGCCGAGACGCTGGCTCGCGGCGGCCGGCCGTTGGCCACGCGCCGGCGGGCGCGATGTCACAACAGTCGGACCGAGCGGCGAGTCGTGTGACGGCGGTGTCATCCGCGAACGCTATCCATGGACGCCACAGGAGGCACAGCCCATGGATACCGGACGTATCGGTTCGTTCATCGCCCTGGACCTGATCGACGACGGACGCCGCCAGCGCGCCGAGCACTGGCGGGCCGTGCATCGTCGCCCGGACGTCCCGCCGCTCCCGCCGCAGCCCGAACGGACCCCCACACGTCCACGCCGGTCGATCACGCGCCTGGCACGCTGGGTGGCACGGCCACGTGCCGGCGCGTGGCGGTGACCGGGACCAGCCGACCGTCGCCGCGCGGGCGCCGGGCCGCGGTCGTCATCTCGATCGCCCTGACCGGCCTGGCAGGCTGCGCGGCGCCGGACGGTCCTGCGAATCTCGCTGAACGGGATGCCGCGGCGGCGCCCGGGTCGAGCGCGGCAATGACTCCAGGGCCGTCGGAGCACGCGGGCACGGCGGACGTGACCGCCGGTCCCGCGACGACCACCGTGCCCGAGCCAGGAGTCCTGCCGCGCTCGCTGACCTACTCGATGCTCACCTGGACGGTCACCGATGCGGCCATCACCGACGCGGATCCGCGGACGTACCTGGCCGGAGACGAGGCGGGACCGTCGACGTCGAGGACCTCGCTCGTCGTGGATCTCGACGTCCGTAACGATGACCCGCACGTCCACTTTGCCTCGACCGCGGCACGACTCGTAGCCACGCTTCCGGACGGGACCGAGGTGATCGGCACGCACCGGGCGACGTCGGGCGTTCCGCCCGTCTCGACCGCGACAGCCCGCCACGTCTTCGAGGTACCCGCCGGGACGTCATTCGAAGGTCTCGTGCTGGCCTTCCGCGATCCCGGGCGGGAACCGTCGTTCGAGCCCCTTGAGCGGCGCGCCCCGTGATGACGAGGCCAACCAGGTCATCGAGGCCAACCTCGATGCGGATCTCGCGATCCCCGGGATCCAGATGACGTGGACGGTCGGGTCGGTGTTCGTCGGTCGCGATTGGCCGCTGCCCGTCGGGTTCAAGGGCGGCACGCTCGTTCCCGGCGCCCGCGCTTCGGAAGGCACGCGCCTGGTCGGAGCCGTTGCCCGCGTCGAGGTTGCCGGGTGTGACTGTCCGGGCGGCGTCCTGGACCAGGCCGGCTCGGCTCGGCTGCTCGTCGACGGGACACCCCACACCGCGGCGGCCGCTTCCAGCTCAAGGGCCATCCTCCAGGCCCAGTCGTTCTCGGAGGTCATGCTGGTGTTCGAGGTCCCGGCGTCGGCCGCGAGCGTGATTCTCCAGGTCGGACCGCTCGAGCAGCCCGACCAGCAGGCCAGGTTCGAGCTGCCACTGGACTGAACCGGGAGCGCGGTGGCGCCTGGCATAGGCCGCGATCCTGCGGCTGTCCGCGCCCGCTCGGCGGCCGATATGCAGCTGGCGAATGGATTCGGGACTGCGCATGCTTGGCCACCGGCCCGGACCGACAGAATCGGGCCGTGGCCACGCTCGTTCACGTCGGATTCCATGATTGAGCTGCATTGCGGCCCCCCGCCCTGCACCCGGTCCGTGCCCCCGGTCCCGGACGGGCGCCGAAGGACTGCCCAGATCGGGCTCGATGGCCCTCGCGGGCGAGCCACAGCCATGGCTCACTGCCGCCAGAGGGAGGCACTGCACCATGGCCACACCGTCCGTCGCCGCGCCGCGCGGCGCCGTCATCCCACGCCCGGAGCTGCACGTCGCGGGCAAGGCATGTATCGCGTTCCTCGTCGTGCTCGGTCTCGGCGCGCTCGCGGGCGGGATCGCTCTGGTGTCGCGCCCCGACGGCAGCGTCATGCACTTCGACGTCGCGATCCTGGCCGGCAGCCCGTTCGCCGACTTCACGATCCCGGGACTGATTCTCGGCGGCCTGTTCGGACTTGGCTCGTTCGTGGTCGCCGCCCTGGGCGTCGCCCGGCTCCGCATCGCGCCATTCCTCGCCTTCGCGATCGGCTGCGGCCAGATGATCTGGATCGTCGTCCAGCTCGCAATCATCCGGGAGGTCAGCTTCCTGCACCCGACGTTCTTCGGCGTTGGCCTCGTCATCGCCGCGACCGCGGTGCCATGGGGCCGACCGACGTTCGAGGCGTGGCGGGAGGGGCGATCCGCCCGGGGTTGACAGGCTCGATCCGACGCGGTTTGCTCCGCGCTGTTCGAACCTGGGAGAACGACGTTCCGCGCCTGAGCCGTCTGACCGTCGCATGCGCCGTCGCCCTCGCCGCATGCGGCCAGACGGGCACGGCGTCGACGGGCCTGCCCGCCTCCTCCGCCTCGCCCGCGCCTTCGCCGACCCCAGCGGAAACGCGAGTCGCGCCGAGCATGGAGCCGACCCTCGAGCCAGCCCCGGACGGCGTGGCCGGCAGGTGGACCCCAGCACCGCCCCTCATCCACCCGCGCGCCGCGCACGCCGTGGTGGCCACCGGCGACGCCGTGTTCGCCCTCGTCGGGACCGGTGACGGCCGTCCGGTCGCCGAGGTCGAGCGGTTCGACGGGACGGCTTGGGCCGTCGTGACGGAAGTCCCCGGGGAGGGTCTCAACGCGCCAGCGGCCGCCGTCCTCGATGGCCGGATCTACCTCATCGGCGGGTTCAGGACCACCACGAACGTCCCCGTCGCTGACGTGTCGATCTACGATCCGGCGCTCGACGGGTGGAGCTCGGTCGCGCCACTCCCGGCGCCGCGCGGCGGGCACGCGGCCATCATTCTCGACGGCCGGATCCACGTCCTCGGTGGCGGCAACTCGAGCACGACGCTCGCCGACCACACCGTGTACGACCCGGCCGCCGATTCCTGGACCGAGGCGGCGCCGCTGCCGCGGTCCGAGGGCAGCCCGGCGGTCGCCGTGCTCGATGGGCGGATCGTGGCGATCGGCGGGCGCAGCGGGATCCGCGACGTCGGCGACGTCGACGTCTACGACCCGTCCACCGATACGTGGACGAGCGGCCCGGCGATCCCGCCCAGGGGAACTGCTGGGGCCGCGGCCTTCTGCGGCGCCATCTACCTCTTCGGTGGCGAGTCGCAGGCAAGCGCAACCACGCTCGACGACGTGTTGCGGCTCGCGCCGGACGGCGATCGCTGGCAGGTCGCGACCACCATGCCGACCGCCCGTAGCTTCGCCCGTGCCGTCCCGTTCGACGATGCCGTGCTCATCGTCGGCGGCAATACGGAGGCCGACCCGAGCCACGCCGGTTCGGGCAGCACGGTCGTGGAACGGTTCGAAGTCGCCTGTTGATGGGACGACCTGACCTGAATCCGGTCGCTCAGGGCCGGGTGAAACGGCCGAGCCGTCGCGTCGGGGAGTTCCATGTGCGGTGCCGCGTATCCTTCGCGGGTGGTTCAAACCCTCCTTTCGTTGCTGCACGGCCTGGGCGTCGTGCCGGTCGTCGCGCTCACGCGCGCGGACGATGCGGTCCCGGTCGTGGCGGCGCTCCGCGCCGGCGGCCTGCCGTCCATCGAGATCACGTTCCGGACCGCCGCGGCCGTCGAGGCGATCGAACGCGTGCGCGATGCGCTCCCCGACGTCCTCCTCGGGGCCGGGACCGTGCTCCGACCCGACCAGGCCGATGCCGCGGTGGCCGCCGGGGCGCGCTTCGTGGTGACGCCCGGGTTCAACCCCCGGGTCGTGGATCACTGCCTGGCCCGCTCGATCCCGGTCGTCCCCGGCGTGGCCACGCCGGGCGAGGTGGAGGCCGCCCTCGAACGAGGCATCGAGCTCGTCAAGTTCTTCCCGGCCGAGGCCCTCGGCGGCACCCGGTTCCTGGCGGCGGTCGCGGGACCCTATCCGACCGTCCGCTTCGTGCCGTCCGGCGGCCTGCGATCCGAGCACCTCGCCGAGTATCTCGCGCTGCCGAACGTCGCCGCGTGCGGCGGGACGTGGCTGGCCCCCGCGGACACTGTCGCAGCGGGCGATTGGCTCCGGGTCGAGGAGCACGCACGCGAGGCTGTGGGGCAGGTGGTCGCGGCCGGTCGCCGACGCGCCTGACGGCGCCCGAGCCGGAGTGCGCTGCGAGAAAACGTCCCCCACCTTCCCGACGATCTGCAACGGCTGCGCCGTCTCCCGCGGTCAGTCCCGCTGCTAGCGTGGCCGAGGCACAGCATTCGGGAGGTTAAGACCGTGAGACGGCTGTGGCGTGACTATGGCCTGAGCATCACCCTGGCGACGATGTTCCTGCTGGCCTGGACGCTACAGACCTGGATGGGCTGGAGCGAGTTCGTGGCCGAGCAGGCGGCCAACGGCCAGACGGCCGAGGCGTTCGGGCCCAGCGGCTATATCTGGCGCTGGGGCGAGTCGACGTTCGAGAACTGGCAGTCGGAGTTCCTCCAGGTCTTCGTGTTCATCGTGCTGACGACCTTCCTCGTCCATCGCAAGAGCCACGAATCGCCCGATACCGACTACGACACCGAGGCCGGCCTGC
>Ga0299913_10000826_pt1 | contig 21017 bp, 17 predicted proteins | sample RVTome_9_FD_201360 | JGI IMG/M metagenome (GOLD analysis project Ga0299913, IMG submission 201360) | Soil microbial communities from uranium-contaminated site in the Upper Colorado River Basin, Wyoming, United States - RVT155D38 (version 2) ... | reverse complement strand
AATGCGGGCTAGACTCGCGAGCGCGATGGCCTCGCCCCCCGAGCTCCCGCCCCTCGGCGCCCACGTCTCGGTCGCCGGGGGGATCGCCCGCGCCGTGCCGCGCGGCGAGGAGCTCGGGTGCACGGCGATCCAGGTCTTCGTCAAGAACGCGAACCGCTGGCAGGGCAAGCCGATCCCGCCGCAGGATGCCGAGGGGTTCCGGCGCGCCCGGGAGGCGAGCGCCATCGGCCCCGCGGTGGCGCACGCGAGCTACCTGATCAACCTCGCGGCGACGGACGAGACGGTGCTCGGGCGCTCGCTCGCCGCCCTCGCCGACGAGCTCGAGCGCTGCGCCCAGGTGGGCCTCGACGGGCTGGTGCTGCACCCCGGCGCGCACCTCGGCGCGGGCGAGGAGGCGGGGATCGAGCGCGTCGCGGCGGCGCTCGACACCGTGCTCGCCGCGGCGCCCGCGGACGGGGTGAGGCTCCTGCTCGAGAACACCGCGGGGCAGGGGACCTGCCTCGGCTGGCGGCTCGAGCACCTGGCGGCGATCCGCGGGCGGGTCGCCCGGCCCGAGCGGGTCGGCGTCTGCATCGACACCTGCCACGCCTTCGCCGCCGGTTACCCGGTCCACGAGCCGGCGGGCTACGAGGAGTTCGTCGCCGAGCTCGACGAGGTCGTCGGCCTCGACCTCGTCGGCTGCGTCCATCTCAACGACAGCCTGCGCCCCTTCGGCTCGCGCCGCGACCGCCACGAGCACATCGGCGAGGGCGAGATCGGCACCGGCTGCTTCGCCCGGCTCCTCCACGACGAGCGGCTACGGCACGTCCCCATGGTGCTCGAGACCGAGCCGGGAGACGACCGCGAGGGCCACCGCCGGGACCTCGCGGTGCTGCGGAGCCTGTGATGGCCGGTGGAACGGGGCGCTACGACCCCGGCAGGATGCCGGGGGGGAGGTTCTTCGTCAGGTCGAAGTAGATGACGGTGAGCATCAGCAGCATGATGACGACGAAGCCGACCTGGGCGATCAGCTCCTTGATGCGGAAGGAGAGGTCGCGGCGCATGGTGGACTCGACGAGGAGGATCAGGATCTGGCCGCCGTCGAGGATCGGGATGGGCAGGAGGTTGACGATGGCGATCGAGACCGAGATGAAGCCCATCAGGTGGAGGAGGTAGCGGAAACCGACCCGCGCCGCGGCGCCGGAGACGGCGGCGATCTCGATCGGGCCGGCGAGCGCGCTCTTCGCCGACACCTCGCGGCTGAAGATCTTGCCGAGCACGGCGAAGGTCTGCCCGACGATCCGCCAGTTGTACTCGGCGCTCTCGACGAAGGAGCGGAAGAAGCCGTAGCGCTGGAAGAAGCCCAGGCCGACGCCGATCTTGCCGGTGCCGTCGAGGTCGCCGGGGACGACCGGGACGGTCACGGTCTCGCCGCCGCGGATCACCTCGAGGACGATCTCCTCGCCCGGCCGCGCCGAGACGTACTCGACGAACCCCTCGGTCGAGGGCACCGGCCTGCCGTCGACGGTGCGCACCTGGTCGCCGACCGCCAGCCCCGCCGCCTCGGCCGGCGATCCGGGGTCGACGAGGGTGATCGTCGGCAGCAGCTTGGGGACGAGGCCGCCGAGGTCGCCGATCGCCTCGCCCTCGATCTTCTCCGGGGTGACGACGGCCTCGAAGCGGCGGCCCGCCCTGCCGTCGCCGCCTCCGCGCTCGACGGTGAGCACGACCGGCCGGTCGACCGAGGTCATCAGGTCGAACGAGACCCGTTCCCAGGAGTCGGCCGCCTCGCCGTCGACGGCGACGATCCGGTCGCCGGGGGCGATCCCGGCCTCCGCCGCCGACGAGCCCTCGAGCACCGTGCCGACGACGGGCTCGACGTCGAGGTTGGGGATCGCCGCGCCGATCATGTAGACGACGGCGATGAGCAGGATGGCCAGCGCCACGTTCATCGCCGGCCCCGCGAGGTAGACGAGGACGCGCTGCCAGCGCGGCCTGGAGAGGAACTCCCGCGGGTCCCCGGTGGCCTCCTCGGCCTGCTCGCCGCCCAGCCGCACGTAGCCGCCGAGCGGCACCAGCGACAGCCGGTACTCGGTCTCGCCGCGGTGGAAGCCCCAGATGCGTGGGCCGAAGCCGAGCGAGAAGGCGGTCACCCGCACGTCGAAGAGCTTTGCGACGAGGAGGTGGCCGAGCTCGTGGACGGCGATGATCACGCCGAGCGCGAACGCGAAGGCGAGCAGGTTGATCAGGATGCCGGAGGCGGACTGGAGGAGCTCGGTCATCGTCGGTGCGGGGTCGGGGACGGGGCTTCGGGCGGCACGGGCGGAGGGCGGTCCGCGACCGTCAACCTATAGGCAACGCCGCGGGGACGGCGGCGATTCCGTGACACGGCGCGGACTTCCACCACGGGCGGTCAGGGCACCAGCCGTTCCGGCCCGACGAGCCAGACGACGAAGAGCATCACCGGCAGGGCGAACAGCGCGGCGTCGGTGCGGTCGAGCAGCCCGCCGTGGCCGGGGAGCAGGCGCCCGGAGTCCTTGATGCCCGAGCCGCGCTTGAGCATCGACTCGACGAGGTCCCCGAGCTGGGCCGCGACCGCGGTGGCGACGGCGACCGCGACCAGCGCCGCGTCGACCTCGCCGAGCCGCCACCAGCCCCAGGCCGCGGCCGAGCCGATCGCCGCCGCGAGCCCGGCCGCCGCCCCCTCCCAGCTCTTTTTCGGCGACACCACCGGTGCCATCTTCCGGCGGCCGAACCGGCGCCCGACGTAGAAGGCCGCCGTGTCGCCGAAGAAGACGACGGCGAAGCCGAGGAAGAGGAGCCAGGGGTCGATCTCGCGCAGCCGGTAGATCGCGAGGATACCGAGGCTGAAGTACGGGATGCCGAAGGCGAAGGCGCCGACCGCCGGCAGCGACTCGCGGACCGGGGTCCGCCCGAGGAGGGTCAGGCAGCCGGCCCCGACGGTCAGCAGGAGACCCGCGCCGACGAGCGGCAGGGCGGCCTGGGTCGGCGCCCCCGCGGGCCACGGCCGGGCGCCCGCCGCGGTGGCCGCCGCCAGGCCGAGCGCGGCGAGGGGGACGAGGACCAGCAGCCCGTGGAGCGGCGCGTCGGGGGCCTGCGGCCGGACCAGGCGGACGAACTCGAGCGCCGCCCAGTCGATGATCAGCACGGTCAGGGCGAAGAACCAGTCGCCGGGGAGCAGGAAGATCGCCGCCAGCAGCAGCGGGAGGCCGACCGCGGCGGTCAGCAGGCGCTGCACGACACCTTCGGCGGGCGGGGCGGCGGTGCGGCGGGCAAGGGCGGGGCGGTCCTCGGTCAGCCGGAGAGGCCGGCCTCGCCGGCGGCCCCCCGGCCCGCCTCGGCCGCCGTGGCGGCGGCGTGCACGTCCCCCCGGGCGCCGGCGTGGATGGCGCCGAAGCGCCGCTCGCGCCGCTGGTAGTCGAGGATGCCCTGGAACAGGTCGCCGCGCCGGAAGTCGGGCCACAGGGTGTCGGTGAACCAGATCTCGGTGTAGGCGATCTGCCAGAGGAGGAAGTTCGACACCCGGAGCTCGCCCGAGGTGCGGATCAGGAGGTCCGGGTCGGGCAGCCCCGAGGTGTAGAGGTACTCGCCGATCGTCTCTTCGTCGATGTCGGCCGGCTTGCCCGAGGCCCAGTCGGCGACGATCCGCCGGCAGGCGTCGACGATCTCGCACCGCCCCGAGTAGTTGAGCGCGATGTTGAGCCGCATCCGCTCGCCGCCGGCGGTCGCCTCGATCGCCCGCTCGAGCTCGCGCACGACCGACGGGTCGAGCTCGCGCCAGCGGCCGAGCGCGGTGAGCCGCACGCCGTGCTCGACCAGCTTGTCGAGGTCGCGGCGCACGTACTCCTTGAGCAGGTTCATCAGCGTCCACACCTCGAACCGCGGCCGCTTCCAGTTCTCGACCGAGAAGGCGTAGAGGGTGAGCGCCTCGATCTCCAGCCGCCCGGCCGCCTCGACGGTGTCGCGCACCGCCTCGACCCCGGCCCGGTGCCCCTCCACCCGAGGCAGCCCGCGCGCCTGCGCCCAGCGCCCGTTGCCGTCCATGATCACCGCCACGTGCCGCGGTAGCCGCTCGAGGTCGAGACGGCGGACGAGCAGCTCCTCCGGCGAGCCGGGCTCGGCGAGCTTCGAGAGGTCGATCACGGGGCGGCGGTCATCGGGGATCGGGGACCGGACCGGGCGCGCGGCGCGCCCGCGGCCGGCCGCGGCGGTCCGGCCGGGCCGCGGCGAAAGTTACCACGAGTCCCCGCCGGCGCCCGAGCGTCGAAGCGAGCCGCTCACCCCTCTTCGACCGGCGACCACTCGGGTGGGTAGTCGACCCGCTCGAGGACGAGGCCCTGGGGCGGCGCCGTGGGGCCGGCCTCGGCGCGCGGACGGCCGGCGAGGAGTCGGGCGAGGTCGTCGGGGTCGCGGCGGCCGAGGCCGACCTCGACCAGGGTGCCGGCGAGCGAGCGGACCATGCCGCGGAGGAAGCCGTCGCCGGCGATCCGCAGCTCGACCCGCGCGCTGTCCTCGGCGAGCTCGGCGGCGGTGATCGTGCGGAACGGCTGGCCGTGGGCGCCGCCGGCCAGGGCGAAGGCGGTGAAGTCGTGGCGGCCGGGCAGGTGGGCGGCGGCGCGGGCCATGGCGTCGAGATCCAGCCGGCGGGGCACGCCCCACGCGAAGGGCGCCTCCAGCGGGTCGACGACCTCGGCCCGGACGAGCCGGTAGCGGTACTCCTTGCCGGCGGCGTGCTTGCGGGCGTGGAAGCCGGCGGGCATCCGGTGCGCCGCCGTCACCCGTATGTCCTCGGGTAGGCGGTGGTTCGTCGCGTGGACGAGCCCGCGCAGCGGGAAGGGGCGGTCGAGTGCGAGGTGGGCGGCCTGGCCGCGGGCGTGGACGCCGGCGTCGGTGCGCGAGGCACCGGTCACCGCGACCCGCCGCCCGAGGAGGCCGGCGAGGGCGTCCTCGACGACCTCCTGGACGGCGAGCGCGTTCGGCTGCCGCTGCCAGCCGGCGTAGGCGCCGCCGCGGTAGGCGAGGTTCAGGCGGACGACGTTGTCCGCCTGCGGGCGGACGACGGCTCCCACCTGCGGCCGGACCACGCGCTCTCCGGCGGAGGGATCCGGCCGCTCCGCCGCCGCCCCGGCGGCGTCCGCGCCGTCCCGCGGCCGCCGGCTCACCGCGCGCCCCCGGTCCGGGACCGGCGGCGGACCGCGAGCGCCTGCGCCGCGGCGAGGGCGGCCGGCGGTCCCCAGACCGCGAGCCAGACGCCCGGATAGAGCGGCACGCCGCGGAGCCCGGGCAGGTAGAGCAGCGGCGAGAGGGCGGCGAGGAGCAGCCACGGGGCGCTCCGGCCGAGCGCCGCGAAGGGCAGCACCCAGAGGAGGTACCAGGGGTAGAACGTGGCCGAAACGACCAGCAGCCCGCCGAACAGCCGCCGGCTCCCCGCCACCGGGTCGGCCTCGCGGAGCGACCGCACGACGACCGCCGCCGCGGCGACGGCGAGGAGCGCCTTGGCCAGGAGCTGCGGGTAGAGCAGGGGGTAGACGCCGTCCCACGCCGCGTACCAGCCGGTCGCCGCCTCCGCCCGCTCCAGCCATCCGGCGAGGGCCGGCGCCGCCCCCGCCCGGTCGAGCAGCCGCCAGAGCGGCTCGAAGAGCGCCCCGGCGTGCTCCCAGGAGACGCCGTAGGCGACGAACCCCGGCGGCACGCCGCCGACCGACAGGGCGACCGGCGCCAGCCCGAGGGCCGCCAGCCCGACGGCGGCGGCGAGGAAGCGGCCCGGCCGCCCGCTCTGCCGTGCCCACATCGGCAGCGCGGCCGCCGGCGCCAGCTTGGCCAGGACCCCGGCCGCCGCGGCGGCGCCGGCGGCGGCCGCCCCTGTGTTCCCTCTCCCCGCGACGAGGAGCAGCACCGCCCCCACCGCGGCGGCGGCGCCGAGCGCGTCGACGTGCCCCATGCCGGCGACCTCGAGCGCCACCACCGGGCTCCACGCGTACCAGGCCGCCCGCGCCGCCGGCAGGCCGCGGCGGCGGGCCAGGGCGAGGAGCAGCGCGCAGACGCCGAGGTCGGCGGCGGTGAGCAGCGCTTTGAGCGCCGGCGCCTCGGCCGCGTCCGGCAGGCTCGCCGCTATACTGAACGCTCCCATCGCCAGGGGCGGGTAGACGGTGGGGACCTCGCGGTGGGGCAGGCGCCGCCAGACGTCGTCCCGCAGCGGGGCGAGCTCGGCCGCCGCGGGGGCGAGGCGCCAGGGGTTGGCGCCGGAGGCGATCACCCGGCCGTCCCACAGGTAGCGCCACAGGTCGTCGGAGAGGGTCGGCGGCAGCGCGAGGAGCGGCAGCCGTAGCAGGAGGGCCACGCCGAGGACCGCGACGGCCGTTCGCCGCTCCCCCCGGACGTCCCGCTCGGCGGCGCCGCGGCCACTCGGTTCACGGGGCTCCGCGCCCTCGAGCCGCAGGCAGGCGGCGGCCTGGGCGGCACAGCCGGCGGCGAGCAGGACGAGGGCGGCCTCGAGGTGGCGGGCGAGGTCGCCGAGGAGCGCGAGACCGGCCGCGGTGGCGAGCAGGGGGGCGGCGGTCAGCGCGAGACGCAGGCCGCCGCCCGGGACACCGCGGCTCGGAGTGCCGCCGTGCGCAGCGCGGGACGGCGGAGACGGCGAAGGAGGGGACGGCGAGGATGACCGATCGGGTGCTCCAGGAGGCGGTGGCGCTGACATCCGCGCTGACGTCCGCGGGGCTGGCGTCCGGGGGGCTGGCATCGGCGGTGCTCGGCCTCTACTACGCCGTCCTCGGCATCCTGTCGCTCTACGGCGTCCACCGGATGGCGCTCGTCGCGGGATACCTCGCCACCCGGCGCGCGGCGGCCTCCCGCCCGCATCGCGCGGCCCGCCCCGCGAGCGCCCCGTCCGACGCCTGCCTGCCTGTCGTCACCGTCCAGCTCCCACTCTACAACGAGATGTACGTCGCCCGGCGGCTCGTCGACGCCGTCTGCGCGCTCGACTGGCCGCGCGAGAAGCTCGACATCCAGGTGCTCGACGACTCGACGGACGAGACCGTCGCGATCGTCGCCGCCGAGGTCGAACGCCGCCGGCGCCAGGGCTACCGGATCCGCCACCTCCACCGCACCGTGCGCACCGGCTACAAGGCCGGCGCGCTCGCCGCCGGCGCCGCCGAGGCCGGCGGCGAGCTCCTCGCCGTCTTCGACGCCGACTTCGTCCCCCGCCCCGACTTCCTCCGCCGCGCCGTGCCCCCCTTCGACGACCCGCGGGTCGGCATGGTGCAGGCGCGCTGGGACCACCTCAACCGCGACTACTCGCTCCTCACCCGGGTGCAGGCGATCTTCCTCGACGGCCACTTCGTCGTCGAGCACACCGCCCGCCACCGCACCGGCTGCTTCTTCAACTTCAACGGCACCGCCGGCATCTGGCGGCGGGCGGCGATCGCCGATGCCGGCGGCTGGAGCCAGGACACGCTGACCGAGGACCTCGACCTCTCCTACCGCGCCCAGCTCGCCGGCTGGAGGTTCGTCTACCTGCCGGACCTCACCGTGCCCTCCGAGCTGCCGGTCGACGTCAACGGCTTCAAGAGCCAGCAGTTCCGCTGGGCCAAGGGCTCGATCCAGACCGCCCGCAAGCTCCTCGGCCGCATCCTCCGCTCCGCCCTGCCGTGGAAGGTCAAGCTCGAGGCGGCGATCCACCTGACGAACAACGCCAGCTACCCGCTGATGGTGGCGCTGTCCGTGCTCCTCTTCCCGGCGATGGAGATCCGCCGCGGCGGTCCGCTGACCACGATCCTCCTCGTCGACCTGCCGCTCTTCCTCGCCGCGACCGTCTCCGTGTGCGTCTTCTACGGCGTGTCCGAGGCCGGTACCGGCCGGCGCGGCTGGTGGCGCGAGCTCGCCCGGCTACCGGCGGTGCTGGCGGTGGGGATCGGCCTGTCGGTCAACAACGCCTGCGCCGTCGTCTCCGGCCTGCGCCGGCGCGGCGGCGAGTTCGTGCGCACCCCGAAGTACCGGATCGAGCACCGCGGCGAGGACTGGAAGCGCAAGCGCTACCGGGCCGGACGCTCGTTGGCCGTCGTCGGCGAGGGCGTCCTCGCCCTCTACCTCCTCGCCTGCTTCCTCCACGCCGCGGCCACCGGCATGTGGGCCTCGCTCCCCTTCCTCTGGCTCTTCCTCCAGGGCCACGCGGTCGTCTTCCTGCTCTCCGTCGGCCCCACCGTCGGCCGCGTCGCCGGCCCGGCGCTCCAGCGCCCTGCCGAGAGCTAGGATCCCCGAGGCCGGAGACCCCGCCATGGCCCTCGCCCCCGTCGACAGCGCCCCCCGTCCCGAGGTCCGCATCTCCCTCCGCCCGGCCACCCCGCGCGACGCCGACCTCCTGCGCCGCTGGCGCACCGAGCCGTCGATCCGCCGCTACCAGCCGCTCAACGACCTGACCGCCGCCCAGCTACGCTCCGACGTCGCCGGCCAGCGGATGGGCGACCTCCACAAGAGCCGCGGCGAGAAGTTCCAGTGGATCATCCAGGCCGACGGCGAGCCCGCCGGCTGGCTCACCCTCGTCGTCTCCAACTGGGAGCACGGCCTCGCCGAGGTCGGCTACGCCCTGACCTCCGCCTACCAGGGCCGCGGGGTCATGTCCCATGCCCTCCTCCTCCTCCTCGCCGAGCTCTTCGCCCACACCACCCTCGAGCGCATCGAGGCGCGCTGCGCCGTCGGCAACACCGCCTCCCAGCGCCTCCTCGAGAAGGCGGGCTTCACCCGCGAAGGCCGCCTCCGCGCCTACTTCCGCCTCCGCGGCAAGCGCGTCGACAACCTGCTGTACGCGATCCTCCGCAGCGACTTCTACGGCCAGGGGGAGTGAAGACAGCCGGGGCGGCAGCGGTATCCAACCAGGTGTATATTGGGTCGTGTCGGACAAGGTGCTGTTCTGGGTGGGCTCGTCTCTCTCGGACGTTCGTGCCTTTCCCGTCGAGGCCCGCCGGACCGTCGGGTACCAGCTCCGCCGAGTGCAGCAAGGCCTGAAGCCGACCGACTGGAAACCGATGACCACGATCGGGCCAGGGGTGACAGAGATCCGCGTCCGAGGGCGCCTGGAGCACAGAGTCGTTTACACCTCCAAGTTCGAAGAGGCTGTCTACGTGCTGCACGCCTTCACGAAGAAGACGCAGCGCACTCGCCAATCCGACCTGGACCTGGCGCGCGACCGACTCCGAGCGGTCGAGGCGGAGCGGCGGAACAGAAAGGAGCGGTGAATGGCAGTTAGGATTCATCCTTCGAGCGGAGACGTTTTCGCCGATCTCGGGTTCGACGAAGACGAGGCGCAGAACCTCAAGATCCGGTCCGACTTGATGATCGAGCTGGCGAAGCTGATCGAGGATCGGAGCCTGACGCAGGTCGCCGCCGCGGAGCTCCTCGGAGTAACGCAGCCGAGGGTCAGCGACTTGGTCCGCGGCAAGATCGGCCGCTTCAGCGTCGATTCGCTGGTCGAGATGCTTGGCCGGGCCGGCGCCAAGGTGTCGGTCACCGTCACGCGTCGTCGCGACGTCGCCTGACCGCGGGGCCCGGCTACAGCAGCTCCAGGTTCGCGTACTTCGCGATGAGCTTGCGCTTGCCGGCGCGGTCGAAGAAGACCGTGTACTTGGCCTGATCGCCCTCCCCTTCCAGCTGCAATACGACCCCTTCGCCGAGGCTGGGGTGGCGGACGCGGCTGCCGCGGCGGACCTTGCGGCCGGTGTCGGCGGCGATCGAGGTGGCGACCTCCTCGCCGAAGGTTCGCTGCTCGCCGCCCGCGCCCCTGCGGGCGAAACGGCTGGTGCGGCCGAAGAAGCTCTCGACCGAGGCGGTGCGGGAGGCGGCGCCGTAGGTGATCAGCTGGTCGCTCTGGCGAACGCGCAGGAGCTCGGCGGGGATCTCGAGGAGGAAGGGGGAGTCGGCCTGGTCCTGGTAGCGGCCGCCGACGCGGCGGCGGCGGCAGGAGGAGAGGTAGAGACGGTCCTCGGCCCGGGTCATGCCGACGTAGAGGAGGCGGCGCTCCTCTTCGACGTCCTCGGGGGTGCCCTGGGCGTTGAAGTGGGGCAGGACGCCGTCCTCGAGGCCGGCGACGGCGACGATCGGGAACTCGAGGCCCTTGGCGCTGTGCAGCGTCATCACGCTGACGCCGCGGTCGGACTCCCAGGCGTCGATGTCGGCGACGAGCGAGACGTGGTCGAGGAAGGCGGTGAGCTGGTCGTCGTCGGGTGCGTTGGCCGCCGTCTTCTCGGTGAACTCCTGGGCGGCGGAGAGGAACTCCTGGATGTTCTCGAGCCGCGCGAGGTCGTCGGGGTCCTCTTTCTTGTAGAGGTCGGGGTAGGCGGAGGCTTCGAGCAGGCGGTCGAGGAGCGCCGGCAGCGGCAGCTCGTCGGCCGCCCGCTGGAGGCCGACGACGAGGTCGCGGAAGTCGCGCAGGGCGCGCGAGGCGCGGGCCGAGAAGCTGCCGAGCTCGTCGTGGGCGAGGAGGTCCCAGACCGGCTGGCCGCGCTCGGCGGCCTCGCCGAAGAGCTGCTCCTGGGTGGTCTTGCCGATGCCGCGCGGCGGCTGGTTGAGGATGCGCCGCAGCGAGATCTCGTCGCGCGGGTTGCGCAGCACCCGGAGGTAGGCGACGAGGTCCTTGATCTCGGCGCGCTCGTAGAAGCGGGTGCCGCCGACGAGGACGTAGGGCACCTCCTGGCGGAGCAGCTCCTCCTCGAGCGCCCGGGTCTGGGCGTTCGTGCGCACGAGGATCGCCATCTCGGAGAGCTGACGGTCGCTGCGCTGCGACTGGAAGGTGTCGACGATCCAGCGCGCCTCGTCCCCCTCGTCGGCCGCCTTGAACAGCTCGACCGGCTCGCCCGCCCCGCGGTCGGTCCACAGCCGCTTGCCCCGCCGCCCCTCGTTGTGGGCGATCAGCCCGCCCGAGGCGTCGAGGATGTTCTGGGTCGAGCGGTAGTTGCGCTCGAGCTTGCGCACGGTGGCGGAGGGGAAGGTGTCCTCGAAGCGGAGGATGTTGTCGAGCTCGGCGCCGCGCCAGCGGTAGATCCCCTGGTCCTCGTCACCCACCGCGGTCAGGTTGCCCTCGGCGCCGGCGAGCCCGCGGATCAGGGCGAGCTGGGCGTGGTTGGTGTCCTGGTACTCGTCGACGAGCAGCCAGTGCGCCCGCCGCCGCAGCCGCTCGCGCACCTCCTCCTCGTCGCGCAGCAGCCGCACGGCGAGAGCGATCATGTCGTCGAAGTCGACCCCCGAGGCGCCCTTGAGCAGGCCCTGGTAGCGCCGGTAGACCCCGGCGACCTTGCGCGCGAAGTAGTTGTCGGCCTGGGCGACGAACTCCTCGGGGCCGAGCAGCCGGTTCTTCGCCGCGCTGATCGCCGCCAGCACCGACCGCGGCCGGAAGGCCGACTCCGACAGCCCCTCGGCGGCGAGCGCCTGCCCGACCAGCTTGACCTGGTCGTCGGAGTCGAGGATCGCGAAGTCGCGCCGCAGCCCCACCCGCTCGCCGTAGCGGCGCAGGGCGATCAGCGCCCAGCGGTGGAAGGTGCCGACGAAGGTCGGCAGCGGGAACAGCCCGAGCAGGTCCTCGACCCGCTCGCGCATCTCGGCCGCCGCCTTGTTGGTGAAGGTGACCGCGGTGATCTCGTCGGGCGAGACGTCGAGCTCCTCGACCAGCCAGGCGATCCGGTAGGTGATCACCCGCGTCTTGCCCGAGCCCGCCCCGGCGATGACGAGCTGCGGCCCCTCGCCGTGCCTCGCCGCCGCGACCTGCTCGGGGTTGAGGTACTTCGTGAGGTCGAGGGTCGAGGCGGGCGCGGAGGAGGTCATCGGCCGCCCAGTCTCTCCGACCCGGGAGGGGATCGCAAGGCGTCCCGGCGGACGCGTGCGGTCAGCTGCGGACGGCCATCCCGCGGTAGAGGTAGCCGGCCAGCTTCGGGAGGTCGGGGGCGTAGAAACGGTCGACGCGGTCGACGGCGAGCGGGCTCTCGCCGACCAGGCGCTCGAAGTCGCGGTCGAGGTGGCAGCCGTCGGCGACGCGGCGCTGGATCGGGGTCAGGCGGCGCTGCCAGCGGGCCACCCGCGGCTCGTGGCTCCGGCCGTGCTCGAGGAAGAGGAAGCGGCCGCCGGGGCGGAGGACGCGGGCGATCTCGGCCAGGGCCGCGGGCACGTCGGCGACGCTGCACAGGGTCCAGGTGGAGACCGCGGTGTCGAACGAGGAGTCCGCGAACGGCAGGCGCTCGGCGCCCGCGAGGTGGAGCTCGACGGGGAAAGACGCCTCGCCGAGGGCGCGGCGGGCGATCCGCTCCATCCCGGGGTTCGGGTCGACGCCGTCGACCGAGTCGACCGCCGGCGGGTAGTACGGCAGGTTCAGCCCGGTGCCCAGGCCGATCTCGAGCACCCGGCCCGAGGCGTCGGCCAACGCCTCCCGGCGGAGCGGCCCGAAGACCTTCTCCCCGCGCATGGAGAGATGGCACAGCCGGGGGAAGACGTGCCGCGACCACCAGCCCATGGCGCCAGCTTACTCCGTCGTCGCCGCCGCCCCGGGCTCGCCGCCGCCCGCCGGGTCAGCTCTTCGGCGGGATGCGCAGGACCTGCCCGGGATAGATCTCGTCCGGGTCCTTCAGCAGCGGGCGGTTCGCCTCGAAGATGCGGTGGTACGCGTTGGCGTCGCCGTAGTGCTGCTTGGCGATCTTCGACAGGGTGTCGCCGCTCTCGACCGTGTACATCGTCGACTCGCCGCCGGCCCCGCCGGTCACCTCGACCTTGTCGTCGACGCGGGCGATCCCCCGCACGTTGCCGGCGGCGAGGATGACCTTCTCGCGGTCGTCCTGGGTCGGCACCTTGCCCTTGACGTGGGCGGTGTCGCCGTCCACCCGGACGGCGAGGTCCTCGACCGGCAGGTCGAGCCCCTGGATGAAGCGCACGATCTCGCCGCCGAGGCGGCGGTTGCGCTCGGCGTGGACGTCGGCCACGCCGCGCTGCGGCGCCGACGGTGCGGCCTTCGGCTGCGGCTCGTCGTCCTGGCCGAGGATCTTCTTGCCGGCGTCCTTCACGAAGTCGAAGATGCCCATGGGTCGTCCCTCCTGGAGGAAGTGTGTGAGGTGGTCGGTGCTCGGGCAGATGGAGTAGCAAGCGCCGCGCCGGCCGGCCCGCTCGAGCACGCGGGGCCAGGCGCGTGGAGGCGGCTCAGGCGGCGCCGCCGGAGGCCGGCCCGCCGCCGCCGAGACCGACCGCGGCGAGCAGCCGCAGGGCGTTGGTCGTCGTCGCCGGGCCGGGGCGGAGGCGGTAGTCGAAGGTCATCGGCGGACCCGGCGCGCCCGGCGGCGCGACCGTCTCGCGGAAGTGGACGGGGACGGCGGCGCGGGCGATCTCGGGGACGCCGCCGAGCTCGAGGTCGTGGGTGGAGAGCGCGCCGATCGCCGGGCGCTCCATCAGGTGGGCGAGCACCCGGCGGACGGCCTCGCGCCGCTCGCGGCTGTTGGTGCCGCGCAGCACCTCGTCGAGGAGGAAGAGGAGCACCCGCCCCTCCCGCTCGGCCCGGGCGGCGAGGTCGACCACCCCCTTGAGCCGCCGGAGCTCGGCGAGGAAGAACGAGACGCCGTCGGCGAGCGAGTCCTCGACCAGGACGCTGGTGCCGACGACGAGCGGCGGCAGGCGCATCGCCCGGGCGCACACCGGGCCGCCGGCCTGGGCGAGCACCGCGTTGACGCCGAGCGCCCGAAGCAGCGTGCTCTTGCCGCTCATGTTCGAGCCGGTGACGAGGAGGAAGGTGCCGGGCGGGCCGACCTCGACGTCGTTGCCGACCCGCACCTCGTCGGCGAGGAGCGGATGGCCGAGCTCGCGGGCGGCGAGGACCGCCGGGCCCTCCGCGTCGAGCTCGGGGAACGCCCACCCCGGCTGGTCGTGGGCGAGGGCGGCGAGGGCCGAGAGGGCCTCGAGCTCGCCGAGCGCGGCGAGCCAGCGGCGCACCCGGCCGCCGGCCGCGGCCTGCCATCGCTCGACGAGCCACAGCGCGTGGAAGTCCCAGAGCGTCAGCACCTGGTTGACGACGTGGAACGAGCCGTGGCGGGCGTCGGCGATCTCGACCCGGCGGCGCAACCGGTCCATCCACCGCCAGGCCGGCTCGCCGCCGGCGGCGAGGTCGGCGGCCAGGGCGGCGAGGCGGGGGGCGGAGAAGGAGGCGCCGGCCGCCGCGCGCAGGGCGCCGGCGTAGGCGGCGAGCTCCTCGGCGCCGGCCGCCACCCGGTCGAGCCGCTCGTCGATCCGCCGCTTGAGCGCCCAGGTGAAGCCGAGGTTGCCGACCAGCGCGAGCGCGGCGACGGCCCCGGGGACGAGGCCGGCCAGCGCCGCGGCCCCGAGCGCCCAGGCCAGCGGAGGCAAGGCGCGGCTGGCGGCGACGACGGCCGGTCGGCGGAGGAGCCAGGGCTCCTCGTCGGCCCAGGCGAGGAAGCCGGCGGGGTCGCGGCCGGCGGCTGGCGGGGGGCCGGCGGCCGGGGCGGAGCCGGCCATCGGCCCGGCCGGCTCGACGCCGTTCCCCGCCGTCCGCGTGCGGGATGGCAAGGACGGCCCGGCGCCGGCGAGCTCGAGCTCCTGGCGGAAGTCGAGGGCCGGCGCGAGCTCGGCGACCGCCTGTTGCCGCGCCGCGGCCTCGTCCGGCGCCGCCGGGGCGAGCAGCCAGCGGCAGAGGGTCTGCCGCCCGGCCGGCGTACGCGGGGTGGAGAGCAGGCGGGCCAGGGAGGCCGGGCCGAAGAGGCCGAGGTCGCGCGCGATCGGCGGCAGGCGGGGGCCGGCTCCGTCCTCCGCGGCGGCATCGGCCCGCGGCGCCGGGGAGGCGACCGCGCCGGCGCCCGCGGAGCGGTCCTCCGCGGAGGCGCCGGACGGCCGCGCGGCGGAGGCCGGCCCGGCGCCGGCGGCACCGCCGAGCTCGGCGAGGAGGCTGGGCGAGGGGTGGGGCGCGGCGGGCAGCTCGTCCCAGCGCCGGCCGAGTCGGGCGAGGCCCTGCGTGTTGATCTCCGCCCGCGCCGCGCGGCCGCGCTCGTCCTCGATCACCCGCGCGTGGGCGACGGCGAGGGCGGCGAAGGCGACCGCCGCGGCCGCCGCGGCGACCGCCGGCCAGGCGGGCGGGGCCCCGGCATCGAGGAGCAGGCGGGCGAGGGCGAAGACGCCGGCCGCCGCGACGGCGAGCCGGGCCCACGACAGCCGCCGCGACCGCCGGCCGAGACGAGCGGCCTCGCGGAGAGCCGCGTCGCGCCGTAGACGGTAGGCCGCCGCGGGGTCCGCCGGCCCGGCCCCCGGGCCGTGCTTCGGGTCTCGCTCCGTCACCGCGGCATGCTACTCCGGGGGCCGCGCCCCGGTCGCCGTCCGCCGTCCCCACCGCACGGCCCGCGGACCGCCGTCCGCGCTGGGCGGTCCGCACCGGTCCGCCCTCTCCGGCGGCGCGCATCCGCCGCTGGCGGCAGGCGCGGGCCGCTCCACCCGCTATCCTCCGTTCCGCTCATGCCCGCCCTCGCCTTCGAGATCGCCGCCACCGCCGGCCGCGCCCGGCTCGGCCGGCTGACCACCCCGCACGGGACGGTCGAGACGCCCGCCTTCATGCCGGTGGGAACGCTCGGGGCGGTCAAGGGGCTCGGGCCGGAGGCGCTCGAGGAGACCGGCGCGTCGATCCTGCTGGCGAACCTCTACCACCTGGCGCTGCGGCCCGGGATCGACGTCGTCGAGGCGCTCGGCGGCGTGCACGCCTTCACCGGCTGGCGGCGGCCGGTCCTCACCGACAGCGGCGGCTTCCAGGTGTTCAGCCTGTCGGGGATGCGCAAGGTGGACGACGACGGGGTGACCTTCCGCAACCACCTCGACGGGGCGGCCCTGCGCTTCACGCCCGAGAACGTGGTCGAGATGCAGGCGCGGATCGGGGTCGACGTGGCGATGGTCCTCGACGAGTGCCCGCCCTGGCCGGTCGAGCCCGAGGCGGCGGCCGCCGCCTGGCGGCGCACCCTCGCCTGGGAGGAGCGGGCGCTCGAGCACGCCGCGGGGCTGGGCGCCGCCGCACCCGGCGCCCGCCCCGGCGCCGGCTGGGCGGGCGGCCTCTTCGGCATCGCCCAGGGGAGCGCCTTCCGCGAGCTGCGCGAGGCGGCGGCCGCCGACCTCGCCCGCCTGCCGTTCGACGGCTTCGCGATCGGCGGCGTGTCGGTCGGCGAGCCCGAGGAGCTGCGGCGCGCCGTCGTCGAGTGGACCGCGCCGGCCCTGCCCGCGGACCGCCCGCGCTACCTGATGGGGGTGGGGACGCCGGCGGACCTCGCGCACGCGGTGGCCCACGGGGTCGACCTCTTCGACTGCGTGCTGCCGTCGCGCAACGCGCGGCACGGCGAGCTGTTCACCCGCGAGGGGGTGCTCAAGATCAAGAACGCCCGCTTCCGGGACGACCCGGCGCCGGTGGAAGACGGCTGCCCGTGCCCGTGTTGTCGGCGGGTGAGCCGGGCTTTCCTCCACCACCTGGTGCGCGCGAGGGAGCTCACCGGGGCGGTGCTGGCGACCGCCCACAACGTCCGTTTCTTCCTTGACTTCATGGTCGGGCTCCGTCAAGCTATCGCGTCCGGCTCGCTGACGGAGATCGCCGTCGGCGCCTCCGCGGCCGGCTCTCCCCAGGGCAGCCACTAGCGGGCAGGCGCGGCTACCTACCCGACCCCGCGGCCGACAACCGAGGCGCGGCGCCGCCGTCGCGCGCGGCGTCCGGGCCCGAGCGGCGCCGCGCGGCGGACCGCGCCGGGGGCGGGCCGCGATCCGGCCCCGGCCCCAAGACCCCAGGAGACCGTCGACGACGATGCATTACGCGCTCTTCCTCCTCGCCCAGGCGCAGCCCACCGAGGCCCCCTGGTGGTACACGATCGCGCCGATGGTGCTGATCTTCGTCATCTTCTACTTCCTGCTCGTCTTCCCGGTGCGCAAGCGGCAGAAGGAGCTCGCGCGGCTGGTCGACGACCTCAAGCGCGGGGACAAGGTGATCACCAACGGCGGCATGTACGGCGAGGTCGCCGCCGTCGAGGGCGGCACGATCCACCTGAAGATCGCCGACAACGTGAAGATCCGGGTGGCCAAGTCGGCCATCGCCGGGCTGGAGGGCGGGCCGACCGCCGGGAGGACCTCGTGAACCGCAACCTTCTCTACCGCGGCCTGCTGATCCTGGTCGTCGTCGCCATCGCGGCGATCTCGGCCTGGCCGCTCGAGGACAAGATCAATCTCGGCCTCGACCTGCGCGGCGGCATGCACCTGGTGCTCGAGGTGCAGGTCGAGGACGCCGTCAAGTCCGAGATCGACAACGCGATGGAGCGGATCCTCCAGGACGCCCGCGACGAGGGGATCTCGACGATCCAGGCGCGCCGCGAGGGCGAGCAGATCGTCGTCACCGGCGTGCCGCCGGAGCGCGACGAGGTCATCGCCCGCATCCGCCAGGACTTCCTCGGCCCGTCCTGGGACTGGGACCGGTTCGGCGACCGGATCGTCTTCGAGCTCACCGCCGCCGGCCGCGCCGAGATCCGCGACGGGGCGGTGCGCCAGGCGCTGCAGACGATCGACAACCGGATCAACGCCTACGGCGTGTCCGAGCCGGTGATCGCCCAGCTCGGCAGCTCGGACCGCATCGTCGTCCAGCTCCCCGGCGTCGACGACCCGGAGCGGATCCGCGAGCTGATCAAGAACACCGCGTTCCTCGAGTTCCGGCTGTCCGACTACCCGCGGGCCGGCGGCGGCGCCTCGAGCCGCGAGGAGGTCCTGGCCAACTACGGCGGCCAGCTCCCCGACGACGTCGAGATCCTCGAGGGCGACATCACCGACCCCGAGGGCCGCCGCGTCGGCGCCCAGTACTACGCGGTCACCCGGCGCAGCGTGGTCACCGGCCGCGACCTCAAGAACGCCCGGCCGAGCCTCGGCCAGTTCAACGAGCCGGTGGTCAACTTCACCTTCAACCCGCAGGGCGCGCAGCGCTTCGGCGAGGTGACGGGTGCCAACATCGGCCGCGGGCTGGCGATCGTGCTCGACGACCGGGTGGTCTCCGCCCCGACGATCGAGGACCGGATCAGCGACAGCGGCATCATCCGCGGCAACTTCACCCAGCGCGAGGTCGAGGACCTGTCGCTGGTGCTGCGCTCGGGCGCGTTGCCGGCCGGCATCGTCTACCTGGAGGAACGCACCGTCGGCCCGTCGCTCGGCCGCGACTCGATCGAGCAGGGCCTGCGGGCCGGCCTGATCGGTTTCGGGCTCGTCGTCCTCGTCATGCTGATCGTCTACAAGCTGACCGGGATCAACGCGGTCGTCGCCCTGGCGCTCAACGTGGTCATCGTCTTCGGCGCGCTCGCCTACTTCGGGGCCACGCTGACGCTGCCGGGCATCGCCGGCATCATCCTGACCGTCGGCATGGCGGTCGACGCGAACGTCCTCGTCTTCGAGCGCATCCGCGAGGAGCTCCACGCCGGCCGGACCGTCAAGTCGGCGATCGACGCCGGCTTCTCGAAGGCGCTGTCGTCGATCGTCGACGCCAACGTCACGACCCTGATCGCGGCGCTCTTCCTCTTCCAGTTCGGCACCGGGCCGATCCGCGGCTTCGCGGTGACGCTCTCGGTCGGCATCTTCGCCTCGGTCTTCACCGCGGTCTTCGTCAGCCGCTGGCTCTTCGACCTCCAGCTCGCCCGCCGCCAGCGCGTCGAGCGACTCTCGATCTGACCGGATCGTCGATCAGCACGTCGCTCATGAACGATCCGGTCATCTAGGAGCGCCGCCATGGAGTTCTTTCGCGACTCGCACATCGATTTCATGAAGTACCGTCGGTTCTGGATCGGCGTGTCGCTGCTCGTCCTGGCGGCGGGGATCTTCTCGATCTTCGTCCACGGCCAGCTCAACGTCGGGATCGACTTCGCGGGCGGCACCCAGCTCACGCTCAAGTTCGCCGAGTCGCCGGAGATCGACCGCCTCCGCTCCGTGCTGTCGCAGGCGGGGATCGAGGACGCCCAGATCCAGCGCTTCGGCGAGTCGGGCGAGAACGAGGTGCTGATCAAGACGCCGACCGCCGAGGGCACCGAGGAGGGGAGCCGCGACCCGGTCGTCGAGGCGATCGACCGCGCCTTCAACGAAGGCGATGGCGCCGAGCTCGACCTCAATCGCGACGGGGTCGAGGACGTCGCCGAGGCGCTCCTGGCCGCCGACCCGGACAACGTCGCCGGCGGCGGCGACGCCGAGACCGCCCGCGCCCACTACGAGGGGGTGGCCGACGCCGTCCTCGAGGTGCGGCGCGAGGAGGGGCTGATCCCCGCCTGGGAGGCGCTCGCCGGTGCCCCCGGGGTGAGCCGGGCGGCGTTCGAGGTCCTGCGCGCCCAGGCGGCGCTCGGCGACTTCACCGTCCTCGGGGTCGAGAACGTCGGCCCGCAGATGGGCCGCGAGCTGCGGCAGAAGGGCATCCTCGCCGTCGTCCTGTCGCTCGTCGGCATGCTGCTCTACATCTGGTTCCGTTTCGAGCTGCGCTTCGGCATCGGCGCGCTGATGGCGACCGTCCACGACGTCATCGTCGGCCTGTTCCTCTTCGCCCTCGCCGGCTTCGAGTTCAACCTGACGACGATCGCCGCCTTCCTCACCCTGGTCGGTTACTCGGTCAACGACACCGTCGTCATCTTCGACCGGATGCGCGAGAACATGCGCAAGACGCCGCAGAAGCCGCTCGTCGAGGTGATGAACGAGAGCCTCAACCAGACGCTCTCGCGGACCGTGCTGACCTCGGGCACGACCCTGATCGCCGTCGGCTCGCTCCTCGCCCTCGGCGGCGACGTCCTGCGCGGCTTCGCCTTCGTCCTGACGATCGGCATCATCGTCGGCACCTACTCGTCGATCTACATCGCCTCCCCGTTCGCCCTCGTCTGGGAGCAGTACTTCGGCTCCGCCGCCCGCGGCGTCCGCAAGGGCGCCCGCGCCGCCTCCCGCCGCACCTCCGGCCGCTCCGAGACCCCCCGCCGCAGCCGCCGGGCCAGCTAGCTGTCCCGCCCGGCCGGGCGAAGCCGGGACTCTTCCGGAGCGCCCGTAGCGAGAGCGATCCGCGCTCGCGGTAGGGCGACCCGGGGCCCGGCCGGGCTATACTGAGCGGTCCTCGGGAACGCGCCCCGGGGCGCCGGGCGCGCGGCCGGCGCCATGGCGACTGCTCGCAAACAGCTCTCCCCTCCCGTCCCCGCACCGCGGGCCACCCGGCTCGAGGACGTCGAGCGCCGGCTCGAGGCCCACGGCCGCCCGTTCGACACCGCGCGGCTGCGCGCGGTCTACGACTTCTCCGAGGAGAAGCACACCGGCCAGCGCCGGCGCTCCGGCGAGCCGTACTTCCTCCACCCGCTGAACGTCGCCTACCTGCTCGCCGACCTCAAGTTCGACGAGACGTGCGTCGCCGTGGGTCTGCTCCACGACGTGCTCGAGGACACCCTGGCGACCAAGGACGAGCTCGAGGAGCGGTTCGGCGAGGAGGTCGCCGAGCTGGTCGACGGGGTGACCAAGATCGGCCGGCACGAGTACGTGCGGCGCGACGAGGCGCAGGCCGAGACGTTCCGCAAGATGATCCTCGCGTCGGCGCGCGACGTGCGGGTGGTGCTGGTCAAGCTGGCCGACCGCCTGCACAACATGCAGACGCTCGAGCACATGCCGCCCGAGGCGCGGCGGCGGATCTCGCGCGAGACGATCGAGATCTACGCGCCGCTCGCGCACCGGCTGGGGATGAGCCGGGTCAAGGGCGACCTCGAGGACCTCGCCTTCTACTACCTCTACCCGCTGCAGTTCGCCGAGCTCGCCTCGAAGATCGAGCGCGAGCTGAAGATCGGCCAGGGGACGATCAAGAAGATCCGCGAGCGGATGGTCCGCGTTCTCGACGAGGCGAAGATCGCAGCCGAGATCACCTTCCGGGTCAAGCGCTACTACTCGATCTACCACAAGCTGCGCCGGCAGGGGATCGACATCTCGCAGCTCTACGACTACCTCGCCTTCCGCATCGTCACCGACAAGGAGCGCGACACCTACGC